>Ga0209483_1002434_pt1 | contig 13052 bp, 11 predicted proteins | sample NGEPerA_FD_184508 | JGI IMG/M metagenome (GOLD analysis project Ga0209483, IMG submission 184508) | Arctic peat soil microbial communities from the Barrow Environmental Observatory site, Barrow, Alaska, USA - NGEE PermafrostL2-A... | ecosystem: Environmental > Terrestrial > Soil > Wetlands >... | reverse complement strand
CTTCTATTGTCATCCAAATTAAGGTGAGAATTTGAATCCGAATGATTCGACGGGCAATCTCGGGCGGGAATCTGTTGGGCGACGCAGACACAGGAGCATTATGCCTATGTGCTTGAAAGATGTGCGGCGAGAAATTCTCACGGACTTGTCCCAGCCCACTTAGGGGTTGCAAGATTTCGACTTTCTATCTTCTAATCCCAATCCTTCTTGAGGAGCAATTCCTCAATTCGGTAGGCATGAAACATGTCGTGCATCGCAAGATGGCGAAACATGATGAAGACCGAATAGTGCGTATACTCGCCATGCTCCGCCGTCCGCTGCCAATCTTCTTCTGCAAGTGCTTTCAACCGTTGAACGAGTCTCTGACGGTCCCTCTTAAAGCGTTCCATTGCTTCCGCCAAATCAACTTTGAGCAACGCTCCATCTTCTTCATCCAAGTGGGGAAGGTAGGGCCTGATTCGTGGCTGTGGGTCTGTGAGCATCAAGTCCAGCCTCGACGACATCAGCGGATGAACTGCTGCAAGGTGGCAGGCGTGCTCATGTGCAGACCATTTGCCGGGTTTCGGACGGCGCTTCAGAATATCCTGCGGAACCTCCCACACGAGTGGGATCACAATTGCCGGGGAACGTTCAAGGGAGTCGATGATTGCACCGACATTTTTCATGGGACCTCCCGCCCGAAATTGTAGATCGTTCGCCTCTGCGGTTCAATTGAGGGATTCCACCACGGAGGTCTCAAATGAGTGCCACCCTAAGACCCGAAGGTATCCTCACTCCAGAAGAACTCGCATCACGGCTCAAAGTCCGCAAGTCTTGGGTCTACGAACAGACGCGCTGTCGCAACCCGAATCCACTTCCGCGTCTTAACATGGGACGCTATCTCCGATTCGATTGGACGAAGGTTGTGGAGTGGCTAACTCAAGAGGAAAGTGATTCAAAGCGTAGCCGAAGACAATGAGGAAGCCGAGACGATTCACCGCAGTTTTCAAAATGTGAGAAATTTCGTTCGGAACTGTATCCAGTGTTACCAATTCCAGTTGATTTTCTACTCTAACCTGCACTATGTTTGTCCGGGATGAACAGCAAGGATTCAAGGTAAGTGGCAGCAATCAGTGGGTTTTAGCGGTTTTTATTGACTTTCCTTCAAGTGGCGAAAGGCAATCCCCGCCTCTCCGCCATTTCGATTATCCTTCGTAATCAAAATATTACCCCGTTTGTTTTTTCCGTTCCTCCAACTTTTATGGGGCCTCCGTTTCCTGTGCTGCTGTTGTCATGCTCTTCCTGACGTACTGTTCGCGTGACCGAAATCACAGTCATCCGAACAGGCGCTTGCCCGGTAACCGCTCTGTTCTTCGTCTGCCCTCAAGGCCAGTAGTTCGCCTTCTCGTCGAAGTCTAATTTTGCTCCTGCAGAAATGGTCAAGTAGCTCCAAAGAAGTTTTGGGAAAGACAGGAAGCAGGAAGAAGCACCGGCAAGAAGGAAAATATCCGGATACATTTCCCTGCCTTGCTGTTCGAAAAATCTTATTCAAGGGGCTCGAAAATTGAAAAAATTCCGCGTGCCGTTGCTCACATTCTCTTGTACTTCGTTCCTGATCCTCGCCCTATTCGGCGCACAGTTAAGAGTCCCGACGGTCTCCGCAACACCGTCGCAAGCGTCATTCAATACATCCAGCCCGACCGCAAATACCTGCGCGGGCTGTCATAGCGGCAGTCCCTCGTCGGGAGGCAGCACGTCAATTTCAGGCTTCCCATCAGCCATGACTTACACACCGGGCGGTCCAGCAATTCCGTTGACCGTCACGGTAACAGATCCCAATTTCAGTAACTTTGGGTTCCAGCTTACGGCGCGCTTGGCAAGCAACATTGCTACAACTGGAGGGACATTTACGTCCACTGGGGGAAGCGCGTCGTTGGGATCAAATGGATCGATCCAGGGTTCGGGCTCTTCCACATTCACATTTAATTGGACGCCACCGGCAACAGCTTCAGGGAGCGTTAATTTTTACTTAACGGGGCTGGCGACCAGTTCGCTCAGCAATAATGCTCCCTACACAGCCATGTATACCCTGGCCGCAGGCGCGGGTACGACGACGACGCCCACTATTTCCGCCACTCCAACCTCTTTGAGTTTTGCCTATACGATTGGCGGAGCGACTCCTGCTGCCAAGACAATCTCCGTTGCCAGCAGCGGGTCAGCCTTGAGTTTTACGACAGCTACCTCCACAACGACCGGGGGATCTTGGCTCCTAGCAACTCCGGCCAGCGGAAGCACGACCTCGGGAACGGTCAGCGTTTCGGTGAGTCCGGCGGGTTTAACTTCCGGAACCTATAACGGCGCGGTTACGACCACTTCTACCGGTGCGACAGGCAGTCCCGTGACGACCAAAGTCACTCTCGTCGTCAGTAATTCTACCGTGACAACGTCCACATTGACCGCGTCACCTTCGACCATGTCCTTCGCATACACCACTGGCGGCGCTACACCGGCGGCGCAACCGATCCTGGTCAGCGCCACTCCGGCGGCCCTAACTTACACCGTTGCGTCCACCGCAACCTGGCTGTCGGCAACGCCGTCGTCTGGCACGACTCCTGGATCGGTGAACGTATCCATCAATCCAAGCGGGTTGACTGCTGCGACGTATACCGGTACGGTCACGATCACATCGACAGGTGCAACTGGCAGTCCGCAGTCTGTGCTCGTCACACTTGTTGTCAGCTCCCCCACCAGCACTTCCATCCTAAAAGCTGCTCCCACTTCATTTGCGTTTAATTTTCAGAGCGGTGGGACGAACCCGCCCTCGCAAAAATTGGCACTGACCACCACCGCCACAACTGCGTCCTATTCTGCTACCGCATCGGGTGGCTCTTGGTTGTCGATCACACCCTCGACCGGAGCTTTACCGGGAACGCTCACAATTTCTGCAAATCCTGCGGGAATGTCCGCAGGAACCTATTCCGGGGCGATCAATTTGAGTTCGGCGGGAGCTTCCGGCGTGAATGTGCCCGTCACTCTAGTCGTCACATCGGCCACCGCATGTACGGCCCCTTGCGGAAGCACTTCCGCCAAGGTGTTCGCCGAACCATTTATCCTCGATGCCAGTTCCTCGGGTACGCTCGCGGCGCTCTGGGTAACTCACCTGGGAGTTCCCACGAGTGCAGGGGCAAATTCCGGCGATCTTGGCTTATTGCTTTCAAAAAATGGCACCGCTCCCGCCCGGTCGCAGGCCGGCGCCGATCTGAAAAATGTGCAAGGTTCCCTCACGGAGATCGGCTTTGATTACCGTGAGGGAGGCCAATGCACGCCCACCTCGCCACGTTTCGTGGTTGTAACCACTGATGCGGTTTCCCACACCGTAGGCGGATGCAGCAAAGGTACGAGCACAGCCGGTCCCGTCGTGGGCTGGCAGCGAGTACGGTTTAACCTGGCCGACGCAACTCAAACCGCTCCAGCGATTACACCCGGGGAGCAGCTTTCCAGCGTGACACTGGTCCTGGATGAAGGTCCGGAGTCAGGCGCAGCTGCCGCCGGCGGGCTGGTCGTCATCGACAATATCGACATCAACGGAACCTTTGCCGAAAAGGTATTTCTCGGAACGTCTCTAGGTTTCCGGCCGATCGCCACATTCCGCGATCGATAAATGATCGCTACTCAGGTCCGGCGTGCCCTTTCTTTCCGGCACGCCCGATCTGGTTTTCTTCAAATTCCAACGCGAAAGCTTCCGTTTTTTTTAAACGCTACCGTCGCAACAGCGGGGTTATTCGTTCCAAGACGCAAATGCATGACTATAAAAAAGAGAGGAACTTCCGATGCTTCCATCCACGGAGAAATATTTCAACGCCCGCATCGTGAAACGCCGCGACATCTCCAATGACCTGTGGGTCATTCGAGCTGATCCCGGCGGAGAATTTCCATTTGTTCCGGGGCAGTATGCAACCCTGGGAGTGATGGCTCATGAAAAGCATCACGAACGAGCGTATTCCATCGCCTCGGCACCTCATGAAAAATTCTTAGAATTTTTCATCGAGCTGGTTCCGCAAGGCATGGTAACTCCCAAGCTTTATCCCTACCAGGTGGGCGACCAAATTACGTTGCGAAAAACGGCAAAGGGACGATTCAAGCTGGAAACCACCGGCGGCCGCTCCAATCATCTGATGCTCGCAACGGTCACGGGCGTCGCTCCCTTCGTTAGTTTCGTGAGGTCTCTCTATCACCGGGGCAAGGATTCCAACTCGGCGGTCGGCAACCACCTCTACTTGATTGATGGCGCCAGTCGGTCTCAGGAATTGGGGTATCGAATGGAATTAGCTCGCATCGCAGCCGACGTTCCATGGCTCACTTACATTCCAACGGTGAGCCGGCCTTGGGAGGATCAAGCTTGGAAGGGGGAAACGGGCCGCGTGGATGAATTGGTTCGAAAATACTCGGATGCCTGGGGCCTGACGGCGGATAACACGGTGGCCTATGTGTGCGGGCACCCTTCGATGATTGATCATGTAAAAGGAGTGTTGAAACGGCGCGGTTGGCAAAAAGACGCTGTGAGAGAAGAGGCCTACTTCATACCCGGCAGAGGAGCTGCGCCGGCTTGATTGACATTGTGGAACCGAAAAACTCGCACCCAATAGACATGAGCTATCAAAAAACGCGGCAGGGCTCCCAAACCACACGGCGCCCTGCCGCGACCCATAGTGAATCGAGATTGAGAGCAGACGCATTTCATAGAGGTTCCCATCAGACTGTGAACTTCAGGCACTCTCTCTAATTCGATCTATAAATTTTTGGCAAATTTTCAAACCCTCCTGCCGTTTCAGGTTGAGCCGCCCGCTGGCTTTCCGCGTAAGATGATCTAATATCTACTTCACGGCTCTTCTGAGTTCTAAGGAGGCGCAATGTCCACTTCTCCGGTGCCCAGCGCACTCGATCAACGCACGCAGACTTTTCCCATACTGACCGAAGCGCAAATCCATCGCATTCGTTCGGTGGCCAAAGTGCGGCCCGTCCAAAAGGGCGAAATACTCTTTGAGCCGGGAAACACGGTCGTGCCGTTTTTTGTTTTGCTTTCCGGAAGCATGGAGGTCGTTCAGCAGGACTTAAGTGGCGAAATTCAAGTTGCCACGCACGGACCGGGCGAGTTCACCGGGGAAATGACCATGATTTCGGGGCGGCGAGCCTTGGTGCGTGGGCGCGTGACCGAGCCGGGCGAATTTCTGGAACTAACCGGGGACGGTCTGCGCTCGCTGGTTGCAAGGGATGCCGAACTCAGCGAAATTTTCATGCGCGCTTTTATTCTGCGCCGGCTGGCGCTCGTGCGTAGCGGCAAGGGAGGCTTGATCCTGATGGGATCGCGCCACTCCGCCCAGACATTGCGACTGCGCGAATTTTTGACGCGGAATGAACACCCGTATAGCTACATCGATCTGGACACGGACAAAACTTCGCAGGAACTTCTCGACCGGTTCGACGTGAAGCTGGACCAGATTCCGGTCATCATCTGCCAAGCCAGCAAAGTACTGCGCAATCCCTCCATGCAGCAGCTGGCGGATTGCCTCGGATTAAATATCGCGATTGACGAATCGCAGATACGCGATTTGATTATTGTCGGCGCCGGGCCTTCGGGGCTGGCCGCGGCCGTTTACGGCGCTTCGGAAGGTTTGGACACGCTGGTGATTGAGACGGCCTCACCCGGAGGGCAGGCTGGATCGAGCTCAAAAATTGAAAATTATCTGGGATTCCCGACGGGCCTTTCCGGCCAGGAATTGGCCGCGCGCGCCATCGCCCAGACGGAAAAATTTGGCGCACAAATGATGGTGGCGCATAGCGTGACGCGCCTGGTGTGCGGAAAGCGGCCGTATAAAGTGGTTCTCGATAACGGCAACCTTCTCGCCGCGCGTTCAGTGGTCATTGCTACGGGAGCGCAGTATAACAAGCCACGCATTGCCAACCTGGCCCAATTTGAGGGTCAGGGAATTTATTACGGCGCCACCTATATGGAATCGCAGCTATGCGAGTCAGAAGAAATTGTGGTTGTGGGCGGCGGAAATTCCGCCGGGCAGGCAGCCATCTTCCTTTCTCAAACTTCGCGCAAGGTTCATATGCTGGTTCGCTCAAGCGCCCTGTCGGACACGATGTCCCGCTACCTGATCCAGCGTATTGAGGAAAATCCGAACATCGAAATGCATTTCCATACGGAAATCGTGGGGCTTGAGGGCGACACGCATCTGAAAGAAGTGACCTGGCAGGACAAAACCAGCGGTGAAATTTCCGTCCGCGACATTCAATACGTTTTCATCATGGCTGGCGCGTCGCCGCGAACCGAATGGCTGGAAGGCTGCATCGAGCTCGACGGCAAAGGTTTCATTCTCACCGGGCGTGACCTGGACCCGGCGATTGAAAACCACACCTGGAAATTAAATCGCCCACCTCAAATGCTTGAGACGAGCCTTCCCGGCGTGTTCGCGGTGGGCGATGTTCGATCTGGAAATGTGAAGCGCGTCGCCTCGGCGGTGGGAGAAGGTGCGATTGCCATTCACCTGGTGCACAACGCGCTTACAGAAGTCTAAGCGTACCTGGGGCAGCCCACGCAGAAAAGCCGTCAGTCCAAAAAACGGACAGCCGCTACCATACCGTACAGGCCATTCCGTCCCGTTCATGGTGAACGTGTTCCGTGAGCCGCGTTTTTCGGAGCGGAATGGGGCTTTCCGATCGAGCAAAGTGGATTCTCCCTCCGTAAATCACAGAAAAGGCGCAACTTCTTCCTTCCGCCCACACCGCGGATCCCGTCACCCGGAATAAGTTGCCCGTTTATCTCCCAAGCACACATGCCCCAACGGCCAGTATCGCTTCTACGGACATTTGAGGATCATTGAAATTACCCCTAACTGGGCAGGAACCTGACGCGTGCGTGAGGATCGCTTGCCGGCCGGTGCGTTATGGGTCTTTTGTTTTCTTGCGAGGAAAAGCCATGGCGTTCCAAAATTTCGAAACCCAGCACCCCAAAGTAGTCGTCGTAATGCCCGCGTATAACGCCGCGAAAACTCTCAAGATTACCTACGATGCGATTCCGCATCAGGCCATCGACAAAATCATTCTGGTGGACGATGGCAGCACCGACCAAACTCTGGAAATTGCGCGCGACCTTCAACTCAGCGTGTTTGTGCACACACGTAATTACGGTTACGGGGCCAACCAGAAAACCTGCTACACGGAAGCGCTGAAAGAAGGCGCGGACATCGTGGTGATGCTCCATCCGGATTATCAGTATGACCCCACGTTGCTGCCCGAAATCATCGCTCCGATCAAGGCGGGCGAGGCGGACATTGTGCTGGGCTCGCGGTTCTTGTCCGGAAGCACGATGAAGCAAGGAATGCCGTGGTGGAAATTTGTCGGCAATAAATTTCTGACCGCGTTGGAAAACTGGACGCTGGGTTTGAATCTCTCCGAGTACCACACGGGATACCGCGCCTACAGCCGCCATGTTCTGGAAGAGATTCCCTTTTCTTTAAACTCAGACAAATTCGTTTTTGACCAGGAAATGCTGGTGCAGGCCAAGCATCTGGATTTCGTGATCAAAGAAGTGCCCGTACCCACAAAATATTTCCCCGAGGCATCGAACGCGAGCTTCGTTGACAGCACCATATACGGGTTGAGCATTCTGATGCTGCTCGCGCGCTACTTCGTGCACAGGGTCTGCCATTTTGAGCTTCGCCAGTTTCAATCGTTTGCAGCCCGCTATCGACGCGTGCAGTGAGCCGCCCGGACATGCCCGAATCCCAATACGAATTCAAGCCGTTCAAATACAGCAGCCACTATTGGATTTTGAACGCGCTCCATGCCGAAAAAGACCCAGTGCGAATTCTGGACGCCGGAACTGCCGGCGGCTACCTGGGAAAAGTGTGGAGAAATGAAGGGCACTACGTCGCAGGAATTGAATTTGACGCCGCGACCGGAGAAAAAGCGCGGCAATATTATGATGAGTTTGAAATCGCGAATCTCGAAACGTATCCGTTTGCCTCTCGCCGCGAATTCGACTACATCGTGTTTGCCGACGTCCTCGAACATCTGCGCGATCCCGCAGCCGTTTTGCGCAGATGCATTCCCGCGCTGAAAGAATCCGGCAAAATCATCATTTCGCTGCCGAATATCGCCAACTGGATCATTCGCCTCAGCCTGCTTTTTGGAAAATTTGATTACATGGACCGCGGCATTCTGGACAGAACGCACCTGCGCTTTTTTACTTCGCGCAGCGTCACGCAGTTGATGAAGGAAGTATCCTGCGAAATCCAGGAAATCATTGCCACGCCGGTCCCCGTTCAGCTGGTGCTGCCTTCTACGCAAAGCAAAATTTTTTCGCCGCTCCATGAATTGCATTACGCAATCACGCGCTCGTGGAAATCCCTGTTCGCCTACCAGTTTGTGATCGTCGCGGCCCCCCTGGCGAGCGCAGGTTCCCGCGAATCGCAAAATCGTTCCGCGGACGCGCAAACCACGGAGAAAGAACTCGTCAGCCGATGAATACCCGCACCACGTTCCACGCAGAGGAAGAAGCGGCCTATGATCTGGGCCCCGCAATTATTGGGCAAAGCACAGCACCCCGCGCAACGGGCATCGAAGGCTGGATTGTCGATCACCTCGATTTTCTTGCATTCCTCGTGGTGGCTGTGGGAGCCATTTTGCGTTTGCTCGCCGCGACGCGCAGCTATCTGAATCCTGACGAAGCTCTCCATTATTTACTGCTGAACCAGCCGTCCGCTTTTCTTGCCTACAAAGCGAGCCTCACGAATGCGCATCCTCCGCTGATTTATATGGTCGTGTATTTCTGGCATTTTCTGGGGCGTTCGGAATGGATGCTGCGAATGCCTTCGGTCCTAGCGGGCACCGCGTTTTGCTGGATGTTTTATAAATGGATGGGATTGGCCTTCGGCCGGCCCGCAAGCTGGATCGGACTGATCCTGGCCACATTTTCGCCGGCGATGATCGCGCTTTCGGCTGAACTGCGCGCCTACGCGCTCCTGCTTTTTTGTTTGAGCAGCGCCCTTTATTTTCTGGAACGCGCGTTTGCCGAAAAATCCGCGCCGCTGATGTGGGGTTTTACCGCCTTTTTGTACCTGTCGATTCTCACGCACTATTCCACCGCTTTTTTCGCCGTCGCCACCGGAGCGTATGTGCTGGCCCGCATCTCGGACGGCCAATTGCCGCGTAAGGTCATCTTGGCGTGGGCTGCCGGACAAGCGGGAGCGTTGGCCATCTACGCGTTCCTTTACGTCACCCATTTATCGAAATTAAAAAACAGCATCGCGGTCTGGTCCACCTCGTTCGGCACGGCTTACTTTCAGCGCGATTCGATGAGCCTATTCACCTTCACCTGGAGAAATACATTCGGTATTTTCCTGTTCCTTTTCGGCCAGCCGTACGTCGCGATAACTGTCCTTCTGTGTTTTGTCGGCGCCGTCGTGTTTTTCTTCGGCGGAAAGTTGCTGTCCCATAAGGCGCAGTCGCAGTCGAGCCGCCTCGGCATTCTTCTGCTGTTCCCTTTTATCGCGGTCTGGTGCGCCGCCATCGCGGGAATTTATCCGTACATCGGGAGCCGGCACACAGTATTTTTGGCGCCCTTTGCGTTTGCCGCGGGAAGCTATCTGTTGGCGGCCGCGTCCGGCAAAAGAGTGTGGATCGGCCTTGTGGCCGCCGCCGTTTTAATGGCCTTCTCCATTACTGCTCACGGAGCCGCTCCGACCGAAGAAATGACCGAAAATCAGAGCCCTGCGCTCATGGCTTCCGCCGTAACCTACATGGAGCAGTCCATCCCGCGCGGTGATCACATCCTGCTGGATTACCAGAGCAGCATCCCTTTTGAATTTTATTTCTGCGGTCCAAGAGTCATGTTTCCCATCGAGACTTTCCACGGCGATTATTTTGATTTTTCATGCAAGGGAGATGCCGCCGTGGTCCTTCACCAGTGGAAGCTGCTTCGCGAGACGTTTCCGGGCGAGTTTCGAACGATGGCGCGGACGCACGGCCTGAAGCCTGGCGATCGTGTCTGGCTCTTTCAAACGGGATGGGGAACGGACATGGGCACGGATCTGGCGAAGCATGACCCTGCGTTCCGCTGCATCAATCCGAAGCAAATGGGCGGCGGCATCTCCATCACTCCCTTTGTGGTCGGCCCTGATTTCTACCCCGCCCCGTCCTTGGGCGGCTGCTGAGAGCCCCTGAATTCAGCTCTCTCCGCGCCAAAAACAGGCCCGTCGCTTCCGCCTCTGGTCCCCCACTTCGATGTACAATCTGTCCGTGAATTCGTAGTATGATTCGTCCGGGGAGTTCTGGAAATCGATTCACGATTGAGTTTTTGTTGCGCAGGGTGAGCTGCATTCGCCCTTTCCCACTTTGTCCAGTTTTAGCTGTGTAACTCCCGGAAATACCTCGAGATGGGCAGTCCTTCTTGCCCGCGTCGCCCGCACCAGGGGCCGAGGCGTTGTAAAAATTTTAATCGCAGAAAACGAGCGCCAATGGACGCACTGGCAAAAGTTAAAAAGAAATTGCAGGACGAAATCACCACACTGGAATATGAAATGAACGTGGAGCTGCCCAAAGAATTGATGAAGGCCCGCGCGCACGGCGACCTCTCCGAAAACGCGGAATACAAATATGCCAAGGAGCGCCAAGGGTACGTCTCGGCCCGGCTCGGCCAGCTGAAGAAACGCCTGGGCGACATCGGCATGCTGAACCTGAGTAATATTCCCGCCGATCGCACTGGGTACGGTTCGCGCGTCTGGGTGCTCGATGTGAAGAAATCCATCGAGATCGAGTACAAGCTGGTGAGCACCGAGGAGGCCGACGTAACGGCGGGCCTGATTTCCACCACGTCCCCCATCGGAAAGGCTTTGTTAGGGAGAAATGTGGGCGATGAAGTGCAAGTTCAGACTCCCGCCGGGGTCAAGGAATTCGAAATCATTCGCTTAAAAACGATTCACGAAGACGAATAGCGTTTGCGGTTTTTATACTTCAACTGGGAGTGACCGATTCCGATGCGCAACATTGGCATGCTTGGTGGCGTTGGAGAAACGATGGCTCTTCTGGGCCTGGGTCTGCTTTGGACTTTTCGTACCCAGGCGTGGGAGTGGCTTCGCGAGATGCTGGATATCTGGCGCGGCGAAATCTCCGGCCGCGATCCACTTCTATCCGACCCGGTATACCGTCGCGTGAAACCGCGCCGCCCTCGTGGCGCTCTGGCCCTGATGAGCGGCATCGTACTGCTCTTCATCGGGCAAATCCTGTTCCTCATCGATCTTACTTTTTAGTTTTGCTTCCGCTGCCATCCGCAAAGTTCGTCTGAATTAAGTTTCTTTCGTCCTCGTTCTGATTTAGAAGGAAGGCCGCGGGACCCGTTCGATTAGAACAGGTCCCGCACGGTGGTTGAGGTCCAGCGCCGTCAATCCATGGGCTGTCGGGGCCCTGAACTGTCGACTTGGAATACAGAGGATGCGGTTGCGGGAGTGTGGGAGGGAATAAAATAGAAGTTGCGAATATTGACGAAACAAAAAATTGTCGCTCCGGCCGTTCGCTGCCTCGGCTGCCGCTTTGCGCGTTTTGTGATCGCTTGAATCATCTTCATTACCAACCGGGATGACGTCACCAATTAAGAATAATTTCCGTTCCGCGGCGAATTAGAATCCAGTAAAAAATCTTTTTCATCAACACTGGGCATAGAGCACGATGCTCGCCATTCGTTCTTTCCGTGAAAATTTTCTCTAACCACGTGTCATTTATGAAGTTAAAGCGCGGATAGCGAGGAGCCAATCGGGGCAATGCTGTAGTACTAGTCCTGAAAAACTTGCATTCTCTAGCGCGTTTTTTTCTGGTGGCCCAGTGATTTTGCCGGCGGGCGCCCATCTAACTGGTGCGGCGAATTCACTTTTGAAATTCGCAGGCTCAAAATGTTTCAGTTCGACTAGATTTAAGTAGGACAGGCTTCAGCCTGTCTTCTTTTGAATTTCCGTCGGCTTAACGGAAGTCAAAACCAGACAGGCTGAAGCCTGTCCTACTCAATGCGCTCATCCCTGCGAATTGGTGATCACATGGATCGCGCGGAACACTCCTGCCAACAGTTCCATGACAATCCGGCAATAGGCAATCCACAGCATCAGGGCGGGCACGCTCAGAATCAGCGCGAGCAAGCCATTCGATGTGGATGTCTGGAATCCGCTGAAGACCAGCCAAACCGCGGCGACGAGGCCGGCAAGCAAATGAACGCTGTAAAGAATTTTTAACATTTGCGGCGTCACATAGTGCCGAAATGAAAAGTCCATCATATTTTCTAGCAAGCTCGGTTCACGCGGAATTGTTTGACCTTCCATGTAATTCGGTGCGGTGGCCATGATGTGTTTCCTCCAATCAAGAATTAGCGGGCATGGGCAACCATCGTATACACATGCGTCATGCGAGACTCCTCGTCCGAGGTACGGGACTGTCCAAAGATGTAGCTGGCCGCGCGTACAGGCGAGTAGCGCGGGCTTTAGCCTGCGGAATTTTGGCCTTGCAAAGACCAAACCCCGCAGGCTGAAGCCCGCGCCACTTTTCTTTCGATTGACCGCTCAACCGACGCGCGCTATAAGTCCGCATCAGTTTTCTTTCCCAATGCAGCCGATGCGGCTGCTGAGACGAGGGCGATGATGTTCTGCTCAAAATGTGGAATTCGACTGGAAGACGGCAACCGGTTTTGCCATGCGTGTGGACATGAGGTTGGCGCTCTGCTCATTCCTGTTCCCTCGACGCCGGAAATCACCTCGCATGTTCCAGTTGGCTCCAGCGCTACGGCTGCGTCGCGGCAACCGTATGGATCATTTTGGGCCCGGTTTTCCGCGTATACGATCGACGGGCTGATCATTGGCGTTCCCTCATTTGCCGCGCTGATCGCGGCGCTCATCTTTTTTGGCGGGTTTAGCGCGATGATTCATCAGGCGCAGCCGGACCAGACCGTGGTCAGGGCGTGGATGCTCGCCGTTTTTCCGCTTTTCGGCCTGGGAATGCTTCTCATTTTAGTCCTGCACTGGCTATAT
>Ga0209483_1002433_pt1 | contig 13054 bp, 12 predicted proteins | sample NGEPerA_FD_184508 | JGI IMG/M metagenome (GOLD analysis project Ga0209483, IMG submission 184508) | Arctic peat soil microbial communities from the Barrow Environmental Observatory site, Barrow, Alaska, USA - NGEE PermafrostL2-A... | ecosystem: Environmental > Terrestrial > Soil > Wetlands >... | reverse complement strand
CAGGTCTTCCGCGCACTGCGCTGTTGACCCTTACGTACTTACTCCCGAACCGAGCGTAGAGCGGAACATCCATGACTTCCTGCGCCTGAAAATGCCCCGCAGACCTGATCCGTTGGCAAAAATCAGTCGGCGCTCACCAAAATCCAGCCCACACATCCCCCACACACCTCAGCACACACAGCTACCCCACTCTCATCAGCAAAAAACATCACATGCTTACCTCTCGTGAGAAATGCGGGTTAGCGCAGCCGATCCCTTGGACCCAAGCTGATTGACAGCAACGAGCTTGCCTGCGTCGTTGTAACCGAAGTCAGTCTCGACCGTCAGTTTGCCTTGCACGTCGGGCTCGATTACCTTGCTCAACCTGCCGCTTCCGTCGTAAACGGACTTGTCCGCAACCGGCCTGCTCGCATTGTTCCGCACTTTACCAACGGAACGCGCCCTTGCAGTCTCTGCTGGGTCGGCGATCTTACCGAAAATCACACGATGTTTGTGCGGAGGGGCGCTCGAATTGGTCGTTTGAGCAAGCGCAAGGACGGGAAACGCCACAGTGGCGCAAATCACATGAAATCGCATAATATAGCTCTCCAGCGAAATGTGGTTCGTGGTTTGGCAAACCATTTCATGCCTGAGGCAGATATGTCAAGTCAGTTGGCGAAGCATTTCACCTTCTCCGCGCTCCATAGCCTTCTTATAAGTCGTCAACGCCAGCAGCGGAAAATACTGCTTATACAAGTGATACCCGAGATAGAACACCCGTGGAAATCCCGTACCCGTGTAATAAGACTCACCATTCCGTCCGGCGGCAAGTTCATCCCACGATCCATCCTCATGCTGCTTATGAATCAACCAGCGAACACCCTTGGCCACAGAATCCGACCGCGTATCGTTCGCCGCCAGCAAGCCCAATAACGCCCAAGCCGTCTGCGAAGGCGTCGAAGGCCCAATCCCGCGCTGGTCCGGATCGTCGTACGTTCCGCACGTCTCGCCCCACCCGCCATCGGGATTCTGCACCATCCGAATCCACTCGGCGGCCTGCTGCACCGGCACTTCGAGGTACGACATCTCCATCGCCTGCAAACCGCGCAGCACCAGGAACGTCCCGTACAAATAATTCACACCCCAGCGCCCAAACCAGGCCCCGTCCGGTTCCTGCTCGCGCAGAATGAACTGCACCGCAGCCTCTACCCGCTTGTCGGCGCGCGTATATCCATACGCCGCCAGCATTTCGAGTATCCGCCCGGTAATATCCACGCTCGGCGGGTCGAGCATCGCATTGTGATCGGCGAACGGGATGTGCTGAAATATCTTCTTCGTGTTGTCCTTATCGAACGCCGCCCAGCCGCCGCCCTTGCACTGCATCGCGAGCACCCAGTTGATGGCCCGCTGCTCCACCTCATGCTGGTACCGCTCACGAGGATTGTCCACACCCTTCAGCGCCAGCAGCACCTCGCCGGTATCGTCCACATCCGGATAAAACTCGTTATTAAACTCGAAGTACCATCCACCCGGCTCGACATTCTTGACCTTCTCCGCCCAGTCGCCCTTGTGCCGCACTTCCTTGGACAGCAGCCAGTCCGCCGCCCGCAGCATCCGAGGATCGGTCTTCGAAATCCCCGCCTCGCCCAGCGTCGAAAGACACTGCGCCGTGTCCCACACCGGAGGAAAGCACGGCTGCATCCGGAACGTCGGCGTCGGATAATTCTCCTCGCCCTCAGGGTTGTCGATCCCCAGCTTCTCAAACTCGTCCACCGCCCGAATCACCTGCGGATCGTCCGCCGTGTACCCCAGTGTATGCAGCGCCACAATCGCGTTCAGCATGGCCGGATAAATCGCGCCCAGCCCATCCGACCGCTCAAAGCGGTCGAGCATCCACTTCTCCGCCTTCTTCAGCGCCATCTTCCGCAGCGGACGAATATGCACCCGCTCCGACCAGTGCGCCACGCGGTCCGTAAAGATAAAGAAATTCCGCCACGAAAACGTATGCTTCTTGTCCCACCGCAAATGCAGATTGGAGTTCTTGCGGCCGCCGATGAACAGTTCCTCGATCCCTTGTTCCGCGGGAATCTTCCTGAACGGCTTCTTCGCATAAATGACCGACAGCGGCACCAGGATCCCGCGCGACCACGCACTGATCTCGTAAATATTGAAGTAGAACCAGTTCGGAAAAAGAACAATCTCCGGAGGTATCGCCGGCACCGCGTCGTAGTCGTACTGCCCCAGCGAGCACAGGTAAATTTTCGTAAACGTATTGCACTCAATCACGCCGCCCAGCGACAGCACGTTCTCGCGCGCCTTCACCATCTGCGGCTGGTCCGCGGTCCAGCCCATCAGTTTCAGCGCCAGGTAGCACTTCACGCCATAGTTGATATTCGACGGCCCGCCGGGATAAAGGCTCCACCCGCCATCCTCATTCTGGTGGCGCAGAATCTCATTGATCGCCCGTTTCATCTTGCCGCGATCGCCCGTCCCCAGCAGCGTATGCATAAAGATGTAGTCAGCCTCGAGCATCACATCGGCTTCGAGTTCTCCACACCAGTATCCGGCCTCGTTCTGCTGCCCTAGCAGCCACTCGCACGACCGCTTTATCCCAGCGATCACATGGTCCATCCCCAGGTCCATCCGCCCGAAGCGCGGCTGCGCCGTCGCCGTTTTCACGGCCCCGGATTTCTTTTGCGGATTGGAAAGAAATGCGCTCATGGGCTACTGAAATTCCCGCGGTGGCCCCAAAGTCTCGGGACGACCGTTCTCTTAGCCTTACGCGTTAGGCTGTTGCACCGGCGTCGAGCCGATCGCCTTGATGATTTCGGGAGGAAGGCCAAAGCGCACATTCTCAGGCATCACTTCGATCTCTTCTACCGACCCGTAACCCTTGCCCTGCAAGTAATGCACCACGTCCTGTACGAGGACCTCCGGAGCGGACGCCCCGGCGGTAATTGCTACAGTGTTCACGTTCTCGATCCACTCAGGCCGGATGTCGTCAGCTTTGTCGATCAAATACGAATTCGTCCCCAGCTTCTGAGAAACCTCTACCAGCCGGTTCGAATTGGAACTGTTCCGCGAACCCACAACCAGCACTACATCCGCCCCATGCGCCACGTTCTTCACCGCAGTCTGGCGGTTCTCGGTCGCATAGCAGATGTCCTGCGCATGAGGGCCGGCGATGTTGGGAAACCTCTTTTTCAACGCCTCGATCATGTACCGCGCTTCGTCCAACGACAAGGTCGTCTGCGTCAGGTACGCCACCTTGTCCGGGTCCGGAACCACCAGCGCATCCACTTCCTGCACCGTGGATACCACCTGCGTCACGTCCGGCGCCTCGCCCTGCGTGCCTTCCACTTCCTCATGGTCGCGATGCCCCACCAGGATCAGCGAATAGCCCTGCTTGGCAAACTTGATCGCCTCAATATGCACCTTCGTGACCAGCGGACAGGTCGCGTCAATCACCTTCAACCCGCGCTCCTTCGCGCGCTCCCGCACCGCCGGCGAAACCCCGTGCGCGGAGTAAATCACGCGCGCGCCTTCCGGCACCTCGTCCAGTTCATTGACGAAAATCGCGCCCTTCTGGGCGAGATCGTTGACCACGTAGCTGTTATGGACGATTTCCTTGCGAACGTAGATCGGGGCGCCAAACGTATCCAGCGCAATCTGCACGATATCGATAGCTCGCACCACGCCCGCACAGAACCCGCGAGGCTTCAGCAACAGGACGCGCTTCTCCGCCGGTCCGGTTACGGACTGGTCAACATCAGTTGGCTCGACTGCTAGGGTACTCACCCACCCAGTATACCCGTTTTCGCCGGTGCCCGCGCCCGCATTGAACCGGAACCGGTGCAAAACAGCAGGCTACCGCCCGGTCAAATCGGTCAAGCACATCAACCACTACGCGCAAGTGGGCCGCCGCCGCAAGCAGGAAACCTACAGCTTCCCCGTGCATGCCGGATGCTGGCAATTACAGGCCAACTCCGTCCGACCGGCGCTGTCTTGGCACACCTGGCTACAAAACTTCTTCCCGTCGGTACAAACGCAGCTACAGACTACATGAGCGCATTTCTTGGCTTCGGACATTGTTCTTCTCTCCATGAACTTCAAACCCCTTAGAGCCGAACCACCCGTGCCGCGTTGCTTTCCGGGCGGCGCATAATCAGGGGGCACGGTGGTCCCCAGGCCAACGGTACTGAACGCGGCTGATAAAATCACCTTATGACGCAGCTTGACGTAATGTACCGCTGCCTGACCCCTCCCACCGAAGCCGCAACCATGGCGCTGGGCCGCGTCCGCGACGTCTACGGCGTCCGCCGGGTCGAGTTCAGCGAAGCCGACAAAACCGTCCGCGTAGAGTACGACGCCACCCGCCTCACCGAAGCGATTATCCACCAGCTCCTCCGCCGTTCCGGCCTCGACGTAGTGGAGCGCGTTTCACTGATTCCGCCGCAGCCCGCGCCCGAGCCGGTCGCCGCATCCACCGCCGGCTGATGTCTGCTTTTGCTTTTCTTGTTGTCATCCTCGTAGAGGATCTGCTGTTCGTTCCCGCGCGGAGTCGCGGTTGCCGCGCCGCCCGACATCGGTTATTCTGTCTTAGTTGCTTCCCTGCAATGTGCGCCCGTAGCTCAGCTGGATAGAGCGTTTGGCTACGAACCAAAAGGCCGGAGGTTCGACTCCTTCCGGGCGCACCATACCCTTTCACAGCGGCCTTAACGTCGACTCGCACCGAGGATTGAGAGGCGCGCCCGCCGAGGTATCTGCTAGCATTGGCACGTGGAGGCTTCGACGATGACGAATATGCAGCTTTACATATCCATCGGTCTCCCAACACTTCTCATTCTGCTTGGCCTCCTGCTCAACTGGAGCGCCACAAAAGATGTGGCGACCTGGCTCGGTGTGATCGAGTCCGATATGCGACAGTTCTATCGCGCTATTGGGAAACTGGAAGGCCGCATGGACGCTGTTGAGAAATAGAATATTGAACGATTTATAGAGCGTAACGGTCAGGCCACCTTCGAGTGGCCTTTTTCATTGCATCGGCACGATTGACGACTGATTTAGTCCGCATTAGAATCAACCTTGAACCGAAGGTTTTTAAAGCCTTTGAGCGCGGGCAACGGGGTACAGCCCAAGCACGGAAAGACGGGCATGTTACAGGCTTTTATCATCACGCTGCGCGAAGGTGTCGAAGCAGCGCTGATTGTCGGAATCGTCTTCGCCTACCTCGACAAAATCGACCGCCGCGAGCTCAAGCAGACCGTCTTTTACGCCCTCGGCTGCGCCATCGCGGCCAGCGTCGGCGTCGCCATCGTCATCTCCCACCTCAACTTCAACGAGGACATCTTCGAAGGCTGGGTCATGCTCGTTGCCGCCGCGTTCGTCATCGGCATGATCTGGTTCATGCACAAAACCGCCCGCACCATGCGCGGCGACATCGAGTCCAAAGTCTCCAAACTCATCGGATCGAAATTCGGCCTCTTCGGCTTCGTCTTCCTCATGGTCCTGCGCGAAGGCGTCGAGACGGTCCTCATCCTCGCCGGCGTCTCGCTCAACTCCACCGAGCTGATGAGCTTCACCGGGACTCTGCTCGGCATCGCCTCCGCCGTCGTCTTCGGCGTGATGTTCATCCGCGGCAGCGTTCGGATCAACCTGCACCGCTTCTTCCGCGTGACGACAGTCATCCTGTATTTCGTCGTCTTCCAGCTCGTCGCCAGCGGCCTCCACGAGCTCTCCGAAAACGGCGTCATTCGCTCAAGCCAGGCCGAGATGCGCTACATCGGCCCCATCGTGCGCAACGACCTCTTCTTCTTCGTCACCATGCTCGCGCTCGCCGGCCTTATGGTCCTGTTCGAGTACAAGCGCCGTACCCCGGTTGTCATCCCTAGCAACGCCACACCCGCCGACCGCCGCAAAGCCGAGTATCTCGCCCGCCGCGAAAAGCTCTGGATGAACGCCGTCGTCGCCGTCAGCTTCGTCTTCATCTTCCTTTCGACGGCCGAGTTCATCTACGCGCAAGGCTCGACCCGCCTCAGCGAAGCCACACCCGTAACGCTGATCGGCAGCCAGGTCACGGTCCCCACCTCCGAGGTCACGGACAACAAACTCCACCGCTACTCCGTCCACATCGACGGCGCGGACCGCAAGTCCACCGAAGTCCGTTTCCTCCTCTTCAAAAAGCCCGACGGCAACCTCGTCTCGGTCGCCGACGCCTGCCACATCTGCGGCCCGGTCGGCTTCTACATCGGCGAGCAGGGCATCACCTGCAAAATGTGCTCATCGCCGCTCGTAGCCAGCTCGATGGGCCAGCCCGGCGGCTGCAACCCCATCCCCCTGAAATCGACCATCGAAGGCGGCCAGATCGTCATCGCGAAGGCCGACCTCCAGCCACTAACCGCCATCTTCGGTGGCAAATAGCCCATGCCGCTGGATGCCGCCAACACCGCGAGACCCGTCAATATCACCGGGTGGCCCCTCAACGACTTCGGGTGGCCCATCCTTTCGCGCACTTTGCGAAAGGGTGGGGTAATCGCGCCACGAATCCCCAGCCCCGCCAACCCTTCGACCAACCCTCGCACCCATCCGGTGAATCACGGAGACTTTTCGACCAACCGTCGAACCCACGCTATGGGCTACCCAAACCTCTCACTCCACCCCAGAACCAAGGGCCAAAGGCCCGCCCTATACCAGCCTGGGGCAACGCCCCAGGTCACGCCCACCCCCACGACCAGAGGGCTGAAGGCCCGACCTATAATCCCCGAGGCCGCCTGAGATGTTCCTCCGCCTCCTCCTCGAATCCTTCCTCCGCCAGCGCCGCCGCAAGCTGCTCGCGGGCATCGCCATCCTGCTCGGCGCGACGGCAGTTACGGCGATGCTCGGCCTCGCCACCACCATCGGCGACCGCATCCACCAGGAACTCGCCGTCTACGGCGCGAACATCATCGTCTACCCCAAAGCCGACACGCTCGACGTAAAGGTCGGCGACCAGTCCCTGAAGCCCGCCACCGGCAACGCCTACCTCCACGAAAGCGACCTCGCCAAACTCCGCAGCATCTTCTGGGCCAACAACATCACCGGGGTCAGCCCCGAGTTGCGCGCGCAGATGGGACTCCAAACCAAAGCTGTACCGGATGGTGTAGGTGTCGACGCAATTGGGTTGTGGTTCGATCACAGTCTTTCTGCTGGCGGTGGCCCCGCACTCATAACTGGTGCTCCTATGCTTCATCCTTCGTGGAAGCTCGAAGGCGCTTGGCCTCAAGAAGAGAACATTGTGAGTTCGGACAATCGGGAGGAGCTTCATTCTGATGTTGTTGTCGGGGCATCCGTAGCCCGGAGGCTCAACCTACACGTTGGCGATACGCTTCTGACCATTATTTCCGTTCCACATAGTGACGACTCTTTTAAGCCGCCCAACGTTGGGCTTCGCGTGTCCGGCATCGTCTCGACAGGAGACATCACCGATGCACAAATTCTCCTTCCGATCTCAGTCGTACAACAAATCGCGAACCATCCCGACGCCGTCTCCCGCATCGAAATCTCCGCCCGCACCAAGCCCGAAGACGCCTTCGCCCGCCGCGACCCCGACACCCTCTCGCCGCAGCAACACGAAATCTGGTACTGCCGCCCCTACGCCAACTCCATCGCCTACCAAATCGCCGAAGCCATCCCCGGCGCGCACGCCGAGCAGGTCCGCCAGGTCGAGCAATCCGAGGGCACCATCCTCGAACGCATCAGCGGGCTGATGTGGCTCATCTCAGCCGCCGCCCTGCTCGCCGCCGCGGTCGCGGTCAGCGCGGCGATGGCCACCGCCGTCCTCGAACGCCGGGCGGAAATTGGCCTGATGAGATCGCTCGGCGCGAGCAAGGGCCGCATCGCCTCCCTCTTCTACGCGGAGGCCGGACTTCTCGCCATCGGCGGCGGATTCTGCGGCTACATCGCCGGCTCCCTCCTCGCCGCGCTCCTCACCGCAAAAATCTTCGGCGAGCCTACAGGCATTACCCTACATACCGCGCTCACCCACGCCTTCAATCCCGTCCTTCTGCCGGTAGTCCTCGCCCTCGCGCTCCTGGTCGCCATCGCGGGCAGCACCGCCTCCATCCGCGGCGCACTCCGCATGGATCCCTCCGCCGTCCTGAGGGCCGACGCTTGACCTCCACCTCCGCAACCGCCACCAAAATTTCCCTCAGCCGCATCCTCGTGCGCTCGCTCAAACATCGCCGCGCCCGAACCCTCTCCGCGCTCGCCGCCCTCACCGTGTCGGCGATGGTCGCCACCGCACTGCTCACTCTCTACGCCGACCTCGACTCCAAGCTCCACCACGAGTTCCGCAGCTTCGGCGCGAACATTGTCGCCACCGGCCCCCTCACCGTCGCCGACATCCAGCACGCCCGCGCCGCCGCCGGCTCCGACGCCGTCATCGCCCCCATCGCCTTCGCAGTCGCGGCCACCGACCGCGGCACCCCCGTCGTCGTCGCCGGCGTAGACTTCCCCACCATGCACAAGCTCGACGACTGGTGGAAAGTCGACAAGCCCTGGCCCACCGGCCCCGGCAGTCTAAATGCTGCGCTCATCGGCCAGCGCGCCGCGGGCTTTGTCGTCAACGAGAGCGCCGTCACCCTTACCTACAACGGCCAATCCATTACCCTCCACGGCGCCGGGAAACTCACGACCGGCGGCGACGAAGACTCCCGCATCTACATTCCCCTGAAGACCTTCAGCGAATGGACAGGGGTCCAACCCACCGTCCTCGAAATCCAGGTCCCCGGCGGAGAAGACCGCGTCAACACAACCATCGCCGCCCTCCAACGTGCCCTGCCCGCGCTGCACGTCGAGCCGGTCCGCGCGCTCGTCGCCGGCGAGTCCCGCATCGTCGACCGCACCCACGCGCTGATGTATGGCGCCATGCTGCTGATCGCCCTCACCGTCGCTGTCAGCGTGCTCGCCACGCTCTCCGCCAGCGTGCTCGAACGCCGCCGCGACTTCGCACTGATGAAAGCCCTCGGCGCATCCCAAACCCAGCTCATCGGACATTTCCTGCTGGAAGCGCTTGTGATTGCGACAGCCGGCGTCGTCCTCGGCTACATCCTCGGCTCTGGTCTCGCCTGGGCGATCGGCCAGTGGAACTTCGGCACGGCCACGCTTCCCCGCATCTCGCTGCTGCCTCTAGTCCTGCTCTTAAACCTCGCCATCGCCACCGCCGCCGCCCTTTTCCCCGCCCGCGTCCTGCGCGGCCTGCAACCCGCCGCATTGTTGAAAGGTGAATAGCAGAAGGTTCTCGGTTGTGGGTTCTCGGTTCTCGGTAAGAGCGAGAAATTACTAACAACTAAGAACTGACAACCCACAACCGAGAACCGACAACCCGCAACCGGGTAGGCATAAAATTACCTTATGAAGATGGTCTCGGAAGCGCAGCGCCAGCACGCCGAAGCGATGCTCGAACACGAAACGCCGGTCATCCAACTGGTCGGCGTCAGCCGCGAGTACGCCTCAAAATCCGGTGTCGTTCGTGCGCTCGACGACGCCAGCTTCACCATCGGCTCCGGCGAGTGGGTCGCCATCACCGGCCCCTCCGGCTCCGGCAAATCCACGCTGGTTAATTTGCTTGGCTGTCTTGACACCCCGACATCCGGCAAGCTCACCATCGACGGCGAGGAAGTCCACGCCATGTCCTCCACCGAGTTGGACCGTTTTCGCGCCGACAAGATCGGCTTCATCTTCCAGCAGTTCCACCTGATTCCCTATCTCTCAGCACTCGAAAACGTCATGCTGGCGCAGTACTTCCACTCCATGACCAATGCCGCGGACGCCCGCGCCGCACTCGACCGCGTCGGCCTCGCCGCCCGCGCCGATCATCTCCCCAGTGAGCTCAGCGGCGGCGAGCAGCAGCGCGTCTGCATCGCCCGCGCGCTCATCAACGATCCACCGATTCTTCTGGCCGATGAGCCGACCGGCAACCTCGACGCCGCCAACCAAAAGATCGTCGCGGACATCCTTCGCGAGCTCCACACCGCCGGCCACACCATCGTCATGGTCACCCACGACCCCGAAATGGCCGCCCTCGCCGAGCGCAAAATCGCCCTCAGCCACGGCAAGGTCTTCTGCCACCCCGTCCAGCAAGTGGTCATCAAACTTGGCCGGTAAGCCAAGTCTCAACCCGCCAGCTTCGCACTCGCAAGCCGGTTCAGACTGACACCCTGCTCTGCCGCCTGCATTGCCAGAGAGCGGTGTACGAGCGGCGGAATGCGGATTCTAACTCTCCGCTTTAGTGCTTCTCTGCAAAGGGTTCCGGGACGCTTTCACCGTTTGCCTTCATGTCCGCAACAGCTTCGGCAGTTACAGCTTGAATCCCGGACAAAGCCTTTCCCGGTGTCGCTGCAAGCCACGACAGCGAAGGAAATTCGGCACAAAGGCCCATAAATTCATGATCTTCGTTCGACCATGTGACACGGTAGGTGTAATGATCACCGCTCATCTTCCGTCCTCTTTCATCTTGTCGATCAACTTAAGAACTTCCCTACCTTGGCGCACTATTTGTGTCATCCTTGGAGCATTGGAGGTTTAGATGACTACACTTATCTATCGAAGGACTCACCGCGGGGATCCTGACGATACGAAGATTTTTGGCAAGAACGATTGTATGCGCCGCGTCCGAGAGCTCAATTTCGACGCCGTCATTGGAGTTGGAGGTACCAGTCCGGACTCTGGCGAGGAGGGGATTGCGCGAAAGATTAACTGGGTTGGGATTCGGCCTCTGAAAATCAAAGAGCGCCACGAACATAAAACAGTTAGATTTGACCAATTTATCCGCTTGGACGAAGCAGGCCCTGACCTCAAGACAATGGCGCCGAAGTTATTCGATTACATGTTCAGGCAAGGTCGAATTCCTCGCTATGGCTTATCCACGAACCTCAGTAAACAACTAGTTGCCGAAATAGACGACGTACTGCATTGGGCTTTCGACACGACTCAACTTAAAGGCACGCCAGTTCCGCTCGCATCGAAAAGCGGGAAGAATCTAAGGGATTGCGGGTGCGGCAAAAAAACTTGTCCCAGTCCACTGCCGGAAGGTTGCTAGTTGTTCGCCTTCACCGCTCGCCCCAGCTTAACTTCGACCGCAGCACGTTGAACAATCCATTCGGCGTCAGCCTTAGCAAGTTCACGCTATGCTCCGATCGCCGGCAATGGATCCGGTCCCCCAGCAGCAGCTCCACTGCCTCCTGCCCATCGACCGTCAGGTACGTCTCATGCGGCACGGAGTCCACCGAAACGCAAACCTCCGCCCCACCCTGCACCACAATCGGCCGGATCGTCAGCAGATGCGGACAGATCGCCGTAATCACCATCGCATCCACGTTCGGCATCAGGATTGGCCCATCCGCCGCCAGGTTATACGCCGTCGAGCCGGTCGGCGTCGAAACAATCACGCCATCCGCCCGAAACCGCGCCACAAACTGCCCATCGAGCTCGATCCCGAACTCTCCCATGCGCGCAATCGCGCCCTTCGCGACGACCACGTCGTTCAACGCTTCCCACTTGCGAAATGCCCGCCCGTCGCGATGAAGTTCCGCGTGCATCAGGTTGCGCGACTCGACGATCGCGGTCCCCGCAAGCCACGCTTCCAGCGCGCCAAACATGTCCGAAAGTGGGGTCTCGGTCAGGAATCCGAGCGAGCCGAGATTCACCGCCAGGATCGGCGTATTGGTGAACGCGAACGCCCGCGCCGCGGCCAGCAGCGTGCCGTCTCCACCCAGCATGACCACCAGGTCGGGCGCATGCTCCGGCATGAACTGCCGCTCGACGGCGTCCTGGGGACTGGACCTCAGGTACTCGGCGCTCTCAGGGTCGAGAATGTAGTCGAAACCGTTCTCGGACAGCCAGACGACCAGCTCCGGCAGTATGTGCTCGAGCTCCACCTTCTGCGGCTTCGAAATGATGGCGGCCTTCGGCATGCTCTGTAGTGTAACCGCAGAGGCGAGGGGACAGTGTTCAGGATCCAGTTACCAGTTGCGAGTTTCCAGTTCGGGGTTTGCGTCGACGGCGGCCCCTAGAACCTCGCGTGCAGCAAAAATTCGCGATTTCCTTCCATGCCCAGAATCGGCGAGTCAATCAGCGCCATCGGTTCACCATGCAGCGCCACCACAGCCGCCTCGACACGCGACACCGCCATCTGCTGCGCCTCCGGATCGCGCACGATTCCGCCCTTCCCAACATGCTCCCGGCCAGCCTCAAACTGCGGCTTGACGAGGATCACGGCATCCCCCTTCCAGCTTTCCCCAACCGGAGCCAGACCGGCGACCACCGCCGGCAACACCAGCGTCGCGGAAATAAAGCTCACATCCATCGCGAAGAACCCAACCCTTTCCGGCGACAACGCCACCAGCGCCCCCGGCGCAAGCAGCCGCGCATTGGTCCGTTCCAGCAGCGTCACCCGCGAATCCACGCGCAGCTTGTGATGAATCTGCCCATACCCCGTGTCGACGGCAAGCACCGTCGCCGCGCCGTGCTGCAACATGCAGTCGGTAAACCCGCCGGTCGACGCGCCGATATCGGCACAAGCCAACTCCGTCACGTCTATGTTCCACGTCTTGAGCGCATGTTCCAGCTTCAAACCGCCGCGGCTCACATAGCGCAGATCGTCGCCGGTCATCCGCAAAATCGCATCTTCCGCCACCGGAGTCCCCGGCTTATCCACCCGCTGTTCCGCCACCAGCACCCGTCCGGCGAGGATCAGCGCCTGCGCTCGCTCGCGCGAAGCGGCCAGCCCGCGCTCCACCAACAACTTGTCCAGCCGAGTCTTCATCCAACCAAGGGTACAGCGCGTGCAGCAAAGGCTGGAAGGTAAGAGCTAGCCCGGATTTCTCACGAGCGATTATGTATTGGCTAAAAAATATATAGCAAAAGGCCGTATTTTCTGTCATAACAGCGTTGTCAGACGAAGTTATAAACCAGAAAAAGGACGGCCTTTGATGACAGAGTGTACACAAGAGAGATTCGGATTTACAGCTCATTTTTCGCGCCGGGTGGAGGCGGGCTTTACCGCCGGACAGGTCAGCTCGGACGGCGGCGGTTTGCT
>Ga0209483_1002432_pt1 | contig 13054 bp, 9 predicted proteins | sample NGEPerA_FD_184508 | JGI IMG/M metagenome (GOLD analysis project Ga0209483, IMG submission 184508) | Arctic peat soil microbial communities from the Barrow Environmental Observatory site, Barrow, Alaska, USA - NGEE PermafrostL2-A... | ecosystem: Environmental > Terrestrial > Soil > Wetlands > Peat... | reverse complement strand
GGACGATGGTGGTGACGAACGCGCCGCCGATCTGGATCGTCTTGACGATCTCGACGTTGGCGGCCTTGGTCATCGCGTCGGTCGCCTCGACCAATGCGACCCAGCCCTTGGTTTCAATGAGGCCCAGGGCGGTGCCGAATGTGCTGTTGCTGTTTTCTGACATGGGAACTCCGAAGGTTGATGAGTGAATGGGGGAGGTGATGAGCGATGAGTGAACCGTGACAAGAGGGGCCGTCACGGTTCACTCGTCACTCATCAAGTATTTGGATTGCTTATTTTTTCACGGGCTCGGCCATTCGGCCGGCCATGGATGCAGCGCCGGCGGTTGCCGGCTTCTTGGCCTTGGGATACATGCCCGGCAGATCATCATGCGGGCGGGCGATGACATGCACCGCCACCACGCTGCCCACGCGGCCAGCCGCTTCCGCGCCGGCGTCGATAGCGGCCTTGACGGCGGCCACGTCGCCTTTCACGAAGGCGGTGACCATGCCGCTGCCGGCCTTGTCCCATCCGATCATTTCCACATTCGCCGCCTTGAGCATCGCATCGGTTCCCTCCATCAGGGCGACCAAACCTTTGCATTCGAGCAAGCCCAGCGCTTCGCTTGGCATAAAAAGTTCCTTTCGATTTCAGTTGTTCAAACCTGAGCCGATAGTCTTCCGATCGGCTCCGCGGAGGATTAACCACGAAGGCACAAAGACACGAAGAAGATGATTAGCACCACACAATTGTTAGCTCACTCAAAACTACTAACAGGGCAAGACCTGCTCCGATTGGACACCCACTTTTTTCGCGTGCGCTGCTTATCAATTTGCTTCCATTGAGAACTTAGCTGCCATAGGGATGTCGGGCTTGCGATCTTAACGATGTTTCTTCTTTGTGTCTTCGTGCCTTCGTGGTTGATCCTCTTCTTGATAAGCTTGGCTTCACGCAATCAATTCCATATGCGTCGCTGACTCCAGGTCACACGCGTTTCCTTCGTCGGTGTCTATGTGGACTTCGAGCACGACTTTCGGGTGATAGCGGACGCGTACGCGGTCGAACGTGACGCCGCAGGGGCCGTCGATGCGGAGTTTGAGTTGGCCGCCGTCTTGGGTGTTGTAGTAGGCCATGTCCGCCGTGGACATGTGTACGTGGCGCTCGGCACGGATGACGCCCTTATTGATGTTGACCGCGCCGCGCGGGCCCAGGATGGTGATGCCCGGCGTGCCTTCGTGATTGCCGCTGATTCGCAACGGCAAATCGATGCCAAGGTAAACGCCATCCGTGTAACTCAATTCAACCTGCGTGTAATTGCGAACCGGGCCCAGGATGCGGACGTTGGGGATGATCCGCTGCCGGGGGCCCACCAGCGTGACAAGTTGCTCGCTGGCAAACTCCCCCTCCTGGTAAAGACCCTTGAGCTTGGTCAGTTTCGCGCCGGGGCCAAATAGCACTTCAATATCCGCCGGCGTCGCATGCATATGCCGGGCCGACACATTCACCACCAGCGGATTAGGCGGCCCGCCCGCCTGCCCGGCCATGGAAGCCGAGCGCTCGCGCGAAGGCGGCGGATTAATCTGGCCCGCAAGGCGCTGCGTTAGCACCTCCCGAACCAGTTTCTCCACCTCGCTCCGCTCAAGCCGGCTTGATGTCTGCGCTACCATGCCTGAAGGTTCCTTGAATGCATATTGCCAACGGTCGTCAGTATTATGCAAACTGTTTCAAGAGTTGTCAAGTGCATCCGAAAAATTGCAGGTTTCGAACCTATCGGGGAGGGGGACTATACTCTTCTATTGAACGTCCAATTAGCAATGAAGCCACCTGCAATCCACATTGGGACCAGGCAGCGGTACATTGTTTGATGCCAGATGCCCGTGCAACGCAAACATTTGCATTATCGATTTACACTGAGGGAGGTGGCATACGAGCGTGCGACTAAAAGCGGCCTCAGGCTCGCCCGATGAACGCCGCCCACATTGACCAGGATTTGAGGTTCGCGCGACGCGGTTCGTAGGGTTCGCTTCAGCGAACGCCGTTCGGCACCCGAGTTCGCCGGCGTCTGCTGAAGCTACCGCGCGCCTGCCTGCACGGCGCGCTGCGCGTTCGCTGAAGCGAACCCTACGATGCGGCTTGCGGCGGCTTCCGCGAAAGCAGTGTCGGAACGTGCTCACCGCAGGAGCGTCGCATTGCGATCCGCGCCGACGCTAACGATCCTGATCGGCGCTCCTGCCAATTGCTCGAGGGTTTTGACATATTGCTGCGCTTCGCGCGGCAGTTCATGGAAGGCCCTGGCGCCGGTGATGTTCCCGCCCCAGCCGGGGAGGGTTTCGTAGATCGGCTCGACCTCGGCCAGCACATCCATGTCGGCACGGAAGTAGTCCAGCCGCTGTCCCTTGTGGCGATAGCCGGTGCAAACCTTAATGTGATCCAGGCCTGACAGCACGTCCAGCAGCGTCAGGGCGATCTGGGTGATGCCGCACAATTCGACGCTGTACCGGACGGCCAGGGCGTCAAACCATCCGCAGCGGCGGGGCCGGCGGGTGGTGGTGCCGTACTCGTTGCCGCGCTCGCGGATGTACTGGCCGATATCATTATCCTGCTCGGTTGGGAATGGCCCGCCGCCCACGCGCGTGCTGTAGGCCTTCATAATTCCCACGAAGTTTTGCACGCTCTGCGGCGGAACGCCAGCACCCGTGTAAAGGCCCAGCGCCGAGCAATTAGAGCTGGTGACATATGGATAGGTGCCATGATCCACGTCCAGCAGCACCGCGTGTGCCCCTTCAAATACGATGCGCTTGCCCTCGCGCCAGTAGCCGATCAGCAAATGGCCCACATCATCCACATACGGCTGTAGCCGCCGGCCATAATCCCGGTAATCCTCGAAGACCTGCTTCCAATCCACCGGCGGGGCATCGTACAACGCCTTTAGCAATTTATTGCGCTCTGCGACAATCCGCCCGACGCGCTCGCGCAGCTTGTCTTCATGCGCCAGGTCCGCAACGCGGATGGCGGTGCTTCGCTGCATCTTGTCGGCATAAGCCGGGCCGATGCCCCGGCGGGTGGTGCCGATCCCCTTGTCGCCGCTGGCGCTTTCGCGGGCGGCGTCCTCCTGTTTGTGATACGGCATCACCAAGTGCGCTTTGTAGCTGATTCGCAGGTTTTGCGGAGAGATGGGAACGCCGCGCTTGGTGAGATCGTCGATCTCCTCGATCAGTCGGGCCGGGTCGATGACCACGCCGTTGCCGATCAGGCTCATCACCCCGGGCCGAAACACGCCGACCGGCAGAAGATTGGTCGCGTATTTTTCCGAGCCGATCCGCACCGTATGCCCCGCGTTGGCGCCGCCACAATACCGGACCACCACGTCGGCATGCTCGGTCAGAAAATCAACGATCTTCCCCTTGCCTTCATCCCCCCATTGCAGGCCGACGACGCAACTATTTCCTTCAAGAAACGGGCTCACGCGGTTACACGCCTTTCATCACGATGGCTTCAAAAACCCGGCGGACGATCCAACCTAAGAAGGCCACTATATGGTGTCAAGCGCCGGCTCCGTCGTCCGTTTCCGTGGGCGTGCCCAATTTTCGGGGAAGGCCATTGGCGGAAGGTGGGGCAGACATTCTTGTCTGCCGGCGAATCGGTGAGTGGAGGACATTCTTGTCCTCCCGAACCGATTCGAATCCGCTCGACGGGGCAGGAATGCCCCGCACTCGCGGATTTGGGCGTCAGGAATGTCTGCCCCACCAATCCTTGTGGATGTCACCGGTTACGCCTGCCCGGAAATTCGGGCACGCCTGGACGCGCCGCGAAGGGGCCGCGCTGGACAGTTCCGCGGGTCGCCGGTAGTCTCCGGCGGGTGTTGGAGGCGGGCGGATGGGCAGGGCGTTTTGCGGTTTTCCGCGGGCTCATGGCCGGCCATGGTTGCCGCCACGGGTGTTTTTCCCTGCTTTATACAATGCCGCCTCGCGCGTGCCGGAGCCTGCAATATGCCATTGTCATCGGGATGGGTTGTCCGCTTTTTCGCCAATCGCGGTAAGAAGCGGCGCGCCGCCCGGCAGGTCATGCGTCATTGCGGCGCCGAGGCGCTGGAGAGCCGGATGCTGCTGACGGCGGCGCCGGTCTCGTTTCTGACGCAGCAATTTTTCCGGGGCGCCTTTGGCCCGCGCGGAGTGGTGGCGGATTTCAGCAACAACGGGCGGCCCGACATCGTCGTCGTCAACGAGCTCTATTCCACCGTCAGCGTGCTGCTCAACACCGGCGATGGCGCCTTCCTGCCGCCCGTGCATTATTCTGTGCTCAACGCCCGTGACGTGGCGGTTGGCGACTTCAATCACGACGGCAATCTCGACATGGCCGTCCTCAGCGCCAATGGCCCGTATAGCACGATTAAGATATTTTACGGACTGGCCAACGGAAGCTTTCTCAAGCCGATCAACGTGCCATTGCACAACGGCGGCGTCACCCTGTCGGCGGCGGACGTGAACGGCGACGGCCTGCCCGACCTGGTCGTCTCCGGCGGCGTGGACTTCGGCATCGCCACCGATGTCAACGGCAACCCGCTCCCCAACCAGCCGGGCCCCAACGCATTCGCCGGCCAGAAGGTCCTCGTTCTCACGAACCTGGGCAATGGCGTGTTCTCCAAGCCGGTGCGCTACCGGGCGGGAAACTTCGAGGCCCGCGATCTGATCACCGCCGACTTCAACGGAGACGGCCTGCCCGACGTGGCCGTGCTTCGCTCGCAGGACCAATTCGCCGTGTTGCTGGGGCAGAAAAACGTCAATGGAACCGGCGTCCTCGGGCCTCCCGTCACCTACGCCGCCGGCAGCAATCCGCGCGGCATCGCCGCGGGAGACTTCAACCACGACGGAAAACTCGACCTGGTTGTCGCCAACTCCGATTTCCTCACGCCAACGCTGAAAGTGTATCTCGGCAACGGCGACGGCACCTTCGCGGCCGGGCAGAATTATTTCGGCGGCAACTTCGTTGATAGCGTCGCGGTCGGTGATTTCAACGGCGACGGCAACCTCGATATCGCCACCTCATCCTTCACCAGCGCCCTGCGCATCTATCCAGGCAATGGAGATGGCACGTTCGGCCCGCCGCAAAGCTTTGCCAGCGGGCAATTCGGCAACTTTGTCCTGGCCGGCGATTTTAATGGCGACGGCAAAACCGACGTCGCCGTCATCAGCACCTACGGCACGCACATCCTGCTGGCCGGAAGTTCCGCGGCGCCGCCGCCAAACCCCAGTGTGCTTGATGCGACACTTGGCGGCGGGGGGTCCAGGACGCTGACCTATCTTGACGCCGGCGGCGCCAGGGCAACCTTGAGCCTCGCGGGACCCGGATCGGCGGTTGTGCATTTTATTGGCGGCGGCTTGTCCGTGAATCGCGCGGGAAACCAGATCATCGGAGGCCCGGCGGCGCTGGGTTCCATCGTCGCAACCGGAACCACCGCTGCCAGCGCATTGGCCATCAAGGTCATCGGCAAAAATGGCCGCGTGGACGTCGGTTCGATTTCGACCGATGGATCATTCCAAAGTATTATTGCGCCGACCACCAATCTGCGCGGCGACGCGACCATCGCCGGCGCCATCGGCAGGATTGTGCTAAACGATGTGACCAACGGCACGTTCCGCATCAACGGCGCAGGCCGCCGGGTCGATCTGAGTCTGGGCATCGTGAATGACGAGAGTCTTTTCTCCGCCAGCCCAATTCACTCACTGGCGGTCAGCCAGTGGACTTCGCCCACGAACGGCGCCGAGCAAATTAACGCGCCGGCAATCGGCGCGGTCGCATCAACCGGCGAGTTCTCCCCCGATCTCACCATCGGCCCCGGCGGCCTGGGAACCCTCAATGCCCGCACCATCGCCGGCGGCAATTACGCCGTCGCCGGGAAAGTTGGCGGCGTGCATTCCATGCGCAGTGCGATGTTCACGCTGTCGGCGGCGTCGCTTGGCTCGCTGTCAGCCGTCGATTTGCTCAACAACGTCACGCTTAATATCGCCGGCAACATCGGCTCAATCACCGCCGGCGCGCTGTACAACAGCAATGTCTTCGCCGGCGTCGGCCCACTGCCCCCCGGCCAGCGCTTCCCCATCACGTCCTCGAATTTCACCAACGTCGGCGCCACGATCAAAAGTGTGTTTCTGCACCAGGGCATCGGCAACGCCTCGTTCCTCAATTCCGCGATCTCCGCCCCAAATATCGGCAACGCCAACCTGGGAACCGTCGCCTTCGCCAACAACGGCGCCCCCCAGGGCATCGCGGCCCATTCCATCGCCCTCGTTTCCGGCTCCGACCTGATCACACGCAAGATCTTCGCCCTACGCCACCCCACCAACACCAGCGGCCTTGCCGCGCGGGGGATCAACCCGCAAGACTTTGTTATTCTCGGCGACTAACAACAAAAGAAGATTAACCGCGGAGGCGCGGAGGCGCAGAGACGTCCCCTAAAGTTCGGACCCTCCCACTACAAGAAGTAAAGGTGAAAGACGGTTTTTCTTGAATCGCTTCGAGCAATGGACCACGCTCCGTGCTTTCTCCGCGTCTCTGCGCCTCCGCGGTTAAATCTCCTTCCGTGCGAAATAATGCTTGGTTAGCAATGCGAATGCTCGTTACCGTACATGCCCGTCGCCGGTCACCACCCATTTGTAGGTCGTGAGGTCCATTGCCCCCATGGGCCCGCGCGCGTGGAGTTTGTCGGTGCTGATGCCAATCTCGGCGCCCAAGCCATATTCGCCGCCGTCGGCGAAGCGCGTGCTGGCGTTGATCATCACACTGGCGCTGTCCACGCGCTGCACGAATGCACGGGCGGCGGAAATGTTTTCGGTGAGGATGGCGTCCGTATGCCGGCTGCCATGCGCGTTGATGTGCTCGACCGCCTCGTCCAATGAATCCACCACTTTCACGCCGACGATGTACGCCAGGTATTCGGTGTCCCAATCCTCTTTCGTAGTCGGCTTTGCTTGCGGGTAGAGCGCACGGCTGCGTTCGTCGCCGCGCATTTCCACTCCCTTGGCCGCCAGGTCCGCGCAAACCAATGGCAGCAGCCTCGCCGCCGCGTCCTTGTGAAACAGCAGATGCTCCACCGCGTTGCAGACCGCGCCGCCGGGATAGCTGGTTTTCGCGTTCACGCAGATATCGCGCACCTGCCGCTGCATCGAAGCCGTCGCGCTGTCGATATAGATATGGCAATTCCCCGTAAAATGCTTGAGTACGGGAATGGTGGAATCCTTCACCACCGCCCGGATCAGGCTCTCCCCGCCGCGCGGGATGACCAGATCGATGTGGCGATCCAGCTTGAGAAGCAGCGGCACCAGCGCGCGGTCCGTCGATTCCACCAATTGCACGGCAGCCGGGTCAATGCCCGATTCCTTAAGCGCAGCGCCAATAATTTGCGCGATCGCGCGGTTGGAATGAAAGGCTTCTTTCCCGCCGCGCAGGATGATGGCGTTGCCGCTCTTGAGGCACAGGGCGGCGGCGTCACTGGTGACATTGGGCCGGCTCTCATAAAAGAACAGCACCACGCCAATCGGCACGCGCATCTTCTCGATCCGCAAGCCATTAGGCCGAACGTATCCCTCGATGATCTGCCCCACCGGATCGACCTGCCCCGCGATCTGCTCGACGCCAACCGCCATCGACTCGATGCGCTTGTCGGTAAGCTTGAGCCGCTCAATCAGCGCCGGCGCCAGATCCGCCTGCCCAGCGGCGGAAATATCTACCGCGTTAGCCGCCAGGAGCGCGTCCTTAGCGAGCCGGATCGATTGCGCCATTAGCTCCAGCACGCGCACCTTCGCCGCCCCATCCAGCGTGGCCAGTTGCCCCGATGCCCGCCGGGCGGATTTGCCAAGTTCCGCGACATATGCCTTGGGGTCGTCCATGCCGGGATTGTAGCGAGGGGCCGGCAGGGGACCAAAGTATCTTTCGATACCTGAATGCCTGGTGAAGGCGGTGCAAATATTTAGAAACGCGATTTTGTCGACGCGACGTCCTCGTCGCTTTCGGTTGCGCGCCCCTCGCGAAGAAAAGCGGCGAGGACGCCGCTTCTACTCAAGCCGCTTCCACGGCCGCATAAACCTTGCCATGTTGCTTGAGCCACGCGACATCCCCGCTATTGGCATGAGCCTCAACCTCCCGGAGCAATTCGACGACCTCCGGCTCGAAGCAGGGCTCGCTGGGGTCGGCATCAGGAATGACCGCCTCAACCTCCACCGCGACGACGAACCGCTCCGTCCGCACCCAACGTGTGCGCAAGACTCGTTTGCCAGGTATTCGCATGGGTTTATCCTTCATAGAAGTATACGGTAACCAGTTTGGCCATGTCCGCGGATGCCAGATAAGACCACACAGCCCGTATTTCCGTGCCGTCCGCAAGCCATTGACGGACTTCCACAGCCGGATTGGGAGACGCAGTCGGGCGCTCAACGAGCAATTCGCCATGCTCAATTCCATCGACCACCTGCCATTCCAAAACGATTCGCTCGTCGAGTCGCTCTGACGCATGCTGGCTGACGAGGTATCGGCCTTCGACCACCAGCGCACGGATGTTTTCAAATAATTGTGCCATGCGATGCTCGGAGTCAATTCTGACCGATCCCCATTCGCAAGAGTTTTCGCTATGGAACTCATTAATTCCAATATCGTATTCACTGAGTCGTCATTGCCGTCCAATTATCGATCCCGGCAACGCGGCGGGCGTTTGTCCGTAGCGCATTTCATCGGGCGCGTCTTTTCGGCGGCGGTAGCGCCCGCGTGTATGATATCAGCAGGAATCAGCGAATGAAGCGAACCGGGAATCAGTGGTGGATGTTTTGCCTGACGGCCGTTGCGTTGGCGTTATTGGCAATCGTTGCCGCTCGCATCCCAGCGCGGGGCGCGGCAGCGCCGGCCCCCAATTCCGCTTCCGTCGATTTCGTCCGCGACATTCAGCCGATCTTCGCGTCTTCCTGCTACAAATGCCACGATGCCGCCAAGCACAAGGGCGGCCTTCGGCTCGACAGCAAGCAAACCGCCTTCGTCGGCGGAGATTCCGGCGACCCGTCGCTGGTGCCGAATGCTCCCGACCACAGCAAGATTATTCAACTGGTTCGCGGCGACGATCCCAATTCCGTGATGCCGCCCAAGGGCAAGCGGCTTTCCGCCGGGCAAGTCGATCTGCTCACCCGCTGGGTGCGGCAGGGGGCGGCGTGGCCCGATGGGGTCGATAAGCCGGGGCTGGCGCTGACGCATTGGTCTTTCTCCAAGCCCATCCGTCCCGCCCTGCCGGACGTGAAGCAGAAGGATTGGTGCATCAATCCGATCGACCGATTCGTGCTGGCCAAGCTAGAGCAAACCGGCCTCGCGCCCGCGCCGGCCGCGGATCGGTATACGTTGTGCCGGCGGGTGTATCTCGATCTGATCGGCATCCCTCCCTCGCCGCCGGAATCCGATGCGTTTGTGAATGACACTTCGCCGGACAGCTACGAGAAGCTCGTGGATCGGCTGTTGTCCAACCCGCATTATGGCGAGCGCTGGGCGCGGATGTGGCTCGATTGCGCCCGCTACGCGGACTCCGCCGGGTATGGGTCCGATCCGCTGCGCAAGACCTGCTCGCGGTATCGGGACTGGGTGATACAGGCGTTTAATCGCGATTTGCCGTATGACCGCTTCACGATCGAGCAAATCGCCGGCGATTTGCTGCCGCACCCGACGACCGACCAACTCATCGCGACCGGCTTCAATCGCAACACCATGACCAACACCGAAGGCGGCACCGATCCCGAGGAATTTCGCATGGCCGCGGTGAAGGATCGCGTCGAGGCGACCGTGCAGGTGACGATGGGCCTCACGGTGGGCTGCGCCCAGTGCCATACGCACAAATACGATCCGATCACCAATCGCGAGTACTACCAGCTTTGCGCGATCTTCAATCAGACCGAGGACGCCAACCGAGCCGACGAGGCGCCGACGATTCTCACGCCGACGCCCGAGGAAGCGTCGCGGATCGCGCAGCTCAACGTGAAGCTAAAGGCCGCGGAGGCAATGCTGACAGAGGAATATTGGGCCGATCGTGAAGCGGGCGGTCCGACGGTGGTTTCCGATAGCCAGAACACAGGCGAGCCGCCCGTGCCACGGAATTCACGGAATCCGCAGCGCGAATGGGAAAAGTCGCTGGCGGAACATCGCCCGCAATGGGTGGCGCTTGATCCGGCAACCTACACGTCCGCGAACGGCGCCACTCTGAAGAAACTCGATGATGGTTCGATCCTCGCCTCGGGCCCGCGCGCCACGACGGACACGTACATCATCACTACCCACACGGATTTGAAGAACATCACCGCGTTCCGTCTGGAAGCGCTCCCCGATCCCAGCTTGCCGCACAACGGTCCGGGCCGCGGCGGTGACGGCGGGTTTACGCTGGGGGAGTTTCGCGTGATGGCTTATCCGTCGCAAAGCGGCCCGCCGACTGGGCGATATGTGCGCATCGAGTTGCCCGGCAAGCAGAAAATCCTGCATCTGGCCGAGGTGCAGGTCTTCCACGGCAGCGATAACATCGCCCCCAAAGGCGCCGCCAGCCAATCGAGTGTTGCGTTTAATGGCGAGGCGAAGTTAGCCATCGACGGCATCACCGACGGCGATTTCGCCAGGCATCCCACCGCGCATACCGACCGAACCGACAATCCTTGGTGGGAAGTTGATCTGGGATCACGGCAGACCATCAACCATATCGTCCTGTGGAATCGCACCGACAACGGCCTGCAACGGCGGCTCTCCAACTTCCGCGTGCTGCTGCTCGACGAGAAGCGCGAGCCGGTCTGGACATCGCAGATCGCCTCGCCGCCCAATCCCTCGCTCGATCTGGATCTCACCGCCCCGCGCACCATCGCGCTCCAGGACGCGAGCGATGATTTCCATCAGGCCGACGGCAACTGGTCCGCCGCCAAGGCCATAGATGGCCATCCATCCGACAAGTCCGGCTGGGCCATTTCATCCCGCACCGGCCACGCGCATGTTGCGGTTTTCCAAACCGCCGCGCCGATTGGCGATGGATCGACCACGTTCACTTTCACTCTGTCGCAAAAATCCGCCAACAGACCCCTGGGCCGCTTTCGCATTCTGGCAACAACTTCGCCGCGGCCGGTGCGGATATTGCCGGCGGACGTGGCGTGGGCCCTGGAAGTTTTGCCCGCCAACCGCAGCGCATCGGAAAAATCCGCGGTGTTTAATTACTTCGCCGAAGTCTCCCCGCAAATGCGCAAGCAGCGCGAGGCGGTCGCCAAACTCAAGATGGAATTGGATGCGATTCACCCGATGCGAACCGCCATCATGCGCGAGCTTCCGCCGGACAAGCGCCGGGAATCGCATGTGCTGGTCAAGGGCAACTTCCTGATCAAAGGCCCGATTGTGCAGCCGGCGGTGTTGGCGGCCTTCAATCCGCTGCCCAAGGGCGCGCCCGCCAATCGCATGGGCCTGGCACTGTGGATCGTCGATCGGGACAACCCGCTGACGGCCCGCGTGGCGGTCAACCGCTTCTGGGGCCAGTTGTTCGGCACCGGCATCGTCGAAACCCAGGAAGATTTCGGAACCCAGGGACAGCCGCCCAGCGACCAAAAACTGCTCGACTGGCTGGCGTGCGAATTCCAAAATCCAACCGAGCCATCTTCCGCAACCGGCTCGCAAGCCTCCTTGGAAAACACCCCGACTGCGACGGCCAGCCAACGCTCCTCGACAGGCCCTCGACCATGGGATATCAAACGACTCCTCCGCCTGATGGTCACCTCCTCGGCCTACCGCCAATCCTCGCGCGTGACGCCCGATGAGTTGGAAAAGGACCCGCATAACCGTCTGCTCTCGCGCGGCCCCCGGCACCGCCTGGCCGCCGAGGCCGTGCGCGATCAGGCGCTGGCCCTGAGCGGCTTGCTCAGCCCCAAAATGTTCGGCCCCTCGGTCTTCCCCCCGCAGCCCGACGGCCTGTGGCAGGCCGCCTTCAACGGCGAGCGCACCTACCCCACCAGCACCGGCGAAGACCGCTACCGCCGGGGAATCTACGTTTTCTGGCGCCGCACCACGCCCTACCCCTCCATGAGCGCCTTCGACGCCCCCAGCCGCGAAATCTGCACCCTCCGCCGCGTGCAAACCAGCACGCCGTTGCAGGCGTTCGTCACCCTCAACGATCCCGTCTACGTCGAATGCGCCCAGGCCCTCGCCCGCAGAGTGATTAAAGAAGGCGGCGACACGCCCAATCAGCGCGCCGCCTACGCCCTTCGCCTATGCCTCTGCCATCCCGCCCATCCCGAGCAGGTGGCCCGCGTGGTGGAGCTCTACCAAAGCGAACAGGCGCATTACCGCGCCGACGCCGCCGCCGCCGCGAAGATGAACGCGGGGGTCGCCGGGGCGCTGCCAAAGGGAGTTGCCGGCGATGAACTGGCGGCGTGGACGGTGTGCGCCAACGTGCTGCTGAATTTGGATGGGGTGTTGACGAATAATTGAGATTGATAGAGATGCCAATAAAACAATTGACCCGCATCACATTAGACCCTGCCGTCATGGGCGGCAAAGCCTGCATCCGCGACTTACGCGTCACGGTGGGAATGATTCTGGGCCTCCTCGCCGCCGGGCGAACGCGCGAGGAAATATTGACGGCATATCCGTATCTTGATGCAGAAGATCTGGATCAGGCCATGGCGTACTCTCCCTTAGTTTTGGATCTGAGCGACAATCGCCCCAAAGAGTAACGCTCATAGGCGCCTGCGGCGGCCGTTTCATCTTTCCGAGGTTCGGTGTGGAAAAGGTTCGTGGCGGCGCTCCGGTTCCCCTCTCGTACGAAACGCCATCAAGTGCCGTCGGATCTTATGGCTGCATAGGGGGCTATTTGATCACTTCCGATATCATTCAGGCCAGTTCAACCACGGTTTTTATACTCGATTTTTACAATTACAATTGGTACATGGCGGCAACGTTGGCGGCGGTTTTTTTGGTTCATCCGACTAATGCGTAGGTAGTTTCGTGCAAAGCGAAGATTTTGAGCTTGAAGAAGTCGGGGTCTCGGAAGCCGTATGCTTGTCGTTGCATGGTTTTGATCTTGTTATTT
>Ga0209483_1002431_pt1 | contig 13057 bp, 12 predicted proteins | sample NGEPerA_FD_184508 | JGI IMG/M metagenome (GOLD analysis project Ga0209483, IMG submission 184508) | Arctic peat soil microbial communities from the Barrow Environmental Observatory site, Barrow, Alaska, USA - NGEE PermafrostL2-A... | ecosystem: Environmental > Terrestrial > Soil > Wetlands >... | reverse complement strand
AATGACCGAACCACGATCGTTCGTCCGTGCTGTTCTCCTTCCACGACATCATCATCTTGGTTTGACCATCCTGTAGTGATGGTCCGCCAAGCGTAATCGTCGGATCGACAGAACGCAGCGAATCGGCTACCTGTACGTAGAGCGCAGCGAAGTCGGTTGGCGAGACGAACTGACCATCGGGCTCCTCACCCAGCTCGACTCCTGGAACCGCATACTTGCGGTGACGAATGTAGCGCAGCAGAGCCGCGGCGTTCCCAGGCGTGTCGTACAACACTCCGACTGGCGTCAGCATCGGCAAGCCGCGCGTGATACCACTCGCAAACATCGCGTCGATACCAGGCTGTTCGGTGTCGTCATCGCGATCTGCCGCGCGATGCCACGGATCCGTGCTCGAGGCGTATGTTCGCGTCTGCCGGTCGCCGCGCGCAGAGTGCCGGGAGATGTCGTGGAACGATCCATTGATCATTCGGCCAATCGACAACTCACGAATTGCGAATCCGAGTGAATCGCGCGGATCACGTGCGCCGCGAATCGCGCTGTGAGAACTGCTGAGTAGCAGGATCCGGATCCAGCGGGCGCGAATCGGCGTTGCAGCGAGTTGAAGCATCGCATTGCCGCCGCCTGCCGCCGCACTGGAATTGACGACGCCGGAAGCGAAGTTCACCCATCCGGCTCCTGTCTGATCATCGTCGGGGCCCTTCGGTTGTTCGTCCTCATTCGCGGGCCAGTACTGTACGTGATACTGCGTCGCGAAAGGCGCTCCCCACCTTATGTCGATGGCGTTTACACCGACAATACTATCCATATCTACAACCACCCACTGTGGGTGGCTTGTCGCGCTGTCGTGCGTGAATCGGGCGTCGAGATACGGATTGCTCTTCCAGTACGACACTGTGTCGCCGTCGGTGAGCCGCGAATATCCGTCGCCGTTACCCTGATCGATGGTGTTCCCGCGTCTCGGCAATTTGTATCCGTACGAAACACGAATTGGCATTGGCGACGTGGATTCCGATGTCCAGTAACCCCGTTGATGGGCCTCATCACTCCACCGACCACGTGGATTCCAGTGCCATGCTTCCATCCCCAGCTCCGTCCGCAGACGGTAGGAGATCCGGTGGAAGTTCGCCGACTTCATTGCCGCAACGTTGGCGTGCGTGAGAATCCTGCTTGTCGATCCGGCCGCATGTCCGTCGATCGTGGACCCCAGAGCGTGCAGCGGGTCAAAAGAACCGATTGACTCGTTTCTGTTAACGCTGATTACGAGTTGCCTGCTCTGCGCGGTCAGGCCGACCGAGGCGAACGTCGCAATGACTGCGGCCGTTGCGAGTCGCCGAACAATATCCTTTATGAACATCCCTCGACCCATTCGACCTCGGGCGTTCGTCCAGCACGGTACTTCGTGACGCGCCCGCTGTCCGTCTCGAACACAAGTGCGAATCCAGTGTCGGTCGGAGGAATGGGATTCACGATCAGATAATGGCCGCTCGGATCGTACTTGTGTGGTTGTACCACGACTCGCGAACCGTACAGATCCTTCACACGCGATTCAGGATCTCCGACTCGCGCCCCAAGACCAGTCGCGATCGAAGCAGAATCGATCTCGAGTCGTGCAACATTACCCCGGACAACCATGATGCGCATGCCAGCGGGCTGGTTGTCGAACTTCACATACGCGCAAGCCGTGTCCAGGCCGACCATCGATGGCACCGGCGATCCGAGCGCAGTCGCTGCGTCGCGTACCGTCATCCCGACGCGGAGTGAACCATAGCCTGTAGCAGTCACCGTCAATCCAGTTCTGACCGTCGCGCTGTCAGCGACCGTCATTGGTGGCGATGTGGTATCGCTGGATGCGGCGCCCGATGATGCAGGTCGCGTGCAGCCAGTGGCCAGCAGAAGCAGGCACACTCCCGTAAAGAGCAGTTGTTTTTGGCGCATCTGGATACCCTCTGATTGTGAGCGACGCCCGAATTCTCTAGGTGAGCCTTCGTGGCGCGTCATCTGTACGAGGCGGTAGCACGGCAGTGCTTGCGAGTCGCGCGGGCGCCGCCCTGATCTCCACAGATGCAAAGACCGAGCGACCAGTGATCCGGATTACCTGCTCGTCCGGAACGGCGTATCCAGAAATGTGGGGAACCTTGCAATCGAAATTTCCCAGAAAAGTGTTGCCACCACTTTCGACGCGAACGCCGAGCGGGACAGTCAGTTCGACATTCCCGAAGACCGCGGAGATTTCGATTTCGGTGAGACCGGGTGAGAACGTCGCCGCGCTGATATCCAGCTCGACATTACCGAGGACGCTCACGATTTTGAGCTGTCGCGGCACCGGCATCACGCCGTTCTGTTCGTTGTTGCTCAGGATCGCGGCGATCCGCCCGTATTCGGGGACCGCCAATTCTGAATGCGACTGGACCAGATCGCCGATGAGAGAATCCAGCTCCTGCGGCGTCTTTGCCTGATAGCACGCAGCGACACGACGCTCGAACTCGTCCATGTCCAGATCGCCGTTCGCGAACCGCACCTGCAGAAGTTCGACGACGCGCTCACGAGCCTTGACTGGCACGCTGGCGCCTGGGGCGGGTGCTGAGATGCTTGTCGGGGGCGGAAGGGGTGAGCCAGTCATTGTTCGTCGGTGAAGATACTTATCCGTCATTCCCGCGAAAGCGGGAATCCATCTGTCGTCATTCCCGCGAAAGCGGGAATCCATTTAAGAATATTGAGGTGGCGGCATGAACCGTTGGTCAGACCGATCAGCCAAGCCCGATTGCGCAGGGTCCAGTCGCTGGATACCTTCCCGATATACCCGTTCGCCCGACCCCCCGGCCGGGCGTTTATCATTTTACCTGCTGAATCCGGAAATGGCTGCAGAGTCCCCGATGATCGAAGAACTCAAAATCAAGCTCGGTGCGGAGGTCGAAAAGCTCCAGCACGAGCTCAACGTCGTTCTGCCGAACGAGATTCGTAAAGCCGTCGAGCTGGGCGATCTGCGCGAGAATTCGGAGTACAAGGCGGCACTGGAGCGGCAGCAATTCGTTCAGGCTCGCTTGGGACAGCTCCGCATGCGGCTTTCCAAGCTCTCGCAGATTGACGTAGCCCAGATCGCGCGCGACGCTGTGGGACTCGGCTCCGAAGTAACCGTCGAAGACACGACGACCGGAAAGACCGAGGTGTACAGCCTCGTGTTCGGAGATGTCGATTTTGAAGAAGGCCATGTCTCAATGTCGTCGCCTATCGGGAGAGCGCTTGTGGGCCGCAAACTGGGTGAGACCATCATTCTCCGCCTGCCTGCCTCAGTTCGACACTTGAAGCTCATTCGCGTCAAGACCATCCACGACGTCTGAGGGATTACGATCGGCGCCGGACTCGCGAAACCTCCGACGCTGCAGGTCAGCAGCCCGGTGCCCCGCGACGTATTGGGGTCGTGAAAATCCTTATCGCACCGTAATGATTGAGAGGTGCTAGTGCGCGGCGTTCCCATTCACTGGATTTTGAGCGTAGCCGTCCTGATGCCCGTTGGAGCGTGCAGCTTACGTTCTTCTGGCGTAACTGCGGAGCGAAACTCAATTGTCTCTACCGCAGGCGCAACCGTGCTCAAGCTGGACGTCGGAAGCGGATATCTACGGGTCCGGGGGGAGCAAGGAACGGATAAGATCACGATTCTGGGAGTCGGTCGCGCTGCGACTCAAGAGGCATTGGCTGGTGTCACGCTGACGACGAGTCGGCTGGGCGATACGGTGGTCGTCGTCTGCAACATTCCGGCGCCGCAAAGAGGTGCATCCGGTCAGACGCCATCACTGGATGTGGACCTGGAAATTCCCAGCAGTCTGTCGCTGATCGTGGTGGACAGCACGGGCGAATCGGTTTTTCGGCACATTGGTCCGATCAGTATTGTCCACGGCGCAGGAAGTTTGAGCATCGGCGATGTCGCGGGAAGCGTGGATGTCATCGACGGCACAGGCGATATGGTGATTTCAAGTGTGCGCGGAAGCGTACACATAATAGATGGATCGGGCGGAATCTCTCTCTCTCATGTCAGCGGCTCGGTATCGATTCCTCGGGCTGGCAACGGAGAACTCCAGCTGGAGGATATCTCAGGTGACGTCACAATCGGCGCCAAGCGCTCTGGAGAGGTGGTGGCGCGCGGCGTGGGCGGCAATTTCTCGATTACGGCCAACGGCAATGGCTCCATCGAGTACCGTGACGTTCGTGGCCGAGTAGCAGTCCCTGTAGCGGAACAACACTGATATGACGCGGCCGGTCGGTTGCCGGTATCTCTTCGTGATTGCTGACCTCCGTGCCGAACCTTAGCTTGACCGAGCCATGAATATTTCCATGGGTATCCGTCGCATCACGAGCATCACCAGCGCCGCAGTAGTTGCCGGCGCTCTGTTCGCTGCGTCGGCGAGTGCCCAGGTCGTGACGGTCGTGCATCCCCGAGCTGCTCCAATAGCCAAGCCATTCGCCAGGCTCAGTCAATCGATTCACGAGCTGCAGGACTCGATCGTGTCGCTCTCGCGAGCTCAACTCGGTGTGAAGTACAAGCGTGGAGCTGAATCACCAAAGAAGGGCTTTGACTGCAGCGGACTTGTCCAGTACGTCATGGCAGCCTTCGGTGCGGAATTGCCTCGAACGGCCCGAGAGCAAGCGATGGTCGGTGAGAAGATTGATCGCGATATCGCGTCGCTCAAGCCCGGCGACCTCCTCACCTTTGGTCGCGGCAAGCGGATCTCACACATCGGGATTTATATTGGGGACGGACGTTACGTCCACGCCCCGACGACCGGCAAGCAAGTCAAGGTCGAGACCCTTGCAAACACCAAGGCAAGTTGGTGGAAAGGTGCAAGGCGGGTGTTCGCCTTCGACGACTCCTCCGACCCCGACTCGCTGGTCAACTAGACCATCGGCCGCCTGACGGGCGGCCTTTTTTGCGTCCCGAGTCCTCGGTAATGATGCCGATTGGACTTGTCGGGTATCAGGCTTACATGAGTTGCCGACGCGCGATGCATGGATGAAGCGCTCACAGTCGCGCGCAGCATTCGTCCCGAGGCGATTCTGGTTGGCGCTTCGCTGCTGCACGACGCCAACAGTGAGAAAACCGCCGTGCTGCACGCAGCTCTACCAGACAGCTGCATTTTTGTTGTTGCAGGAGATGGAGAAATAAGTCTCGTCCTGGCGAAAGCTCGGCGCTTCATCGACCGCCGCGCTGACGCGTTATGTGATCGAGTCAGGGATGCGCGATACCGCAACGCCAGACGCCGATACCTGAGACTTCGTACCGTAGGCGGTGAAGCATCTACGGCATGTAACGTGCGCTGGCAAGCAACAGATCGGTGCACCGTTCCCACTTTGTTGCTGGAGCCTGAAACATGCGCGTTTTCGAACTAATGAGCCCCGACGTTGTCAGCGTGGCTTCGTCAGATGCGGCGAGCGTCGCGTGGACACGTATGCGGCGACGCGGGATCCATCACCTGGTGGTGCTCGACGGGTCGCGCGTTGTAGGCATTCTCTCGGAACGCGACTTGGGTGGCGCGTCTGGCGCTCGCACACGAAAGGACCGCGTCGTACGGGAATTGATGACGCCTCGCGTTGAATCAATTGAATCTGACACGTCAGTAGATGATGCCGCGGCGATGATGCGCGCGCGACTGATCGGTTCGCTGCCCGTGATGGATGGCGACGATCTTGTGGGCATTATCACCGCAACCGACGTGTTCGAGGCACTTCGCCATGTTAGCGCGAGTGATCTTCCACGCCCAACTACACGATCGGCTGAGGCACTTCGCCACGCCGACGTCAGCGATCTACCACGCCCGAGTACACGATCGTCAGAGAGTGCTACGCGTGGTGCTTTCGCATCCGAAGTGCCGCGGCCTGCAAAACGGAAAGCAGGGCGCACAACAGCCACACAAGTTCCGGCCAACATCCGCGTTGCAGGTATCGAAGTGTCCGACGAAGAACGCGACTATATCCGCAAACGGCTCGGAATGAAGCTGGGCAAGTTCGCTCTCGCCATAGAACGCGTCACCGTTCGAATCCGCGACATAAATGGTACGCGTGGCGGCGTCGACAAGGTATGCAATATCAAGGTCGTCCTGAGCGATTTGCCGAGCGTTGTCTTCGAGAGCCGTTCGGCCTCGCTCAGAATTGCTGTCAACGCCGCTCTTTCAGGAGTTGAGCATTCCGTCAGTCGTTCGCTTGATAAGCGGCGGTCAAAACCGCGGAAGGGCGTCGATGTCCGGAAGGATCGTCATTGACGAAACCGCGTGTGGAATTGCGCGGGCTCTGCGTAGTCCCGCGTGCGTTGAATGCGGCGCCGGCGCGGATAGCAAAGCCCAACTCGGTAGCAGAACACCAGGTATCCACCTAACTTCAAGCCATGCCGAGCTTTGGAAATGGGCGCCGAGTTGCGATTGTGGCGGGAGTCAGGACTCCCTTCACGCGAGCCGGTACCCTGTTCAAGCGGTTATCGGCAATCGAACTCGGAAAGCTCTGTGTCGCCGAGCTGCTCGAACGAGCCAACCTGAGCGGTAACGAGGTGGAGGCACTCATCTTTGGAACAGTCGTTCCAAACGTATTGGCGCCAAATATCGCGCGTGAGGTTTCACTCATGCCCGTGCTTCCCAAATCCGTTCAGGCCTACAGCGTCAGCCGCGCTTGCGCATCCTCGAATCAGGCTATCACCGATGCGGCTGACCAGATCACGCTCGGTCACAACAACGTGATCATCGCCGGCGGTGCGGAATCGTTGTCGAACATTCCGATCCTGCACTCCCGCGGATTCGCCGACGCGCTTGTTGCTGCGTCGCGCGCGAAGTCGCTGACTGGGCGGATAAGCGCACTTGCCAGGATTCGCCCTCGCGACCTGGTCCCGATTACCCCCGCCATCGCCGAGGCAACGACCGGCGAGACGATGGGAGACAGCGCCGAGAAGATGGCGAAGCTGAATAGCATCAGACGCGAGGACCAGGATCATTTTGCCCTGCGTTCGCACAGGCTCGCTGCAGCCGGTACCGCAGATGGGCGGATTCCGGCCGAGATAGTTCCTGTTGCCGTTCCACCGAGCTACGATACTGTGATTCAGGTGGACAATGGCGTGCGCGAAGATACGTCGTACGAGAAACTTGCCGCGTTGAAGCCAGTATTCGACAGGCGCTACGGTAGCGTGACAGCGGGTAACTCGTCGCCGCTCACAGATGGCGGCGCGTGTGTGCTGATGATGAGTGAAGACCGCGCCCGCTCAATGGGCTACGCACCGCTCGGTTATATAAGGTCGTATGCATATGCTGCGATTGATCCTGGAGAGCAGCTTCTGATGGGACCGGTTCTCGCGGCCCCGGTCGCGCTTGAGCGAGCGGGACTCACGCTCGACGATATGGGTCTGGTGGAGATGCACGAGGCATTTGCGGCGCAGGTCCTGAGCAATCTCAAGGGATTCGAGTCCCTGGAATGGGCGAGACGCGCGGGATTCGAACGGCCGGTTGGCGAGGTCGATCGCGCGCGACTGAATGTAATGGGCGGATCAATCGCGCTCGGCCATCCGTTCGGCGCTACGGGCGCGCGAATCACGACGACGCTGCTCAACGAAATGGCACGACGCGATACGCAGTACGGGCTGATGACAGTGTGTGCAGCCGGCGGGCTCGGTTTCGCGATGGTGCTGGAGCGGGACGTATGACGGGCGTCGCACCTGACAGCACAATGATCCGCACGCCTGACGGCGCGCCTGTTACGATGGACGTGGAAGGCGGCGTTGCGATCCTGACGATCGATCTTGTGAATGAGCCCGTCAACATCATCACGCGTGCGGTTCGCGAATCGTTGATGGAGTTGTTCGATCGCATAGATCGTGACGAATCGATCAAGGGTGCGGTGCTGATCAGCGGCAAGCCGGACACATTTCTGGCTGGCGCTGATATCGAGGAGTTTACGCAGCTCCGCGATGTAGAAGACGCAACGCGTCTCAGTCGCGATGGCCAGGCGCTGGTCGAGAATCTTGAGAAAGCACGCGTGCCGTTTGTCGCGGCGATCCACGGCGCATGCATGGGCGGCGGCCTCGAATCCGCATTGGCGTGCCGCTGGCGAATTGCGAGTAACGATCCGAAAACGATTCTCGCTCTTCCCGAAGTTCAGCTCGGTATCATCCCCGGTGCAGGCGGTACGCAGCGACTTCCGCGGCTGATCGGTGTGCGCGCCGCGCTCGACATGATTCTTACGAGCAAGAACGTGCGCGCGAAGAAAGCACTCCAGATCGGACTCGTAGATGAGATGGTTCATCCAGCGATACTTCGACGGATCGCGATTGATCGCGCGCTGGCACTTGGTGAGGGAAGGCTCAAGCGGACGGCGCGTTCAGGCGGCGCAAGCGGTCTGCTGCTCGATTCCAATCCGATCGGCCGACGTGTCGTATTCAAGAAGGCGCGCGAGGAGACGGAAAAGAAGACGCACGGAAATTTCCCTGCGCCTCTCGCCGCGATCCAGGCCGTCGAGACCGGGATGACGCACGGCATGCCGGCCGGATTGCGTGAGGAATCCCGGCTGTTCGGAGAGATGGCGGTTACGGATGTATCGAAGCAGTTGATATTCCTGTTCTTCGCGACGACAGCATTGAAGAAGGACAATGGCCTGCTACCCGGCCACACTGCTATGCCGGTCGCGATCGAGAAGCTCGGCATCATCGGTTCCGGTTTCATGGGCGCGGGCATCGCTGGCGTTGCGATCCAGAAGGGGACCATCGTTCGCATGAAGGATTCGGACTGGTCTCGCATTGGAAAGGGCCTGAGTGCGATAAGCAGTGTTGTGAAGGAACGGCTTACGAAGCATCAGATTACGCGGGTCCAGTATGCTGACACGATGTCGCTTGTTACAGGGACGATCGACTACAGCGGCTTCGCGAGTGCCGATCTTGTGATCGAAGCAGTGTTCGAAGATATCGATGTGAAGCACGCGGTACTTCGTGAAGTCGAGGAAGTGGTAAAGCCACAGGCGATCTTCGCGACCAACACGAGTACCATCCCGGTAACACGTATTGCCGAGGTCTCGCGCCGACCTGAGCGCGTGCTCGGCATGCACTTCTTTTCCCCGGTCAACAAGATGCCGTTGCTCGAGGTGATTGTTACGCCTCGTACATCGGACGCTGTTACCGCAACCGCAGTTTCGTACGGCAAGAAACTTGGCAAGACGGTGATTGTAGTGAACGATGCGCCGGGATTCTACGTGAACCGGATTCTCACGCCGTATATCGGCGAGGCTGGCCGACTCCTCGATGAGGGCGTCACGATCGAGGCAATCGACAAGGCTCTGGTTGATTTCGGCTTTCCGGTTGGACCGGTCACTCTGGTCGATGAAGTGGGCCTCGACATTGCGGGCAAGGTCGGGCACATCATGTTCGAGGAATACGGTGAACGATTCGAGCAGCCGCGGGCCCTTCGCAGCGTGATCGATGCGGGACGGTTTGGTCGCAAATCGCGCAAGGGATTCTACGTATATGATGAAGCAGGGCGAAAGGGAGGGGTGGATAGCACCGTTTACGAGATCTTCGCACCCGGCCGCCAGACAGCCGATCTCGCGGAGGAGGAGATTCAGCGTCGCACTGTGTTCGCGATGCTGAATGAGGCTGCCCGGTGTCTCGAGGACGAGATAATTCGTTCTCCACGCGACGGCGACGTTGGTGCGGTATTCGGAATCGGCTTCCCGCCGTTTCGGGGTGGGCCGTTCCGATACATGGATAATCTGGGACTGGATGCGCTCCTGCAACAACTGGACGATCTGAACGTAAGGTTTCCAGGGAGGTTCGAAGCGGCACCTATTCTCCTTCAGATGGCCCGTTCGAACGCGCGTTTCTACCCGTAAAACCCAACCCACTTCCAGAGTCATGACACAGACGAGTACACGTGTACTGCGTGGGATCGCGGCTACTACCGCTATCTCGGTCATCGCTGCGTGCGCCGCGCGAATCGATCCATCACGTCCGAATTTTCCGATGCCGGAGACTACTGCAGAGTCGACCAACTACAACCAGACATCGACGTACGCCGATGTGATAGCGTTCATGAATGGGCTTCGCTCCCGGAACGCTCCGATCGCCTTCGGTGTCATCGGCAAGACGACGGAAGGTCGCGACATCCCATACATGATATTGTCGAGACCGATGGTCACGACGCCCGAGCAGGCACGTGCGCTTGGACGGCCGATCGTGTACGTAAATGCCAACATCCACGCGGGCGAGGTGGAAGGTAAGGAGGCTTTACTCGCGCTGGTTCGCGATCTGACGTATCAACACGGCCCAAACGTGCTCGATTCGCTTGTCCTCATTGCAGTCCCCATCTACAACGCGGACGGCAATGAAAAATTCAAGGATGAGGCGACAAACAGGGGCGAGCAGAATGGACCGGCGCTCGTGGGTCAACGGCCGAACGGGCAGGGTCTGGATCTGAATCGCGACTACGTCAAGGCAGAGGCACCGGAAACACGCGCGGCGCTCGCAATGTTCGACAAGTGGGATCCGGACGTGTATGTTGACCTGCACACGACCGACGGGAGTCTGCACGGGTTTGCGCTCACGTATTCTCCGTCGCTGAATCCCGCGTCTTACGCGCCAGGATTCGCGGGAACTCTCACCAGAGACACCATACTCCCGGAAATCCGCGCACACATGCGCACCCGCGGGTACGAGGTATTCGACTATGGAAATTTTGGTTCGGGATATGGCCGCGAGGACCTGACCGACACAGTGAAGAAGAGTTGGCGTACGTATGAACACCTGCCGCGATACGGCACCAACTATTATGGCATGCGTGGTCGTATTTCCATCCTCAGCGAAGCATACTCCCACGATCCATTCAAGCGCCGCGTTGCATCCACATATGCGTTCGTCCAGGAGATTCTTGCCGCCACAGCCCGGCACGCCGCCGAGATCGAGCAGATACGATCGACCGCCGAAAACGTTCAGGAACCCGAAGTTCCAATTCGGTCACAGATGACGACCAAGCCATTCGATGCTCCAATTCCATTCGAGGTGCTGCAACGAACTGGCGACTCGACGCGCACGCAGGCTGGATTGCCGAAAGGCATTCGTCGCACCGGCCGCTTCATAACGCAGGTGATGCCGGTGTACGATCGCTTCGAACCGACGTTATTGATCGAGAAGCCCGATGCGTACATACTGCCCAACGAGCCCAGGATCACCGCGCTACTTCAGTTGCACGGACTGACTGTCACGCCGTTCCTTCCGGAGTCCTCTACGGGCCGCGTTTCCACGTTCACGGTGGATTCTGTCATCACTTCGCCGCGTGCCTTCCAGGGACATAAGGAAACTCGACTCACGGGTACGTGGAGCGCACCATCTGCGTCAAAAATGCCGTCTGGAAATCCGAACGGCTACGTCATCGTCGCTGCGACGGGTCGCTTTGGTCCGTTGGCTGCATATTTACTTGAGCCTCAGTCGGACGACGGGCTCGTCGATTGGAATTTCCTCGACTCCGACATAAAGTCGGGCGCACCATTTCCAGTAACTCGCTTTTACAAGTAACATGATTCGTAACGCACTGTTGTATCTGTCCAATCAGCCGCGAGTATTCAAGTTCGTCAAAACCAACCGGCTCGCCAAGGGATTTGCATCCCGATTCGTTGCCGGCGAAACCCTTGACACCGCCGTGCCTGCAGTTCGCGAGCTGAATCGACGCGGAATCACTGCATCGCTCGATCTGCTGGGTGAGAGCGTTCACAACGAAGCAGAAGCGCGCGCCGCATGCGTCGAATATCTCAAGATTCTGGACCGTATCGCGCGCGAGAAACTCGACGCGAATGTGAGCGTGAAGCTCACGGCCATGGGGCTCGATGTATCCGAAGAATTGTGCGTCTCGATCATGTACGACGTGCTCGAACGCGCACGCAAGTACGAAAGCTTTGTCCGGCTGGACATGGAAGCCAGCGGATACGCGCAGAAGACGCTCGAGCTTTTCGAGAACCGGTTGTATCCGGAGTTTCGCGGAACTGTCGGCGTCGTGCTTCAGGCCTATCTGTACCGCACACAGACAGATGTCGAGCACATGAACACCCTCGGTGTGCGTGTTCGCATTTGCAAGGGCGCGTACAAGGAACCAGCGGCAGTCGCGTTCCCTGAGAAGAAGGACGTTGACGCCAATTACGTCAAGTGCATGCAGGAGTTGATGTTGAATGGCAATTATCCGGGCATCGCCACGCACGATGAGGCAATTATCGAGACCGTCAAGGCATTTGCTCGCGAGAACGACATCAAGCCCGAACAGTTCGAGTTCCAGATGCTGTACGGCGTACGTCGCGACCTGCAGGAGAAGATCGTGAACGAAGGCTGGCGCATGCGTTGCTACGTCCCATTCGGTACGCAGTGGTATCCGTACCTCATGCGACGCCTGGCCGAGCGGCCGGCGAACGTCGCGTTCATGACGGGCAACATCATCAAGGAGATGGTGCGCGGCCGACGTTGAGCCACCACCACGACCTGCATGGGCCGATTCCTTCCCGCCAATCACGATGCTGGCGACGCCAACACCATTGGTGGATATCGTGCGGTGCATGCACGTCCCGCTGCCTTCGAGGGAAAGGACGGCGCTTCCTACACCGTCGAACTCGTTGCCGATGAAGTGCGTGATCCGCGCGGCCGTTTTGGCGCGTACCTGCTTTTCGTTCGGTGGCGCATGGGGGACCCGGTAGCTTCGGGCCATCTCGAAACAGACTATATCGCATTCGGTGAATCCGAAGCGGACGCCCTTGCGTCACTCGGCGCGACCCTTCTCAACGACGTGAAGCGCGCGCTCGATGAACTGATTACGCAAGCGGACACGCCTGCTCGCCCCTGGTACGACGTCATGCGGGATTCGTGACGCGAATTCCCCGCAAATTGGAAGAAACCGCTGACGGCCCGCTTCACTCGGGCCGCGTTCTTTCGGGGACCGGCGGAGTCTGGCAGGTACGCAACGATCGGGGAGAGATTCGGGGCGCGTCACTTCGGGGTCGACTCAAGCTGGTGAGTGATTCGGGCGTCAAGCTCTCGGTCGGTGACAACGTGAAGTTGATTGAGGGG
>Ga0209483_1002430_pt1 | contig 13057 bp, 8 predicted proteins | sample NGEPerA_FD_184508 | JGI IMG/M metagenome (GOLD analysis project Ga0209483, IMG submission 184508) | Arctic peat soil microbial communities from the Barrow Environmental Observatory site, Barrow, Alaska, USA - NGEE PermafrostL2-A... | ecosystem: Environmental > Terrestrial > Soil > Wetlands > Peat... | reverse complement strand
GGGGGAGGAGGGCCGCTTCCGCTACGCTCCAGCGGCCCTCCTCCCCCGAAATATCAACAACTTCATACCCCGATACTGGCCTACTTTTACTCCGCCACACTGGCCTGGTTTTACTCCGCCCTTGACAGGGCCGATCGAATTCATGATCTGCGTCTGGAAGTTCAAACCAGCTTGCGCCGCCGCCACGTTCTGCGTGCCCGCGGAGTTCGCCAGCGCCAGATTCTGCTGGTTGGCCGCCTGCGCCGACTGCAGGTTCATGGTGTTCAGCGCACCCTGCACGGGATTGAACTGCACCGAACCCTGCAGGGAGCTCTGGATCGCATCCGTCTGCGCTGCGTTCTGCGCGACGGGATTCAGGCTCAGTTGGGCGACGGTGATGGCGTAGCCATCGAGGCCGATGCCTTCCCACAGTTGAGCGACGCGGTTGTAGCGGAAGATTCTGGGGCGGCCCACCTCGACGCTTACCGGAGAGCCTGTTGTGCTGAGCTCAGCCGTCGGCGGGGCGCTCCCGGTGCTCACGGAGCCGCTCTGGCCGTGCGCCGCGACGGTGGCGAACACAGCCCAAAGCACAGGTGTCCAAAGCAGTAACTTCGAAGGCCGCTGCTGCATACTCCCCCTTTTAGTTGCTCAACAAAATGGGAACTGTGTTGTCAGGTGTTGGAATAGCTAAATTAGTCGAGTTCCCACGGCGTGTCAAATGCGACTCTTGTCCAACGCAAGATGAGCCTGAAGGTCAGGATTGATTCCAACACAAGATGAGCCTGAAGGGATGAGTCATGCTGAGGATTGAAAATCAGCGTGCATGAAGCCGAGAAGTTGAGTTTGGAGCAGATTCGTTTGCTGGTATCGGCCAGCGAGGGACTGCGCTTTCAGAGCGAGAACCGGGCACAGATGTACGGCTGGGTGGAGTCGGTGCTGATAGAGCACGGCTACGCCAGCCAGGGCAAGGCCGCTCGCGGCTTGCTGCGGCGCTATCTGGAGAAGATGACCGGTCTGAGCCGGGCGCAGGTTTCGCGGCTGATCCAGGGCTACAACGCCAGTGGCCAGGTGCGTGTGGCTAAGTATGCCCGCCACCGCTTTGCGCCGCGCTACACGAGGGCCGACGTCGAGCTGCTGGCCTCGGTCGATGAGGCCCATGAGACCCTCTCCGGACCGGCCACCATGTCGATTCTCAGGCGCGAGTTTGAGGTCTACGGCAAGTCCGAGTTTGAGCGCCTGGCGAAGATATCCAACGGCCATCTCTACAACCTGCGCCACAGCCAGCGCTATCGCGAGCGGCTGCTCCACTACACCAGGACGCGCCCCACGGCGGTGTCGATCGGCGAGCGGCGCAAGCCTGATCCCCGCGAAGAACCTGGGTTTTTGCGTCTCGATACAGTGCATCAGGGCGACGCCCCAGGCGCCAAAGGCGTCTACCACATCAACGCCGTCGATGAGGTGACCCAGTGGCAGGTTGCAGCCTCAACCGCCCGCATTTCAGAGGCTTATCTGCTGCCTGTGCTGGAGGCCATGCTGCGTCAGTTTCCCTTCCGCATCCGCGGTTTCCACTCCGACAACGGCTCGGAGTTCCTCAACCGCACCGTCGCCCAGTTGCTCGAAAAACTGCACATCGAGCAGACCAAGAGCCGCCCCAGGCAGTCAGGAGACAACGGTCTGGTCGAGACCAAAAACGGCTGGGTGATCCGCAAGCACATCGGCTACGGATACATCGACCAGACCCACGCCGGCACGATCAACAACTTCTACCGCGACCACCTCAACCCCTACCTCAACTACCACCGTCCCTGCGCCCAGCCGCAGGTCGAAATCGATGCCAAAGGACGAAAACGCGTCCGCTACAAACGCTTCCAAACCCCGCTCGAAACCCTGATCGCGATGGAAAAACCCAACCGATATCTGCGGCCTGGACTCAGCGTCCACGCACTCCAACGCATCCAGATGGCCCGTAGCGACACAGACGCCGCACAGCGAATGCAACACGCAAAAAACAATCTCTTCGACCAACTGCGGTCCGCCCAATGAATCGCAAATCCCCCAAAACGGGCGGTGGAAATATGGAAATCAAACTGCCGATTCCCACATTCCCCACAGCCCCGGCCACCACTGCTACACTCGCCCAGAACAAACAATAAAAGGAGCCTTCCGAAGCACGACTACTACCCCTCCTTCAGGCTCATCTTTCAATTGGAAAAGACTATGCGTTTGACGCGGGCGGGCGATGCGCGAAGTTCTGTTATCGGCAGGGAGTGAAGTGGTGACGAAAACGGGGCTTACTGTGTACAACCATCATGCCCAGTTTCCTCGATCGCGGATCGAAACGGGATGGGATTCGTACAGCGACGCGTCCGAAAGCCGGAGACGAGCGTTGGCTGGCATCGGGCACTAAAAAACTATCCTGATTTTCGGAGCGTTGTGAGGCACTGTAGTCAAAATTGAGTGCAAGAAAACCTCACCGATGTAGGCGGAACCTCACAGAACCACAAGTTCCTTTGATTCCAAAGGCCTTGTCGAGTCCATGTTTTCAATGATTTAGCTAAAAAGCGCGATTCTGTTTTGGGAGCAGACGGCCCTCCCTTCGTAAGTCCTTTGTAATCAATACGCATTGCGGCCGAAGTTACGGTTCTGTGTGGTTCCTTGTTGGACCCGGAGGCTTTGTTGTACACAATTTCCACTACAGTCAGAGACCAGAAAAAACAGATGCGCTAGGAAGGACCGCTGCATCCGCATCATTCAAAGGGCGTTTCACCGTCGGCACAAGAGAGTTCCAGGGCGGTAGACCATCTGCTGTGAGAGCAGATGCTTTGCCATCAGATTAGGTCCGTTTGGTCGCCTCAGGCGTGTTGCTCAGTACCGATTCATCGGCGTTAGTGATTTGTGATGCACCTCGCATATCGGCAGGTACTTTCGCGAATACGCGGTTAGCCTCGGAATGCCTTGGCGCGAAATGTGATCGCGTCGCGCCCCCAGACTATTCGTGCAGACACAATGAGCATCAGAACCCTGCCGCAAGCTCTTCGGGAAATGCTTCAGAGACAGCTATCCCTCCTGCCGTTTCAAGCGGTACTGTCGGGACAGTGAGGGCTCTGCCGCCGGCGCCAACCCAAGCTCTGGTCCACGACCTGGACACGACACGCAACATGAGGAGAATGACCGTCGCAAGCACGGCGTAACCGATAAAGCCTGCCCGGTAGGCTCCCGTATGTTGTTTGGACTGGCTAAGTGCGATCGGAAGAATCGAGCCACCGAGCGCGCCGATCTCACCGATCATACCGCCGGCTATTGCCGTGGTGATCGGCCAGCGAAGCGGCACCATTTGGAATGTGGCTCCGTTGCCTGCTCCGAGTGCGGCAAAGCAAAGCATGAAGAGGCCAGTACTGACCGCAAGTGACGGTGCGGTGGTAAGGCCGAAGAGACCGGCGATAGCGATAAGGAAGACGACCGAGAGCGTGGTAATGCCACCGATCCTGTCTGCAAACCAGCCGCCGAGAACGCGAGTGGCGCTGCCGGTGAGAGTGGCGAAGACGGTGAAGGTGCCGGCCTGGACTTTTGTCATGTGGAACTGGCTGACATAGAACGTGGGCAGGAATGTCGCCAGCCCAATGAAGCCACCGAACGTGATGATGTAGACAAGGTTGAAATACCATCCATCTTTTTCGACGAGACACTTCAGGTGCATGGCGAGCGACTGGTGCTCAACGTCAGGTGGCTCTTTGGCGAACAGTATCATCGTCAGCAACGGAAGCATCATCATGATGGCGGCGAATCCATAGACATGCTGCCAGCCATAGTGCATGGCAAGGCGTGGAGCAAACAGCGCGGCCATCGCGGTGCCACTATTGCCTGCTCCGGCAATGCCCATAGCGAGACCTTTGTACTGCCTGGGATACCAGCCGGAACCGAGAGAAAGCGCAACGCCGAAGCTGGCTCCCGCAAGGCCTAGAAGGACGCCCATCGCGAGGACGTTATGGAAGGTGTGAACAAAGAAGAAGCCATAGATAAGAGCGATGACGATCGCGCTCATCTCGACAATGGCGGCACTCTTGCGTCCGATGTACTGCGAGAGGACTCCAAGTGGGAACCGCATCAACGCACCCGCAAACGTAGGAACGGCGATCATCAGGCCGGTCTGTGCGGGAGTGAGATGGAAAGCCTGTGTGATGAAGGGCCCCATCGCACCGTTGAGCACCCAGACCGCGAAGCTGAAGTCGAAGTAGAGAAAGGAAGCGAAGAGAGTGGGGGTATGTCCCGACTTAAGAAATGCGTTGTAGCTCGCCATACGAGAACTCCTTGGAAACTTGTTTGGTGCCTTCTGCAATCGCGCGTCGGGGGGCGAGGGCAGATGGTGCTGGTGATGTGCCCTCGGCGTTGAAGGCAGAGGAGAAATCAGAGCAACGGTGAGCGCTCCACGCGTACGGCGCACTGCTTGAAGTTGGGCTCGCGTGAGATGGGATCGAACGCGCCGAGAGTAACGAGGTTGGAGTTGGCCTCGGGAAAGTGGAAGGGCATGAAAACCTGGCCGGGCGCGACGATACCGGTGATGCGGAGTTCAACCTGGGCGACGCGGCTGCGGCGCGAGACGACGGTGACGCGATCGTGCGAGCGCAGCTTGAGCTGCTCGGCGTCGACGGGGTTCATCTCCAGCCACGCGTTGGGGACCATGCCGTTGAGTTGAGCGACAACGCCGGTCTTGGTGCGGGTGTGCCAGTGCTCTACAGTGCGGCCGGTATTGAGAATGAGGTTGTACTCTTTGTCGGGCTGTTCGAGAAACGGGTCGCAGGGGACGTTGTGGAGTTGGGCGCGTCCGCTGACGGATGGAAAGACGCCATCTTTGTAGAGGCGTTCTCCTCCCCACTGAACTCCACCTTCGCGCTCGATGCGGTCCCAGGAAATTTCGCTGTAGTCGCAGGCGCGACCGGCGGAGACACGCTGCCATTCGAGATATGCATCGTGCGTCGTGGTCCAGCCCGGATAGAGTTCCTCGCGTACGCCTAACTCCTCGGCTATCGCAAGAAAGATGTCGAAGTCGGGGCGCGCATCGCCGGGAGGTGAGACGAGTTTGTTCACTTTGCTGATCCGGCGTTCGGAGTTGGTGTAGGTGCCTTCCTTTTCTCCCCAGATCGCAGCCGGAAGAACTAGATCGGCGAAAGCCGCGGTGGGCGTGGGATAAAAGCCGTCCTGCACCACCATGAACTCGACATTTTCAAGGGCGTGCTTGAGCAGATCGTAGTTAGGAAATGAAACCGCAGGATTGGTGGCGATAAACCAGAGCGCCTTGATGCTGCCGGTGACGGCGCCTTCGATGATATCGGGATAGGCTTTGCCGCGTGCCGCGGGAATGCGGCTTGCGTCGATCTTCCAGATGTCGGCGAGGGCCTGACGGTCGTCGGGATTGTCGAACTTGCGGTAACCGGGAAGACCGGAGGTGAAGCCGGTCTCACGCGTGCCCATGGCGTTGCACTGGCCGGTAATTGAAAACGGCGAAGCCCCGGACCGGCCGATGTTGCCGGTAATGAGCGAGAGATTGTTGATTGCGGCGACCGTCACTGCGCCCTGTGTTGAGTGATTGACACCCATTGTCCAACCGATGAACGCGGCCTGCGCGTTGCCGTAGAGATGGGCGATGTGCTCGATAGTAGAGTCGCTGAGGCCTGTGACTGTCGCACTATGCTCTGGTGTGAAAGCGGCAACGTATTGTGCGAATTCGGTGAAGCCCTCGGTGTGGTTGGCGATGTAGTCTTCGTCGATGAGGCCGTCGCGGATGAGAATATGGGCGATGCCGTTGAGCAGCGCAATATCCGAACGCGGCTTTACCGGGAGATGAATGTCGGCCATCATCGCGGTCTTGGTGACGCGCGGATCGGCGACGATGAGTGTGCGGCTGAGGTTGCGCTGCAGACGCTCGCAGAGGATGGGGTGGTTGTCCGCGATGTTCGCGCCGATAAGCAGGACGACGTCCGCTGTCTCGAGGTCGTCATAGCAGCCCGGAGGCCCGTCGCTGCCGAAGGAAAGTTTGTAGCCCGCAACCGCACTGGCCATGCAGAGCGTGGTATTGCCGTCGTTGTTGTTGGTCCCGAAGCCGAGCTGCACCAACTTTCCGAGAGTGTAGGTCTCTTCGGTAAGGAGTTGCCCCGTCCCGATTACGCCAAGCGCCTGACGACCGTGACGCGCCTGGATGCCGCCAATGCGCTCCACCATGGTGGTAATCGCTTCTTCCCACGAGACGGGTGTGAGGACGCCGTCTTTGCGGAGCAACGGCGTGGTTGCGCGGCCGGGAGCGGTAAGGACGTGGTGCTCGCTCAAACCCTTGGGGCAAAGTTTGCCGCGATTGACGGGGTGGTCGGGGTTGCCGCGCGAGGCGACCGCTTTGCCGTCCTTGATGCCGATCAACATGCCGCAACCGACGGAGCAGTAGCCGCAGGTGGTCTTGACCCATGAGTCGGCGACGCGGGACTCGGAGATGTGGCCGAAGCGTGGGTCTTTGGCGTAGGCATATTTCTCTCGCGCGATGTCGATGCCAAGGAGTCGCTTCGCTCTATCGATCAGCTTCATGCGTGCCTCCCGCCGATGAAGGTGAGGCCCATGCTGAGAGGCACGACCGAGACGAAGAAAAGATAGCGCGCGGTCATCACAGCGCCCAGGGATGCGGCAAGAGCGAAGGACCATGTGCCAGTCAAAGCGAAGACGGCGGACGCCATACCCAGACCAATACAAAGCATGACTGCGGGGCGCATTTGTGCGCTGCTCAGCAGCGAATAAGAAGCGCGCCCTTCGAAAAGCGAGGAGCGGCGAAGCCGAGCAATCCTGATGAGTTGGTTGCCAACCCAGACGATGGCGAGCAGCACGATGGGCGAGGATGTGTAGTGAACGGTGACGTGAGCGAAGTAGTGGGGCTGTAACAGGCCAAGCCAGGCGGCTGTCTCTTCGAGTACAGGAGCAAGAGCAGCGCCGATAAGCGCGGCCGAGAGCAGGAAATCGACAGGGGTGTGGCCCATGTTCCAGGACGGGCGTGCGGGGACAAGATAGATGTAGGCGCTGGCCAGCGTCCCAAATACGCCGAAGACAACGGCCATGCCACCGAGGATGGGCACGGTCGGTCCAATCGGAATAAGATGCAGAGTTCGAACCCATGACGCTGCGGTACAGGCGCCGATGCTGAGGAAGAAGAGGCCGAAGAGCAGCACTTCCCTGCTGAGCCAGGACCTCCGCCACATCTTGAGCGCTCGCCATGCGTAGGCGGGGCGACCGAGATGGAACACTGAGATGTTGAGCGCCACCGCCGTGAGAATCGCGAGGAGTGTCAGACTGACTGTGTCCGTTGCATGCGCGAACAGCATGACGCAAAGCGCCCCGACGACAGCCTGCACCATGGTGGTCATGAAGACCAGCGACCAGTGAGGATGTTCGGGGCGGAGTTGGCCGGTGTCGACGCGGTCGATCTCGTCGGCTTGCATGCCGGGAGGTAACGTGATGCGCGTGGTGGAGATGGTGTGGCGCGCCGCAGGCATGCCGGGCGAGTCTGCGGTGGCGTGATCGACCCGCCATGCGAGCTTGTCGACAATCTCGATTTCGATAGCATGTTCCGGGCAGGCATTCACGCAGGCGGGCTCGAGCCCGTCCTTGAGCCGTCCCTGGCACATGTCGCATTTCCCAACGACGCCGCGTTCGGCGTTGAACTGCGGCACAGAGTAGGGGCAATTCCACACGCAGTATTGGCAGCCAATGCAGGCATCTGCCGAGTGCAGCACGATGCCTGTGACTGGATCTTTTGTGTAGGCATCGACGGGACAGCCTTTGACGCAGTCGGCGTCGAGGCAGTGGTTGCAGCCCATGGAGAGGTACTGGCGCATGGTGTCGGGATAGGTGCCGCCTTCGAGCTCGCCGATGCGTCGCCAGTTGATGTCGGCAGGGTTGCCGTTCTGCTCGTTGCAGGCAATCTCGCAGGACCGGCAGCCGATGCACTTGGTCATATCGAAGTGGAAGCGGTACTGCTCACCTTCTTCAAGTTCGCGTTCGGGTATCAGGGCATTGACTACACGCGCCGGAGCACCGGATTCGAGCAACGACATGCGGACGAGATCGAAGCTGTTTCCGTCGATGGCGCGGTCGTGAAGTGGCAGGGGCAAGTGTGGCCTTTCGCTATACATGTCGAGAAATCAGTAGACGTCGCGGTGGTAGCGGTGCTGCTCCTGGAGCTCCTGCACAAACTCTTTGGCAGATTCCTCATCCTTGTTGCCGTGCTGCTCGATCAGGGAGTGAAGCGCGGCGTCGACATCCTTCGCCATGCGGGAAGCGTCGCCGCAGACGTAGATGGAAGCGCCGTCGTTGAGCCATCGCCAGAACTCTGCGCCGTGCTCGACCATACGGTCCTGCACGTAGACCTTGTGGGCCTGGTCGCGTGAGAAAGCGGTGTCGAGACGGGTCAGGTGGCCGTCGTCGCGCATCGCTTCGAGTTCGTCGCGGTAGAGGAAATCGGTGGTGGCGGAACGCTCACCGAAGAACAGCCAGTTGCGTCCTGTCACGCCGAGAGCACGGCGCTCGTGCAGGAACGAACGAAACGGTGCAATGCCGGTTCCAGGGCCGATCATGATAATGGGCGCGCTGTTATCAGCCGGAAGCCGGAACTTGCGATTCGGCTGAATGTAGATAGGCACGCGCGAGCCGAGGGGTGTCCGGTCCGCAAGCATGGTGGAGCAGACACCGCCGCGGTCGCGGTTGTGCGAGCGATAACGCACGACGGCCACCGTGGTGTGGAGCTCATTCGCGTGGAAGGCCGGGCTGGACGAAATGGAGTAGAGGCGTGGGGCAAGTTTAGGCAGCAGATCGACCAACTGGAAAGGCGAAGTGAGTAAGCCGGGACACTCTTCGAGCAGGTCGATGAGGCTGCGGTCGTAGATGTACGCTTCCAGTTGTTTCTGCGCTTCGGGACTAAGGAGATTTTGCAGCCTGGAGCAATCGCCAAGGGCCGCATACCCCTGCACAACCTTGCGCGTGAGGCGCGAGGGTTGGAGATGATTGGTTAGAGCGTCGAGAAGCGTGACGGTACCTAGTTTTGGGAGGGTGACCATCGAGTCCGGCGAGAATTTGGTGAGGGCCAATACGTCTTCGACGATTGCAGGATCGTTCTGGGCGAAAACGCCGCATGCATCGCCGGCTTCGTAGTGGAGTTCCGATTCGGCGAGTGAGATGGAAACATGCACTGTCAACTTGCTGGAGACCGCGTGCGTGAGTGGCCGCTTCTCGATGACCTCCGCAAGATAGGGTTTGTCGCGCGTGTGGGTGGATGCTTGGGCGGGCTCTGCGGCGATGACGAGCGGGCCGATCGCGACCGGGGTTGCGTGCTGTTCTGCGAGGCGATTCACCACCATCGCTTTCCATTGCTCGAAGGGACCATCGACTTCGATGCCACTGTCCATGCGTTCGCAAAGACGAGTGCCGCCGAGAGCATAGAGACGAAGGTCGAGATCGATGCCGAACTTGCAGAAGTTCTCGTAGGATGAGTCGCCAAGCGCAAAGATGGCGTAGTGGAGAGAGTCCAGACGCGCCGCGGAGGGTAGGCAGAGCTTTTCGAAGAACGCCGTCGCACCGTCGGTTGGGTCGCCTTCGCCGTAGGTGCTGGCGAGGATCAAAGCGTAGGTCTGTTCGGCGAGTGAGACGGGCGAGTAGTGGTCCAGCGAGGCCAATTCGGCGATGTGGCCATGCCTGGAAATCTCTTTGACGAGCTTTTTGGCGAGGCGCTGGCTGGTGCCGCTCTGTGTTGCATAGAGCACAGCGACTTTGAGCGATGGAAGCGCGGTTTGCGCAGGTAGCGGCTCGATCTGCCGACTGGAGAAGACGCCAGCGAGGAAACCGTTGAGCCAGGCACGCTGGTCTGGCGAAAACGGGGCATCATCAGGAACAAAGGGTATGAGAACGCTCATCGCGCAAGCTCCAGTTGGCAAAAGTCACGCAGCTCGTCGATGGTGTGGCGACGCGTGAAGTTGAGGAAGGATTCGCCGGGTATGTGCTGTGAGGTATATGCCGCGAACAGGTTATGCAGAATGGGAGTGAGTTCGGAGAACCGGATCGCGGGAATCAGTTCGCGCGCCAGGCCTTCGTCTGCATCGGCGCCACCGCCGAGCACAACTTGATAGCCCTCGTCACCGGAGACCTTGACGCCCATGAAGCCGATGTCGCCGATGTAATGCTGCGCGCAGGAGTTGCTGCATCCCGTGACATGAAGGTTGAGGGGCTGTTGAATTTTGAAGCAATCGTCGAGAGAGTTGGCGAGCGCAATCGCATGGGTCTTGGTATCCGTGGCAGCGAAGCGGCAACCCTGACTACCCGTGCAGGCGACCGTGCCGCTCAAGACGCGGCCCGCAGTAAAGTTCAGACCCGCTTCAAGCAGCGCCTGCTTCGCCGCTTCAAGATTCTCCGTGGAAATGTTTGGGACGATGAGATTTTGCCAGACACTGAGGCGGAACTCGCCGGAGCCGAAGTCATCCGCAATGTTAGCGAGAGCGCGCATTTGAGTTGCCGGCAGACGTCCGACCGGGACGACGACACCGATGGAGTGCAGACCGGATTGCGACTGCGCCCGGATGCCGAGGTGTCCGGCGCGGTCGATCGCGCCCCGCGGTTCGCATTGGTCTTCGGCGACGCGAATGAGCGGGAAGGCAAGCAGCTTCTCTGTCTCCGCGAGAAACTTCGGAATGCCCCACCGCTCGACGAGATACTTGAGCCGGGCTTTCTTGCGATTGGTGCGATCGCCATTGGCGGCAAAGACGCGGATCATTGCGACAGCGACCGCAACGGTCTGATCGGCGCGTAGGAGAACTCCACAGTCGCTCGCGAACTGACGGTGGCCCGTGATGCCGCATAGCAGGACGCGGAAGTAGACACCGGCCGGAACGTCTTTGTCTGCCGATACGGTTACGGCAGTAAAACCTATGTCGTTCGTATCAGCCAGCACCGAGATGACGCCGCCGTTGTCGAAGGCGACGTTGAATTTGCGCGGCAGGCCGAAGAGGTCGCGCGAATTCGAGATGTAGTGCTGTAACGCGGAGGCGAGCGGCTGGACGTCGATCAGTTCGGTGGGGTCGAGACCCGACAAAGGTGAGGCGGTGATGTTGCGGACGTTGTCGGCGCCGGAGCCGCGAGAGTTCATCCCCAACGATTCGATTTTGGTGAGCACACGAACGATGTCGCGCGGTTGGAACTCACGGATCTGAATATTGGCGCGGGTGGTAAGGTCGCAACGGCCGGAGCCCCAGTCCTCCCCGATCTCGGCGAGACCGCGCATCTGCCTGGAGCTCAAGACACCGCCGGGAACGCGCAACCGGAGCATGAAGGAATTCTGCGCGGGCGCGACATAGAACAATCCATGGAACTTGAAGCGGAAGAGATCGTCGAGCTCCGGGGCGCGGTTCTCAGCCGCATGAGCGACAAGTTTTTCCCAGACGTCGAGGCCATTCTGCTCGTATTTCCAGGCTTCTTCGCGGCAGAGCTCGCTGATCGGCGTGCCGAAGAATTCTGGCCCGGGCTGCTCGGATGCGAGATTAGCTGCACCGCTGGCGGGGTCGTTGGTGATGCGGCCGTCGTCGAGGTGGCCGGCGAAGGGCACTGCCGCACGCTGCTCGATGCCGGCAAAGAAGCCTTTCAGGTAGAGCTTTTGCCCGTCGGTGAATGCGGCAGTGTCGAGCGTCGAGTTGGATGAAGCCGTGAGCATACGTCAGAACTCCGAAAGCGCGGTCGAGGGGACGACGGCTGCGGTGGTCGGAGTTCAGAAGCTGCGCTGTGAGATGTAGCAGGAACTTCACGCGCGAGAGTCTGGACTCGAACACCACAGAGTGCGTGGATGCACAGCTCATCGCGGAGGCTGAAGTTGGGGCGAACCATTCGCCGAACAGGCACGGCAGGGTGCCTGCTCATCCGTTGGCAACAAACTTTTCAAGAAAAAGTTTGAACCGGCGGATGTTCGCAGCCTAAAGCAGGTCTTGGGAAATTGCAAGACCTACTCTTGTCCAATACAAGATGAGCCTGAAGGTCAGGTTTGATTCCAACACAAGATGAGCCTGAAGGATGAGTCATGCTGAGGATTGAATATCAGCGTGCACGAAGCCGAGAAGTTGAGTTTGGAGCAGATCCGTTTGCTGGTGTCGGCCAGCGAGGGACTGCGCTTTGAGAGTGAGAACCGGAAACAGATGTATGGCTGGGTGGAGGCGGTGCTGATCGAGCACGGCTATGCCCGCCAGGGCAAGGCCGCTCGCGGCTTGCTGCGGCGCTATCTGGAGAAGATGACCGGTCTGAGCCGGGCGCAGGTTTCGCGGCTGATCTCCGGCTATACAGCCTGCGGTCAAGTGCGGGTAGCCGAGTATCGCCGACACCGCTTTGCGCCGCGCTACACACGGACCGACGTCGAGCTGCTGGCCTCGGTCGACGAGGCCCATGAGACCCTCTCCGGGCCAGCCACCATGTCGATTCTCAAGCGCGAGTTTGAGGTCTACGGCAAGGCCGAGTTCGAGCGTCTGGCGAAGATATCCAACGGCCATCTCTACAACCTGCGCCACAGCCAGCGCTATCGCGAGCGGCTGCTCCACTACACCAGGACGCGACCCACTACGGTTTCCATCGGTGAGCGGCGCAAGCCCGATCCGCGCGGGGAACCTGGGTTTTTGCGTCTCGATACGGTGCATCAGGGCGACTCCCCAGGCGCCAAGGGCGTCTACCACATCAACGCCGTCGATGAGGTGACGCAGTGGCAGGTTGCAGCCTCAACCGCCCGCATTTCAGAGGCTTACCTGGTACCTGTGCTGGAAGCCATGCTCCGCCAGTTTCCCTTCCGTATCCAGGGCTTCCACTCCGACAACGGCTCGGAGTTCCTCAACCGGACCGTCGCCCAGCTGCTCGAAAAACTGCGCATCGAGCAGACCAAAAGCCGGCCCCGGCAGTCGGGCGACAACGGCCTGGTCGAGACCAAGAACGGTTGGATTATCCGCAAGCACATCGGCTACGGATACATCGACCAGGCCCACGCCGGCAAGATCGACAGCTTCTACCGCGACCACCTCAACCCCTACCT
>Ga0209483_1002429_pt1 | contig 13067 bp, 7 predicted proteins | sample NGEPerA_FD_184508 | JGI IMG/M metagenome (GOLD analysis project Ga0209483, IMG submission 184508) | Arctic peat soil microbial communities from the Barrow Environmental Observatory site, Barrow, Alaska, USA - NGEE PermafrostL2-A... | ecosystem: Environmental > Terrestrial > Soil > Wetlands > Peat... | reverse complement strand
CAGATTGAAGGGTACGGGCTTCAGCCCGTACATGAACCCGCAACACCGGCCGGGCTTCAGCCCCTGAGGGAACTTGCAATTCGCGATTCCCTCATGCTCGCGTCGGCCTCTGCCTGGTCAAGAGCGCGGTTTCAACCTGCTCCGGCCCCCGTGTACCCTCACTTCTTGCGGCTCCCGAAATGATAGATCGCTTCCATCTTGAACTCGACCACCGAATACCGTCGTCCCGTCTCCACCGCACTCTCGCTGCGAACATCCCCAAAACGGCTCGACGCATATTCCACCATCGGCGCCAGGCCGAGCTGTCCTCACAACGGAATCTCGTACCCTCCGCCCACTTCCCATCCCAAACCATTGCCGTTCGATCCGGTGGGCCGATTGTTCGAGTACATCGACAGACCCACGCTTCCCCTCGCAAAATGCGCACCCTGCAGTGGGCATTCGCACGCAGGCACTCAAAAGCGATTGGGTGTTTTCAAGAAAGCAAGCATTTCATTTGAGTTGGATGCTACTCCCTGAGGCAACTGCAGGGATTACTACTCCCCAGCGCCCCTCCACTTGCGACATGGTCAACCGTTGGTTGTTCATAATCGCTTCAGAGGTTTTCGGAGTGAAGCCGACCACTTCCACACGGTATTCGCGCCACCACGGTTTCCACGTTCCTTCCTGCTTTGAGATCTGCACATTTACGGCACCGTTCGGTGCTTCCGAGCAACTGAAGTGAATGCGCGCGAACTCTCCGTTCCGGAAATTCAGGGTGTGCCCATCATCGGTATAGACCTCACCCGCACAGGCTTCTGCTTGGGAGTCGAATCCCTCTGTCAGGGGAAACACCCTCAGAATCAGAGGCCCGTTAGGTGTTTCGGAGGTACTTTGGATAAGCGGTGCAATGGGCAAGATGCTACCGCCGCGCACATAAACCGGCAGTTGATCCAGCAATGGTGTCACCATCAGAGGTTTCTGGGCGATGACTTTGTCACGCTGTTCCAGGTCCACTTGTCCGGCCGGTTTACCGCTCTTGATCTGGTCGCCAGTCCAGTAGTCGTACCAAGTTCCCTGCGGAAGGTGAACGGCGTAAGGCACCGGTTCCTCCAAATACGAGCTCGGAGCAACAAGAATTCTACTGCCGAACATGAATTCTGTTTCGCCGGTGAGGTCATCAGGATACTCGAGGAACAGGGGCCGATCGATTGGCAGGCCATCGCGAGATGTCTCCTCGGCGGTCGTATAGAAGTAGGGCATGAGTCGATAGCGTTCCTCAATGAATCGACGCCGAATTGTCTCGTGTTCCGGACCATCAACCCAGACCTCATGCATCCGAGTGCCCTTGGCGGAATGGATGCGGTCGATCGGCTGGAAAGCCGCGAGTTCCACCCATTTAGTTAGCAGATCAGGCGAAGGTGAACCCGCAAAGCCTCCGACATCCGCGCCGCTGAGCGCAAACCCACTCAAGCCCAGATTGATGATTTGTGGAACTGTCATGCGCAGGTGATTCCAGGTCGAACTGTTGTCGCCAGTCCAGGTGCAACCATAGCGCTGCCCGCCGGCATAGCTGGCGCGGGTCATCACAAAAGGCCGTTCGTTGGGCCTTAGAGCGAGTTCCCCGTCATAGGTGGCGCGGGCATTCTCCAAGCCGAAGATGTTGTGCACTTCAAGCTCAGTGGCCATGCGCTTTTTGAAGCCGGGCTCGTCGATTCGGCTCTGTACGTTGGCCGGCATTGTCTTTTCGGGCGTCCCGAAGACCGCCGGCTCGTTCATGTCGTTCCAGAAACCCGCAACGCCGTCGTCTACGAAGGTCTTGAAGAGCGATCCCCACCATTGCCGCGTGCGGGCCTGGGTGAAATCGGGGAAAACGGAGTCTCCTGGCCACACCGTTCCGACGTATGTAGAGCCGTCGGGGTTCTTAACGAAATGGTCGCCAGCGGTGCCAGAATCGTACGGAGCGTAGCCTACGCCGGGTTGCTTTGCGACGTGAAGGTCGGTGATGACGACCAGCTTGAACTTGTCCTTCGCGAAATCCTGCACCATTCCTTTGAAGTTTGGGTAAGCCTCTTCGTTGACCGTGAACGGCCAATTCTCGTGCTGAAAATCGATATCGAGCCACAGCACATCAGTGGGAATACGATCCTTGCGCAGCCGTTCCGCGACCTCTCGTAGCTGCGACTCCGGGAAGTAGCTGTAGCGGGATTGCTGAAAGCCAAGCGCCCACAGAGGTGGCAAGGGTGTGGGTCCGGTAAGCCATGACCATGCGGTGACGACCTGCCTCGGTTCCGGGCCGTACATGAGGTAGTAGTCGATGGGGCCGTCCGCCGCGCCAAACGTGTATTCACTGGGGTCAGCATGGCCAAAGTCGAAGTTGGACCGCCAGGTGTTGTCGAGAAACACACCGAGCGTTCGGCCGTGGCTGACATGCAGGAAAAACGGAATGCTCTTGTAAATCGGGTCGGTCGACTCCTGCCACCCAAAGGCATCCGTGTTCCACATGGTAAAGGCTTCTCCGGCACGATCGAGCGGTCCAGGCTTGTCCCCCAGCCCGAAGAAGTGATCATCATTCTCCCGCTGCTTGCTGACGGTGAAGCGATTGCCATCCCATTTAGCAGGGCTTGCGTCCTTCTGCAATATGTTTCCAGAAAGGTCGGAGACGGTTAGCCCTAAATGCTCATCTATGAGGACTCGAACGGCGCGAGTGGCGAACCCACGTAGCTCAGATGTAACCGATACACTGCTTGTGCGTGATGCGGGCAAAACTGCCCACGATGCGTCTTCTGGAACGGCATCGCCTTTCCACATGCGCACTCGAAGAATGTCGTCTCTCAATGCGTCTACCTCGAGTGATTTCCCGTCGGCAGTGGCGGTGATGCCATGGGGGCCCGGCACGATCTGTTGAGCGACAACCAGATGTCCTCTGAATAACAGGACAGACGCAAACATATAGGCGGTAACTTGAGCAACTCGCATTTGTTTACTCCTCCTGATTCTCGGGCTCTCTTTTTCGTTGTCCGCACTCACGGGTTTCCCACGCTGAAGGCTGCCGAGACGCAGGCACCAGACCGCGCTTGGAGTAGGCCCGGCCGCAGGTGAAGGTCTGCGCGTGTAACCTGCAATCAGACAACCCCCTTACCTTCCACGACATGTATATAACGATTTGGAGCGAGGTTGCTGAGCTTCTCAATGTGTTTGCTGGGTGCCGGCCAGTGAATCTCCAACTCATCAATATGCGTTGCATCGCCGATTCCGAGGACTTCGCGAGGATCGTGTGACGAAAGATAACTGCCGCCGTTGTTCTTTAGCCGCGTTCTTGCTATTCCGCCCGCTCTCACTATGATGCGAGCGCCGATGGCGTCGCGGTTGCAGGTGACGCCCTCCAACTTCAATCCCAGCCAATTATTACCCTTCGCCGCATTGTTGTGAAGGAGAACCGGGGGCCCTCCGTTTATTCCGATAATCACATCGAGTGCGCCATCGTTGTCGTAGTCTCCCACGGCCAGACCCCTGGCCGCGAACTGCTTCTGAAACACCGGGCCCGCTGTCTCGCTTACGTTCTTCAGTTTTCCATCCTTGCCCTGGTGGTATAGCAGCAGCGGCTCTTTGTACTTCACCTGCATGGAGTAGTTGTCGATCATGTCGTCAGGATGACCATTCGCGAGCAGAAGATCCACAATGCCGTCGTTATCGTAATCGAAGTACTTCAATCCCCAGCCGCTCATGAGTTTGGTGTCGCGGGCCACACCCGTCTTCTCCGAGGCATCGTGAAATGTCTCATCTTTGTTATTGATATAAACCGAATACATCTCGTGATCCACGTTTGCCACGAACAGGTCCTGCCATCCGTCCCCGTCGAAATCTGCTGCATCCACGCCCATCCCTGAACGAGGCCGGCCATTTTCACTGAAGCCGACGTCGGACTGCAATGCGATCTCATCCCAATTCCAGCGGCCATTGGGCGCAGGGCCGCGGTTGACGAATAGAAAGTTCTGGACGGTATCGTTGGCGACAAAGAGGTCCATTCGACCATCGTTATTGATGTCTGTGGCAACGACGCCAAGGCCCTTTCCCAAGGCCTTGGCGATGGCCGTTCCCTGACTCACCTCGGTGAAGGTCCCATCGCCGTTGTTGTGATAAAGGAAGCTGGTGGTTGGCTTGAACAGCCGGGGAACGCAGTAGTAGTTTCGGCCGAGTTCGTTATTGCCGCAAGCAAGCTTGCGAACTCCCGAGTAGTCCACAAAGCTGCAGACGAACAAATCCAATCTGCCGTCATTGTCGTAATCGAACCACACAGCACTCGTTGTCCAGCCCGGAGTGGCAACGCCCGCACGCTCCGTCACGTCAGTAAACGTGCCATTCTGATTGTTCTTGTAGAGAGTGCATCTGCCGTAGGCGGTTACAAAGATGTCCGGCCAGCCGTCATTGTCGTAGTCCCCGATAGCGACTCCCATACCGAAATACGATCCGGAGACGCCGGCGATCTCGGTGACGTCGGAAAATGTACCATCCCTGTTGTTCTTGTACAGTGCATTGCGAACAGGGCCTGAAGGCTTCCAGAAGTCGCTGGGACCACTGTTCACAAGAAAGATATCCATCCAACCATCGTTGTCATAATCAAGGAAAGCACAACCAGGGCCAAGTGCTTCAGGCAGAAAACGAGTCTCAGACATCGCATTTTCATGGACCCATCGGATGCCCGAGACCGAGGGGGGCACTTCGGCGAACAACGGCAGGTTTGAAGTGCTTTGCGACTGGGAAGGAATACACAGAAACTTCGCAGCAGCGGCAACCATTCCGAGTCGCAGAAATCCGCGTCTGGAGAACGTCATCGCAACATCCTATCATCGGGCGGCTGGAGCAGTCTTTGACCTCTTTGGCGCTGGTTTGAAAACTTGCAGCAAGGTCTCCGCCTACCCTGGAAAGGGTTCATTCGGTTTCACAATCCTTATCCGATGATCGGAGAATTTATAGTGACCGCCTGGTAACTCAACCTTCGGCATGTGACAGGTCACGCACTTGCTCTTTGAAACTGCACAGTGCTTAGCTGCAGCTTTCCCTCCTGCATGGCATGCCTCACACTTCGCGTCGTAATCCGTGGGCTGGTCGCTGACCTCCGTATGCGGGTTGTGACACGCCAGGCAGCTTATGCGCGGATCGTCCGGATCGTAGCATTTGCTGCCTGTCAGACGATAAGGCTGATAGCGAACGTTGGAGATACTAAAAGGCCCCTGCATTGCGATCTCTGCCCACGTCCGGTGGCATTGGCCGCAGAAGTTTGACGCCTGCTCCGCAGGGAGTTCTTCCGACTCGGAGAACTCCGATTGCGTCGAGGGCTTCCCGGATCCCCCGGACATCGCCGCAAGGTGCGCCTCAGATGTTTCGTGGCAGTGTGCGCATCGCACTCCCGGCAACATCTTATCCAAAGTGAGTTGAGTTCCGTGGACCGCGTTCGTCGCGTGACATCCGAAGCAGCGTAACTTGTCAGCGCGATTCATCAATCGCCCTGCTGCTTCGAGCAGGTTGGCAGGCAAGGACGTGTTACCGCCCAGCGTCGGTCCAAGACCATCGAGTGCGCGATACCAGCTCATGCGACTCTCGTACAACTCGCCGTCTTTTTCCAATATGTATGTCTGGCCCATTGCGGAGCTGGCGCCGAACACCCAACGGACCGGCATTGAGATAGTACTTATGCCGTCTGTCACGGAGTAGTTGCTTTGGTTCCCCGTACGTTCAATGCGATAGGAATACTTGCCGTAAGTCCCGGTCAGAAGCGGATGACTGCCCAGGACGGTGCTCTGCTCCACCGACTCCAGCGCCCGCGCCATATTCGTGGCCGGTTGCGACAACGCCTGCCAGTGACACTTCGCGCAGGGGTTTGAGCGCACCTGGTCAGCTTGGGCACGGGCTATTCCAGGAAAGATGGATGAGAAAAGCAGCCCGAAGTATAAGAGCGTTCCTAGCCTGGTCATCATGAAATCAAGGCTACCTGTCCCCTCGCACCTGGCCAGCGCAGGTGTCAGGCTCACTGCAGTTTGCCCTCAGATTGATTCACACCAGGCTGCTTGGCCTGTATTTCGGCCGTCAGCTTCTGAACGATTTCACGCTCGCGCTTGCTGTCTTCGGGACGCTTGAGACGATAGTAAACCAATGCCAGGGTCACGTGCGCTTCAATGAACTGAGGCGACTCCTTGACTAGGCCATCCAGTATGTCGCGAGCTTTTTCGAGCGCTCCTTCATCCACTGCAAGCAGCGCCAACTGATAACGAACACCCGGATCTCCTGGTCTTGTCTCTGCTGCACGTTCAAAGTATTTCCTGGCCTGCTCGTAGTTCTGCTCTTGTTTTGCCATAGCGCCGAGTTGCAGGTTGGCGTCGAAGTTAAATGGGTCGACGCGCAATTCGGCCGCAAATTCTTTCTCGGAAAGGTCGGAGTCGCCGGTAAGCATCAGAGCTTTGGCGTAAAGGACGTGAACCTCAGGCAAATCTGAATTCAACGCATTTGCCTTGGCGAATTCATCCCGAGCGCCCGCAAAATCGGCCGCGCCCATCTTCGCTGTGCCCAACATCAGATGCGCTTCGGCCGAGTCGCCGTTCCTCAGAATTCGGTCGACCAGAACTTGCCCTTCCTCGACTCGTTTCTGTCGAATCAGCGCGGTGCCAAGAAGGTAGGCTATCGCCAAGTCGTCAGGATACTTTTCCCTTTCAGGCTCAAGGATCCGGATAACGTCCTTCTCCCGATCCATCCGCATGTAACAATCACCCAAAAGAAGCGCGGCCTGATGATTCCCGGGACTCTCGGCATGCACTCTTTCAAGTTGCGTTGTGGCGTCCTCAATCCTACCCATTTTGTAATAGCAAAGGGCCAGATTCAGTTTCGCCTCTACGAGGGTCGGGGACTGACGCAGAGCGATCTTGTACTCGGAGATGGCCTCTTCAAACTGGCCCAAACCGGCCAGAGCGGCCCCGAGGTTTGAATGGATAGCAGTTGCTTCAGGATGGATTCGAAGAAACTGCCTGTAGTCTGCGGCCGCTCCTTCAAGATCGCCATTTCGTTGCTTCTCCAGACCCTCCTGCACCGCCTGCTGTGGTGTCTGGGCATGCACTGTTAAGGCGAGCATCAAGAATAGGAGATAGGAGAAATTGCGCATACGGTAGTGGGTCCATCAGGCAGTGCCTGCTGGACCCACCCTATCATGCTTTCCGGTTGGTTGAAGCTCCCAACCAAACTAGAAGTAGAACTTTGCTGCAAACTCCATAATGCGGGCGCCCTGTTTCTGAGTGGCTTTGCCAAAGTTTGCATTGTTCTGCGTGATCTTCAGCGTCGCCGGATCCTGGGTGAACTGCAGGGTCAGGTTACTGCCGCTTGGAAACGAGTACAGCGGGTGGTTCAGGAAGTTGTAAGCCTGCACGCGAATCTGGAGGCTCTTGCTTTCTGACATGGCGAAGTTCTTGAAGACCGCCAGATCCGAATTGATGTAACGCGGGCCGTAGGAAACAGGTATCATCGCCGGCCCATTCTTGCCGGGCGTGATGGGCGGCGCGAAGCAACTTGCGTTCACGTACTGATGGGCGCTAAGGCCCGAGTTCGGATTACAGGTCACATACGGGTTCAATTGTGCCGCGTTTGTCCCCAGAATGGACTGATTGTTGATGGCAATGCCGGTCGGGTTTGCCCCAGTGACCGATCCTGGGATGATTGCCCCGGATTGCAGGCACGCCGCCCCTACGCAGCTCAGGCCCATGTTGTAGTTCGTGTTGACACCGTAAGTGCCCCCATAGGTAATGTTGGCGCCACTTTCCACCTGCGTGATCCCCGAGACCTGCCATCCGTTCAAGGTTCCGTTTACAAAAGGATTCACGTGGACCCGGTCGCCGAGATTAAACGAGTAAGCGGCGTTGAAAAGCTGCCGCCGATCTGTCGGCTGGATACCGTAGTTGCTCGCGACGTTGAACGGGTTGTCTGTAGGCTTCACAATGCCCAGGGCTTTCTGCCAGGTGTAGTTCGCTTGAACCGTATAGTACCGCGAGCGGTGCGCCCAGCTTACTTGCATGGCGTTGTAGTTGCCGTATAGATTGTTGGTTGCCAGATTCAAGTCGCCGTAGCCCTGTAGCGGCCGATACAAGTTCGCGTTGGCGTTTCCTGGATTGCCCGCGGTCAGCATGGCGCCAAGCGGCACCATGTTGATGTTGCTGCCCGCGCCTCCTTGGGTGTTTTGGAGTTCTCTGCTGCGATTGCCAACGTAGGCAACCTCTAGGAGACCTTGCCATGGAGTCACCTGATCAACGTTGGCGCTCCAACTATCGGTATACGGCTGGTTATCATCCTTTGAATCGACGGCGGCCGGCGACGCAGGGGTCGCAGAAAGATTCACACAGGAAAGGTACGCCGCAAACAGGGCAGAGCCCGCCGCTGGATTTGTCGGGCAGCCTGTGCTTCCTACCCAGTTGCTGGGAGCGAGGTTGGCCGTCGAAACGCCCGCGGATGCATCAAGGCCGTTTGTAAACTGTCCCGGGTGGTAGTAGAAGCGGCCCCAACCCCCGCGGATAACCGTTTTGCCGGCGCCAGAGACGTCGTAGGCTGCGCCGAGCCGCGGTTGATAGAACAGTGCGCGCGTTGGGAACCCTTCCACAGGCACCGACGGGGCCTTCGCGTGCCACTCAAAGCCGCAGAAGGTGGGAGAGGCAGCACAACTCGGTTTGAATTGCGTCTGGTCAAAGATTGAAAAGCCGAAGCCCAAGGCGTCGGTCCACGGCGCGAGGTGACTGAAGCGCATGCCTAGTTCCACCGTCAGCTTCGGGGTCATCTTCCAGGAGTCCTGTCCGAAAAACTCCCAGGTCGGGTAGTTGATGTCGTTAATCCGATTCTTGTTTGTTTCCTGGTAGCTGTTCAAATTGCCCGTCAGCAGGTCCGCGTACTCGTTTCCGTAACTGAAGGGATTGGTGCTCGCGGAAACCCCCAAGTTACCATTTGTATTATTGTTCGCCGGTTGCGCATTGCGAATCCGCTCCCAGAAGAGGCCGGCCTTCAATGTGTGCTTGGCAATCACCTTGGTAAGTGTGTCGCTGACACTCGGCATGTACTTGTTCGCAAAGAGGCCGGAAGAAGCGCCGCCAGCCTCAAAACCGCCCGGATTGAATACGACTGCCGCCTCGGCAGCGCCGCTCATGTTTCCAAAGGACGGGATCTGTGCAACACCATTGATGAACAGCCCCTTGTAGGTGTAGCCCACCTTGGATCGATCCACCTTCGACGGATCTTCTAACACGTTCGGGAACCCCACAAACGTATATGCCACGACAGTTTCATTCGTCATGCTCTGGCTGAAGACATGGGTCAGAGTGCCGGAAAGAGAGTCCGAGCGGTTCCTGCCCTGGATCGGTGTAGGATAGGGCACTTGATCGGTATTGCGCCACCATAGGCCGACAGGAAATTGTTGAACTTCTCGCTGGTAGTTGTAGCGGACAAAAACCTTGGTGCTGTCGCTGACGCTCCAATCTGAACGGATTACCCACTGCTTATTGTTCTGATTGAAGATCTCGGACTGAACGTAGTTATATCCGCCGGTTGAGTTTGGATTCGCGTTCGGAGCGGAAAAGAGCTTCGTCAGAGCGAGCATGTTTGGATCGATGCACCTGCCATTTGGAGTGCCGGTGCACGCCGGGATTTTTGTTCCCCCAAAGGCTGCCAGGGCTGCGGAGTTGAGTGGTCCGGGAGCCTTGCCGGAGGCCGTAACAGTTCCTTCTCCAGCAATCGACGTGGGCGAGAAATCGCCGGTCAATTCCGAAGCAGTGGGCACGGTCGCCCGCAACAATCCTGTATCCAGCGTCTGGACGTAATACTCGAACCCCGTAAAGAAAAACAGCTTCGTGCGGGCCTTGTTAAACCCAGTTCCAGGGATGATGACCGGGCCGCCGACCGATCCGCCAGGATAGTAATACGAATTTGCAGGCTGTTGAACTCCACTAAAGTTGTTCAACCAGTCATTCGCGTTGAGTGAGTGGTTCCGGGCAGAGAAGAACGCATTCCCGTGAAACTGCGATCCACCTGCTTTTGTAATGGAGCTGATCACCACCGGGCCCTTCTGCTCTTCCGCACTGAAGTTCGACGTCAGCACCTTGAACTCCTGAACGAAATCGGAGTTCGGATTGACCGGTGTGTCGCAATTGCAGCCCGGGTCGGAGACGTGCGCGCCGTCCGCAGTGATGTCGAGCGAGTTTGTGGGCAGGCCGTTGTAGGAGAATGCGGCATTCAGTGGGCTTTGGCTGCCGGAATCACCGTTAGCGTTGATTCCAATGGTCTGGCCGTTGTAATTCGATTTGTTCTGCGTGCCGTTGGAGATGCCGAATCCGGGAACGATCTTGATGTATTCAGCGGCGTTGCTGCCCACCTGGGTGAAGCTCTGGAGTTCTTTCGTAGCCAGCGCAAAAGACTTTTCTCCAGAGTCGGTGACGGCAACGGTTGAATTTTCCGCATCTACCTGCACTGTTTCGCCAGCTACGCCGATCGCAAGAACGACATTGACATTGCGCTGTTCTCCGCCACCGAGGCTGACGCCTTTGGCCTGGTACTGCTTGAACGTAGGAGCATCCACCGTGAGAATGTATGTGCTCACAGGCACCGAGGCAAAGGTGTAGTAGCCATCCCCGTTGGTTGTGGTGTCTCGAGAGGAACCCGACAGGGAATCCTTCAGGGTGATCTTTGCATTCGCAACTACCGCACCTTGAGGATCGGACACAACGCCGGTCAGGGTCGCGAAAATGCTTTGAGAAAATGCTGGGGACACGCCGAGAAGAAGCACGCACAGGAAGACAACCGGACACACCGATCTCTTGAACGTCACAGAACACCCTCCAAGAAAACTCACAGTTTTCTTACATAAAGCCGCGCTACTTATAACGGCAAAATTGTTCTCTGCTTAGGGGAAGCCTAAACACATCGCTCGCCATCGTTAAGGCAACGATTCCGAAATCGTGCGCTCAGAAATTGGCGGTTGTCAAGCAAAATGTTTAGAAAGTCTTCAAACCTTAATTGCAGAAGTTTATCAATCGAAAGATGGAGAGTTACTTCAGAGAGATCTTGAGCCAGGCGCTGAGATGCCCCAACTCCCATTGTCGCCTCGCTATAGTTTTATGAATGTCCTTTTCTATGGGTTGGATATAACCCGCTCTTCTTGCGGCTTCTATCCCATCGTGAAGATCACTTTGATTTCAACCTCAACAACTCTCGGCTCACCCATCACAATGAAGGGCCGGTAAACCCATTGCCCCGCCGCGTCGAGTGCGGCCTGCCTCAGTTCCATCGGGCCATCGGTCACTTTCATCTTGTCCACATGCCCATCTTTCTCAATCAGAGCTTTGATGACCACTGTCCCCTGAATTCGTCTGTCTTTGGCCGCCTGCGGATAAACCGGCACAGCCTTCTTCAGGAGTTGCACAGTCCCATATCGAGCGTAGTCCGCCGTAAAAGAGATCGTCGTCAAGTCAACGGGCAGAGCATTTGCGGGAGGATCTGGAACGGAGTCCGGCATCTGTGTCATTGTCTGGATCACGTCAAGGGTCAGATCAAACCTCTTGAGATCTGCGGTGTACGTGCTCAGTTCGCGCGCGAGATAGTGTCCCTGAAACAAGACGATCTGGTTATAAATGGTGCGAAATGGGCTTCCCGTTGAACTCAGGCGCAGCACGGGTACCGTGGGCTCGAAGCAATACATCGGAAGGAAGTTACTGGAAATTGCAAGGTTCGAGCGCATCGGATAAGTCAACGACACGCAGGTCAGCTTCGATTTCCCCTCCGACTCGGTATGCTGCTTGAAAGTAAATTCTCTAGATGCAATCGCGGGAAGCGGTTCAATCAGGCTCGACCGCAATACTATCTCGCTGCCCAACCAATCCTGCGAACCCTCGCGGAAAAGACCATCCCCGGTCGCATATTCCGTTTGAGTCAAGTGTTGGCTGGTGAAAGTGCGCTTGTACTTCGTCGCGCTGACCCACCATTCTTCATACACACCGTTATCTTCAGCTTTGCCATCCTTGTTGTAGAGCGTGTAACTTCCGCGGATATGCCACGGCCGAACGTCGGCGGAATTGAGACCGTTCTTTTCCAGACCGAGGGACATCAGGGCCACAGGGTCTTTAGGAAGAACGCCAACGGTTGGCGTCTGGCAAAAGACATCCAGGCAAGCCGCAACAAAAAGAATCACCGGAAGAATCCGGAAAGGCAGAGAAGGCATTTGGCAATGGGCCCCAAGACTTCTGTTGATTGCGATGAATCTTAATCTAAAACTACCCAGCTGAAAATGCATCGCGTCTCTCCGTCCTCCCAGCCATCGCAGCCAGCAAGATCAATTAAATGAATATCTTGCAAAGCACACTTAATGGACGATCAATAATCACGACCCTTGGTTATCGGCCCGTTTGGGCCCATTTTTCGCCGTCTTGAGGCGATTTTGCCCGCAAGGAGCCGCGATCTCTAAGACCCGAGCCTCCACCGGCAGCCTCATAACCCGCAACAGACAAGCCTGCGCTGCGCACTCATCTACAGGTAAACTAGAACCATGGCGGAGATTCATCGCAGGAAAACACCGACAGTCAAAATCGGCCAGGTTCGCGTAGGCTGGGAAGTTCCGGTCGTCGTTCAATCGATGACCAACACCGACACGGCCGACGTCGCCGGCACCATCGAGCAAGTCGCGGCGCTCGCACTCGCGGGCTCCGAGATTGTCCGCGTAACGGTCAACAACGAAGACGCCGCGGCAGCCGTCCCCGCCATCGTCGAGGGCCTCGACAAACGCGGCATTCGCGTGCCCATCGTCGGCGACTTCCACTACAACGGCCACCTGCTTCTCAAGAAGTTTCCCGCCACCGCGCGCGCCCTCGCCAAATACCGCATCAACCCCGGCAACGCGTCGATCGGCAAGAAGGACAACGACAACTTTCAGGTCATGGTTGAGTGCGCCGCCGAGAACCAGAAGCCGGTACGCATCGGCGTCAACTGGGGCTCGCTCGATCAGTCTCTCCTCACCCGCATGATGGACGAGAACAACAAGAAGGCCAATCCAGAGCCTGCGCGCGACGTAATGATGG
>Ga0209483_1002428_pt1 | contig 13074 bp, 9 predicted proteins | sample NGEPerA_FD_184508 | JGI IMG/M metagenome (GOLD analysis project Ga0209483, IMG submission 184508) | Arctic peat soil microbial communities from the Barrow Environmental Observatory site, Barrow, Alaska, USA - NGEE PermafrostL2-A... | ecosystem: Environmental > Terrestrial > Soil > Wetlands > Peat... | reverse complement strand
ATCGACAACGCCGCCTGGTAGGGCGACACGATCCGGCTATGCAACGCGAGGTCGTTATACCACCCCTTGGCCGTGATGCCGCCCGTGCCCGTTGCGTCGGTGACTGCGGCAAGATCGGCGCGCGTGATCGGCGATCCGGCAACAATCGCACTCGGGTTGCTTTGCGTGCCATCGCGCAGCGCATAGAACGTCTGGATCTGGTCGTCAGTCAGGTCGGAATCGTCGAGCAGCCTGCCGGTGCCGACGAACAACCAGCGGTCGGCACCATTCGGCACGTCCACTTCGATCTGCGGCGCCGTGGTCACCGGCTGCGGATTGCCGCTGACGGGGTCCGTAAGCTTGGCAAACAGGCCGACTGTCCACTTCGAGTCGTCAGGATCGGTGATGTCGAAACGCCAGACATTCCCGTATTGATCGCCGCCGTAGACCTCATCGGACAGGTAATTGGTGAAATCCTGCGTGAACGCCGCGATCTGCGCAAGACCCGACGGGCTGGTCGAGCTGCCGAATCCGGTCGACATCGTCTTCAGCACCGCACCGGTCGCGATGTCGAGGAACCAGATCTTGCCGATGCCGGAAGTGTTGTTGTAGCCCGACGGGACGATGGCGACCCACTTTCCGCCGAACGCGCGCGTCTTCGTAATGATCGGAGGCCCGTACGTGTAGCCGAGATCGGTATCACTGAACTCCCACAACACTTTGGCCGCGGCATCCGTTTCGGTGAGGATGTTGTCGGGGTTGGTGACGTCGAGCGCGTAGTACGCATTGCCGCCCTTACCGAGGCCACCGACAAGGACCGAGTGCCAATTCTGGCTGCCGAAATCGACGTCGACGACCTTTGGCGTGCTGTCGACATAGAAGTGGTGCTGGAACGGGGGCAGCGCGGCTTCTTTCAACGTGAGGGCAGCAAGGCCGCCCAGTTCCGAGGTCCGGAACAGGGCGCGCGGAACGTACGCAAATTTCTCAACGCCGTTCGAATCCGCGAAGGCGTGCAGCATGCCGTCGTTGACGGCTGCGTAAACCATCGCCGAGCGCGACTTCATCAAATTCACGAACGCCGTGTATCCGGGATCGTTGAACTCCTGGTAGGGGAGGTTGGGCGGACCGACGTACTTGGGCGACGCGTCGACGATGTCGCCGAGCGGGCTTATGCGTACGCGAAAGTTCAGCGTCGCCGTACCTTCGTTCTGCGCGCTGCCACGCAGATACTCGAGCACCTGCTTGCCAAGTATCGGCTTGCCCGGCGCCAACGCATCCTGTTCGGCCAGCGACAGGCTGTCGAAGACGAACGGAATGTGGGTGCCATCCGTGTGCGTCGTGACGATGTTGCGCGCCGTGTACCACGGCTCGGGTGAGGTGGTCGTCGGTGTCAGTTGCTTGTAGAGCGAGTCGATTGGCCCGGTGACATCCTTGCCGCCTCCGACCTGCCATGAAGCCGGCGGGACATCGTGCAAGTTGGAGGTATCGATCGGCATCTTCGCCAGCGTGCCACCCCAGCCAGGCTCGAAAGTCACCTCATACGCGAATGCTCCGGCACCGGCGATGTTGACGCTCTGCAATCCTGCTCCCGCGCGCGAGCCTGCGGTGTTGGCAATGTCGGCCAGGATCGCGCCCATGCCGATTTTGATTTCGTCCGCGGAATCGGCGTTGACGAAGCGGCCGCGCGCATTGATTGAGGCATGCCACAGGTCATCGACCCCCGACGCGTCAGGACGGTTGACGCTGAAAGTCGCCGCCGGCACCGGCCATTGCAACGTGCCTGCCGCCAGTTGGCTTTCCACGCCGCTTTGGTCCCCTGCTGCCAATTCGCCCTGCGTACCGAGCGATATGGCCGCGAAGTTGACGTGCTGCCAGTTGGCCTTGTCCGCCGCACTGGTGCCGACGTTGTTCGTCATGTCCGTACGCAGATCGGTGACCCAGTAATGCATTGCGTAGTCGGCGGCAGAGTTCTGCGTCGGCGTAGCGGTGTTCTCCTGATACGGATGCGGCCAAGGATCCCCGGCGATGAGGATGCCGGCCAACCAAGGGGCGTCCACCGCCGCCGGGATCGTGTCGTCGACGTCGGCCACCGTGACGGTCGGCACCGTTGGCTGGTTGGTCAGGCCGTCGGTGAACAGCATGTGCCAGTTCTTCTGGCACGACAGGACGATCGGATCGGCGGCACGGCTCAATCCGGAGCTTGCGCCGTCTGCGCCGGCGAAATATTCGCCGATACGCACTATCGCGTCGAGGCTCGGTGTTTCCTGCGCCATGCGGATGTTGAGTCCGAAAAGCTGCGTCGCCCATGCAGTCTTCTGCGCTGCAGCGAAGTCGTCGACCGGTACGAAAGTCGTCATCGGATCGTTCGACAGCGTATGCAAGCCGACCCGGAAATTGTTGTCGACGTTGAACTTGCCCGTCGTCGGATCGGTGCCCAGGAACGACAGCGACGTCACCGTCTTGATCGCCTGTATGCGCGTGCGGTAGTAGGCGAACCAGTTGGCATAGTTGGTCATCTCGTCGGCATAGGAACGCGTGATGGTCTGCGTGTCACCGGAGCCGTCGATGTAGTTGTGCTGGAATTCGTTCGCAGCACCGGTATCGACCAGGTCTTCGCGGGCGAATGCCGGCGTGGCGACGTTGTCCGTGCCTTCGGCCGCACCGAACTGATAGAACCGCGGATAACTAAAACCGTGCAGGTCGTCCTTGGACGCCTGGCATTTTCCTCCGGGGGTCGGGGTTCCGTAGCCCAGCCATTTGTTCCCGGCAGTATTGACCTGCAAGTTGCACCATTCGACACTGGTCTTCCAGTAATGGCGCGGCACCGACGTGTACTGGTCGGTCTTGTGGCAACCCATTCCCGCCGCGAATTCGTCGCGCACCGGGGTCGTGAACTTGCCGCTCGGGTAGTTGAAGCGCGCTGCGGTGACGCCGTCCGCGTACAAATGGTTGTTGCGGCGACATGTCTTGCCCGCACCGTTGGCGTCGGCGAGCAGTGTCGTCAGTGCGTTGCCGCTGACACCGGTGGTATCGCAGCGCGCCTTCGAAGGGTCTGACGGGCCCGGCTGATTGGGACAGCCGGCGTCGTTGACGCACATAGCGCCCGACGTTGAGCACTTGCCGGCAGGGGCGCATGTCGAAGCCGTTGTGCACGCAACGTGGTCAAAGCTGCATTGTCCCGTCGGCGTGCAATTGGCCGCGGTCGTGCAGTTCGAGCCGTTGCTGCCGGGGCCGCTCGATGCGCTTTGACTGCAGACACTGAGAAGCGTGCAGTCGCTACCGTCGGTGGTGGTGCAGCTTCCCGTCCTGCCGGCCGTGCAGGTGCCGTTGGTCGCCGCGCAAGTCGTACCTTGGTTGGCCGTCGTGCACGAAGCGGCCTTGTTGCTACAAGTTCCATTCTTGACGCATGCGACGTCGGTGGTAGAGGTGGAGGAGCAGGCCGCGCCCACGTTGCCGGTAGTGCAAGCGCCCGCCTTCTTGCACGCGACATCCGAGCTGCTGGTGGTCGTGCAACTCTTGGTGGTGTCACCCGTCGAACACATACCCGTCACGGTGCAATCCGCTGCGCCGGTGCAGGTCGTCGTGTTCGGCTTACCCGCCGAGCAATGACCAATTGCGTCGCAGTCCGTAGCGACGGTGCAGATGTTGCCGAGTTTCAAGCTATTTGTGCACGTCGAAGACGTTGGATCGCAGTCGGTGCTCTTCGTGCAATTCCGCGTGCTCGGCGTCGCGCATTTACCCGGTGTGCAGTCCGAGATGGAGCTGCAAGTCGTAGTGGCAGGGTTGTTGCATTTATTCGGTTTGTCCTTGCAGTCCGCACCCGACGTGCACGCACCACTGGCAACGCCGCTGTTGTTCTGGTAGTTGCAGGCGCCGGAGAGCGGCACGGTCGGGCAGGTCGCGCTCGACGTGCACATCGTTCCGGTCGTGACCGCGCAGTGGCCCGAGACGTTGCAATCGGTTGCCGTGGTGCACGTGGTCGTGCTCGGTTTGCCCGCGCTACAGGTTTTCGGGCCTGCGGGGCAGGCGGCGCCGCCGGGCGTGCATGCCGCGCTGGTGATGTTGCATGTGCCAGAATTCGCGTTGAACGGGCAGTCGTTGCTGGTGGTGCACGCTGCGCTGTTGGCGGTGCACTTATTCGTGGTGCCCGGGCAATTGGCGTCGCCCGAGCAGGCACCGCCATTGTTGGTGCCACCTTGGCAAGTGCCATTAACAACGGGGCACTTGGTCGCGTCACCTGATGTGCCATCGGCGGCGAGGCACGAGTTTCCCTTGATCGAGCAGGTATACACGGACGCTGGCGTATTGCAAACGGGGTGATAAACGCAGGTTCCCTCCGGGTTCGGGTTGGTATTGCAGCCCGGGGGATCCCACTGGTTCGCGCAGGTCGGCGCGGGTGTGTGGTTGTCGCAGGTCTGCGCTCCCTGATAGCCGTTGCAGGTGAACGTCGTTCCCGTGGGACTGCACGCACTATGCGTGCCGCCATTGCACGTCTGCGCCGGCGCCGCACCGCAGGCACCCGTCACGCCAGTGCATGCTTCGCGGGACAGTGCCGAGCACGACTTCCCTAGGCCGCCCGTACAGGTCGGAGGGGTGTTGCACGTGGCTGCCTTGGCGCCGGCGCAGACGCCTTTTTGGTAACCTGTGCACGCGCCAGCCACGTAGCCAGTGCACTTGCCGCTCGCTATATAACCCGAGCAGGTGCCGTTCGCTATAGAACCGTTGCAGGTTCCCGCGGCTACATAGCCAGAGCAGGTCCCGCCGACGCCACCGCCGCACACCGGCGTTGAGGTCGCGTCGCAGGTCTGCGTGTTGGCGAGTCCTTGGCAGGTCTGCGGGAGTGTGGGGCCGCTTTGCGGCCAGTCCGGGCTGGAGATGTCGCACCAGAGGACGTTGTCGTTCTCGTAGAAATTCTTCGGATCTTGCGAGGTCGCCGATGACCATACCGGCCGAACCGCTGCGTTCGTGGGCGGTGTGCTGCTAATTGATACTGCCGAGAAATCCACCTTCCAACCCCAGTCATTCGGCGTAATCTTTGCCAAGTCCTTCTTGAGATCGGTGCCGGCTGGCGGCGCCCATGGATAGCTATAGTCGCCGTCCGCGGCGGGCGCTCCGCCGGACGCGGCAGCCACGAGGCCATTCGCGCGACAGAATCCCGGATTGGTGACGAAGGGTGTTCCCGAGTCGTCGTTGCCCTGCGTCCAGTCCGAGTCGCACCATTGCCCAACGGTGACTTGGGCGGTCAAGTCGACGCATGTGCCATTGGTCAAGCACGAAAGGACGTTATCCGGATCGATGAACGGATCGGGTGGCACCTTCGTCCAGCCGCTGGTGTAGCTCGAGTCCATCTGCGGATATGCGGTGGCGTCAGGATAGGCAGGCGTCGCATAAGTCAGGACCGGGTTGTAGTACAGGTGATTGAGCGCGCTGTTGTGCGCCGGCGCCGGCCACAGCAGCCAATATTCATACGGCTGGCCAGCCATCGGGGACGCTCCCGACGCACCTGGCGATAACGGATAGTTGGTGATGCCCGGCAGCGCGCCGGGGTCGACGCCGTTGCTGCAGCTTGGCGGCACGGAGTCGGTATTGCACCCTGCACCGGGGCCGCTCGTACCGAACACGTAAGGCGCGGCAAATGGTGTGCCGACAATTGCCCCGATAGCCGCTTTCGAGCCGTCGTTATATTTGGGATACGGATAGCTCGGCTGTTCCCAGATGTATTGCGGGGAAACGTATTGGCCACCGTCCACGGAGTTATAGGAGGAATCGTTGTAGCCACAGGCGGTGTTCATCGCGCCCGTCGCCCCACGGCAGAACGTGTCCGTCACAGTCTTGACGTAGGCGCAAGTATCTGGAGTTGTAGAGCAGGTCGGGTCAACTTTGACGTACGCGACCGTCCCGACCACGTAGTCGGGCAGGAAGTCGTAGAACATCGACGTCGAATCGTCGATGGTCATCACGATATTCGGCTTCGAGGAGTTTTTGACGTTGATCGGCTCGTCGGCAAGCGCCGTCAGCGCCGCGTACGTCGGCGTGGCGACGGGGCCCAATCCCACAAAAAACGCGAGCGATGCCGCGAGTATTCGGTTGAGTCGGGACGGCTTGCGGAACGTTGTCATTGTTTTCCCCACGCGGATGGGTTTACCCGCGGATCATTGCCTGCACGAACGACAGCGAATTGTTCGGACCGTCGACGCGCACGGTGACACGATAGAGTGGAAACTTGCCGGTCTTGATCGCTTCGTCACCGACGGTGGTGCCAAGCGCTTGCTTCGGCTGCATCAGTTCGCACTTTTCCGGCAGCGGTGCCGACGGCAACGCCATATCGCTCGTGCACATGCGCTGGATCACATACTTGACCGTATTGCCATTGCCGTCGTCGGGCCATGCTTGGGGCCACGCGCCCCCTTTCTTCCACAAAACCTGAGGAACACCAGCCGGCAGCGCAGGCTGGGCGGCCTTGGTGGAATCCTGCGTCGGATCGAACGTCGCGAAGTAGTACTGTGGCAACGCGTCGTTCGTGGGATCGATCATGAGGCCAGGCGCCAGCTTCGTGTCGGTAGCGTAGATGCGCGAGATGGCGTCCTCGACGGCCCAGTTGGCTTGCAGCAATGCCGACTGGCGAAACGCGATGTTGCCGGTGATCGAGCCGGTGGTGTCGATGGAGCGGATCAACGCAATCCCGGCCAGCGACAAGGCAACCATCACGATCAGTGCGACGAAAAGCACAATCCCACGCTGGGATTGCGCCGCGCGCGCCCTTGCGCAACGTGGGCGGCTCGACGAGTTGAATGTCATCGCATCCATGATCATGTCTTCTTGTGGAGGTTCCACACCGCGTTGCGCAGCGGAACCACCGTTTCGTAAACGCGGTAGCGGTAGTTGCCCTGGCCGGGGGTCGGATCGATCGCCCCCACGAGCGGATCGGGACACACGATACCGTCGCATTCGCTGAACAGCGTGTAGCTGAAGGTGTTCGTCGTCGCCCCCGGACATACGTCGGCATAGGCGCACTTGTCGTAAGACTCGCTGCGCACGATCAGCGCGATGCGCACGGCCTTGATACGCGAAAGGTCGATGTAATCCTTCGAATTGAGGACCGCGTTCGCCGACCAGTCCTCGGTACCATCGTTGGTGGCCTTCACCCATTTCTGCAGGAAGCCGGTGACCGGATCGGCGATGCCGTATTGCACCTTCATCAACACGATGTTGTTGGCGATCGGAACCGGCGTGCTGACCGCGCTGAACGGTTGCGTCGCGTTGTCGACGTCGATGTGAAACAGTTCCTGGCTGCGCAGCGTGCCGTTGGCATCCACGTCGAACTGGATGCGCCGCGGCGATGGCCCGAGGTTGAGCAGCATGGAACCGGCGCTGTAGCTGGAGACATCCGCCGGCGCCGTATGCGCGAGCGTTACGTATCCATCGGCATCGGGGACCGAAGGCGCCGCGTTGACGACACTGGACGTGCATTTGCCGGTGCCGCTGCCGCCGCCAGAGTCGCTGACCAGCACCACCACATCGTTGAGCTGAAATCCGAGCGGGCTCTGGACGACATAGTCGGCATCCGCCGTGAAGACCACCGGCACCGTCTTGAAGCCCACCGGCGTGACGATCCGTTGCGAAGCGCCGTAATTGACGACAAACGTATCGGACGTCGCGTCGGCACCGCTGTCGGTGATCAGCACGGGAATGGGACGCAGCGTCGCCTTGATATCGTCGACGAACGGACACGCGTCGAGCTCGTCGCCTGCGACGGCGATGTTGGCGCCGGCGTCGGAAAATTGCAGCATCATCGAAAAGGCCGACAGCAAACCGTTCTGCTGGGCGTCGCCCGAGCCGGTCACGTTGCGCTTGATGCCTTCAGCGACGACGAACACCTGGTAGATGACCAGCACGGCGATCAAGGCGATGACGATGCCTACCATCACTTCGACGAGGCTGAAGCCGCTGTCGCGGCGTGGCAATTGGCGGGTGGTGTTCATGCGCCGGTGTTGCTGCCTACGACGGCATCGGTGATGTATTTGTGGTAACACTTGAGAAGCGTCGCATCCGCCTGGCACGCCGGCTCCTGGTCCCGTTCCTCGCCGGGCGCCTGCCAATAGATGGTGATCGTCGCCATCATGCCGTTGCCTGAATTCAACGCCGTGAAAGCGACGGTGGGCGGATTGATGGAGGCACGTGGCAGTCCGCTGCCGGCGGCCGTGATCTGGCCGCTCCACGCGTTGAAGCCGGCGCCGCCTGCGCCGAAATAGTTTTGGACGTCCGTGGGATCGTGCGCCCACATGCGTCCAGCGAGCGTCTCCGCGTAAAAGGCGGCTTCACCCCGGTATTGCGCATCCCCCACGGCCTTGAGCGCGCGCGCCTGCAGGCCGACGATGCCCAGCACGCCGAACGAAAACACGAGGATGGCGATCAACGCCTCGAGCAGAAAGGCGCCGTCTTGCGCGCGCCGCGATGGCCTCAGTGTGTTCATAGTGTCGGGCAGCCGACCGGATCGGTCGATGCGTAACTCGGGTCGCACATCTTCATGCCGGCGGCCATGGTTTCGGTGCCTACCAGGATGCGCAGGTTATGCGGAGTCGCAGTGGCCGTTGTGGTGATATCGATCTGTGGAATCGTGTCCACCGTCTTGATGATCTGGCCGAGTCCATTGAAGATCACCTGCGTGCCGGCGGTCGTCGTCACTTTCGCGCGGCTGGCACCTTCGGTGAAGTTGTATTGCCGCCACGCGGCGGCGCCATAGTCGTTGGTGTCGGGATCGGTCACGAATACCTGCCAGCCGGTCGACGTGTCGAGCACGAATTTCGCGGGGCCATTGAGATGGATGGCTTCGGCTTGGGCCGAACGCAGGCCCGTCATGATGTTCTCTGCGGCGTTGCGGATCTCGGTGTTGGCGAGCATTTCGCCATACATCGGCACCGCCAGCACCGCGAGCAGTGCGAGTATGGCGAGCGCGATCAGCAACTCGATCAGCGTGAAGCCGCGGTGCAGGCGAGCGCGCATCATGCTTATCCGCACGTTCCGTCCTTGCGCGTGATCCAGCAGCTCGCGCTGCTTCCGTAAGGTCCAGCCGTGGTTTTAACGTCCTGCTCGTTGATCGTGTAGACGAATGACCCGTCCATGGCGTCGGCTGGATTGCCGGTGGCCGTGATCGTGTAAGCGCTAACCTGTTCGGAGGGAGTGCAGTCCGCAATCACGAAGGCCTTCGACTGTGCGGCGATTGTGGAATAAAATTTGACGCACCCGCCGACATACGTGCGGTTGTCCAGAAAGTATTGCTCCATTTTCGTGCGATAGTTCGACAGCCCCGTCGTCGCCTCGATGATCTTCGAGCGCTGCACGTACTGGAAATAGCTGGGAAGGGCGATCGCGGCGAGGATGCCGACGAGCACCACCACGATCAGCATTTCGATCAGCGTGAACCCGCGTACGGTGCGTGGGCGATTGGTCATGGGAAACTCCCTTTTGGACGCGTGCATCGTATTTGAATGCGCGCGCCGGCAGGGAATCGTGCTGACCAGTGGCAGGTGCCGGGGAATGGACGGTGACGCTGTTGTTGCAAACTGACACATCCATGCAATCAGCAGCTTACGCCATCATTCGCATGTGTCGTGCGTATTCTCGATGCGAATGCGGCCCGTGTTGGCCAGCACTACCTGCACGGCGTCGAAGCCCGGACGGCACAGCGTGAACGTTCCCATCTGCAGGCCGCCATTCAAGAGCCGCGGATGGCCATAGGGCGTGTACGACACAAGATCGGCCACGGGCTTGTTGCCGCGGATGGTGATTCCGTCGGGCGCACGCGGTTCGACGCGGATGGGCGGGTCGTCGTCGTCGGGTTGGCCGGTGACGCCAGGGTCGGCGTGGATCAACCAGCCGGCTTCGAAGCCGCCGGATTTTGCACAGCGGGCGCGATCGAAGGACTTGCACACATTTACGCGAGTATTGCGCTTGATGGCCTCCGATCGCGCAAATTGCAGCGCCCAAGCGAGCATCTGTGCTTCGCTGTGCAGCCGGTAATAGCTGAGGAATTGCCCGTACGCGGGGATACCCAACCCGGTCAGCAGTGCGAAGATCGACATCGCGACGATGGCCTCGGAGAGCGTAAAGCCTCGCGCTTCGCGCGGCGAACATCGTGGATACGTCATTCGCGTAGCCTACGAACGCCGGCGTGCGCGTGCATTCGACCGAAGCGCTTAAGCCGGCGGTGCGATTGACGGAAATCCGTTTGATCGGGTGCCGCCGGGGACTGATACATTCACCGGCGAGACAGTCGTCAATCAACGCCCATGACAACACCCGCATTGCCCTTGTCCGGTACCCACGCCGTCGTCACCGGCGGCGGCCGCGGCATCGGCCTTGCCATAGCCAGCCGGCTGGCGGCGCTCGGCGCGTCGCTGACGCTCATCGGCCGCGACCGCGAGCGGCTGTTCGCCGCGATCGCCGAGCTGCCCGGCGCGAACTGCGATGCGCATGTCTGCGACATCGGCGACGAGGCAGCCGTCGCGCACGTGTTCGCCGCCATCACGCGCCTGCATCGGCCGCTGTCGATCCTCGTCAACAATGCGGGCGGTGCCAAAAGCGCCAAGTTCTCGCGCACCGATCGCGCGCTGTGGGACGAAATGCTGCTGCTCAACCTGACCGGCGCATACCTGTGCACACGCGCCGCGATGGGCTCGCTGGTCCATGCGCCCTGGGCGCGCGTGATCAACATCGCCAGCACCGCGGGTGTGGCCGGCTATCCGAACATCAGCGCCTATTGCGCGGCCAAGCACGGTCTGCTCGGCCTCACGCGCGCGCTGGCCAGCGAATATGCGTCCACGCGCGTCACCGTCAACGCGGTGTGCCCCGGTTATACGGATACCGATCTCGTTCGCGAGGCGGTATCCAGCGTCGCGGCGCGCACCGGCAAGAGCGAGGGCGAAGCGCGCGCAGCGTTCGCGTCGCGCAACCCTCAGGGAAGGCTGGTGACGCCGGCCGAAGTTGCGGCCAGCGTCGCGTGGCTGTGCCTGCCCGAGTCGCAGGCGATCACCGGACAGGCGATCGTGGTGGCGGGCGGCGAGGTGATGAGCGGGTAGGGTACGAAGGCCGCGCAGCTTCGCGCGATAATGCGAAGCTACCGTCCGCCAGGATTGCTGATGAACGCGCCCGACCGCATTGCCGCCAAGCCCGGTTTCCACTGGGACGATCCGCTGCTGCTCGAAGCGCAGCTTTCGCAGGAAGAGCGAATGGTGCGCGACACCGCGCGCGCCTACGCGCAGGACAAGCTGATGCCGCGGATCACCGCCGCGTTTCGCCACGAGACCACCGATCCGGAAATCTTTCGCGAAATGGGCGCGCTGGGGCTGCTGGGGGCGACGCTCCCGTCCGAATTCGGCGGCGCCGATCTCAACTACGTCGCGTACGGCCTCATCGCGCGCGAAGTCGAGCGCGTCGACTCGGGCTACCGCTCGATGATGAGCGTGCAAAGCTCGCTGGTGATGTTCCCCATCCACGCGTATGGCAGCGACGCGCAGCGCCGCAAGTACCTGCCGAAGCTCGCCAGCGGCGAATGGATCGGCTGCTTCGGCCTGACCGAGCCCGACCACGGTTCCGACCCGGGCTCGATGGTGACGCGTGCGCGCGGGGCCGATGGCGGCTACCGTTTGCACGGCGCCAAGATGTGGATTTCCAATTCGCCGATCGCCGACGTGTTCGTCGTATGGGCGAAGACCGACGACGGCGTGGTGCGCGGGTTCATTCTCGAAAAAGGCATGCAGGGATTGTCGGCGCCGAAGATCGAAGGCAAGTTCAGCCTGCGCGCGTCGGTCACCGGCGAGATCGTCATGGACGACGTGTTCGTTCCAACCGACAACCTGTTGCCCAATGTGAAGGGATTGAAGGGGCCGATGGGCTGTCTGGACAGTGCAAGGTATGGCATCGCGTGGGGCGCGCTCGGCGCGGCGGAGTTCTGCTGGCACGCGGCGCGGCAATACGTGCTCGACCGCAAGCAGTTCGGACGGCCGCTCGCCGCCAACCAGCTCGTGCAGAAAAAGCTCGCCGACATGCAGACGGAGATCACGCTGGGGCTGCAGGGCTGCCTGCGCCTCGGGCGGATGAAGGACGAAGGCAGCGCGTCGCCGGAAATCACGTCGATCATGAAGCGCAATTCCTGCGGCAAGGCGCTCGATATCGCGCGCACCGCGCGCGACATGCATGGCGGCAACGGCATCGTCGACGAGTTCCACGTGATTCGCCACGTGCTCAACCTCGAGACGGTCAACACCTACGAAGGTACGCACGACATCCACGCGCTGATCCTCGGTCGCGCGCAGACCGGCATTTCGGCCTTCTAGCGCAATGAAGCTCTACGATTATTTCCGCTCGTCGGCGGCGTATCGCGTGCGCATCGCGCTCAATCTCAAAGGCGTCACCGCCGAGCGCGCGTTCGTGCATCTGCGCCAGGGCGTCCAGCATGGCGAGCAGTACCGCGACTGCAACCCGCACGGCCTCGTGCCTGCGCTGGCGCTCGACGATGGCCAAGTGATCACGCAATCGATGGCGATCATCGAGTATCTCGACGAGACGCATCCGCAACCGCCGCTATTGCCGGCCGACGCCAAAGCGCGCGCGCGCGTACGCGGCATTGCGCTGGCGATCGTCGCCGACATCCATCCGATCGACAACCTGCGCGTGCTGCGGTACCTCAAGTCGGCGCTGCACGTGGACGACGCGGCGCGCGATGCGTGGTACGCGCACTGGATCGCGCTGGGGTGCGCGGCGCTGGAAAAGCAGCTGTCGCGCGAATCGCAGACCGGCCGCTTCTGCCACGGCGAGCGCCCGACGCTTGCCGATTGCTGTCTGGTGCCGCAGCTCGCCAACGCACGTCGCGCGGCGGTCGACCTGGCACCGTATCCAACACTGTCGCGCATCGACGCGGCGTGCTGCGCGCTGCCTGCGTTCGCCGATGCGGCGCCCGCGAGGCAGCCCGACGCCGAATAATTTCCTTTCCCTACGTACTGGAGCTTCGATGAATTTCGTCATACCCATGTGGGAGCTGCCTTCGGTCCCGGTCCACGGCACCACCGAGCGCTTTCCTGTTCGCCACATCTACTG
>Ga0209483_1002427_pt1 | contig 13081 bp, 15 predicted proteins | sample NGEPerA_FD_184508 | JGI IMG/M metagenome (GOLD analysis project Ga0209483, IMG submission 184508) | Arctic peat soil microbial communities from the Barrow Environmental Observatory site, Barrow, Alaska, USA - NGEE PermafrostL2-A... | ecosystem: Environmental > Terrestrial > Soil > Wetlands >... | reverse complement strand
GCTCAACACCGTGCGCACGGTGTTGAGCTCGTTGCCGTAGCCGGTGTCGGCGTCGGCGATGACCGGCAGCGCGACCGCGGCGGCGATGCGGCCGGCGTTGTCGACCATCTCTGACATCGTCACCAGGCCGAAATCGGGGTAGCCGAGCGTCGCCGCGGTGCCGGCGCCGGTCATGTAGACGCACTCGAACCCGGCGCGCTCGATCATCCGCGCGGTGATGCAGTCATAGGCGCCGGGCGCGACGGTCATCCCGTCGCGGCGCAGCAATTCGCGAAAGCGCGCGGCCTGGCTCATCGTTTCCTCCCGTGGCAAGGCGATTACGCCATCGTAGCACGCTTCACGCGCGGCGCGGTCTCGACCCGGCCTCCTGGCGCGGCATGGCCTGGTGTGCCGGAACCGCGGGGGCGGGCAGGCTCATTGCCCGCCGCTCCGCCACTTGCAGCGCGCGCCCGGTCTCGGGCAGGCGCGGGACATCGAGCCGTGGCGTCGCGCCAAAGCCGAAGGCGGCGGTGAGGTCGCCGCAGGTGTCGCGCCGCCATTTTGTCAAATTGGCGATTTCGACCCCGAAGCGCGCCTCGATCAGCCGCAAGATCGAGGTGTGGTCGAAGGTCGCGCCGCAGACATAGCCGCCGCGACTGAACGGCGAGATCACGATGCACGGCACCCGGTAGCCGAGCCCGATCGGCTGGCCGTCGACGAACTCGCCCGGGGTGCCGGGCTCGGGGGTCGGCGGCGCGACATGGTCGAACTGCCCGTCATTCTCGTCGTAATTGAGGATCAGCGCGGTCTTCGCCCACAGCGCCGGGTTCGCCCACAGCGCCTGGAGGATCTGGCTGGTGTGGTCTTCCCCGGCGGCGGGCAGGTAGTCGGGATGTTCGGTCACCGTCGACGGCGGCACGATCCACGTCACCTGCGGGATGTTGCCGCGCCGCAAATCCCACAGCAGCTCATAGAGCGGCCGGTTGCGCAGCGCGCCCTCGAACAGCGGCGAGGTCTGCGGCAGGTCGTGGTATTGGGCGAAGAACCGGCAGACATTGCAGCCGTAATCGTCGAGCTCGTGGTAGACGCGCCACGAGATTCCGGCGCGCTCCAGTCGCTCGGGATAGGTTTCCCAACGATAGGGGCGGATCGCGTTGGTGATCGCCGGCCCGCCGGAGGCGCCGTCGGGGTCGATCGTCGCGCCCATCAGGTAATAGCGGTTGGGCCGGGTCGGCCCGAGCACCGAGCAGTGATAGCCATCGCAGATCGTGAAGGCGTCGGCGAGCGCGTAGTAGAACGGCAAATCCTCGCGGGTCAGGTAGCCCATGGTCAGCGGGCCGCTCGGCCCGTCCGCCGCGCGGTGCGCGGGAACCCAATTGTCCATCGCCCCGGCGTTCCAGGCGGCGTGCTGCGGCCCCCATTCGTGGCTGAGATCGTGAAGCCGCTGGGCGTTGGTGCGCTGGGTGTCGAGCCGGAACGGCAGGACATAGCCGTCGGGATGGCCGGTGTCGGCCTGGCGGAACATCGAGCCGCCGTCGGCGCGGCGCGCCGTCGGGTCGTCGAACCCGCGTACTCCGCGCAGGCTGCCGAAATAATGGTCGAACGAGCGGTTCTCTTTCATCAGGATGATAATGTGGTCGATGTCGCTGAGCTTCGTCGCCGGGGCGGCCCGCGCCGGGACGATCCCGCCCGCGGCGAGCGCCGCGGCGCTCCGCAGGAAATTGCGGCGGCCGATTTCGATCATGTCATCCCCCGGATGCTCTGCGCGTACCGTATCCGATCGCCGGCAGTGCAACGTGAAAATCGCCACATTTGCGTGACACGCTGCCTGGGTTCTCGACGGCCCGAGCCGGAACCGCTCTTTTGCCGCCGCGTTGCGATATGCTGGGGCGCAATCAACCAGGGGAACTCGCCATGACGCCCGATTCCGCGCGCAACATCGATTTCGTCAGCCACCACGAGCTCGACGGTCATGGCGACTGCGTGCAGATCATGGTGCACAAGGGCCATGCCTATATCGGCCACATGTTCAGCGACGGGTTCACCGTCGTCGATGTGCGCGACCCGAAGAACCCGCGCAATGTGGGCTTCTTCGCCGCGCCGCCCAACACGCGCGCCTTTCATCTGCAGACGCACGGCGATCTGCTGCTGACGGTGAACGCGCCGAACATCTGGGTGATGCAGGGGTATTCGGACCCCAACGACTACTTCAAGGCGTCGATCACCGACACGTTCACCAAGCGCGACAAGAATTTCACCGCCGGTCTGCGCGTGTTCGACATCGCGAAGCCGGCCGAGCCGCGCGAGATCGGCTTCATGCCGGTCGACGGGCTGGGGCTGCATCGCCTCTGGTATGTCGGCGGCCGCTACGCCTATGCCTCGTGCCATTGGCAGGGCTTTACCGACCACGTTCTGGCGATCATCGACATGCAGAACCCGGCCAAGCCGGAAGTCGTCGGCCGGTTCTGGCTGCCGGGGATGAACACCGGGGCCGGCGAGATTCCGGGCTGGTCGGGCAAGCGCTACGCGCTGCATCACCCGATCGTCGCCGGCAATCTCGCCTATACCGCGTGGCGCGACGGCGGTTTCGCGATCCTCGATGTCGCCGACCCGGCCGCGCCGAAGCTCTTGTCGCACCGCAACTGGAGCCCGCCCTTCGGCGGCGGCAGCCACACCCCGCTGCCGCTGCCCGGCCGCAACCTGGCGGTCATCGCCGACGAGGGCAATCTCGACGATTGCGCCAACGGCATCCAGCGCTGCTGGGTGTTCGATGTGCGCGACCCGGCAAACCCGGTGTCGATTTCAACCCTGCCTACCCCCTCCGAGGCCGATTACTGCGCCAAGGGCGCCAAGTTCGGCCCGCACAACCTGCACGAGAACCGGCCCGGCTCGCTGCAGACCGAGGAGCTGATCTTCGCCACCTACCAGAACGCCGGGGTGCGGGTGTTCGACATACGCGACGCGTTCCAGCCGCGCGAGGTCGCGCATTTCGTGCCGCCGGCGCCCGAGCGCATGGTCGATCCGCGCCCCAACCGGCCGCGCGTCATCCAGTCGAACGACGTCTACGTCGCGCCGGACGGGCTGATGTACCTGACCGACGTCAATACCGGACTGACCATCCTGCAATACCGCGGATGACCCCAAGGTGTGACCCCAGGGTGCATCTACCGACCAAACGACAGGCCCGAGGGGTACCCTCGTCGAGGCTGACCTTCTCGTGACCGTCCCCTAGTGTCGTGCCCGCGCTTTTCGGCTGTCTTTGCGTCGAATGACATCGAAGGGCAGCTGCTTTCTTGCCTCGGTTACAGAGAGTGGCCAACTCGATCTCCAATCGCGCGCAGCAACGCCTGCGCCGCGTTTGCAGCCTGCGTTTCCGGGATGTTGGTAAAGCTCAGCAACAGCCCCGGGCCGCTATCGGCGACGATCGCGTGTGCCGAAAGGGCGGCGGGAGCGAGGGCTTCGCGTTTGGCGAGGCGGACCAGTTCGTGGTCCGGGGTGTCGCCGGAGGGCCGCGCCAGCAAATGCATGCCGCCCGATTGCAGGCCGATTTGCAGGCGGTCGCCAAACGCGTTGGCGAGGGCAGCCGCCAACGCCGAGCGCCGCGCGGCATAGAGCCCGCGCATACGCTTCAGATGCCGGGCGAAATGGCCCTCAACCATAAACCGCGCGACCACCGCCTGCTCGAACCCGCCATAACCGCCGCTCAGGGCGTAAGCGGCGGCGGTGAACGGCTCGGTGAGCTGCGCCGGGATTACCAGATAACCGAGTCGCAATCCGGGAAACAGCACCTTGCTGAAGCTTCCCGCATAGAGCACCACGTCGCGCCGGTCTAGGCTTTTCAGGGCCGGCAGCGGCCGTCCGGCGTAATGGAATTCTCCGTCGTAATCATCCTCGATCACCCAAGCCGAATTCGCCTCGGCCCAGGCCAGCAGCGCGAGGCGTCGCGGCAATGACAGGGCGACCCCGAGCGGACTCTGATGCGAGGGCGTCACCACGGCGAAACGCGCCTGCGGCGCGTGGGCGATCGCCTGTTCGACGCACATGCCATCATCGTCCACCGGTATCGGCACTAAATATGCGCCGGCCGCGGCCAAGCCGCGGCGCGCCAAACGGTAGCCGGGGTCCTCAAACCAGACGGCGGCTCCGGGTTCGATCAAGGCGCGGGCAATGAGGCTGAGCCCGCCCTGATACCCGGCGGTGATGAACACCTGATTTGGGGTGCAGAACACGCCGCGAGAGATCGCGAGATAGGCCGAAATCGCCTCACGCAGCCCGTGATCGCCGGCCGGGTCGGGATAGTTCAGTCGGCCGGGCGACACCGTCCGGGCTTCACGCGCGACCAGCCGAGTCCACAGCTTGCGCGGAAATGCGTCGAGCGCCGGAAGGCCCATCCGGAATGGGTGCGGGTCGCGCTCTGCGCCGACGATGCCAGATGCAGGGTGTCGGCGCGCCTGAGCGAGCGCCGGCGGCTCGCGTTGCGTTGCCTCTCTGAGCTGTGGCGCCACCACGGTGCCGGCTGCGCCGCGCGCGACGATCCACCCTTCACCGACCAAGGTCGCATAGGCCGCCTCGACCGTGCCACGCGCCGCGCCGAGCTGCGCCGCGAGGCTGCGAGCCGACGGCAAGCGTTCGCCCGGCCGCACGCGGCCGGTGGTGATGGCTATGCGGGTGCGGTCGTAAATTTGGCGAAAGAGCGGGACCGAGCTATCCCGATCGACGCTGAATAATATGGCGGATGGGCCTAACGTCTTCATGGACTATTGAATAAGACAATTCTTGGCCCTTTCGTTTAGGCCATCATTCCCCTAGGTTCAAGCAGCAAGCCAATCTTGAGGGTCCCCATGCACCCCATCGCCTCGGCGCCTATGACACGGCAGTGATTAGGCGTGAATGACATCGACTTGCGCCATGCCGAAACCGACGCGGAGGTCGCCGCCTGCTTTCCGGTGATGATGCTGTTGCGGCCTCATCTTACCGGAGCCGATGAGCTGGTGACGCGCGTTGCGCGCCAGCGCAAAGCCGGCTACCGCATCCTGGCGGCATGGCGCGAAGACGCCCCCATCGCGCTAGCCGGGTATCGGACCGAGGAAAATTTGATCCACGGCCGCTTCATCTATGTCGACGATCTGGTAACCGCGGAAGGCGAGCGTAGCGGCGGGCTCGGGGCCCGTTTGCTCAATGCCGTCGCGGCGGAGGGGCACAGGCTCGGCTGCGATCGCCTGGTGCTCGATACCGCGCTCGACAATATCCAGGCCCACCGCTTCTATCATCGCGAGGGTCTACTGGCGCGTGCCTTGCGCTTTAGTCGCCCGATCTCGCCCATATGACCGCAATCCTGCAGATCCTCGTCAGCCCGCGGCCGCGGGCTTTCAGCCGGCAGGTCGCGCGCGACATTGTCGCCCGGATCGCGGCCTGGCACCCTGGCGCCCAGATCATCGAGCGCGACCTCGCCGCCAATCCCCCGCCACACCCCGATCTCGATCTTTATGAGGCGATCCTCTCGCCGACGCCGGATAGCGATCCGCGATTTGCGCTATCGGAACGGCTGATCGCAGAGCTCGAAGCTGCCGATTTCGTCGTGATCGGTACGCCGATGAACAATTTTACCGTGCCGTCGACCCTGAAGGCGTGGATCGATCACATTGTCCGCATCCGCCGCACCTTCCATTCGTCGGCCGAAGGCAAGATCGGAATGTTGCGCGACCGGCCGCTGATCGTCGTCAGCGCCCATGGCGGCTATTGCGGTGATAGCCCGCCCGGCCAGCCCGATTTCCTGACGCCGTATCTGCGCGCGATCTTCGCGACGATCGGCATCGAGACGGTCGACTTTGTCCGCCTCGAAGGGTTGTCCCGTGGACCCGACGCGGTGGCCCGGTCGCTCGACCAGGCTCGCGGTTGGATCGAGCAGGATTTGCCGAAACTGCTTGGGCGGACCCCGTCGCCGGCTTACCGGAAGTTCACAGGTTACCTGCGCCGGAGTGTATCCGATGACCTTGACTCGTAAACGGACGGGTCGCGGCGAAAATCGCACGAAAGAGTGAGACGAGCATGGGTGTTGTCAGCGAAACTACTGGGGTTTCTGGGCGAGTTCAGAGCACGGGCTGACGCCATCGCGACAGCCTGCAGGCGTTGTGGAGATTGCTTTCGTGCGTGCCAGATGACGGAGCCTGGCGGCCTAGCCGACGCCGTTGGGGCTCGGGCGATCTCACGGCGAATCTAGGCCGCGATCACAACATCATCCGTGATGGGGCGAGGAGGAATAAATGCCACGAGTACGCGAGATCGAGGATGACGACGGCGACCCTACACTTGCGGAGGTATTCAAAAAGGAGCGCGACGTATTCGGTGGATTGCTGAACACGACCAAAGTCCTGGCCCACTGCCCGGAAATCCTGCGGGCCGCCAAGTTGCTCGGTGCGGCTATTGAACAGTCGGGACACCTTCCGAAGGCGCTTACGCCGTTAGTTTATCTCCGGGTCGCCTCGATCAACGGCTGCCCGTTCTGAATTGACATCAATTCCGTCCGTGTGATGGAAAGCGATGATGGTGAAGCGAAGCTCTCCGAGGTTGCAACTTGGCGTAACAGCCGGTTGTTCAGCGAGGCGGAGCGCGTCGCGCTTGAGTATGCCGAGCGTGTCACGATTACGGACCAGAACGTCGACGATACCTTCTTCTCGCGTCTCAAGCAGCACTACACCGAGGCACAAATCGTCGAACTGACCGCTGCGATCGCGTTTGAGAACTACCGCAGCAAATTCAACCCGTCGCTGGGTATTGACGCCCAAGGCTTTTGCGCGATGCCGCAACGATAATCGAAATACCCCAAATCGATCGGGCGAGACGTAAACTGGAGCAGCCATCCTCGCCATTACACCGCCGCAGTTAGGTCCGGCAGCGTCGATCGGGCGCCGCACGTCGATGGTGACCGCGGTGCCGCCATCTCCAGCGATCTCGTTTCACATCTTGGCGGCAAGCGTCTCGCCGACGAGGCGCCGGTGTAGGGACTGGCGGAATACGAGAAAGCCGACCAGCGCCAGATTGAGCAGGTTGAACAGTACGCCCGAGCCGAAGGCCGGCGCATAGAAACCGAAATGATCTAAAGGCATCCGGCAAACCGGCTCTCGACGGAAAAGCCTCGGAAATCGAACTGGCGCTGACCGAGTTAGGATAACTCGTTCGGCTGGCGGGCCGCGCCAGCCAGCATGGTGATTTCTTGGACAAGGGGGCTTGACGCGGGCCGCCGACGACATATTCTCATATCTAGCATAACCCGACAGCCGGGCGGCCGCGTTCCCGTCCGGCTTTTCCAGACCCCACTAATACTCTAAATGAGTATAAGGAGGAGCCGTGCTGCAATCCTTGACGCCCGCCGCGCGCCCGAACCTGCCGCTGCCGGAGCTGTACCAACGCGTCGAGCGCCACGTACCGGCAATCGAATGGCCGGTGCTGGCCGAGGACATCGCCGCGATCCTCAAGCTGAAGCACGAGAGGAACGCGGTCGTCCTCGCGCATAACTACCAGACTCCGGACATCTTCCACACCGTCGCGGACATCGTCGGCGACAGCCTGGCGCTGGCGCGCGAGGCGGCGCGCACCGACGCTGACGTCATCGTGCTCGCCGGCGTCCACTTCATGGCCGAGACCGCGAAGCTGCTCAACCCGGACAAGACCGTGCTGATCCCCGACACGAGGGCCGGCTGCTCGCTTGCCGAGTCGATCACCGCCGACGACGTGCGGCTCATGCGGGCGCGCCATCCGGGGGCGCCGATCGTGACCTACGTCAACACCTCGGCCGCCGTGAAGGCCGAGAGCGACATCTGCTGCACGTCCGGCAACGCGAAGAAGATCGTCGAGGCGCTCGGGGCGCCGGAGGTCATCATGATCCCGGACGAATACCTCGCCCGCAACATCGCGGCGCAGACCAAGGTCAAGATCATCGCCTGGAAGGGCCATTGCGAGGTCCATGAGCGCTTCACCGCGGCGGATGTGCACGAAATGCGCGCCAACTACCCCGGCGTCATCGTGCTGGCGCATCCCGAATGCCCGCCCGAGGTCGTCGCCGAATGCGACTTCACCGGCTCGACCGCGGCGATGGCCGATTATGTCGGCCGCGAGAAGCCGGCCCGCGTCGTGCTGCTGACCGAATGCTCGATGAGCGACAACGTCGCGTTGCAGTACCCCGAGCTCGACTTCGTGCGCCCGTGCAACCTCTGCCCGCACATGAAGCGGATCACCCTCGGCAACATCCGCCAGGCGCTCGAAACGATGACCTACGAGGTCACCGTCGCGCCGGAGATCGCCGCGCCGGCGCGCCGCGCCGTCGAGCGCATGCTGGAGCTGGGCTGAGCCATGCTCCGTCTTCTCGTCGAGCCGATCGTCCGCGCCGCGCTGGCCGAGGATCTCGGGCGCGCCGGCGACATCACCACCGATGCGGTCGTTCCGGCCGACGCCCGCATCGAGGCGGCGATCGTCGCCCGCCAGCCCGGCACTCTGGCCGGTCTCGACGCGGCGCTGATGGCGTTCGAGCTGCTCGATCCCGCACTCCGTATCGAGCGCCTCTGTCCCGACGGCGCCCGCCTCGAACGCGGCCAGACCGTCGCCCGGATCAGCGGCTCGGCGCGCCCGGTGCTGGCGGCCGAGCGCACCGCGCTCAATCTGCTGTGCCGCCTGTCCGGCGTCGCCAGCGCGACCCGCGCGCTGGCCGACGCGGTCGGCAACCACAAGGCCAGGATCGTCTGTACCCGCAAGACCACCCCCGGCCTGCGCATCCTCGAAAAGGAGGCGGTGCGCCTGGGCGGCGGCGCCAATCACCGCTTCGGCCTCGACGACGCGATGCTGATCAAGGACAACCACGTCGCGATGGCGGGCGGCGTCGTCCCCGCCCTCCAGCGCGCCAAGGCCGCCGCCGGCCATCTCGTCAAGATCGAGCTCGAGGTCGATACGCTCGATCAACTCGCCGAGGCGCTGGCGGAGGGGTTCGACGCGGTCCTCCTCGACAACATGGACCCCGACACCCTGCGCCGCGCCGTCCAGATGGTGGGCGGCCGCGCGATCACCGAGGCCTCGGGCCGCATCACCCGCGAGACCGTGCCGGCGATCGCCGCCGCCGGCGTCGACCTCATCTCGTCGGGCTGGATCACCCACAGCGCCCCCATCCTCGACCTCGGCCTCGACATCGCCGAATAGGGCGCGCCACTCGAAAAATTCATCCGGTATCAGCGTCCGTTTCGGGTCGGCGCGGAATACATACGTCCGGCTTCATTGACACACGCCGCGCTTTCCTAAAAGTTGGGCGAAGGCCGCCGAGACGGTCACGCTTGGGGAGACGACGCCGTGGCGCAAACGATCGAAGCCTATGTCGGCGAGGCGATGGACAATTGCCCGATGGGGCGGACCCATTGGTGGGTCCTGGGGTTGGTCGCCGCCGGTTATTTCTGCGACGTGATCGATTACACGATCCTCGGCGCGCTGATCCCCGACATGGTGAACAGCAAGTTCATGACGCAGGAACAGGGCGGGCTGATCGGCACCGCCACCTTGCTCGGCTTGTTCATCGGCGCGCTCGGCCAGGGCGAATTCACCGACCGGTATGGCCGCAAGGCGGTCTACCAGTTCAACCTCTTGCTGTTCGGCCTGGCGACGATCGCCGGCGCCTGGGCGCCGAGCTACAATTGGCTGGTGGTTGCCCGCTTCCTCGCCGGGCTCGGCCTCGGCGCCGAGCAGCCGCTGTGCTTCTCGTACACCGCCGAATACGCGCCCAAGCGCATCCGCGGGCGCATCATCGCCCTGATGCAGTTCATCGGCGGCGCCTGGCCATGGCCGATCGGCGCGATCTTCGTGTTCTATTTCCGCGACAGCCTCGGCTGGCGCGGCATCTGGACGGTTGTCGGCATTCTCGCGCTGATCATCTTCGTCCTGCGGTTCTCGCTGCCCGAATCGCCGCGCTGGCTGGCGACGCACGGTCATGGCCAGCGCGCGCTCGACCTGCTCGAACGGATGGGGATCAGGACGCCGCCGCTGAGTTCGCTTTCGACCGATGCGGCGAGCGACACCAAGAGCGACCCGTTCGGCATCATCTTCCGCGCCTATCCCGGCCGGGTGGTCTCGGGAATGATCTGCTTCATCGCGTTTTTCGGCGTGGCGCTGGGCCTTGGCAATTGGCTGCCGAGCATGATTTCCAAGGCGCACGACTTCACCGTCAGCAAATCGCTGCTCTACACCGCCGGCGTCAACCTGGCGTTCCCGCTCGCCAGCGGGTTCATGATGTACGCGCTCGACCGGTTCGGCCGGAAGGCCACCGCGGTCTCCGCCTTTATCCTGGCCGGGCTTTCCGCGGTCGCGGTCGGGCTGGCGGGCTCGGCCGGGATGTTCATCGCGATGCTGTTCGTGATGACCTTCTTTATCCAGCTGGCGGGGAATTCGTCGCAGATCTTCATCGCCGAAGTGTTCCGACCAACGCCCGCGCCTCCGGCTTTGGGCTCGCGCAATCGGCCGGCCGCCTCGCCAGCGCCGGGATCATCCCCGGAATCCTCATCGTGATGAACGCCTACGGGGTTCCGGCGGTGTTCATCGCGATCGCGATATCGCTGGTGATCGCCGCGATCGCGGTGACCCGGGTCGGCCCCGAGGCGCGCGGCTTGGCGCTCGACGCGGTCGCGCCGCCGACGGCGTAGCGTCACCGCGCGACGTAGCGCCGCTCGCCGGTGCTCGGCTGATAATAGACGGCGACGTCCCCGCCTGTCTGGGGGTCGACAAACCGCTCGCCGGTCGCTACCCAGCCGGGGCCTGGAACGCCGGGCGCCGCCGGCTTGTAGCGGCCGCGCTCGAACAGGATGCCGCCAACCAGCGCCGCGCCGACCAGTCCGAGCCAGACCACCAGTCCGACCGGCGCGCATGGGCCGCCGCGGCGAGGCACGCCGCACCAAGCACGGCGATCCCGACGAGCAGCAGCGCCGCGCGCAGCACTCGCACGGCTCAGCGGGCCAGCGGCTCGATCATTGCGGCGGTGCCGTAGGCGACGATCTCGCTCATGGTCTGGCCGATTTCCGAAGAATCGAAGCGCATCATGACGACGGCGTTCGCGCCCATCCGGGTGGCGTTGGTCACCAGCCGGTCGATCGCGCTGCGCCGTGCATCCTCGAGCAGTTGGGTGTATTCGTGGATCTCGCCGCCGGCCAGCGACCGCAATCCGGCCATAATGTTTCCGCCCAGCCCGCGGCTGCGGACGACGACGCCAAAGCATTGCCCCATTACCTCGACGACCCGGTGCCCGGGAACGCCTTCCGTTGTGACCACCAGCATCGTTCGCCTCCATGACGAAATTGCACGGAGCGATCATACGGCGCCGATCGAGGCAGTTCCAACGGCAGCCAACGGCGCGGCGGCGGCACCGCCGGCTACAGCACCCCGCCGTTGACCGAGATGCATTGGCGGGTGATGAGGCGGCTGTCGTCGGCGGCGAGGAAGAGGGCGAGGTTGGCGATGTCCTCGGGCGCGATCAGGTCGGGCAGGCATTGCTGGGCACGGCCCACCTCGATCAGGCTGGCGTCCTCGAACCACAGGCGGCGCTGGCGGTCGGTGAGCACCATGCCGGGCGCGATGGCGTTGACCCGGATGCGGTGCGGCCCGACCGCGCGGGCGAGCGTGTTGGTGAAGCCGACGATCGCCGCCTTCGCCGAGGCGTAGGCCTCGAGCAGCGGGATGCCGCGCATCCACGACACCGACGACATGTTGACGATCGAGCCGTGGCCGAGTTCGCGCATCTGCGGGACGATGGCTTGCGAGGCAAAGAAGACGTGGCGGAAATTGACCGCGACCGCGCGGTCGAATTCTTCCGGGGTGATCGAAGCGAAGTCGTAGCGCTGATCGTTGGCGGCGTTGTTGACGAGGACCGCGGCGGGGCCGAGCGCGGCGCGTATCGTGTCGAGCGCGGCGCGCAGGGCGGCGATGTCGGTGAGGTCGCAGCGCACGAAAAGCGGCCCGTCGCCGCCCCCCACGCCCGAGGCGGTGAGGGACGCGGCGAGGGCGGCGCCTGCCTCCTCCTGAAGATCGAGGAAGGCGATGCGCGCGCCGTTCTCGGCGAAGGCGCGGACAAAGGCGGCGCCGATGCCGCTGGCGCCGCCGGTGATGACGACCGTGCGGCCCTGGAGCGAAGCGTAGCGGGTGAAGGTCATCGCGCGGGCGCTCGTGAACGGGCGCACATCATAGCCCTCGGAGGGGCTGAGCAAAGCGATACCCGTCATCCGCTCGAAGGCCGCGGGTTACGCCGCGCTCCCCGCCCTACGGCGCTATGGCGCAGGCTCCTTCGGCGGATGGAGGCGGCTGGCGCCTTGCCAGATCTCGAGCGACAGCGAGTCGCCGCGTGCGGCGACTCGCTGTCGCGCTTGTTCGAGCGCCGCATCGAGGTTTTCGACCTCGATGTTTTCGGCCGCTCGGATATGTCCGTCCTTGTCGATGAAGTAGCAACGGTAGCGAGCCAAGCCCGCATCCCTTAAACAAGTGATGGGAATTATTTATGGCATTTCTGCAACTTGCCGGTCGAGCAAAATGATTCGACGCTAACCACGTTAAATATGGGCGTTTTGTTCGGAACCGCACATTGGAGAGGTGGTTCACAGTAGCGATCCGGTAATAATACGTCAGGTTATTGCTTTCCGATATTTGTGACGAGGTCGGTGACTTGGGGTCTCGGGAATGATGGCATAGCGGCGCGATTGGCCGCCTACTTGCTCCTGTCGAGCGCGACCGGCAGGATGCAACCGACACATCGTGGAGATCGGTCGATGAATGGCGCGGAAAGCCTGGTGCGCACGCTGGTCGGCGGCGGGGTCAATGTGTGCTTCGCCAACCCCGGCACCTCGGAGATGCATTTCGTCGCGGCGCTTGACCGGGTCGATGGGATGCGCTGCGTGCTCGGCCTGTTCGAAGGGGTGGTCAGCGGCGCGGCCGACGGCTACTACCGGATGAGCGAGGGGCCGGCGGCGACCTTGCTGCACCTGGGGCCGGGCTACGCCAACGCCGCCGCCAATATCCACAACGCGAACAAAGCGGGGTCGGGGATGCTCAACATCGTCGGCGACCACGCGACCTACCACCGCCAATA
>Ga0209483_1002425_pt1 | contig 13098 bp, 13 predicted proteins | sample NGEPerA_FD_184508 | JGI IMG/M metagenome (GOLD analysis project Ga0209483, IMG submission 184508) | Arctic peat soil microbial communities from the Barrow Environmental Observatory site, Barrow, Alaska, USA - NGEE PermafrostL2-A... | ecosystem: Environmental > Terrestrial > Soil > Wetlands >... | reverse complement strand
TTCGGCTCCTCCTCCGTGTACGTCGACCACTCCGAGGTGTCCAACAACGACACCTTCCGAGTGGGATCACGCCCGAGCTCCAGGTCCTCCACCGCCGCCCGCAGCGTCGTCAGCAAGATCGACAGCCAACCGTTGGCCGTGTTCGGACTGTATTCCTTCCGCTCGATCTTCCGACCCTGCGCCGCTTTCCACTCTTCGATGTCTGGCTTGCGGATCGCGTCCACGTACCAGTCGCCGAAGTAAGGAATGAGGTGCAGGTCCTGCGTATCCGCCCATCGCTCACGTGTCTTCGCCGATCTCAGCTCACCCATCGCCAGCTTTCGCTCGAATAAGGATTTCGCGAAGTGCGCGTACTTCATGCGGACCCGTTCCGTCACGCCGCCGCCGAAGCGGATAGCGTCCCGGAGCTGCGCCTGCTTGAGCACCGCCTGCTCCATCGTTATCCCGTCGAAGCCCTGATTCGCCTCCTTCTGCGTGCCCGTTCGCGGGTCGACCGCGCGCACGCGCACGCGGTAGCCGCTGGTCGTCCTGTAGATGCCCGGGTACCGCGTCGGCTTGCAGCCGACCGTCCAGTTCCTGTCGCTCATGGTCATGTTTCCTTCCAGGAGCATCGGGCCGTCGATCGACGATGCTACCCGATGCCGGCGACGACACGAAGTGATCAAGATCCTCGACGCGATAGAGGTCCGTCCCTCCGCGTCGCCCAGCGGCCCGAATCAGTCCCTTCATCTTCAGAGTCCGGACCGCCGAGGACGTTTGGTAGCGCAGGTACTCGGCGGCCTCGGCGGTCGTGAGGTAGGGAGATCGTATTCTCGTCCTTGCCTCATGCGGCTGTTCCTGGCCGCCGTCGGCAACCGACTTGTCCCCGATAAGGTCCACGAGGCCTCGTTCACCCACGGTTTTGCTCACTCGCCGCTTCGGCCGTGGTCATCGGGGTGTCACGCGCGCAACTCGGATCGCTGGCCTCCGATAAAGGAGCGTCCGGGACGCCCTGCACGCGCACCTCTTCATGCACGGCGTCCCGGATCAACCGGCGAAGGAGAGCCTCCAATGTCACGTACGGGCCCACGCAGACCAGTTGCTTCGGCTATGAGTTACGTAGTCGCCCGCGGATCACGCGGGCTCGGGGGCGGTAGGGATGGGGAAGGTGGTGCAGCCGGTCGGGCCGCGGCGGATGCCGTCACTGACGCTGAAGCAGGGGACCGTCGCGCCGCCGCGCTCTGCTGTTCTCGCCATACGCGATCCCGTCGAAACAGGTCGCGCAGGGCGAACTCGACGGTAGTGGATTTCGCGTCGGCAGTGTTCAGCGACGACGACGTTTCGACCCAGGCCGCGTACTCGGCAAACTCGCTGGCCGTGGCCGTAGTGAGCTCTATTTCGGTTTTCTGGCGGCTCTTGGGTTCGTCCAGGACCAAAGGTCCTGTGCGAGTTTCAGACTTGGGCCGGCCGACTCGTTTCTTGGTGCTTTCCATGACGTCCTCCAGTTTGGGGTGGTTCGGTTGGAAGTCCCGCGGGGCGGGCTCATCGGGAAATCTCCGGGCCGAGCTGGATCGCGAGACCCTGCTGGCGATCGCGCGACACGACGACCCGCCGTCCCAGCAGGCGCTCAATATCTGGCGGCTTGGGGATGAGCGTGAACTGGCGCCGAGCCTCATCGACGATCCGGACGAATTCGCGCCCGGACGGCGCTGGCTCGCACATGAAAACCCGGCCCTGGAAGGTCGATGGCTCGCTCATGTACGTGAGACCGAGTTGCTTGGCCTGGGCTCGTCCGAGGTCCGCGCGCTCGATCGCTGGATCCAGGACGCGCTCTCGCGCGGGCTCCCGAGGGGGTACGCGAACGGGCTCGACGCGAAGCACGTGGCGCGGGTGTGTCCGCTCGCGTGCCTCAAGCTCGCTGACTAAATTGGGCGCCACCTGCCAGCGACCGTCCGGTAGCTGCTTCGCCAGCCGGTAGCGGGCCAGCCGCTCGAGCCGTCGGATATTCGCCGCGACCCGGTCGGCGGGCGAGGGTTCGCGGCCATCACGCGCCGGCCGAGCCAACGTTTCCAAGGCCCGCTGGTGGCGCGGCGGATCGTAGGTGCCTCCATGTTCTTGCGCGAACCGATCGATGATTCGGTCGGCCGGCTTCAGCCAGGGCTCGATCTCAAGCGCCACGCGAATTCTCTCTCCCTGGCGCAAGGGTTCGGCGACCTCGGGCCGCAGCCGGACGTAGTAGCTCGCCCCCGAGTTCGCCTGCACGGCCGCGAACATCTCGCCGGTCAGCTCGTCGTGGAGGCCCTTGCCCACGACGACTCCCTCGAACGCCGGCGCCGGAATGGTCAGATCGAGCGTTTGATATTCGATCGCCTTTTGGCCGACGAGCGGATAGAGGCGCTCCATTCGGTCGTGGTATTCGCCGAGGTCCGCCAGCGATTCCTTCCAACCCTCCGCCAGCTCCCAGGTGCCGGGCGGATGTTTCCGAGCGAGGTTTAATTTGAGGAGCGTCTCCAGCCGAGCCGCGCAAGTCGGTCCCTCTGGACCCAGCTCCGACAGCAATTCCCGGAGCACCACCGTCCGGTCCGGGCGGAGATGTTCATCGAGCCTGCGGTCGATTTCGGTGAAGCGCTCGCGCTCGATGTCGGCCGCCCTGGTCCGTGAAAATTCGAATTCCAGCCGCGGGCCAAGCTCGCGCGTGAGAGTTTCTTGCGCCCGCCAGCGCATCCCGCGAGCGATGTACTGACGGTCAATTCGCAGGTCGCTACCATCCCGGTCGACACCGCGGATGACGATGTGAACGTGTGGTTTGTGGGTATTGTGGTGGTTGACCGCAGCCCAGATGAGCCGTCGTCCGAGGTCTTTTTCGACCTGGCACATGAGGCGGCGCGTGAATTCGGTCAGGTCCAGGCCGTCGATGTCATCCGGCGAAACGATGAAACGGAACTGTCGCTCCTCACCCTCCAGGGGTGCCCGAATCTCCTCCGCGATGAAGTTTTCGTTTGCCGCATAAAATCGGCCGGGGGACCCGTCGCGCTCGACGCCGTCGCGTTCGAGATATTCCAAGTGTTCCTTGGCCGATTTCGCGCCCTGCGGCGTCCTAAGCTGGACGTAGTGCGCCTTGATCACGCAGCGTCGGCTGCTCGCGCCCGGCTCCCTCACGGCCACCCGGCCAGGTCGGGGAGGCCTAGGGTTGCGTTGGCCCGGGCGACCGCCTCCGTACCTCCGAAAAACGCGTGCGAGCTCCGCGCGTAACGATCGAACAGGTACGCGCTCCGCGCCTGGCGAGCGACCGAACCGCGGTCGAAACAGATCCTCGAACTCGGAAGGATCTTGGTCGCTCACTTGCCACCTCCTCCTTTCCTACCGTCCCCATCCGGGGGGGCATCGGGCGGACCCGGCTGGCTGGAGCCAGCCCGGAGAACCTGCCCCGGGAACCTGACACCCTGGCTGACCTGGTCATGGGCTTGGCGGAGAAAGTCCCAGTAGGTAGACGTGGCCTGCTGCTGGCCCTCAGGCGTTGGCGCCTGCGCCGCTACGAACGAGCGCCAGGCATATCCACCGAACGCCACGCCCAGAACGTCGAGGTCGTGCTGGAGATGGGCGACCGCTTGCGTGAGCCCGTCCAGCCGCCGTACGACGAGCTTCTCATCGACCCCACTGGCGTCCATGTACTGGACCAGGGCGGCCGCTGTGAGGGCGCTCTCGGTCACGTCATGGGTGACGCAATAGGCTCGCGTCCTCCGGCGTACGTCCAGCGGGACCCACGGCTGCATTCGGGCTCGGTTCGCATCTGTTTTCTCTCCAGGGTTCTCGGCCAAGCTTCGAAAATGTCTCCTGTAGCCTGGGTTCTCGGCAACGAGCCCCCCAAAGCGTCCAAGTTTCTTGGCTAAAGCTCGAAAAGTTGGGCCTGCCTGCCGGGGGTTCTCGGCCAAGCGCAGAATTTTTGACCTACCTCAGGGTTATCGGCCTGACCGTCCAAAACCGACCATTTGGGGCGGCGGGATATCTGCTGGGAAGCCTCGAAGGCCCGCGTCGCGTTCACCCCAAAGGGGATTTTCTTCGATCGCCCCCGTAGCGCGATCCGGCTCGACTGACCGGTTGGGCCATGCTCGGTTCTCGCGACGATCACGCCAGTCGTTGCCGCCCCGATCGCGCCGGTGGCGACTTCGGGACGAAAATGCTCGTCTCCGTCGAGAAACGTGGCCGCCGTAGCTCAGTGCTACGTGAAAAGATCTGTGAAAACCGGGCGTTGCGGCGCACGCGTAGCACCACGATCACCGCAGCCTCTATACTTTTCCCAACGAACGCGCCCTCTTAGGGCAGCGTGAGCTCCTGTCCTTTATCTTGCAGTCACCGTCATTCTCTTTCCATCGCCATTCCCCGACCCGATTGTCCGCCGCATGGCCCGAGAACCTGGGCGTACATGCAACAGAGGCAGCACGACCTCGGTCCGTCCCTAATCAGGGGCGACGGCTATAGTCCGATCGCACGAGACGCATCGCGCCCTCCGTCCGAGGGATTGGCAGCTTCGCCAGTGCAGTCCATATTTCCTCCGTGCGTCAAGAGTGCTCCGTCCTGGCGCTCTTCGGTTTGGCACGTGGTCCTCGACGCGCGAGGACGGGTGGCCTATCTTCCGTAGCCCCAGAGGCGTCCGGACAACGATCGAGGAGGGTTCGATGAATCATTTCCTAACTGACGCAATGCTCGAAGCGTCCATCCAAAGGATGGACGAAGACTTCGACAGCCACGCCGTTATCACAGACCTCATGACTCACTCGTCGCAGGACTACGTTCGTGATCTATACGCCCACGTGGACCACTCCGATCCGATCCTCGCTCATCACGCCGTCCTCGGCACTCGGCTCGGAAGTCGCCAGAGCATAGAGCGAACGCAAAAAGTATTCAGCCCAAACGTTCGCGGTCAGACCACCGAAAACCAGGGTTGGAGAAAGCGTCGACAGCCCTGACTCCCACGTCGACAATTATCTACAGAGACGAATCTTTCTTTCGCTCTGCGTCGACGGTTTCCTGGTCCCGCCGTTTCATGGCCGGCGCGGAATAATAATCGAGATAAACGGAGTGGGACTTCATGAACATCCTGAGCACCAGCCCGTTTCCCTGCTTGTCGCGCCAGATGTGATCGGATTCTTCGTCGAACGGGATATGTTTCTTAGCGGACTCCCGTGCTGGGCCATATTTGCCGACCACCGAACCGGCCAGATCGCCCAAAAGAGTCCCCGCAATGTTGAGCGCAACCAATTTTCCGTCCTTGAATTGAAAGAGGACGCTCTCCACATCAACGCCGGGAACTGTCACCTCCGGCTCGGGGATGTCGTCCTTGGATTTGGCGATCATCTTCGGTTTCAACTCCAGCGAGAAATCCTGCCTGGACGGGTCCGGCTGATAGGCAGTCAATACCGGGTATTTCGCCAGAACTGCTTCCTCGGATGCTCCCCATTGGACACCACCCCAACCCGGGATTTGGCTTTCGGAGGAGCCTTTCGTCTTGGCCATCGCGGTGAGTGGCAGACTGGCGAGGCACAAACCAAGACTTGCCACACCGATGCGGCGAAACAAATACCCCGCGACCCTCGCGGTACCCCGATTGTTCATCCGGAGATTCTAAACGAATCGTTTCGGAATCGCGCCGCCGGCGACACGAAAACTCAACGCGCGTCGAGATGGTCCGTTCCGGCGCCGATCCGGACCCGATCCGGACCCGATCCGGACCCGGAGAATGCGCGCGACACCACGCCAGAACAGCGCCGTCAACTATTGGATTCTGGGCCAGTATCGTAGTTGCCTCCCTGGCCGCCCGTATCTGCGTCCCCGCTCGCCGACGAACTGCCACCGTCGTGTTGGCGTGATGCCTTCGGAGTGCCTTCGCCTTTTTCCATCTTCCCGTACGTTGTCAGTAACCCCTCCGTCCATGGGCGACCTGACATTTCGTCATCGGCCCGAACGAGTGCGTTTGACCCCTGCATCCACCGCTGCCATCCCTGAGTGGGAGGCGGCGCGTAGCAGGATGGGGCCTTGTCCGGACACATGCGGCTGGCGCCGTACGTGTCCTCCCAAGGCCAAGACCCGAAGACTGCTCGGCGCTTCGCTTCTCGCATGGATGGATACCGGGATCCACGCTGGCTGCCGCACTCTTGCACCGCCGTGTAGACTCATCCCGCGATGGTCAGGCGTGCCCGCCTTCAGGAAGTCCCGGCGATTCCCGCGACGCTGGATCTGCTTCGAACGCGGATGCCGCCTGCAAGATGCGCTGCCCATCTCTTTTGGATCCCGTCGCTCACGGCGAATCCCGAGGAGCGATATGAGGCGATTCGACGGCTCCTAGCCGACTGGCTGACAACTCTTCGTAACATCCGGGAGTCGAACCGTCGTCTTTCCTTCGACATCTGGGTGGGGCAGCACTCGATCCGCGGGCAAAACCTACCATTCATGAAGGTGATAACTCCTTGCAGTCGGGGCAGGCTGTCGAGCGAGGATTTCGCATTGCTCCGGCGCAGGGCGTCGGCCTCGTTCTTCGTGGATAGTCCGGTAGCCGAAGGGATTTTCCCCGAACTGCACGTTGAACGAGGCCGGCTGAAACACCAATGGGAACTCAATACCCGTTTCCTCGGGGACTGCAGCTCGCGGTTCAGACGAGCATTTCAGTTGGTCCGCGATGCGCGGGATCCCTATGCCCAACTCCTTGGTGGAGCAGACATGCCTTCGGACTTCCCCTGGACGACCCGGCGCAGGCCATCGAAGCGGCGCTGATGATGATCTTAAAGCCATTCGACTTGTCGGGGCCGCACGACTCCGCCGCGCCAACCACATTGAGCGCCCGCGGTGCCATCATGCTCAGACCCGCCACCGGAGCGGCGGAGATCAGGAGACGCGACCACTCAGGGGGAACGGAGGCCGAGAAATGGCCGTGCTATTGACATGGAATCCCGCCAGAAATAGGCCGTCCCTGGAAGAGATTGGCGATCTCGCAGTCAGGCTCAGGTCAGGTCGGCAGGCCGTCCTGGATTGGAGCTGCGGGAACGCGCGATATATACGAAAAGGAACGCCGTTCTTCTTCCTTCGTCAGGGACGCGGAACCAAGGGGATAGTGGGCGCTGGAACCATCACCAAAGGTAGCTTTCGCGGGCAGCACTGGGAAGATCGCCGGCGTGGCGCGAACTACGTTTCCGCAAAGTTTCATTTTCTGACCGATCCCGAGCGGCCAAAGGTACCGTGGGCAGAGCTGCATTGCGGACTGCTGACCGGGGGCCCATGGAGTACGCAGGCTTCTGGGGTGAAGCTGACGCAGGAGACGGCATCAGCGTTGGCGTCCCGCGTTGGCTGGCGCCAGATGCTCGCAACATCCGTCGACGAATTCGGGGCTCTCGAGGGCGGCCTTCAGAAGCGCTACGTGGCGCACAGGGCGCGCGAGCTACGTCTCAGGATGCAGAAAATCGACGACGTTCTTGCGGTAGATCGCCGCTTGACTTGCGAGGTGCCAGGTTGCGGCTTCGATTTCGAGCGAACCTACGGCGAACTCGGGAAGCACTACGCGCATGTTCACCACAAGGAGGCTTTGTCGTCGAGAAAACGACCCAAGGTGACCCGTCTCGTCGATCTGGCAATCGTATGCGCGAATTGCCACGCGATGATTCACCGGGGAGGGGAATGCCGTAAATTGGCGTTCCTGGGCGCGCGTGTGCGTCAGCGGTAGGGCCGGCATCGACACGCGATGTTGAGCCAGATGCACGTCGTCGTCGACGTCGAGACTCGCCGATCTGGCCGCTGCAAGCCCACCTGGGCCTCAGGATCACGAGTCCCTCGCGTACCCGGCGTCGACCGGCATTCCGTGCTACCATTTTGGCGGACGAAACTTCCTAATTGACGCGAGATTTCATGACCGCACGTTTGAAGAAGGTGATCGAGGAAATGGCCGACTTGTCGCCGGCGGAGCTCGCGGAGCTCGCGGAGCGCCTTCGGGAATTGCGCGCCGTCAACGACCAAGGCCTCCGAGTATGCCGCGGCGCTGATCTCGTGCGCCTCTTCGAGAGCATCACCCCTGATCCAGAGTTCGCCGACGACATCGAGGCCGGCGTGCGCGAGCGCCGTGCTATGGCCGCCTCTCGGGTCTCCCCTTGGGAACGCTGATCGATTCGAGCATCTTCATCGCCGCTGAGCGCGGCGACATCGCGCTGCGATCTGCACTCACCCTTCTCGACCCATTTCAGGACTGCTTTATCTCCGCGGTCACCGTGTTCGAGTTGCTTCACGGAGTCCACCGCGCGGACACGGCCGCCAGGCGAGCAACGCGCGAGGCCCACGCCGAACGCTTCATCAAGGCGATTCCCATCATCCCCTTCGACGAGAACGCCGCGCGCGTACTCGCGCCCCTGGACGCGTCGCTGATGTCCTCCGGAAACAAGCTCCCTATCGAGGACCTCATGATCGCGGCCACGGCGCTCGCTCACCGTCACGGTGTAGCCACGCGCGACAAGAAGAGCTTTCCGAGGGTGCCCGGCCTGAAGGTGGACGAGTGGTAAAGGAACCTTTCGGCCTTATCTCGAACCAGTGTGTTGGATGTGGGCTGGACACTATTGCTGCCCGACGTGTTTACTTTGAGCGCCAGGGACCTTTCTGCGACGAGGATTGTCGCAGAAGGTCGGGTGACAAATGCGGCAGGGCGATTGGGGGCTCGATGCCCTGCGCCCATCCCACCGGTCATGTCGGCGACTGCAGTCCAGTGTGGCCGTAGGTTGCGGCGTTCGCGGAGGAGGGATCGCTGATGCGTCCACGCGCTGGGATCGTCTGGAGGCTGGCAGGCTACGAGGACGCGGCGGCAGTTCGCCGATCCCTGGCGATTGCACTGGCCGTGGCCTTACTGCTCGGATTGCCTCGGGTCTCGCACTCAGCACCCGCATCCCCCCCGTCGGTGCCGACTTCTTTCAAGACCGAACTCGACAGCCTTAAAGCGAAGGACGGTCTGACGCTGGCGGACGCGATCGCGATCGACATACCGGCGTCCGACCAGCGCTTGGCCGTCCACCTGATCTCGAACAGAGAAGATGCAGGCCTCCGTCATCGGTTCATGATTCTGCGCGCCGGTCCTCCATCACGGGCAGAGTTCTCGTGGCCGGACCCGTCAACCGGTGTTGAGTTGGGCGGCGCGGACAGCCGGAGCCTCTGCGGGAAAGACGTCAATGGCGACGGCTACCCGGAAGTGATTGCCATGATCGATCCCGGTGGAAGCTCAGCGGGTACGTCCGACTTCGTCATCTTGACGTTAACCCCTGAGGGTGTTCGGCAGAGATATAAGGGAAACATTTTTCGAATGGTCGACCTGAACCACGATGGCGTTCCTGAGATTGTCACCATGGAGGAAGACTCTGAAAAGTGGACTGCCGGCATGGGTCACGCCGACGTCCCCGTGATCTTCCACGCGCTGCGGTGGTCTTCCTCTGGTGCGGCGTACCTGCCGGCACCGGACCTAGAGCGCAGACGCGCGTTCAAAGAGGCGACCGTCATCAGAACGTCCCCTCACCAAACGAGCCCATCGGCAACTTCCGCTTCTGAGGCGACTCCTATTGACTTGGCACGCAGTGGCCTTGCGAAAGGTACAGCCACTATTCATTGGACGAAGGACAAGTCAGGCATTACGACGGGGCCGTACTATGGCTGCATGGTTGCCTTCATCACGGAAACGGTCAGCCGAGGGGAAGCCGACGCATTCGCAAGCCTGGTCGTCGTGCCGGACTGGGGGCCCTTTTGTAAGACGTGGCCAGCTCGCCCATCCTATTTCCCCATCGCCGTCCTTTCGCGGAAAAGCGATGGGTTCCACGAGTCATTTCCCATCCCTGCGATGTTGTTCGCATCAGACATCTCTTACGCGAAAAAGCTCCAGACCGGTGCTCAGAGAATGGCCAATGTTGTGAGTGATGCGTGGACCATTCGCGTTCTCGATTTTGGCGGCGCCGGGGGCGAGTTGACCACGATACGGGCGCTGCCCACGAGCGCAGTGCCAAGCGCGCCCGCGGTGCCTTAGAAGTCGTCGCTGACCAGAGAGGCATGGCCGGGCATTCGAACAAATCAGGTGATAAGCACCTGAATCTCCAACCAGATCGGCGGTCTATGATAAGTCGCGTAGTCCGTCCCCGGATTGAACCTGCGATCTAAGACCGAGGTCGGGCGCACCGCAGTTCATATTTCACGGTGTAGCTGGCGTGCGACGAAATCTTGAAGCCCCTCATCGGTGACCCTGATCGAGTTCAATACGCGGACGTGCCGCAGGGTGCCCGTGGCGCACAGCTTGTAGACGGTCGCGGCGCAGACCCCGAGGCGCTTGGCGATACCCGAAACCGTCAACAGGCGGCTGTCTGCTCTGAAGTACGGGTGAAGTAAATCGCCTGTGAAATGCGGTGAATACTTCCGACCGTTGGACTCGGTCGGTGATTCCGAACCCAATAGTTCTCGACGGTTGTGAACGGTTGTGAGCGCCTGCGATGGCTCGTTCGTCGCTTTGGGAGCAGGATGTCGGAGGTTCAAATCCTCTCGCCCCGACCACACGGAGATAGCGTCAGGAAGGCCCTTAGCGATGGTGACGGTCTTACCGCCATGGGCAGCCGACCGCGTCGATGACTGGACGACGGCCGCGAAGCTCGGCCTCACCAGAGCTTACGGTGCCGACGAGCCGGACTACCCGCCCGACGACGTCGCGAAATGAAGGAGGGCGACGTCGCCCTGACGTCGTCCTGACGTCGCTTCCGCAGGCCGACGGCAAGGTCAAAAACCGTCCGGCGGTGGTCCTACGGGTCATGCCCGAGTACGGCGACCTGCTCGTGCGTGCAACAGCCCTGACCGTCGAGGCTACGGCGACCGAGTCGTTGTCGGCTCGGCCACCAGGAAGTCGGCGGTCGCGGGATCGGCGCGCAGCAGATTGATGTAGAGCCAGACGAACGCGACGAAGATCAGGATCGTCGAATCCTGAAAGTGGCGATCGAGATCGGGGTCGAGTGACGCCCAGTAGCCGGCGAGGCAGAGCGCGAGCAGCGGCGCGGCGACGCGCAGGAATGGGACGACCAACGGGATCGCTCTGGCGGCCGCGTCCCGCGACGCGGCCGGGATCCCCGCGTCGCGCGTCGGCCCCGCCCGCCCCACGTCGGCGAACAGTGCCAGGAGGAACACGAAGTGGCTGTAGTAGTTCGACGGGTTGGAGATGACCAGCACGAGCGGCATTGCCAGCACCATGGCCTGGTGCAGCGGGCGTCGGCGCGCCAGCCAAGCCACGCAGGCGACACAAAGCAACTCGAGGACGATGAAGATGACCATACGCGCCTGCAGCACCGCGCCGGCCGCGTTGTCGGTCCCCGCGATCAGCGCGCGCAGGCTGATCTCGTTCACTCCGACGTCGCGGTTGAGCAGCGTGACCTTGTGAAACCACCTCACCCACGCGCCGGGCGAGTAGAGCGCCGCGGTCAGCACGACCATGAACACCACCGTGATCCCCGCGCCGACCAGCACACGCACCGTCGCGCGCTGGTCGGTGAGCCAGGGAACGATCGCCGGGCGCTTCCGGTCCCGCCACCAGCGCTCCCCGAATGACCAGAGAGCGGGCAACGCGACGCCGAGCAGGGCGACGACCGGAAAGGCTCGGATTAGCGCCGAAAACGCCAGGAAGACCCCGGCCAGCGTCCAGCGCTCGCGCTTGAGCGCGGCCGCGCCCAACCCCAGCAGCGCCAGCCAGTCGTGCCGCAACGTTGCGCCGCTCCAGTTGGTGCCAAACATATAAAGATCGTTGGCGCCGAACACGGTCATCGCCAGCAGCATTGGCCACAGGCCAAACGCGCGCCAGAGCGCGACCGCCATCAGCAGGAGTAGGAGGCCGTCGAGGAGGCCGGTGGCGATCAGCAACCCCTCGGACGCCGGGGCATGTGCCATCAGCAGACGTCCGAAGAAGAGCCAGACCGGCGTGGCGTTGGCGCCGTGGTCGGTGAGGGTAGAGAGATATTCCGGTCCCATCACGTCCTCGAAAAAGCCCATGTCCTTTTTGAACTCGGCCCAGCGCTCCGCGCTGAACCGATCGCGCACCGAGCGGATCTGACCCTCGATCTCGTGGACGTGCCGGATGCGGTGGTCGTCGAGGCTGCGCACCTCCTGCGTTGCCAGCGAAGCGAGCGAGCCTCCGAGCCGATCTTCGGCGTAGGCCATCACGCTGGCCAGGTAAACGCCGTCGTATCCCAGCTCGTCGAAGTACTTAGCGAATGGCTGGTAGACCCGCAGATCGTTGGTGTGCACGAACTCGGGGCGGTTGTGCCCGTGATCCCAGAACTGCGGCCGGCCCAGGTTGTAGAAGGCGGAGAAGGCCATCGCGGCGCTGACGGCGAGCGCGGCGGTCACCGCCCAGCGGTGCGCCGGCCAGCGCTTGCCTGGGAGCGCGACACGGATCGCCGCGCCCAGCGCGATGGCGGCGGCGGTCGCCCGCACGAACGCCACCTCGCGTCCGCCCAGGGGCCACCCGTTCGAGATGGTGTCGAGCACCGCGGCCAGCGCCGCCACCGGCACCAGGGCAGCGAGCGCGACCTGCCAGCGGCGGGACGTCGCCGTCGTGAGGATCAAAAATAGAACGAAGGCCGCGATCAGGTTGAGCAGGGACGAGCGGACAGCGGCGGCCTGGGTCTCGCCGGCGATCCTTCGAAGCGGCGGCGGCAGCGCAACCGGACGCTGCGAAAAGAGCTGCAGCTCGGCGACCGAGTAGGCGGAGTCGCCGCCGCGGACGGCCAGGCGGATCCAGCGGCCGCGGCCGGAGAGCTTGTCGGTCCATCGCCCACGCAAGCCCGCCTCGGGGCGCGGCTCGGCCGTCCAGAGCGGGACGAAATGGGTGTGGTCTTCGGAGATCGCGACGTCGTACTCGTCGTTGTTGTCTCCCTGCAGATAGGCGGCGGCGATCGGGACGCTCGCCCCGAGGTCGAACTCCACGAATGCGCGCTCCGACGAGAATAACGCCGCGACGGAGATGTTCCAATCGTCCCCCTCGAAGGCGCTGGCGCCGTCGGTCAGCGCGCGGACGTTCGAGACGCCGGCGGAGGCCGAGGGGCGGCGGCCCGCGAGGAGGTTGTCGTTGGCATGGGC
>Ga0209483_1002424_pt1 | contig 13099 bp, 9 predicted proteins | sample NGEPerA_FD_184508 | JGI IMG/M metagenome (GOLD analysis project Ga0209483, IMG submission 184508) | Arctic peat soil microbial communities from the Barrow Environmental Observatory site, Barrow, Alaska, USA - NGEE PermafrostL2-A... | ecosystem: Environmental > Terrestrial > Soil > Wetlands > Peat... | reverse complement strand
CATTGCGATCAGCCGCCGAACCTCTGTCGGCGTCAGCGAGGCGGCGACCTGCGCAAGCGCGCCGGCAACCGCCCGGCGCACGGTCGAATTTGGGTCGAGCAGGAACAGAACCGCGGCGCCACGCGCTTCGGGGGTGCCAGCAAGCGCCAGGGCCACGGGCAAGGCGCTGCGGGTTTCCGCCGGCATGGCATGACCGCTTTCGATCAGCGAGCCCATGGCCAGGAACGGATCGCCATCGCAGGCTTCGAGGATGCCGGCGAGAGCGGCGTGGACGTCGGTCGGAAGCGGTCCGTCCACGTCCGGCTCGACGGGCTGCCTTGCCGACGCCGCGGCAAGCTCAGGCGATGCCGGAATTTTCGACTGGTGCAGGGCTCCTCCCACAAACGCAAGCATGCGGCCGTCGACGTTTCCGGCCTCTACCTGCACGACGACGTCGGCCTGAAAATCCGCAATCAGCTGGCTTGCGTCCGCGTAGCCCCGATCGGTGCGATAACGCAGATGCTCGAGCAGCCGCTGCAGCAGAAACAGATAACCGATCGCAAGCGGCTCATCCCGGCCGGCAGGAGGCATGTGGCGAGCCGCGCCCGTGAAGGCGGCAAAGATTTCGCGTGGGGAGCTTTCGCAGTACCGATCGAAGGCATCATTGAACGGGGGCGGTCGACCCTTGGCGATCGCCTGCGCAATCCGTCTCGCATGCTCATCCGTCGGCGAGGATTTTGGCTGGGTTCGGCTCATCGAGGCGCCTCCGCGAATCATTGGCAATGATAGCCGGAAGTTGGTCTCGTTCCTTTCAAAGCTGGCGATATCCACTCACAAAATCCGCGCCCTTGGCGTCGGACAGGTTGAAAAGGAATTATCCGGCTTGGCGGCCTCTTTGTAGTTCCACCTGCACTCTTCTAACGATTTGATCGCTTGACTATCGCGTAGCGAGTGCGTTCGAGGTGATCACCTGGCCGGAAAACAAATCGCGCGCACCCAATACCTTATAGCCTATTGCCTGATAGCCAACGCGGCGTTTCGCGGCCATGCGGGCGAGGACCGGCACCTTCATGTCGGCATAATCATAAATGATAACCTCGCGTTTGGCGTCGTTGAGACGATGCAACCGTGTCAAACCTTCGCTTAGCGCGTCCGGCCATGCTTCGCGTCGCAACGGGTCTGGGCGCGCTTGGTACGTAATTCAACTGAGAACAACTCAGTTCAAATACGGACAGACAGCGGAACCGATGGGAAACAGACCCAGACCGCTAGCCGCCCCGCCGTTCGGCCTATCGCATCGCTTAGTTGCCGTTCGATGCCGCGACCTCGTCGCAGCAACCCTGAGGACTTTAACCTCGGATCTGACGATTGCCTAGCGTGTCCGACCACGCTTTGATGCCCCCATGACCGACACCCGCACCATCAGCCAGCTTGAGGCCGAGGTTATCCTTGGATCGAACGCGAGTGCTGCAAGGGCACGATGTGGGTGCCATTCAAGATGATCAGGCAGAAGATACCCGGACTCAGCGCGTGGACGCTCGACGAGCTGGCGGCAAAGATGAAATGCAAGTGCGGCAAGCGGGCCAAAGCGATACTATCCTGCGAGGCAGAGCGACGCGCCAGGGTTTGCGCGAAGATTTTAGGAAGCGAAGTAATTCACGCCGCCTTAATGCGCGCGCCGTCAATGCATCCTGTGAACGGCTAGTTTTTCCTCGGCGATAAACTGGAGCGCGCCGTATCCTTCCGTATCAACGAAATACCGAAACTTGCCATCCACTGTTTCGAACACAGCAACAACGATGCCGTCCTCATGGTCGCCGGTTGTCTTCTCGACGTTGCCGCCAATGCGAATTTGGCCATCGAAAGCCTCCATCTGATTGTGCGGGCGAAGATCAGAACTCCGCGAGCAAGCGATTAAATGTCGCCCGCTTCACACGCGCCGGCTCTTGCGGTGCCAGCTCCGGCCACGTTGCGTCGCTCACGGCGCTGTAGGCGCTCTTGATCTCGTCGTCAACGCAATGCACCGTGGAGGCGAGACGTTTGTGAGCCCGTTAGCCCGTATTCCTGACCGCTTCAGCTAGCATGGCGTAAAGCTGGCGCTTGGTGAATTCCTTAGGCTGCCGCGTGACTGGCTTCCGAGACACCACCTTATCCACCGGGCGGGTGCAGGCCGCCAACTGCGTTGGCCTTCGCTTCGGCACCGGCTTTATCTTGGGTTTTGCTGTCGGCGGCTTGTGACCGCGCTTCAGGCCCAAACGAGTTAGCTTGGCGCAGACCGCATTACGGCTATACCCGAGACGGCACTACCCCGGCACAGCGGCTGGGCGTACTCTTCGCTCTGCTTCATCCCAGCCGTATCAGCCTTCCCCGAAAGGGTTGTCGGGTCGGCCTGCGCATTGTCCTTTTCGAGGATTGCTCAGCGTTCACTCGCGCTGGCACCAATTCGTGACACGCTAATCGAAGGCTTCAGCCATTTCGTTACCTCCATGACTGCTCCGATTGCTTCCGGCTGGAGCGGTTGCCGGGTGGGGCTTGCACCCACTGGAAAGCGCCGCCTTGTCACGGCGCACACCCCGAACGGACGTCCGGCCTTATCATCGTCTAAGGCCACGCGATCCAAATAATGCCTCTCGCAATGGCTCACGTCAAAACCTCCCGACACTTATTACCTTCCTATAACATTGCCGTCACACCCATCTCGAAAACATATGTGCAACGTGGCAGCCTCACAAATAGGTACGACTAGAGTTTTTTGTTCTTGATCCTTCGCAATCTTCCTTCCCGGAACGCGCAACGGTCGCGCCCGGAAACAAGCGCGAGAAGGAGCACCCCATGTTGGATGTCGTCATGCTGGCCCTCGGGCTGAGCTTTTTTTTGGTGGCGGTAGCTTATGCGCATGCCTGCGAACGCCTCTGAGGAGAACGAAAATGATTTTTGATTATTCACTCGCCGCGTTCGTCGCTGCCGGGTTGCTGTGTTACTTGATCTACGCCCTGCTGCGGCCTGAGCGATTTTAACGCCGAAAGAGCCCGCCCTAGATTTGGTTTGAGACGGGAAACCGGCTCTCGATCAAATCGACGTTGGCGCGCAACATATCTTTAACTTCGTTCCGGATCGCCATTAGCGTTGGCGGCGAGCGGTTTCATTTCCCTGCGAGAATTTTAACATCAGCAGAAGCCATGGCATCGTCAGCCCCTGCACGACGACTGCAAACACGACAACTCCGAAGGCTGTGATCAAGATTTCGTCATGGAGCGGGAAAGAGGGCGGAAGCGCAAGAGCCAATGCCAATGCCAACGCCCCTCGTAGTCCACCCCACCAGAGGACGTGCTGCTCGCGCATGGGTATAGCCCATGTCGAAAACCGAAAAAGCAGACATACCGGATACACGGTAAGGGCCCGCCCCGCGAGACCCAACCCGATTGCAAGAAGAACGGCTCTCGCGCCGACGCTGGTAAGTGGTATGGCCGCGACCCTTAGACCAATCAAAAGAAAAATCAGGGAGTTTGCGATGAATGCGCCGAACTCCCATAGATCAATTACGAAGGTACGACCATCGGGGGAAAAGATATTTCGGTTCTCATCTTCCCTGAGAACACCCAGATTGCCCATAAGAAGACCGGCTGCGACGGTCGCAAGCACGCCCGAGAACCCGAAATTTTCTGCCAGCAGAAACGAACCGTAAGCGGCGACCGCAGTTAGCGTAGCTTCCACCAAATGGTCAGAAGTCCGTCCAGCGAGCGTAATAGCCGCGGCACCACAGGCAACACCCACTAAAATGCCTCCGCCCGTCATAAAAGCGAGGGCGCGTCCCACGCTCACCGTGCTTAGCTGCGAACTGTCCGTCGCCTGTGCCCAAGTAAGAACGAGCGCAAACAACACCGCTGCAACACCGTCATTGAAAAGGCTTTCACTCTCCACCAAGAGCCGGAGGCGGCCCTTGATCCCGGTATCCTTGAACATGGCAAGAACGGCAATCGGATCAGTTGCAGCAATCAGTACCCCAAAAACGAGGGCGGGTGCAGCGGGCCACGCCAAGAACTTCACCATGCCTGCCGCGACAACAACTGCTGAGATGACCACACCGAGCGTTGAGAGCGCCACAACTGGTAGCATGTCCTGTCGCAGCTCGCGCCAGCGGATACTTAGTGCGGCTTCAAACAAAAGAGGCGGAAGGATGACGTCAAAAATGAAGTCATGTGTAAGCATCGCACCCGTTTCGAGCCCCGCTACGGCGAGACCGATGCCGGTAAGAACGAGCCCTACCGTGTATGGCAGACGCATGCGCCGGGCGATGATCGCGACGAGAATAGCTACGCCGAGGAAGCTAACGGTGTGAGTGAGAACGGTGTCCATGATTTCAATTATAGCGCAATTGGACAGTCTGCGGTTTACTTTCCACCCGCGCTACTGCTCACAGCCGAGAACATCGCCCACTCGCATTTCCTCCAGCATCATTTCACAGCAACTCAAATGCTGGCTCGCAGAACCGCCTCGGGGAAATGGAGCGGCCAACTCTTCCGATTTTATACGCAGATGGGTTGCTCCCCGGGCGACAGCCAATTCGAACTGCGCGTGAAGTTTCTGTCTAAACTGGTCGAGAGAAACCAATGCTTCCTCCTTATTACCCGAAGGCGCTGGAGATTGTGCGACAGCCGCTATTCTCATTGATCGAGTCCGAGATATGCAAAGTCAGCCATAGTAACTCCAGATGGAATGACGTCAGCGGATGTAGGATTATTATAGGATCGTCGCACGGCTCCAGGCGGCCTTCCCACCTATCAATCGCTTCGCGTCCGCGCGAAGCGCGGTTTACCCCTCAGTCTGGAGCTCGCATGCGATAGCCGATCCCATTCTCGGTAAGAATATATTGGTGTTCAGCACTGTCTTCGATTTTCTGCCTAAGCTGCCGTACATAAACGCGAAGATACTGCGCGTCCGTAAAGCTGTCCCATAGTTCGTTCAGCAGAAACTTGTGCGTCAAGACTTTCCCGGCATGCTGCACTAATAATCGCAAAAGGTCATACTCCTTGGGCGACAAGCTGATATCTCTCTCACCCAACCGAACAGCACGCCTGACAAGATCGACAGACAGATTCCCCGTCCGAAAAATCGGCCTCTCGCCATGGACCTGGAGTTGATGACGAAGGGCTGCGCGCATACGCGCAAGCAGTTCGTTCATGCCGAACGGCTTCGTAATATAGTCGTCGGCGCCGAGATCGAGCGCTTGCACCTTGCCAGCCTCATCTCCTTTGCTCGACAAAACGATGATGGGTACGTTTTTATTGCGGCCTCGTATCATGCGCAGAAGTTCGTGACCCTGGATGTCGGGGAGTGCGAGATCCATCAGCACGAGGTCCGGCTTTTCCTCTATTCGCTCAAGCGCGACTTTGCCATTCGGTGCATCGCAAATTTCATATCCTTGCGTTCGCAATCCTATCCGAAGCAACTTGCGGATCGCCGATTCGCTATCGACAACGAGAATCTTGAGCGGCTCGACACCCATGGGGCACTGTCCAAGGTCTGCCATTGTTGGCGGGTTTTCAAGATGAATAGACTGCGGTGCGTTCATGCTTGATCCAATCATCGGCGCTTGATGGGTTTCATGTTCCATGCCCCGTCAACCTGGCGGAGCCATCGTGGAAAACATCGACACCGGCGAGCCGATAACCGACCTGAAGCTCGGTAATCAGGTGCTGCGGCTGCGTGGGATCGTCCTCGAGCTTTTGACGAAGATTGGCCATGTAGATGCGAATGTAGTGCGGGCGCTCGATGTGCCCCGGCCCCCAGACGTCCAGCAGCAATTGGCGATGCGTAAGCACCTTGCCATGCCCGCGGATCAAGGAAGCCAGAAGACGAAATTCGATTGGCGTTAGATGCACGGGCTCGCCTGAACGGAAGACTTCGTGGCTTGCCACGTCAACCGACACATGACCGAACTTAATGATCGACGAAGCGGCTCCAGCCGGAGAGATAAACTTGGCGCGACGCAACTGCGCTCTTACGCGGGCGAGTAGCTCAGGCACGCCAAATGGCTTGACCAAATAGTCATCCGCGCCGGCATCCAGGGCTTCGACCTTCTCGGTTTCCTGCTCACGAGCGGAAAGAACAAGTACCGGCGCGCTTGACCATGCGCGCAACTCCCGGATGAACGTCTTTCCATCGTCATCAGGTAGTCCAAGATCTACGATGACCAGGTCAGGCTTGCGGCTCGCAGATTCGATGCGCGCCTGGGCAACGGTCGAAGCCTCGAAGAGGTTCATCCCCTCTTTCTCCAGCGCCATTCGCACAAACCGGCGAATGTCCGCCTCGTCTTCAACGATCAGGATGCGTGGCTTGCTCATGGGGTATTCTCGCGTTCGATTTCGGGCGGCGCTCCCAACGGCAGACGGATCTCGAACCGGGCTCCATGTGGTGATTGTTGCTCAGCCCGAATGGTGCCGGCGTGCGCCGCGATGATGCCGCGGCACAGAGCGAGCCCCAATCCGACACCGCCAATTGAAGATTCCTTTTGACCGCGTGTGAAAGGCGCAAAGAGGCTTTCTACGTCCGACGTGGGCAGACCCGGCCCGTCATCTTCCACGAAGAGATACATCGTACTGCCTGAAGCATCAGCGCGAATCCGAATTAGTGAATCCGCTGGCGTATACTTCAGTGCATTATCGAGGAGATTGACAAGCACGCGCTCAATAAGAGAGGCATCCACCTCGACTAACGGCAAATCGACCGGAAGATCGGCCTTCACGCGGCTTTTTCCGAATGCCGGTCCAAAGCGCGAGATCGCGCTCCCCACGATTTCACCCAGAGCATGCCATTCTCGGTTGATCCGCACACCAGAACTTTGCATGCGCGCGAGGTCGAGCAGGTTCGTGACCAGCCGCTGCAATCCCTCCGCCTGCATCCGGATGGCATGTGCCAGCTCCGCGTGCTCTCTGCTGGTCAGGCTGTGCGGTTGTTCAAGCGTCTCGGCCAAACCGCGGATTGCTGTCAAGGGTGTCTTCAAATCATGAGAGACGGAGGCGAGCAATGCGTTGCGAAGCCGTTCACCTTCCATGCGCACCAGCGTATCCTGAGCGACATCGACGAAATGGATCCGCTCCAGCGCAAGCGCAATTGACGAGCAACACGCGTCAAGCAGCCGCCGATCGTCAGGATCGCCAGGTAGTGCCCCGTCTTTTGGTCGCAAGACCAGAACCCCACGCACATGCATGGGCGCTTTGAGAGGCAAATAGAGCGCTTGAGCTCCGTTCAGCGTCTGGGTGCCCAGCCCGGCGGGCTGCTCATGATCATGCGCCCATTGCGCGACCGAGACATCCACGAAACCCACTCCTGACGCGATAAGCAACCGGTCGGCGGCATCCGGTAACATAAGGACGACGTCAGCACTGAATAGTGGGGCAATCGTGTCAGTACAAATCGATGCGATTTGATCCGTTCGAATGGCACCAGACAGATCCCGTGCGATCCGAGCTGCTGCTGATGCACGCCGCTCCCCGGCGGTGGCAATGATCGCCTCTGAACGGAGCCGGACTGCGAGTTGACTGATCACCAGTGCGACAGCAAGCATCAGCGCAAAGGTAAAGATGTATTGCGTATCGGAAACCGCGAATGATAGACGCGGTTCGACAAAGAAGAAATCCAGGCACGCGACACTCATCAAGGCCGCCCACGCGCCTGCCACGCGCCCTAGGCGCAAGGCCACGAAGACAACTGTCACCAAAAAAAGCATGACCACGTTCGAGAGGTCGAAAACTCTCAGCAGCCAACTCGCAGCAAGGGTTGTCAAACTGCACACAAGCGTCGCCAAGCCAAGTGATCGCACATAACTGAAAGGTGCAATCTCATGACGAGGGCGTGCACGAGCAGTACTTGAGGGTTCCGGACTGAGAAGAACTAAACCGATGCCCGGCTTTGCGCGCGCGATCCGCTCGGAAAGATGCATGTGCCAAGGCCGCTTGCGCCCTTGACTTTGCTGCGCCATGACGAGCTTCGTCACATTGCGTGCATGAGCATAATCAATCAAAGTCGCCGCAACGTCCTCTCCTGGAATATTGACAAACTCAGCACCCAGCGTCTCCGCGGCTTTTGCGATGTGCAGCAAGATCTCGCGTGTTCCCGGGTCCTGACCGCGATGCGGTCGATCAACATGCACAACGGTCCAGTCCGCCTGAAGCCGTTGCGCGAGGCGCGCCGCCTCCCGCATCAAGTCTTCCTGCGCTGAATCGGCGCGCACGCAGACCATCAGCCTTTCCCGGGTCGGCCAGACGGCATGGATCGCGTTGTATGTACGATAGCTGCGAACGTCGGTATTCACGCGGTCGGCAACCCGACGGAGCGCGAGTTCACGCAACGCGATAAGGTTACCTTTACGAAAAAAATTTTGGCGGGCGTGCTTTGCGGAAACCGGCAGATAAACCTTACCCGCGTCAAGGCGGGCCAACAGGTCGTCCGGCGGCAGGTCTACCAACAGAACATCGGCGGCCGTATCAAAGATACGGTCGGGTACCGTTTCACGCACACGAACGCCGATGATGCCGCCGACAATATCGTTCAGACTGTCCAGATGCTGAACATTCAGCGAAGTATAAACGTCTATACCGGCGGCAAGCAGTTCTTCCACATCCTGCCAACGCTTGGCATGTCGGCTACCGGAGGCATTTGCGTGGGCCAGTTCATCGACCAGGATCAATTGCAAGCCAGCGACCAGGGCGCGATCGAGATCAAACTCATGCACCGTGTGTCCGCGGTATTCGACAGCCCGGCGGGCGATTTCGGGCAGTCCTTCCAACAGAGACCGCGTCTCGCCACGGTCATGGGTTTCTACGACTCCAATCCCGACGGACACTCCTTCCGCGTGTCGTTGGCGTGCCGCCTGCAACATCGCGTAAGTTTTCCCGACCCCGGCACAGGCGCCGAAAAAGATTTTCAGCTGCCCCCGGCCGGTCCTCGCGGCTTCGTTCGCCGCGAGGCTAAGCAAGTCATCGGGATTGGGACGTACATCCCTCATGATGAATCTTCACCTTCGCACGTGGATCGGTTCAGCTGGCGCCCATCAAGCCTGTCACTCCAACGAAACGCTCGATATAAAATACCTCAAAATAGCGGTGTCAGCAGAATATCGATCAGCTTGATACCGATAAATGGAGCGATCAGACCACCCACGCCATAGATCACCAGATTCCGCGACAGCAGCTTATGGGCAGGCTCCGCACGATACCGTACTCCCTTGAGAGCCAAAGGTATCAGAACGACAATGATCAAGGCATTGAAGATCACGGCCGACAGGATCGCCGACGTGGGGCTATGCAACCTCATGACATTGAGAGCGCCGAGCGACGGATAGGTCGCGACAAACGCCGCCGGTATGATGGCGAAGTACTTGGCAAGATCATTTGCCACACTGAATGTCGTCAGAGCGCCACGTGTCATGATCATTTGCTTCCCGACTTCGACGACCTGCAACAGCTTTGTCGGATTGCTGTCGAGATCGACCATATTGCCCGCCTCTTTGGCCGCCTGCGTACCACTGTTCATTGCCACCGCAACATCAGCCTGCGCCAGTGCCGGAGCATCGTTCGTGCCGTCGCCGGTCATCGCAACCAGATGACCTTCCGCCTGATACTCCCGAATCAGGCGCAGCTTGTCTTCAGGCGTCGCCTCAGCAAGATAGTCATCAACGCCGGCTTCCGCAGCGATCGCAGCAGCCGTCAGGCGGTTATCGCCCGTAATCATCACCGTCTTGATGCCCATCTTGCGCAATGCGGCGAAGCGTTCCCTGATACCGCCCTTGACGATATCCTTGAGCTCTACGACGCCAAGGACGCGCCCGGCATCGGCGACAACCAAGGGGGTGCTGCCGCGCCGCGAGATATCGTCCACCAGCTTTGTCACTTCAGCGGGGAATATGCCGCCCATACCTTCGACATAAGCACGGATCGAACTAGCCGCTCCCTTCCGAATTTGCCTATCACCGATGTCGAGACCGCTCATGCGCGTGCGAGCACTGAATGGAACGGAAACGCTATTGTGAAGCTCGCGGGCCCGCAAATCGAAACGCTTTTTCGCCAGCACCACGATGGAACGCCCCTCGGGTGTCTCATCGGCCAGGGAGGCCAATTGGGCGGCGTCGGCAAGCGTGCGCTCATCAACGCCTGGCGCGGTCACAAAAACAATAGCCTCGCGGTTACCGAGCGTAATCGTGCCCGTCTTGTCGAGCAGTAGCACATCGACATCGCCCGCAGCTTCGATGGCACGACCCGAAGCGGCTAGGACATTCGCCTTCATCATGCGGCTCATGCCGGCTATGCCGATCGCCGACAGCAAAGCCCCGATGGTGGTCGGGATCAGACATACCAATAGTGCGATAAGAACCGTCAAGCTCACCAGCTGACCTGAGCCGTTGAGAACCACACTGAAGCTGGAGAATGGGAGAAGCGTGACACAGACGAGCAGGAAAATGATGGTCAACGCCACCAGCAAAATGGTGAGCGCGATTTCATTCGGCGTCTTGTTGCGTTTGGCGCCTTCGACCATCGCGATCATGCGGTCGAGAAATGCCTCACCTGGATTGGCCGTAACACGGACAATAATCCAATCAGAGAGCACGCGGGTGCCGCCAGTGACAGATGAGAAGTCGCCACCGGATTCGCGGATCACAGGGGCCGACTCCCCGGTAATGGCCGATTCATCGACGGAGGCCACACCCTCAATCACTTCGCCGTCTGCAGGTATCGTATCGCCAGCTTCGATCAATACTATCGCGCCTGCGCGAAGTTCATCGCTTGGCACAAGGCGCGTTTTGCTGCCGAATTTCGGCTGCTCAAGCACCTTGGCCGACACGCGCTGTCGTGTTGCCCGAAGCGCTTCGGCTTGGGCCTTGCCACGTCCTTCTGCCAGGGCCTCGGCAGCGTTGGCGAACAACACCGTGAACCACAGCCAGAATGCGATCGCGAAAATGAAGCCGGTAGAGGCCTCTCCCTCGCCACGCAAGGCCTGTACCCACAGCAACGTGGTCACGATGCTGCCGAGATATACGACGAACATGACCGGATTCTTCCACTGGATCTGGGGCGCCAGTTTCTTGAAGGCCTCGGCAACAACGGTCTGCCACGTCACGCGGGCGTGAGCTGAACCATGAGCAGCGGAAATATCAACTTGGGACATGTGTTTACCTTGAGCTTAATCGTGCCGGGCGACGTTTGGTTTTGCGGAACGTGCGTCGAGCGTCAGATTGAGCTGAAGCACGTTGACGCGCGGCTCGCCGAGCATGCCGAGCTGTCTTTGGGAGGTTTGCTGATCGATGAGGGTCAACACCTGCTGCGTGGACAGTCCCCTCGCCTTGCCGACGCGATCAGCCTGCAACCTTGCGTTGGCAACCGAAATGTCGGGATCGAGGCCCGACCCTGAAGCGGTCACCGCATCAACGGGAACACCCGCATCGGCGGCGAGGCTATTCTCCTGGCGGTAAGCCTCGACTCTGGCCTTGACTTGTTCGATGAGCTTTTTGCTGGTCGCACCCTGGTTGCTGGCACCGCTCAGCGCTGCATTGTAAGGCTGATCGACCGATTTGCTCGGATCGGATGGATCCGGAGCCGATGTGGCGCTTGGACGAGGATGGAAATAATCTGCCTTGGTGAAATCCTGGCCGATAATCGCCGATCCCACGACCTGCCCATCGCGCGCAATCATGCTGCCTTCCGACTGATCACGGAACAGCAATTGCGCCACTCCCGTCGTTACAAGTGGATATCCGATACCTGAGACGAACATGAAGAATACGGCGGAGACCAAGACTGGCCGCGCCAGACCCTGCAGCACAGGTCCGCGATGTTGATTGGTGTTGCTCAATTTATTCATGTTGATGTCCTTAGAACAACTGGCCGGTAGACATGAGCAACTGCTCAACAATCGGACCAAGCGCGAGTGCGGGTAGGAAGGTCAGCCCACCCACCACGATAATCACGAAGACCAGCAGGCCGGTAAAAAGAGGCGTCGATGTCGACAACGTTCCCGGCCCTTCGGGAACACTTTTCTTCGCCGCCAGCGAGCCTGCGACCGCAAGCATCGGCAGAAGAGTCAGATAGCGGCCGATCAGCATGGCAAAGCCGATCGTGGTGTTGAAGAACGGTGTGTTGGCATTCAGGCCAGCGAAAGCCGATCCGTTGTTGGCCGTTCCCGACGTGTACGCATACAACACCTCGCTGAAGCCGTGAGGACCTTGGTTGGCAAGGCTATCCAATGTGGATGGCAGAACAGCCGCAAGTGCCGTGAAGCCGAGTATGCTGAAGGGATGAGCGAGCACGGCAAGCATCACCAACTTCATTTCCCGTGCTTCGATCTTCTTACCTAGGAATTCAGGCGTCCGACCGATCATCATGCCGACGAGAAACACCGTCAGGATGGAGAACGTTACCAAGTTGATCAGGCCAACACCGTCACCGCCGAACACGTTGTTCAGCATCATCTCCGCGATAGGAACAAGACCACCCAACGGCGTGAGCGAGTCGTGCATGGCATCGACCGAGCCGGTCGTAGCAGCGGTCGTCACCGCGACGAAGAGACTCGTCTGGGCGATGCCGAAACGCATCTCCTTGCCTTCCATGTTACCGCCCGGCTGAAACACGCTTCGCTGTTGATCTGCTCCAGCGATCGACAGCAAGGGATTGCCGTTCTGCTCGGCACTGTAAACGAGCGCCAGAAAGCCAACGAACATGACCAGGAATGCGGCGAAAAACGCCCAACCCTGACGCCGACGGAACAGCATCGAGCCGAATGTGAAAGTCAGCGCCGACGGGATCAGCAGCATGCTCAGCATATGGAGTGTATTGGTCAGCGGCGTCGGGTTCTCGAACGGATGCGCGGAATTCATGCCGAAGAAGCCGCCGCCGTTAGTGCCCAGATGCTTAATCGACTCCAGGCTGGCGATCGGTCCCATCAAGATTTGCTGCTTCACGCCTTCCAGAGTGGTCGCAATGGCGCCGCTGCTCAGCGTTTGCGGCATTCCCTGCCACACATAGACAAGCGCCATGACGAAGCACAACGGGAAGAACACCCGGTAGATGACGCGCGTGAAATCGACCCAGTAATTACCGATGTCAGAAGACTTTTTCCGGCTAAGCCC
>Ga0209483_1002423_pt1 | contig 13108 bp, 10 predicted proteins | sample NGEPerA_FD_184508 | JGI IMG/M metagenome (GOLD analysis project Ga0209483, IMG submission 184508) | Arctic peat soil microbial communities from the Barrow Environmental Observatory site, Barrow, Alaska, USA - NGEE PermafrostL2-A... | ecosystem: Environmental > Terrestrial > Soil > Wetlands >... | reverse complement strand
CCCGTCCCGTCCCGTCGGGAGGCTCGGGTGGTTGGCCGAAAAGCGAAGGAGCCGGCATGCGTCGCTTAAAGGGATTCACGCTCGTCGAATTGCTGGTGGTCATTGGGATCATCGCGGTGCTGATCGCCATCCTCATGCCCGGCTCTACAGCTGGCGCGCGAGAACGCATTGCAAATCGCCTGCGCCAGCAATGAGCGGCAAATCGCCATTGCATGCCTTGCGTACGTGGCGGACAACCGGGGCGTACTGCCGATTCCGTTCAGTGGATTTGAAAATTCGTCGAATCCCAACGCTGCTATTAAGCCGTTCCAGGCAATCTACCTGGCGGATTGGGGAATGATTGACTGGGAACAGGGGACTCTTTGGGCAAATATCCCTGGTGGCGAGTACGCGCGGCGCCGCCTGTTCAATTGCCCGCGAGAGGGGATCGAATTACATCCATACATTGAACCGAACAACGTAGTCGCCGGATACGCAAATTTCAGCTATATGTTCAGCGCCGAAATGTGCCTTTGGAGTGGGACCCCGGGCGTGGACGCGAATTTCGGTTTGCAAATGAGCCGAATTCATCATGCAGATCACAAAATGATTCTGATGGAACCCTGGGGGCCGGGCTCGATTGAGGGGATGCCGGTCTCATTCAGTCCAACGCTCACCCATAGGCATTCGGGCAAAGCGAACGTCGCGTTTGCGGACTCGCATGTGGAATTGCTGGCACCTGAGGTCTTTGCCGCATCCGCCACTGGAATTGGAACTCCCGCAATGGACCATTATTTTGATTTCATGTCGGATGATTAACTACGAGGTTGCGGCGCGAGGGACGGCTGCGGGATCGGCCACGAATGTAATGTCTAATGGGCCTGCTAAACAGGATTGACTGTGAGCGAAATCGAGCATTTCTAATCGGCGCGGGCGTCCGCGCGCTGTGAAAAGGGGCAGGTAATTGTCGCGGAGGTCATATGGGACTGTGGGCACGATATAGGGACAAAGCTTCTAAATTTAGTCATAGGCGGAAGAGTGAGGACAGAGCGCCATGCTGCGCCGTAGGCATGGGTGATGTTGCGCCGCCGCCGGATCGCCGAAGCGCTCTGCAAACAGCGTCGGCGGCAATAGTTGAGGAACTCGAGCGGCGGGTGCATCTCAGCGGTACCCTCCATTGCTACATGAGCGCACAGGCAACGGGCTCACAGCTAAACGATTATGCCGTGACGGTGTTCACGACCGGGCTGCCAGCCGCCAGATACACCATCAACTGGAACGATCCAAACCCCGGCGGTACGAAGTCAATGACCTACACCGCGCCGCCGAATGGCGCGCCGTTCACTAAATCCTACCAGTACAAGGGTACATATACCGGAACAATTACCGCCGTCGCCACCGCGAGCAATCACGCGACCGCGACCGCATACTTCGCTCTTGACTCCTCATTTGGCAACGTACAGGGTGTGCAGGGAACCGGCGCATCGGTATACAACCCCTACGGCAATATCGGCAACGTCGGCCAGACGTCGATGGTGGTGGACAATCTAAACAACCCTGGCGACCCGATGGCGGGCGCGATCTTCGTGGCAGGTGCTTACACCCAAGCCACGGGCGGCACCTTGTTCGGTATAACCGCATTCAACAGCCAGGGCCAGTTTATAAGCTCGTGGGGTAGCCTTAACGGTGTTGCCAACAACGGCACTTATGTAGTGCCGGGCTTCGGGGGCGGATCGGACGAGCCGAGCTCCATTGCGATTGGGATCGGCCCGTTAGGTGAGACGCAGCTCATTGTCGCGGGAAGATGCGCTACCGGGTGGGCAATCTGCGCCATCAACACGTCGCTCAACTCGAATATAACTTCGACGGCGTACGGCAATCCGATCTGGAACACCCCTTCGTACTTCCAGGCGGGTCAGGCGAATGCGGTGGAGGTTGATTCGACGGACGGCGCTCACCTTGTGGCGGTGGGAACCGATGGCACTCATATCGTGGTCGCGGCGCTGTATATGGCGGAGTCGTTTGCCGAGTTTACGGATTGGACCAATCCGATCATCACCGTTCCGTTCACAAGCAACGAGATTCAGGCCGGGGCGAACGCGGTCATCGAACTCGATGACGCGGGCATCGGCGCGGAGGAGGTTCTGGTCGGCGGGTACACCGACTGGAACTGCGGGGTCTGCGGCGGGTGCGGCGGGGGCTGCGGAATCAACGCCACGGGCAGCGATTACACGCTGGTCGCCATCAGCGACTTCCACGGCGGCGTGGACAACGTCACCCGCACCAACATCGGGCAGACCTGCTCGGCATGCGCGCTGTGTTCACCCTCAATGGACAGCGTCTACTCGCTGGTGGGCTGGAAAAAGCCCGGCGGCGGATTGTATGTCGACGCCGTCGGCCAGAGCAATGCGTTCGCAAGGAACATCACCCTGGCGCAATATGGGCTGAGCAACACCGGCGTCCCGGTGGGCCTGTATACCCCGTTCGGCCAATACGGCGACGGGATTGCCGCGGGCCCCGTTGGCAACGCCTACTCCGCCGCGCTCGTCAACCCAACCACCGGCGCGTTCGTCGTCACCGGGGACAACGGCGGCGACATCATCACCTGCCAATTCACCTCGTTGGGCGCTTTGGACCCCACCTTCGGCAACGCCGGAGTCATGTATCAGGATCTGGGCAGCAGCTCCTCGAATACCCCCGACTATGGGTTCGGCGTTCTGTACGACAGCGTCGACCAAACGATACTGATCGTCGGCGACACGCTCCCGACCGGAACCAATCGATATCAGATCGCGCTTGTGGAGTATCAGGGCAGCAACAACGTGCAAATCTCATGATGGGACTTTCCGAAGCGGCACGTCTGCAGGCGGCGGGGCGATTAAGCGAGGCCGAGGCCCTGTGCAGAAAGGCCCTGCGCCAACGGCCCGACGACGCGGAGGCCTGCCACCTGCTGGGTACGATCCTGCACCAGCAGGGACGCACACCCGACGCGGCGGACGTCATGCGCCGCGCCGTCGAGCTCGCCCCGGAGTCAGTGGCGCTGCGGGTGAATCTTGCCGCGATGTTCGGGCAGATGGGCAAGCTCGAATCGGCGCTGACCCAACTGCGGGCGGCGCTGCGGTTGGGCGGGGACCTGCCGGAGCTTCACAACAATCTGGGCGTGACCCTGGAAAAACTCGGTCGGCTCGGCGAAGCCGCCACCGCCTATCGCCGCGCCATTTCCCTGCGCCCCGACTACCCCGAGGCCCACTGCAACCTCGGAAATACGCTCCGCAAGTTGGGCCAGATCAATGAGGCGGCGGCGGCGTATCGGAGGGCGCTGGCCGTCCAACCAAAGTATGCCAAAGCCTACGATGGCTTGGCGGGGGCGGCGGTGGAGGCGGGCGATGCTAACGAAGCCATCGCCTGCTTCCGCCGAATGATCGAGCTCGATCCGGCAAGCCCCAACGCCGTCGGCGCTTTGCTCTATACCCTGCATTACTGCCCCGAGCAGGATGCCAGGACTCTGTTCGCCGAGCACCAGCAATGGCGGGCGCGCTTCTGCCCGTCCGTCTCTCAATCCCGACGCCATGAAAATGACCGGAACGAAAGTCGCAAGTTGCGGATCGGCTACGTTTCGCCGGATTTCCGCGATCACACGGTGCCGCGCTTCTTTTCTGCCGTCCTGGAGCATCACGATCGGGACGCGTTCGAGACGTTTTGTTATTCGGATGTGGAACGGCCCGATGCCACGACGGCACGGCTGCGCGGCTGGGCGGGGGCTTGGCGCGAGATTCGGGGAATCGAGGACCCGGCGGTCGACGCGATGATCCAGCGTGATCGCATTGATATTCTGGTCGACCTGCGTGGCCACGGCGCCAACAATCGCCTCACGCTTTTCGCGCGCAAGCCGGCGCCGGTGCAGGTGAGCATGGTTGGCTATTTCAACACGACCGGATTGTCGGCGATGGACTACCGGATCACGGATGTCCATATGGACCCGCCGGGGATGACCGAGGCGCTGCACACCGAGAAGCTGGCGCGGATGCCATACTCCTGTTGGTGCTATGCTCCCGATGCAGATGCGCCCGACGTTGCCGAACCTCCTTCGGTGCGTGATGGCTTCGTGACGTTTGGATCGTTGAACAAGATCGTGAAGGTATCCGAGCCATGCGCGAAACTTTGGGCGCGGGTGCTTGAGGCGGTTCCCAATTCACGACTCCTGCTGACCGCGGCACACACGGAACGTAGCGCGGCGGAACATGGGCAGGATGCCGATGCCACACAAGATCGACGCGCCCCGCCTGCCAGGACGAATTGCGAAACGATTCGCGAAAGGCTGGCGCGCCTGGGTCTGCCGATGGATCGCGTGATCCTGCTCGGCAAGACCGGCTCGCGGCGGGAGTATCTCGAACGCTTCGCCGGCATCGACATCGCTTTGGACACCTTCCCCTTCGGCGGCATCACCACGACCTGCGACGGCTTGTGGATGGGCGTGCCGGCGATCAGCCTGGCGGGAGACACCAGCGTATCGCGGTCCGGGAAAAGCATCCTGCACGCGGCAAACCTGCCCGAACTCGCCGCCGACGCATCCGAGCAATTCGTGCAAATCGCAGCCGGCCTGGCGCAGGATGAAGCGCGCCTCCGCGAGTTGCGCATGACCATGCGAACGCGCCTGCTTGCTTCGCCGCTTCTGGATCATCGCGGGTTTGCCGCCAGACTTGAGTCGGCATATCGGGGGATGTGGCGCCGCTACGAGGAAACCTAAAGCTCGCCAGCGCTTCGGCTCGGCCTCCCGGATGATCTATCTGACCTGGTGAAAGTTTCCCTCCCCTCGCTTTCCACACCCATTCCGTCCAGCCCGCGCGATGGGAGCGGTGTCACTTACGGCTCGGGATGTGTCGCTGTTTATCGGACCCGACAACGGCATGCCTCATAGGTCAGCCGTCTGCGCCCGCATGCTCCAAGCCTCCGGCGGTCAAGTAATACGGCCAATGACCGATAGAACCGTTGTACCGGTTATCCGTTGTGCATCGTTCGATATTGGAGCGGCTTGTGGCAAGCGTGCGGAATCAGATTGCGGCGGGTTCCCGGCGTCGGCGGTTTTTGCCGCGCGGCGAATCGGCCATCGCGTCGGCGGGGCTGGCGCTGGCGGCGCTGTTGTTGTGTGCCATGTCGCTGTCGGCGGGGTGGGCGCATCATGCACAGCAATTCGCCATCAACCAATTTCGCGATGATCAGGTACGCGCCGCCGGCGAGACGCTGGCCCATGCGGCGCAGAGCCTGCTGGCCAACGATCAACTCACCGCCACGCGGCGGCTAATTGCCGACGCGGGGCGCGGCAATGGATTGGCCATCTGCCGAATCCTGCTCCCTGATGGGCGGGTGATCGCATCCTCGATCGTGGCTGAAGATACGCTGGCCGCGCTTCCCGGGTCCTGGCCATCATCAGTTCAAACAAATGTATCGCAGGCGACCGCGCCCGGCGAAATCAGCCGCTCGTTTGCCATGGAAATATCGGGCCACGGCGCGGCGCGGCTGACGATCGTGGCGCCGCTGTCATGGCATTCGGGCGTGCAATGGCAACTGCTGGCCGGCCTGGGCGGGACGGGCGCGTGGGCGTTGCTTATTTTGCTGGTGGTCTATCGACGCATGCGCCGGCGCCTGCGGGCGGTCGGCGCGGTGCGCGAAGCACTGGCAGCGATCGCGCAGGGTGAAACTTCGCTGGCGTCGCTTTCCATCAGTTCCGATCTGGGCCCCGAGGCGGCTGCCTGGAACGGGATGGTCGCCCAGGCCGACCGGATGCGCCGCCATTCACTGGCCGAACGTGCGCAGGATGTTCTGGGGCGGCGACAGGAATCGCGCGGGGAACTGGATGCCGCCTGCGATGCGCTTCCCCAGGGGCTGCTGGTGGTGGATGAAACCGGGAAGGTGAAATACGCCAACGGAGCCGCCGCCGCCTTCCTGAATGTCAAGCGAGAGGAATTGATCGGCGCGGAGGCCGCCAAACTGTTGCATATCGACAGTGTGGTCGAAGCGCTCAAGGAGGTGGCCAGCGGCGCCGGACGCCGCCGGCATGTGTTGGATATCGAGCGCAAGGACGAAGGGGCGAGCGGCGTATTGCGGTTTATCGTGCGACCGGTCCGCCGGGAGGATCCGGGATCGGCGATGGTGCTTATCGAGGACATCACCCAGCAAAAGGCCGCCGAGCAGGCGCGCCATCGCTTCGTGGCCCAGGCCACGCACGAGCTGCGCACGCCGTTGACGAATATCCGCCTGTACGTCGAAACCGCGATCGATGAGGGCGAGCACGACCCGGCAACGCGATCCAAATGCCTCAACGTCATCAATGGCGAGGCCCGCCGGCTGGAGCGCATCGTCGGCGAAATGCTTTCGGTCGCCGAGATCGAAGCCGGTTCATTCAAATTGAACACCGACGACGTGCGGCTCGATCAACTCTTCGAGGACATCAAGGCCGACTTCCAGCAACAGGCGCAGGAAAAGCATATCGCGTTGGCGTTTCATCTTCCGCCCAAGTTTGGCGTGCTGCGCGGCGACCGCGACAAAATCCTGCTGGCCCTTCACAATTTGGTTGGCAACGCCCTGAAATATACGCCCGACGGCGGCCGCGTCGATCTGATCGTGGATGCCACTGAAAAACAGTTTTCCGTGCAAATCCGCGACACCGGCATCGGCATCCCCGAAGGCGACCGCGATAAAATCTTCGACCGCTTCTACCGCGCCAACGACCCCCGCGTCGCCAAGATCACCGGCACGGGCCTGGGCCTGACGCTGGCCCGCGAGGTCGTCCGCCTGCACGGCGGCGACATTGTCGTCGAAAGCCGGCTCAACGAAGGAAGCACGTTTACCCTCACGCTGCCGGTGGCGGCGTAGAAGAAAAAACCGCGCCGTGACACGCCAGGAGGCGGCGTAGGAGTAACGCCGCGCGGTGAAACGTCATTGACGCCGGCAGCGTAGTCGGATGTAGCACGGGCGTCTCGCCCGTGGAGTCGCGGTACGCCGCGATGTTCGACCGGTACGCCCGTCGAAGACTGCCCGAGCACAGCGACTTCGTGGTTGGTAGTCCAGCGAATCGCTGCGCTCGGGCGTGTTGGCCGGAGTACCAGCCAAAGCCGCGGCGTACCGCGGCACACGGGCGAGACGCCCGTGATACGGGACGTGACCGTGCCGCGCGTGGCGCGGGAAGTGGCCGCACTGCGGGTGCGGCGGAACGTGACGGTGGACCGGCTGACTATGCGTATCCAGGAACAACAACTCGGCGCGGTGACCGTGCTCAAGCCCGAAGGCCCCGTCGTCGAAGCGGAGGCCGCTGCGCTGAAGGCTCGGCTGCTGGCGGCGCTCAGCACAAATCTCGGACGCTTTGTGGTGGACATGTCCGCCGTGCCATTCGTCGACAGCCTGGGCCTGGAGGCGCTGGCGGATGTGAGCGAGGAATTGGCTCGCGTCGGCCAGGTGCTTCGGGTGTGCGGGGTCTCGCGGACCGTTCGGGAAGTTTTCGATCTGACCGATCTGTCGTCGCTGTTCGATCATTTTGACGATGCGACCGCCGCCGTGAGGAGCTTTCTGTGACGCTTGGCGAAGGCCCGCAAACTTCCGCGTCTCCCGCCCCCGGCGCGGCCGGCCCGCCGTCGCCCGGCGCCGGCACTTTCTTCGCGCGCCGGCCGCGCATCGGCGAGGCGCTGGTGCGCGAGGGGATTCTTTCGCCAGATCAGCTTCAAAAAGCGCTTGCCGACCAAAAGGCCACCGGCCGGATGCTCGGTGAATTGCTTGTCGAGCAAAACGTCATCAGCGGCTCCACGCTCGTGCAGGTATTGGCCCGGACGCTGGGCGTGAAGGGCTGCCAGCTTCGACACGGGCTGGTCGATCCGGCAGCGCTGAAACTGATCGGCGCCGAGGAGGCCGACCGGCTGCTGGCGCTGCCGATGTTCAAGGTGCGCGGCACGCTCACGGTCGCCATGACCGAGCCGCAGTGCCTACCGAAGATCGACCGCCTGCGCGAACTCACCGGCTGCAAGATCCGCACGGTGCTGGCCCTGGAAGCCAACGTCCGCGAGTTCATCAAGAAATACGCCGCCGGCGAAACCAGCGTCGATGCGTTTCTCACCTCGCTGACCGAGGAAGACGTTTCGGTGGTGGAGCGCGAGCAGGTGGACGAAGGCCCCGCCGCCGACATCGACAAGATGATCGCCGGCAGCCCGATCATCAACCTGGTGAACGTCACGCTGCTGACGGCCATCCGCGACAAAGCCAGCGACATCCACATCGAGCCGGAAAAAAAGGGCACGCGCATCCGCTACCGGATTGACGGCGTGCTGCGCGATCTGATGAAGCCCCCGCCGGGCATGCACGCGGCGATTATCTCGCGCATCAAAGTCATCGGGAAAATGGACATCGCCGAGAAGCGCCTTCCCCAGGAAGGCCGCGTTCACATCATCGCCGAGGGACGCGAGATCGACCTGCGCGTCAGCAGCATGCCCACGCTGCTCGGCGAGAAACTGGTTCTGCGCATTCTCGACAAGACCAATTTGCAGGTGAAGCTCGAGGAGCTTGGCTTTCGCGAGGAACCGCTGTCGGCGTTCAAGCGCATGCTCCAGAAGCCGCATGGGCTGATCCTGGTCACCGGCCCGACCGGCAGCGGCAAAACCACCACGCTTTATTCCGCCCTCGATCTGGTCCGCAGCCCGGAGCTGAACATAGTGACTATCGAAGATCCAGTGGAATACCAACTCGATTTGGTGAATCAGACGCACGTTCAGGAATCGGTCGGTTTGACCTTCGCGCGCGCGCTGCGCAGCATTCTGCGGCAGGATCCGGACGTGATCATGGTCGGCGAAATCCGCGACCAGGAAACAGCGCGGGTCGCGGTGCAGGCCGCCCTTACCGGGCATTTGGTGCTGGCCACGCTGCACACCAATGACGCGCCCGGGGCCGTCGCTCGGCTGCTGGACATGGGCATCGAGCCGTACCTGCTTTCCAGCGCGCTCAACGGCGTGATCGCGCAGCGGCTGGCGCGCAGCATTTGTCCCACCTGCGCCACCAAGTATTACCCGTCGGAACAGGAACTGCGGGATGCGGGATTGTCCGACAAGGTGGGCCGAGCATTCCGCAAAGGCGGCGGATGTCCGCAATGTCATGACAGCGGCTTTCAGGGGCGCTTCGGGGTGTACGAGGTCATGGAAGTGACCGCGCAGATCCGCCGAATGGTCCACAACGCCGCCCCGTCCCACCAACTGCGCGAGCAACTGGGCAAGGATGGAGTCCGCACCCTGCGCGAGGAAGGCGTGCTGCTTTCGCTTGAGGGCAAGAGCAGCCTGGAAGAAATTCTCCGCGTCACCCATAACGAGGACGCCGACGTGCAACCTAAAGCTAAGACGACAACGCCCATTGCGCCGATCGCGCCGATTGCGCCGATTGCGCCGATTGCGACACCCGCCACTACGGCATCTTCTCTCCAACCGGCCCCGCGCCCCGAGGCAGCATGAAATTCTCATATCGCGCCTGCGACGCGGCAGGGCAAAATGTGTCCGGCGGCCTTGAGGCGGGCGACGTGGTCGATGCCATCGATCTATTGCGCCGCAAGGGGCTTTTCGTGACCGAAATTGCCGCCGCTGCCGACAATCCCGAAGTCAACAACGCGACGGGTGCCGTCCGGCACGGCCGCCGCCGCATGTTCCGCGGGCGCCTGCTTAAAAATCTCGCGCTGTTCATGCGACAGCTTTACGTGCTGACGCGTTCGGGCACGACGCTGGTCGAGGCGTTGCGCTCGCTGGAGCGGCAGAGCCACGATCAGGCATGGAAGGCCGTCGTCGGGGAAGTGCGGGCCAAGGTCGAGCAGGGATCAACGTTGGCACAGGCGATGGCGGAATTCCCCGATTGCTTCGACGCCGTCTGCCGAAGCCTGGTGTCGGCGGGCGAAACGGGCGGCGGGCTGGATACCATGCTCGAACGCCTGGCCACCCTCACCCGCAAGCAACTGCAATTGCGCAACGCCATCATCGGCGCGATGATCTATCCGATTCTATTGGTGTGCGTGGCCGGCTCGGTGCTGCTGGTGATGCTGCTGTTCGTGCTGCCGCGTTTTGCCGGGATGTTCCAGGCGATGGATGTGCCGCTGCCGGCCACAACGCGCTTTCTCATGCAACTCAGCGGGCTGCTTCAATCGTACTGGTGGGCAGCGCTGGGCGCGATCATCCTGGCCGGCGTCGGCGGAAAACTTTGGGCGGCGACGCGCGGCGGGCGCGCCGCGATTCATCGCGGAATCCTTCAAGTGCCCATCGCGGGGAAACTCATCAGTTCCCTGGAAGTGGCCCGGCTGATCCGGGTGCTGGGTGTGCTGGTGAACGGAAAGGTGCCGCTCCTGGAAGCGCTGGGACTGGCGCGGCAATCCGCGAAAAACGGCCAATACACCCGACTCATGGCCAAGGCCGAGCTGGCCGTCACGCGCGGTTCGACCATCAGCAACGCCTTTACCGACAGCCCGTTGATTACGCCTTCGCTTTGCGAAGCCATCCGCAGCGGCGAGCAAAGCGGCGAGTTGGGCGGCCTGCTGCTCAGCATGGCCGACTTCCTTGATGAGGAAAACGAGATCGTCGTGCGATCGCTGACCAGCATTCTTGAGCCGATCATCCTGATCGCATTGGGCGTGGTCGTCGGGTTCGTGGCCATGAGCATGTTCCTGCCCATGTTCGATATGACGAGCATGACCCAGCAGAAATGAGGACCGTGTATGTTCAACTTACCTGGAAGCAGGCAAACGCCGATCGGCCTTGACGTGGGCGGCCGGCATTTCGCGGCGGTGCAACTGACGCGCGGCAAATGCGCGACGCGCGTGGCCGCCGCGCTCCTGCTGCCGCGAACGGATGACAGCCCCGCCCCATCGGGCGACGAAGCGCATCGGCTGGTGCAGGCGATGGATCGCGCCGGGTTTATCGGACGCCGCGCCGTGGTCGCGGTGCCCCGGGAAAAATTATTGGGAAGCCTGGTCGAGCTTCCGCGCGGGGCGGCGTTGCCGGTCGAGCAGATGGCGCGTATGGAAGTGGCGCGGAGCCATCGCTGCACGCCCGATTCGTTTGAGGTGGCCTGCTGGGAATTGCCGGCTCCGGCGCGCCCGACGCGGGTATCGCCGGTCATGGCGGTTGCTTGCCGGCATGAAGACGCCGCTGCGATCCTCGATCCGCTGGAATCGGCGGGGCTGGATGTGATCGCCCTGGACGCCAGGGCCTGCGCGCTGGCCCGCGCGGCGGCGCGGTTGACGCCGGCCTCAAGGGGCGTGACGGCGCTGCTGGATTTGGGCTGGTCGGCGGCCACTTTGGTGCTGCTGTACCAGGGGGCGGTGGTGTACGAGCGCAAAATACCGGACGCAGGTATCGGAAAATTGCACGCGGTATTGTGCGAGCGCCTGCATTTGGAGCGGGAGGTGGCCGATTATCTGTTAGGCGAGGCCAGCGATGGCGGCCCCGCCGCGGCCAGCGCAGGCTCCCAGGATGCCAGGACGTTGTTGTCGGCGCATCTGGAGGCGCTGTCGGGCGAGGCATCGGCGTCGTTCGCCTACGCGGCCCATCAATACGCCGACGCCGGCGTCGAGCGCGTGTTGCTTTCCGGCTACGGGGCCGCGATACCCGATGCCGCGCGACGGCTCAGCAAGCTGTTTGGCGTGGAGTCGCGCACTTTGGCGCCGGCGGATCTGGCGCCGTGCCGGCCCGAGCAAAAAGAGGCTTGCATGTCCCCGGCGCTGCTGTCGGCGATGGGGCTTGCGATGCATGGGACTTGCGAACTGTCACATGCAATGGAAACCAGGGCCACCGAATCATGCAAGGCGTGAACCTTATCCCCGCCTCCCGCCGCGACGCCAAGCGCCGCCGGCTGCACACGCGCTGGTGCGCGGCAGGCTGCGCGGTTTACGCGGCTGCCGCTCTCGCGGGCGCGGTGGCGTGTCAATTGTCCTGGGGCGGCGCGCGCCCGGCACTGGCCGCGCAAATTCATGCCGCCGACGAACAGGTCAGCCGCGCCAAGGCCAGGGCGGCCGTCACGCACGCACATTTGGCGGCGGCGCACACCGCGATGGACGCGGATCGGCAGATCGCCGAGCAGCCCGACTGGAGCCATTTGTTGGGCGTGCTCGCCCGGCAGTCTGGGGACCAAATTGTTTTCAACTCCTGCGCGGTCGGGCCAAATCTTCAAGCCGATGCGTCGCCCGCGGCGGTTCCCCCCGCCGCGAAGACGCCTGGCTCCGGTGCGTCCAGGACGGCGCTTGCGCTGACCGTCAGCGGATTTGGCCGATCCCAGTTGGCCATCTCGCAATTCGTTTTGCGGCTGGAAAAAACCGGGCTGTTTGCACGCGTTGCCGTCCAGACGCACCGCGAAACGTATCTGGGCGGCGAAGCCGTCTCTTTCCAACTCATTTGCTCGCTGGATGAACCGGCAGGGAAGGGGACGCCATGAAGCGCACCGCCACGACATGCTGGCAAATCCATGGAGCGGGCATCGCCGCCTGCGCCGCGCTGAGCGCACTGTTTTGGTTTGTGCTGGTTGCACCGGCCCTGGGCAAACATCACCATCAGTCGGCGATGGTTGAGCAACTGGCCGCGCGCCAGCTTGAGGCCCAGCGGTCGCGAGCCGACCTGGAGGCCAGCCAGCACGAATTAAGCTCGATGAATGAAGCCGTGTCGCAAGGACGCCTGACTCTACAGCCGGCATCAACGGTAAACGCACGGATCGCAAAGCTGGCGGATCTGGCCGGCGCGTGCGGCGTGACGCTCGATGAAGTGCGCCCCGCCCCCCCCGCCGACGCCGCCCATTTCCAGACCGTGGCCATTCGCGTCGCCGGCACCGGCTCGTTTCCGGCGTGTGCCGCGTTCCTGCATCAACTGCACGCCGCCTTCCCCGACATTGGCGTTCAATCCTTCAACGCCGACAATCCCACCCCCGGCCCGGCCAGCCCGAAATTGGCGCTGAAACTGGAATTGGTTTGGTACGCGAAAAAGGGATAGCCGCTCGCGCGGAATCAAACCCACGGCGCGTTTGCGTCGCCCGTACTTTGCGTAGGGTTCGCTTCAGCGAACGCGGCTGGCGGCTTGCGGGAACAGCGTTCGCTGAAGCGAACCCTACGCAAAGTACGGGCGACGCAAAC
>Ga0209483_1002422_pt1 | contig 13113 bp, 17 predicted proteins | sample NGEPerA_FD_184508 | JGI IMG/M metagenome (GOLD analysis project Ga0209483, IMG submission 184508) | Arctic peat soil microbial communities from the Barrow Environmental Observatory site, Barrow, Alaska, USA - NGEE PermafrostL2-A... | ecosystem: Environmental > Terrestrial > Soil > Wetlands >... | reverse complement strand
TATATAATGATTTTCAGTTTTTTTCTGAATCGGTGAAAATATATTTTCCCGTCTTGGTGGTTCCTATCCGCTTGATCAATCCCGCCTCAATCAACGGATTCATTATTTTCATAGCGCCCTGCTTCGTTACGCCCAGCCCTTCCCATATTTCCCTCGGCGATAAACTTTGTTGGTCTCTTATCAACCCCAAAAGCCTCTCTTGTTTGGGCGTCAAAACCATTTTGGCCGATCCCGTTTCGCCCTTTAACCGCTGAATTCTTTCCCAAACCCGTTCCAGTGTCAGATGAACCACTTCGGCGGTATATTCCAGCCAACCCGTCAGGTCATCCCCTTCTTTACGAACGAGATCAAGATTTTTGTAATAAAGCGGTCTCTTTTCCCAATAAACCTCATCTACGGAAAAGATATGATGGGTGTCAAACCCCCGGCGGTACAGTTCCCAAAGGGCCAGCATCCTTCCGGTCCGGCCATTACCGTCTCCAAAAGGATGGATGGCCTCAAAACGATAATGAATAATTCCGGAAGTGATCACCGGTGACAATTTGCGCACCTCTTTGTTCCACCATTCCAAAAGCTCGCGCATCAGGCCGCTCACCTGCGCCGCCGCTGGCGGCAGATGGTTTCCTACCCGCACCTGAAAAGTACGGTACCGACCCGCCTGTCCCTGGTCCATCACACCGGCGGAGATAAAGGAATGAAGGTCAAAAATATCCTCATGGACGATTGTTTTTTTGTTCGCGTGTTTTTCAACATAACGCAACCCGGCGAAATAATTCAGAATTTCCCGCGTCGCCCGTTCCGTCGAAGTCGAGATCGTTTTTCCTTCACCCAATAAGCGTACTTCGGCCAAGGTCAGCGGATTTCCCTCAATTGCGGTCGAGCTATGGCTATTGCGGTCCCGAGCGTCTTTTTGAAGGCTGGGAATCCAAGGTACTTGGATCGTCGCGGTCATAATTTTCTCCCGGAAGACCGCTATTTCTTCCAGAAGTTTAAGAAGGTGGGGCGTGATTTCAAAACGAGGTATGTAGGACATGGAAGTATCTTAATTATTAGACAACCATAAGTCAACTAATTAGACAACCTAAAGTCAACTTATCAGGCAACCAAGCTGCGGTGCGGGGAGCCTGGAAGCTTTTTTACTTTTTAAAAAACAGCAAATAGCACAAAAGAGGGATTTCTATTACTTGCAAAAACAAAAGAAGATTTACTCGTTTTCTAATAACATCAACTTTGAAAATGAGTCCATTTATAATTTTTTCAGGCTTATAAGACTTGATTAAATTTATGCCGTTCATTGCCGCCCCAACTATTACAGACCACATTATTGGTTCCATCTTTTCCTCACAATCATTTATTTCAATCAGCTAATTACCGATTTACGGTGCTCATATCCGCGTAGCGGGGGCCCGCGGTGATCTGCTGGGGAAAAGCCTTGTCCAACTCGACTAAATCCTCCACGGTTAAAACCACGTCCAGCGCTTTCACGTTTTCTTCTAACCGCGAGCGTTTTGTGGTTCCGGGGATTGGCACTACATCGGGACCCTGCGCCATTACCCAGGCCAGGGCCAGTTGGGCTGGTGTGCAGTTTTTCTTGGAGGCCATTTGCTTCACTTTATTCGCCAGATCGAGATTTTTTTTAAAGTTCTCGCCCTGAAACCGAGGATGCATTCTTCGCCAATCATTCTCCGGCAGGTCATTGGGCGTTTGAAAGCTTCCCGTCAAAAAGCCCCGGCCCAGCGGGCTGTAAGCCACAAACCCAATGCCCAGTTCCCGGGTGGTTTTTAAAATTTCCAGTTCAGGCTCCCGCGACCAAAGCGAATACTCGGTCTGTAACGCCGAAATGGGATGCACCGCGTGGGCCCGGCGTATCGTGTCCGGCGCCGCTTCCGACAACCCCAAAAAGCGCACCTGGCCTTCCTCCACCAGGTTGGCCATGGCGCCGACGGTTTCCTCAATGGGCGTGTTCTTGTCCACCCGGTGCTGGTAGTAAAGGTCGATATAGTCTATGTTTAACCGCCTCAGCGAATCCGCGCAGCATTGGGTTACATAGTCGGGTTTGCCGTTAACCCCTAAAAACTTTCCATCGGCGGTGCGCTGGTTGCCAAACTTGGTGGCGATGACAAATTTATCCCGGTTCCCCGCGATGGCCTCGGCTATCAGTTCCTCATTTTTAAAGGGCCCGTACATGTCGGCGGTGTCTAAAAAGATAACCCCCAGCTCCATCGCCCGGTGAATGGTCGCCATCGATTCTTTATCGTCGCGACCCGCGTAAAAGTCGCTCATGCCCATACAGCCCAACCCCATCTTCGATACCATCAGCCCCTGACTGCCCAAGGCTACTTTTTCCATGATTTACTCCTGGCGGGAATCAAATTTTCTTTTTAAAATTTTTGCCGTAAGACGAGCGGCCTTCCCGCAGTGCCACCGCGTGATGTTTTTTTGATTTTTTCTCAAAATAACTATCGGTCTTTGAATTTTCCAACAAGATAAGACTTTTTTTACTAATAGCTCTTAAAGGGTAACCGAGACCATCAAATATTTTTTCAATTCGTTCCCATGTGGGATTTCCTGCTTTGGAGAGTGTGCGGTATAGATTTTGACGGTTCAAGCTGGTATTTTTGGCAGGCTTTGTCAGACCGCCGGTGGCCTGAGCAACATTTCGAATCGCCAAAAGTATCAAACGTTGGTCTTCGTCTTGAAGCGCCTCGTTCAAATAAGCCTCCCGTAAAGGCTCGTCATTCCGAAGCCGTTCGATTAAAAAAACCTGGTAGCTCGCCGATTTTTTCATTTTATTTTCTTAGATTTTTAAGCGTTTTTTCAAAGTGCATGGCCTTTTCATTTTTTCTTTGGGCGATGACCGTCAAGTCATGGGGGTCTTCCGACATTTTTTCAAGCTTATGAATGATGTCGCTCAAGGGTATGGATTTCCCTTTCCTAGACCGCATCGCTTCAGCCTTTTTCTTAATTTTCACCGCTTCTTTCAGCGAAGGTTTGGAAAAGGTCCAGCCGTTGTATTCATAAACAGCCTTCTTGATGGAGCTAATAAGCTTGTGGTCGCGGGGATCTTCGTGAATATGGCGAATTTTCTCCTCGATGGCATCGTTAATGAACCCCGAAAGATCGGCATAATGCTGTTTCTTCGCGATTTGAAGCAGCTTACCAGGGTCGACTTTAGGCCTAAAGTTAATACCCCGCATAGTTCCTCCTCAACCTAATCAATTGACGCTCTTAGTGTAGTGCACTTGTATTACAACGTCAAGAATGCCTTCTCAACAAGACCGCGCGGGTAATTTGAACTGTTTTGGTTTCTGCGTGCGCTTCTCCTGACAAGCGAATCATTTGATCCGTTTCAGCCCTGAAAAGATTTAAGCCATTGAATCGATAAACAAAAAACCATTTTTCAGGAGGAAAATTCTCCAACGCTTTTAATCGCGCCAGAATATCGGGCCTCAAATTCGGATGTTTCGCGTAAATGCTCTCAATTTCTTTTGCCGCTTCAAAAGAAAAGGCGACATGCCACTTTGCAATTCTCGCTCCAATTTAAAAGGTATACGCAAGTATACTATTTAAAAAAGTTAAACATTTCAAGAATTTTGGGAAAGTAGGATCATTGGTAAGCGGAAAGGTTACCGGCTTTTTTTGAGGTAAAAAAGTCCGGCGGAGGGGGCCAGGAAATAACAGATCAGAAGCACATACAGCGTCATGCTGGCCCAAACGTTCCAATAGGCCAACCCGACGGCGATGAAATAAAAAATGGGTCCGCGGATATAACGGCGCCCGATGATTTTTAACTTTTCACGGTCTTGCTTGGTTTCCACCAGTCCGGGCGTGCGCAGGGCGTACCACCAGATCAAGTTATAAGGAATGCCCCCCACCGCCAAAACCCCTCCATAAATCATCGCCGCCGCGCGGGCGTCTTCCGGGTTCAACAGTAAGTATTCGCCCAGGCTCGCGGCCGCCAGGGGGATGAGCACGACATCCATCAACACCAGACTGTTGATCAAAACCAGCAGATGATCGGCCTTTTTGATGTAACGAAACATGGCGTGATGGTTGACCCAAATGATGGTCATCATGATGAAGCTGATGGCAAAACTCAGATAAGCCGGCCATTGTTCCAGCGCCACCTGCAACAGGCGCTTCCCGCCCGTCAAGTCGCCGGCCTGGGGTATATGGATGCCCAGCACCAGCAAAGTCGCCGCGAAAGCGATAATGCCGTCGCTACGAAGAGCTGCCTAAGCTCGTCCTGCGATGAGCCCTCTAGGCGAGGCGCACGGTTTGGTCGTTACCGTTTCAAGGAAACGGTAAAAAGCCAGCATCCGCTCCACCGGAAACAAGTCTGCCGGCTTCAAGCCTATTTTCGGGTGTTTTGTTAGCACTAAACCAACCTTGTTTTTAAGACCTTATTTTTGTCATTGGTTCTACTTTAATTTTAAAACCGAACCCATGCACAATGCCCTCAACTGTTGAATAAGCGGGGTCTTTTTCACCTGACAACACCTTATAAAGATTTTGACGGTTTAACCCACTGCTCTTCGCAAGTTTTGTCATACCGCCTAAAGCTTTAGCGACATTTAAAAACATAGCCAAAGCCACTTTTCCTTCCTCTTCATTTAACGCTTCATTCAAATAGGCCATACGAAATTCTTGGTTTTCTTTGAGTTTTCCAATTAAAAGTTGATTAAAGTCGTTTGTGCCTTTCATTTTTTCTTCTCCTTATTTCGCTCTTTAAATTCATCCCAAAGCTCTATAGCCCTTTGAATATCTTTTTGTTGTTCCTTTTTACTCCCGCCCAACAAGAGAAGAACAATTGTATTTCCCGCTTGAGCAAAATAAACACGGTATCCCGGCCCCGCATCAATCACCATTTCCCATACGCCTTGACCGCCCGATAATATTTTCGCGTTACTCCAATTTCCCTGTTCTAGTCTCGATAAATACTTACCTACCTTTGCCGCTGTAGTCGCGTCTTTCGAGATTAAAGCTGAATACCATTCTCCAAACGGTTTCTTACCATCTGGTCTTTCGTAATATTTAAGCTCACTAGGTTTAGGTTCTGGCATAGGGATTAATTAATTGTCGCTTATTAGCGACAACCTGTCAAGATTCCTTAAAGTATGGGTTTTAATAGTCGTTGGCCTGGGGTATATGGATGCCCAGCTCCAGCAGGGTCGCCGCGAAAGCGATAATGCCGTCGTTACGAAGAGCTGCCTAAGCTCGTCCTGCGATGAGCCCACTAGGCGAGGCGCACGGTTTGGTCGTTACCGTTTCAAGGAAACGGTAAAAAGCCAGCATCCGCTCCACCGGAAACAAGTCTGCCGGTTTCAGGCCTATAGCTGGTCCATCATCCACCCGATGATGGCCACGTTTTGCTGATACCGAATGGATAACATTGGGTATTGGGGGGTGTTTATTTACCACGCAATAAACCTTTCGCGTTGGGTCAAATTAGCGGTTGGATCCGCTCAAACAATATCGCCTCTTAATTAACACCGAATTTAGCTTTGGTTTCGGCAACGCTAAAGACTTTTCCTTTTTCCAAATCCTGTAAACCCGCGAACACAGCTCTTACAAAAGGAGTTTCATTTGGCTTTTGTGTGAGTTTTTGGTTCGATTTTCGCTTTGTTTTTTTATTTTTCATAAAAGTCTCTAGGGTTTAAATACTTTTAATTCCAAGTCGTGGATAGCACGAAAATGTTTGGCATTGCCTGTCGCCAACGGCAGGCCGTTTTCCACAGCCGTGGCGGCGATCAACGCGTCACCGGCGCCCAGGCTGTGGCTCAAACCGTATTCCTCCAGATAAACCATGGCCCGGTGGCTTATCCCCTCCGTAAACGGCAATAGGGTAAACCCCGCAGCGAAAAGATACTTTTTCGCTTCTTTTAACTGGGAAGCATTTTTCGCGTCCTGGATAAACTCAAGGTAGGTTTGGACCGAAATGAAACGGCTGGGCGCGTTGTCCACCCAATCGGCGGCTTTGGTATTTCCCCGCTGAACCCAAATGAGAATATCGGTGTCAAAGATCATGATACCGGGGCCTGCGGATTTCCTTCATGATCTGCTTGACGCTTCGCTTGTCGTTTTTACGCATTCCAAAAAAAGGATGCTTTTTACTGTCGAATTTTTTCGCGGGCTCAGCGGAAACCAGGGTTCCCTTCAGCTTGCCGTGATAATAAATGGATACGGGTTCCCGGGCATCGAGTGCCTTCAGGACATCCTTCATTTTGTATCTCAAGTCGACAATTGAAGCTTTCATAATATGTCTAGTTTAACTAGACATATTCAATTGTCAAGATTGCCATAACGGGTTCTCACAAAACTGCATGAAAAGGTCCCAGCGTCGATGCCGCAAGCCGAGATGCGAGATTTCACCTGTTGTGAGGCTTCGAGCCGAACAACACGCCTTGGTTGTATGCCGCCCCTCTATTTTGAGATTCGATAATGAGGGCGGTATTACCCCGCGCCATTCGCTTGCGAATTGCGGGGTACCCAATCCCATGATTCATATGGGGATTGGGTACCCCAGTGTTTAACCGGTTTCTCAAAAGAAACCTCTTAATATAAGACAACCATAAGTCAACTTATTAGACAACTGTAAGTCAACTCATCGGTCTACTTCGTACCCGCGCTATTTGATGCCGAATTTGGCCTTGGTTTCGGCGACGCTGAAAACTTTTCCTTTTTCAAGATCGCGCAGACCTTCCAATACCGCCTTTATGAACGGCGTTTTCTTGGGTTTACGTATCAGCTTTCGGTTCAATTTTCTTAGGCGTTTTTTATTCACGGTGATTCTCAGATGATTAAAACCAGAGCCCTTTTTAAACCTTAATTTTTTTGACCTGGTGAAAATGGTCGAAATGCTTGTCCAGTGTCAAAAGTGAAAACTGATGCCGGGCGCAGAGGGCCGCTATCAGTCCATCCGACGCCGGAATTTGAAAACCCTTTGACCTCATGCCGTTTAACAGTTCGCCTGCGGTTTGAAAATCAACCCGCTCGGTTTCAACATAAGGCAAAGCGGTCATAAGGTCTTCCAGCATGCCTCTTTCCCCCGCTTTAGCGCCCTGCAAAAGTTCCAGCTCTACTGTTCCGCACAATACCACGTCATTTTCTTCTAAAAGACGGTCTAAAGTATTGGCGGCGGCGCTGGGCTTGCCGCGAAAATAATCAACCCAGGCTGAAGTATCAACGAGAACGTTTGCCATAGGTTGCCCGATTCTCTTGGATTTCCATAGACCGAAGCTTTTCCCAATTGTCTTCCATGTAAAGCTTGCCCCTTAAAGACCTCAATTTTTCAATTTTCAGGTGCTGAACCCAGTCGGCCAAGGCGCGGTTCACCGCTTCGGTACGGGTCTTTGACTTGGTATATTTCATCAGTTTTTCCATCACGCCGTCTTCCACGGTTATGGTGGTGCGCATTTCTCAACCTCCATCATCAATATTACCCATAATTGTATGCTGTATATCAGCATCTGTAAATCATGTATTTGATGATTGGCTGCGGGAGAGGTCCCTGCGTCGAGGCCACAAGCCGAGATGCGAGATTTCACCTGTTGTGAGGCATCGAGCCGAACAACACGCCTTGGTTGTACCAACGCTTTATATAAGCGTTGGTAGGGTATACCCGATCTAAATTACACCTGCCGCGAACCGACAAGGTGAGCGGCAAGCTTTGGTTGTGACAACTGCTATAAAGCAGTTGTCACAAAGAGATCGGGTGGCGTTTACCTAACGTGGAGAATGTAGCCAGGCCCCTAATTTTTCCGGCGTTTAACGGGTTTCTCAAAAGAAACCCTTTGATGTAAAATTTTAAAAACATTGGATTTAAACAGGAGGGATTATGGCTAAAAGAGGCCGCGGGAATTTCGCACTCACCCCAAAACAACAAAAGACTGCAGTCCGTCTTGCCAAGCTAGGTATCCCGTTTAAAAAAATCGCCGAGCAATTTGATGTTACGGGCACTACGATAAGCGCGACCATGACCCGTTTAGGTTTTTCCAAAGGATGGAGAACCAAAAAAATCGAAAAAATGAAACTGGAAAAAATTCAACTCGTCAAAGCTGAATTGAAAAAGAATCCCAATATCGGATCTGTTCTGAAAAAGTATGGTTTATCCTACAGTTCACTGTGGTATCGGGGCATTTCGCTAAAAAATTCAAAAGAATTGAAAATCGGAAAAAAGCTTAGGCCTAAGTTCCTCAAATGCAAGTTATGCGGCGCGTCCCTTGAAAATAACCGTTTCGATAGAAACCTATTGTGTCTCGAATGCGGACGTAAATATAGCAACGAAAATTCAAGATTGAGTCACCGTAGAAAGAGGAATAAATCCAGGATGAGGCGAAATACAAAATTAGATGATCATATTAATGAAATTGTACGGCGACTCGCGGAGAGAGAAAAACCTCGGGGAGAGGCCCCTGTGCCGAACCCACAAGGTGAGGCATGAGGTTTGGGTGTACCCGATCTAAATTACACCTGCTGCGCATGACCTTGGCCGAAGCGACGAAGGGCCAAAGGCCCGTCCTGTACCGAGGCCACTAGCCGAGGTACACGATTTGGTCGCTACCGTTTCCAAAAAACGGTAGACGCTGAGGCCCATGGTTATATTGTGTCGATTACGTCGAGGAATCGGCTTGAGCGGCAAGCTTTGGTTGTGACAACTGCTTTATAGCAGTTGTCAGAAAGAGATCGGGTGGCGATTGCCTAACGTGAAAAATGTAGGCCAGGCCCTGATTTTCTTTGTTATAAATCCGCTTTTCTCAGGGCGAAGTCGCCACGGCGCCATTCGCACCGAGCGCCACAAACTTTCCGTTTCCATAGGTCATCGCGATCGTGTTGGTGATAGGGATGGTATGGGCCGTCCAGGTAATCCCGTCGGGTGAAGTTTCCACCGCCGAGGAGCCGCTTCCAGCCGCCACAAACAATCCATTCCCGTAAGCCACTGCGTGATAAGCCAGTGTGCCGCTGCCGGCCGCGGTTTGGGGGGTCCAGGTGCTCCCATCGGGTGAAGTCGCGTTTGCCATATCATCCTCATTGACCGCCACAAACAATCCATTCGCGTAGGTCATCGCCATCCAGTCCGCTGAAAAGGGCATGCCATGGCTTGTCCAGGTAATCCCGTCGGGTGAAGTTGCCACCGCCGAATTATTATTACTGACCGCCACAAATACTCCGTTCCCGTAGGCCACGGATACCCAAGCCTTCGTGCTGGGCAGACTGCGGCCTGTCCAATTAATCCCATCGGGTGAAGTCGCCGCCACCGCGCTACTCGACGCGACCGCTACAAACAAACCATTCGCGTAAATCACCGACGTCCAGTTCTCATTACTGGGCAGTAATGAACCCGTCCAGGTAATCCCGTCAGATGAAACCGCCGCCGCTACCGAATTGCTGCCATTCACCGCCACAAACACCCCGTTCCCGTAGGCTATCGCCGACCAGGAAGTCAGAACGGTGGGAATTTGGTGGGTCGTCCAGGTAGTTCCCGTTCCCGGCAAGGGCGTGGGCGTAGCCGTCATGGTGGCTGTCGGCGCCCCAGGGGTTGATGTCACCACCACCGTCACCGGCCCGGCGGAAGCGGACGGGCTCAAAGTCTGTCCACAGGACGAAATAAAAATAACCGACCCCGCCAAAACCGCCGAAACCATCAAAGCCGGCCATTTGAATTTCATTAAACTTTTTTTCATCAAACCCTCCGTCGGTTTTCCGTTGTGGAACAGGACTCATTTTTTATGGAATCGATTATAGCCACACATTCCTGATGAAGTTGGTTTTTAAGATGAACCCAGGCGTCGGAAGGGATCTTCAGCGGATGAATTGGCGAAGGTGACGCGATTCATTGGCAAGCGGAATAAACGAAACGATCTACATTACTGACAAACTATATTCCATTAGGTCTGGCACCTGGGTTAGACAAGGAAAACCTAAAGTGGAAAATGTAGGCCTGGAGTTCCCCCCAAAAAATGGACACCTGAGATGAGTGGACTTCCCCCGATTTAGTGGACACACTAATTCGGGGGAAGTCCAGCCAGGCCCCTGATTTTTCTCATTAAGTACCCTTCAGTTGATCAATTCAAAACCAATGTCTTTTAAGTATTTAAAAGTTTTATCGTAATATTCAGGTTTTCTGGTCGGATCATTCACGTCGCCTGGTGGAACTACAATAACCATTCCCTGTCTTGCCCTTGTTAATAAAACACGATATGCATTCTTGAGATATTTTTGTCGTTCATCAGAGTGGATATGTTGCCATTTACTTCCACGAAACGACCAGTTTTCCCAACCATTCGGGGTGTATCGAAAATCAGCATCCCAAGTCACACATGCCCAATCTAATTCCAAACCCTGTATATGAAATTCAGTTGCAACATCTTCTAAATAATATGAAGAACGGACATCATCTTTATCATCCAAGAACCAATGTATGGGATCGACAGGAGTTTTCACATCAATAGCATGGGGTTTCAATCTTTCTGCTTGGGAAGAAACAACAATTCCATATCTTTCAGTACCACGAGCCTTACTTCTTAACCACACTTTGGCTTTACCCAAGTCACGAGTGATTACAATTGGATATTTTTCTTTAAGCCCAATCAAAGATTTTTTAGCCTTTTCTATATCGAGATCTAATATTTCTTTAATCAATTCTGCTAAATTTTCAGCTCGAAAAGACCGCATTGAAACAGACAGATGTAAATCTTCTTTCATTTTTGTGTTGGATTGGCTCATATATTGTTTAATTAGCTCTGGTGTTCCGTATTCCGAATCCGAAAGCTTTGGCGATATATAAATCTTCCAATCCGGATACGATCTTTTAATACTTTCAAACCATTCTGATATTCCAGCTTCACCGGTATTAATCTCCTGACCACCACCTACCAAACAGACCACTACAGCCCAATCCCTATGACGATCCATACATGAAATTAGAAACTCCGGTTCAGATTTATCAAAATTAGGCCTATTCTTTTTACGTTTCATGAAATTGCTGGTTTGCTGTACGTTCCACGCTCTTTGGGCTTCGTCAAATATAGCTACGTGTTCCCTGGGTGGATTCAATTCATCAACCAAACCTTCATCCCTGAAGTTGTGAACATTTTGGATAAAAGTCTTAACTTCGCTATAAGCCGATTTCTTCTTTACTCGATTCCCCTTCTTCTTTTCTCTTGAAACCTTGTCGCGAGTTAGAGCCTCTCGAAGAATAGCCACTAAAGGACCATTGCCAGATAAGAACACGCTATAAAGATCGCTATTATTATCAATGTGCTTAGTGGCAATATTTAAACCCACAAGGGTTTTTCCAGAACCTGGGACACCCGTAACAAAACAAATAGATTTTTGGTTTTGGCTTTTAGAATTTTTAATGATTTCAGAGATGGTGTTTGAAGTTTTTTCAATGTTAATTGCCCCAGCATCACTACGCGATATATCAACGACCGAATGACCACCGTAAAGAGCCAAAGCCGCCTCAATGATAGTGGGTGTTGGTGAATATCGACCTTCGTCCCAAGTTGCAGCAACAATGTTTTCACCATCAACGAAATCTAAAATATTCTGAATAATCAAACTTAAATTTTTTGAAGTGGCTTTTATGGGTACGAAAAGTTTATCGTTAGGCAATTCAAATGCTATTTGTGTTATGCCGTCGGAATCATCTGCCCCAGTAGCAATGAGGATCGGAGCAACAAATTTTTCATGACTTGTTTCATGAAAGTTCTTTAAATCGAGCCCATAATCCCAAACCTGATCAATTGCTTGTTTATGGTAAATGTGTTCAAAAATCTTAAATTCGAGAACAAATACAACAGGACCTATTAAAAGAAGTACGTCAATGCGAGAGCCCATGCGTGGTATCGAGTACTCAAAATAAATCGTCCCTTTAAAAGGTTTCAGTCTGCTTTTAAGAACTTTTATTTCTTCCAACCAAGCATCTCTTTGGGTTTGTTCTAAATTGAACTCATTATTTATTGTTAATTTGCCGACTATAGAATCTTCTGGTTCTTTGAGGAAATTTTGAATTGAATCGGAGTAATAGGATCGAATCACTTAACTTCCCTTCAAACCCTCTTTTATAAATACGGTCAAACTATTGATTAAGCCAAAAATCTTTGCTTTAGATGCCAAGCCAAATATTCACGGGATGGTTGTTCATTCAAACCGTCCGGCAAGATCAAAAGTTTTTGGTTTTGATGTGCGTAATAATCACGCCCGTTATCAAATTCTTCTCGAATTTTTGTACTGACTTTCACCTTAAAATCCTCGTCAATCCCTATATACCCTTGATCAAAAAGTGTGTGTAAATCCGATCTAAGCAATAGCCCATTATTAACTGCATGCGGTCCCTCTTTTGAATAAGGTTTGATGTGAGCAGCTTCTAAAACAGGCAAAGTCTTTTCACCTGTAATGGCACATTTACGATGATAAGCTTCTGTAACAATCATTCGAAAAGCACCCTGGCCTAACCGAGGTTTTACCAATTGAGGTGTACCGTAACGTTCTTTTGATTCAATTGCAGCTGGGCTTTCCGGTGAAGCCCAAGACTTAATTAATGAACTAGCTAGCTTGATTTGAACTTGTTCCCAAATTTCATGACCCATTGCACTATCTTCTGAATCCATAGTCATTCCTTGAACAGTGCTTTTAGGCCATTGAGATGGTATAGGAACCCATTGTTCCTTAGGCCAAAAGAATGGTTGGGAAAGAATTGTGCAACCTATTCGTGGATCATGACTTAATAATTCACTTTCATCATCACGAAGTCTCGAAATAGACTCAATAAAGTGCTCTCTGCTGTCTGAACCATTTTTTTGTTCAAAAGCGGACCAAACAAGACTTAGTGGAAAAATAAGATGTTTTACGAAATACCCACCACCAACAATAAAATTATTAGGACTTTTTAATTTAAAAAGAAAAGGTGCCCCTTCAGGTATCGGCCCCCAATTCGTTTGTAATCTTGGCCGCCAAAAATTAACTTCATCATCATTACGTTTGGATAAAAACTGGAACCATTGAAGATCAGTAATGCCGACGTAAAATTTCATTTATCATCAACTTCTGCGGCGTTTGGATATTTCTTCTCATCTTTGTAAACCACATCCATTTTTACAACTTTAGACG
>Ga0209483_1002421_pt1 | contig 13122 bp, 14 predicted proteins | sample NGEPerA_FD_184508 | JGI IMG/M metagenome (GOLD analysis project Ga0209483, IMG submission 184508) | Arctic peat soil microbial communities from the Barrow Environmental Observatory site, Barrow, Alaska, USA - NGEE PermafrostL2-A... | ecosystem: Environmental > Terrestrial > Soil > Wetlands >... | reverse complement strand
GATGTGACCGGCGACAACGGCAAAGGACATCTGAACTTTGACGCGCCGCTCAAAAAGGTCTAAATTTCGGGCCATTGTACTTCGCCTTTTTGCTTTTTCCCACCGGGGGGAATGAGCAGGGCGGCGTGGACGCTCCTGCGCCGCCCTATTTTTTTTGACACTTGCCGCTGGACGATGTGACCGTCTGTTGAATCGGGAGCCAGCCCGCGCAACGTGCAAGCAGTCCTGGAGGAATTTTGTGAAGAAAATTTTCCGCATTGGAATCCTGACCGCCATCGCCTTTACGGCATCTGCATCGGCAACATTCGTCGCGCGCACTGCCTCGGCCAGTCCGGCACCTGCGTTTCCGGGCCTCGGCAAGAACAAGAATAAAAATAAAAACACGAACGAACACACCAAGGAAATGCGGAAGCATCAGAAGAAATTGATCCTGAAAGGGCGCCACGAAAGACACAAGGAAAAGCACACGTAGTGTTTTGGGCTATCGAGTAGCACAGCCACTCTTGGCTGTGTGCAGTTCGCGAAACCCACACAGGCAAGAGTGCCTGTGCTACTCAAACCTTCGTCCACGCCGTGTAGTAATCAAAAAACTTGCCTTAAAACGAAAACGGGGAACCTGGCGGCTCCCCGCTTTAATCTATTTGTTTTTGCCGTCGCGGCACATTCAGTGCCTCAGGCGGTACGCACCGCGTGCGCGGTGTGATGGAATTTATTTGCGTTCTGAGTCCGGTGGAGTCAACCTCACCTCCGAGACATTCGAACTACAACTTCCTTTTACGCCCGCGTCGAGGCTTTGGCAAGAGGAACTCTTACTTATTTTTTGGGGACAAAATTGGGCCGTCGTGGCCCAATTTTAAGGAAATTGCTCGGGCCCTCGTCGCAAAAATTTACAATCGAATTTATTTTACGAACAGGCCTTCGCGGATTTGATCTCTTCCGACAAACATTTTCGAGGAGCGATAGCGGGAAAACAAATTGGAAATTTCTCGGTTTTGAAACACGCGCTGCGGCTGGAACGGACAACTGGCAGGAATGAGTTCCAGGTTTTGAGCATCCAGAACCTTGTAGCGATGGAACATGACAGGCTTCTTGGTGTGGAACATCGCGAAGACGACGCCGCCGTCACGCATCAGCGAAGTAACGCGCGTGGCGAGCCTGGTCATCAGCTCGTTGTCGAGATAATCCAGGTTGTCCCACATCAGCACGGCATCGAACGAATTGTCCGGGAACAGCATGGTTGTCTTGAGAAACTTTTCCGCGCGCCCCTCCGGAGTAAATTCCGACCGGTCGGACTCTGCGGTAAGCTTCTTGATTTGCTCGGCCTGCTCTTCGAGAAAATATTGCCAGGTGGCCAGCAAGTCTTCGGTGTAAACCTTGAAACCGCGTTCGATGAAAAAATTCAGGGTGGATTGTCTGGCGGGTCCGAAATCGAGGAGGTGTCCTCGCCCTATCCCATCCAGCTGCCGGAGAAATTCCTTCAGGCCATTCGATTGCCTTCCAGCCTTGGAATCGGCTCCGGTCGAACTCTGGGAACTACCGGCGGTCGCGACGGCGACCGCCGAACTTGGACGCGCACTTCCCGGCGACGATGGACGTTGCGGCATCGCCGGTTCCTGACCCGGCCGTGATTTGCTGAAAAAGTTCATCTTAATTACCGGTTTCCGCGCCCACTTTCACGGCAGTCGCATGGGCCATGGCAGGCACAGTGGCGTTAGCCTTTGTTCCGGGGCGGTTGTTATTATTTTTGGAATTGTCCGGCCTGTCGATTTCGACTTTGCTGTGAATTTGCGCGCCTTCTCCAATGGAAATACGCAGCGTCGAAATATCTCCGTTGACTTCGCCGGTCGAGCCAATTTCCACGCGATCGCGGCCAAGCAAGGATCCCGAAACTTTTCCACGAACAACGATTTCGCGGGCATCGACGTCGGCGGAAATTTTGCCGTGAGGACCGATGGTCACGCGCCCGTTGGTCAATTCAATCGTGCCCCGCACTTCCCCGTCAATATAGAGATCATCCGTGCCCCGCACTTCGCCCTTGATTAAGAGCGTCGAAGTAATAATTCCGCCGGAAGGCTGCACGACTTCCGCAGTTAGCCCGGCCACGCTTCGAACCGATGGCTCCACGCGTGGAGCCGCCGCCTGCACCGGCGCCGCAGTTGAGACCGGGGCGGGTGTGGTGGTTTGTGCCGGTGATGGAACATTCGCGGCAGGTGCCGCTGGTTTTGTTTCTTCTGGTTTACGCCACATATTTTTTTTATCCCCTGACCGAAAACTCCGTAGCCACTAGGCTGGGCTGGGCGGGAAGCAGCCCGGAGAGGACGGTGAAGTGCAAACTATAGTATCTGGGGGGGCCATTCGTCCGCGCAACTGACCGGGGGTGTTTCCAATCAGATACGGTCTGGAGGTATGTCGATGCGCGAGAGACGCGGCCATAAAGGCTGCGGAAAACTCAAAGCCCTGTCATTCCGAGCAAAGCGAGGAATCCCTCTGCTTTTGTTTTCTTGTACTTAAATCGAGGAGAGATTCCTCGCTTCGCTCGGAATGACAGAATCGAGTGCAAGTTCCGCAGCTTGGCGGCCGTTAGCTGAGCGCGGAGACGACGATTAAAGAACCCTCATTTTGCGAATTGGGGGCGTCACGCAATTCCCACCAGGCGACGACGTATCCAACCAACTCGGTAAAGAACAGCTTCTGCCCCTGCCTGGTTTGCCACCAGCGCGAGGGGTCAAACTCGGCGTCGTGGGCGCCCGTGACGCGAAATGTGACGCTCGCGGGCAGCACACGGCCATAGATGAACCGCGTGCGGCGCGCGTGGTAATTGGAAGTCACGATGATCACGCGCTTCCATCCGCGCATGTGGATCAGCTTCGCGACTTCGCCTGCTTCCTCGCGTGTATTTTCCGCGCGGCTTGCCAGCGGAACGATGGAAGCGGCGGGCACGCCGAAGGATTCGAGATCGCGCTGCATGATTTCCGCCATGCCTGTATTGCGGCGCAGCAGGCGGCCGCTTGCCACGACGGTGGGCGCGACGCCTTCGCGATACAACTCCGCGGCGTGAAAGGCGCGATCTCCTCCAAAATTGTCATCGCCGAGTACGATCAGCGCGTCGGACTGGGCGACCGGCTCGTCGAGCACCCAGAATTGGCCGGCAAAGCGCATCAACGGGTGACGAAGAACGAAGAGCAGCGCGAGAAATCCAATGAAAAAAAGAATGGAGAGGAGGCGGAAAAAAATTCCGCCGCGTTCCTTGCGTCTCATACGAGCGGGTCCAGCTTACGAAGTCGGTCGGCGGCTTCTTCCGGCATCAGAGCGTTGTAATACACTTCCTTAATGCTGTAGGACTTGCTGCGCGTTTCCACGATGGGCAGGATTTCAATGTGCCAATGATAATCATTGGCAATCGACTTCCAGTACTGCGTGGAGGTTTCGCCCTTGGGATGAATCAGATTGGGCGCGGTGTGCACAACGAGATGATAGGCGGGGGCGACCTTGCAAATTCGCTTGAGGACGCGGCGCAACAGGGCCGCCAGATTTCTTCGATTGGATCCGGGGCGCGGCTGCTCGAACATGTGATTATGTTTGCGGTTGAGGATCCACACTTCAAACGGCACACGCGACGCGTAGGGGCATAGCGCGACGTAGTCGCCCTGCGTATCCACGATGCGCTTTCCCTGGCGCTCATCCTGCTTGACGATGTCGCAGAACACGCAGCGCTCTTTTTCCTTGTACCATTCGCGGGAAGCGCGCAATTCGTAAAGGAGCCTGCGCGGCATGAAAGTGGTCGCACTGATCTGCGAATGCGCGTGCGAACCCTCCTGCCCCGCAAGCGAACCGTAATTTTTATAAACCGAAACATATTTGAAGCGAGTATCGCGCTTTAAATCCTCAAGCCGATATCTCCACGCATCCATCACCAGCAGAATTTGGTCATCGCTTAAATCTTCGAGTTTTCGATTGTGTTCCGGCGTTTCGATGACGATTTCATCAGCGCCTATGGGCTGCATCTGGTCATAGATTCCGTCCGCGCGGCGCATGGGATCGCCTTCCACGCGGTAAAGCGGATCGGGATGAGGGAACACGGCGACTTGCGAAGGACCATGCGATGGAAGGCGCAAAAGCGCATTTCGGGACTGCGTTTTATCGGGACAAAACGGACAGCCGCCCGTGGTTGCGCAGGTGTCTTCCCTGTGCCCTACGATCACCCAGCTGCGCGTAATCGGATCCTTACGTAATTCCATCAATGAGCCCTAAACCAATAAGACTTTCGACACGCATACCCTTCGTCGGCAAATCGAGAAAATATAATAGCAGTGCTGGAGATAAGTTGCTGCCTGCATGAGAAATTATTCGAAACCTGTGATGGCCTGAGACGTGGCATAGGCTTCAGCCTGTGGAGTTTGGGCCCTGCAAGGACCAAAGTCCACAGGCTGAGGCCTATGCCACATAAAGCAAGGCGGATTGCTAAAAGTTACCGGGTGTAGCGAGCAGGCGTGGGGCCTTCTTCCAGGCGGTGCCGGTCCCAGATTGCGCCCTCCCGAGAATAGGAAGCCATTTCAAAGTCCTGCGTCAGTTCGAGGCAGTCCGTTGGGCAGGCATCCTCGCAAAGTCCGCAGAACATGCAACGCGAAGTATCGTACGTGAAGTTGGTGAGCACTTTGCGGCGCGTGGCATCATCGCGATGCCAGCCGACGACAATCAAATTTTCCGGGCACGCGAGCGCGCACAAATTGCACGCGATGCACAGCGTCTCCCCGGTTTCCGGATTCATGTTCAGGCGCGGCGCGCCGCGGTACCGCTCCGCGACCATGGGCCGCTCGAGCGGATACTGCTCCGTATAAATATTTTTGGGGTTCTGCGTGCGGAAGGTCAGAATCATACCCTTCCAGAAATCCGCCAGGAACAGTCGCTTCAGGATGGGGTTCATGACGCCTAGTCTGTCGATGAAGATGTCGATTGTCAAGGGGTGTGCGTGTGCGCTGGCCTTCTGATGGCGAATTGCCGTGGGCAACGAGGTTTTGGTAGGACAGGCTTCAGCCTGTCTTCTTTTGATTGGATATCTTGCGCCAAAATTCAAAAGCAGACAGGCTGAAGCCTGTCCTACTTGGGGCTCGCCTGCTATTCGCATCTATCTATGTTTGGACTTGCGTACGCAGTGTATAATCCGGCCAAAGCTTGCCTTACTTTTTCTTGACCGAAACAGGGGAGGGATTTCGTGATGCGAAATCGTCTGTCGGCCATTTTTTCGGGGCTACTGTGGCTCGTGCTGGTGTTGAGCGTTTCGGCCAAGTCTTCTGCGCAAACAAAAAAATCCGACGCAGCGAAAGACGCTAAACCGGGCAACGCTGCGGATCTGTCCGGCGTGTGGATGCGCGATGCGCCTCCAGCCACCGCAACGCAATACTGGATTTTCGAGCTCAATAAGGAAGAGCCGCCGATGACGCCGTGGGGGCTGGAAAAGTACCACGCGGCGAGATCTTCCTTTGGCGCCCACAGCTACCCGCTCGAAGAAATGAACGATCCGGTTCTGCACGGCTGCTACCCTCCGGGCGTGCCACGCGTGTATATGCATCCCTTCCCTTTCCAATTTATTCAGACGAAGGATGAAGTGGTGCAGCTGTTTGAAGTGGATTCGCTGCGCCGCGAAATTTACACGGATGGGAAACCGCGCGATCCCGACCTCGTTCCACTGTGGATGGGAAGTTCGATCGGACACTGGGAAGGCGATACGCTCGTGGTGGACACCGCGAATTTCAACGATAAAACCTGGCTGGACCGCGTCGGGCATCCGCACAGCGATCAGTTGCACGTGGTCGAACGCTTTCGCCGCACGGCACACGATCACCTTGTCGATGACATGACGATTGAGGACCCGAAAGCCTACACGAAACCGTGGACCGCGAAGCTGGAATTCAAGCTGCAGCCCTGGAAGCTGACCGAGCAGTTCTGCGAGGACGCGGAAAATTTCATGGGACTGGAAAAGAAAGAAGCATCGCCCGAAAAATAGTGGCGCACGCCCCGAGATTTAAACATTGACTTAATTTCGATCGGAGCGGATATTTTGCGTAAGCTCTTTTCCCTTGCAATGGGTGGCGATTTTTACAATCGAGACGTTTAGCCCTAGACGCGCATTCAGGAGAATCCGGATGAAGAAGCTGGCGCTCACTCTGCTCGCAGTCTTTTGTTTCTTCCCCGTTTCAGCCCCGGTGCTGGCCCATCACGGCGAAGCAAATTACGATACCGAGAAGACCAGTTCCGTCAAAGGCACCGTGACAGAATTTGAATTCGTGAATCCGCATGTACAGATCACAATCGACGTAAAAAACGATAAGGGCGAAACCGAAAAGTGGACGGGCGAAGCGCGCAGTCCGGCCATGCTGTCGCGATACGGAAGCTGGGACCGCAACACAATTAAAGTCGGCGATGTGATCACCTTTTACGGACATCGAACGAAAAACGGGACCTTTTTCATGCGCCTGGAAAAAATTGTGAAGGCGGACGGCAAAGAGCTGGGCAATCTATAAAACTGTGGTTTTCCGTTTTTTCGTCACGCCGAACACCGCATCGCGCCAAGCCCACGCGTCGCAATTCCGCACATTGGCACATCCTATTATTTTATTTTTGGGCAGATCGCGGACGTCGCGCCCATTCCTGTTCCACTTTGATACCAAAAAATTGCAGTTCCATGCTCAGCAAATGCTTTTCTAGTGATAAAATTCCCGGCGATGAGCACCGCCAGTGCGCGCCCGCAACTTACCGTTCGCCATGTGCAGGAAGCGGACGCCCCCGCCCTGTGCGAAATTTTCAACGAAGCCGTGCAGGACCATCTGGAGACCTTCGATTCCGATCCGCGCGAACTGGATGAACAACGATTAAGGGTTGAGGGTGCCGAGCAGGATCCAAAACATCCCATTTTCGTCGCCGAATTGCGCGATTGGGTGGCGGGCTGGGCGGCACTGACTCCGTACGATACTCGAATCGCGTTGGACGATATCGGCGAAGTGTACATTTATGTGCGGCGCACATTTCGCAGCTACGGAGTCGGACGACAGCTGATGCGCGCGCTTCAAGAAGCGGCGGGGAAATTAGGTTATCGAAAACTGATTGGCAGGATTCTGGCGAAAAATCAGGATGGCCTGAATTTGTGCCGCGCTACGGGCTGGCGCGAGGTGGGCAGGCACACGGCGCACGTCTATCTAAAGGATGGCCCGCATGACGTCACGCTGGTCGAATGCCTCCTTCCGCTTCCCGCTCCCACGCCGCCTGCATCATCCCCTCTACCGTGACGGACTTCGAGTACATGCAACTGGCCATTGAGCAGGCACAGAGTGCCGCGCTGCGAGGCGAGGTGCCTATCGGCGCCGTGATCGCGCTGGAAGGGCGGATTCTAGCGCTGGGGAGCAATCGCACGATTACGGACTGCGACCCGACTGCGCATGCGGAAATTGTGGCTCTGCGCGAAGCGGCGCGAAAGATCGGCAATTACCGGCTCATTGGAGCATCTCTCTACGTGACTGTGGAGCCGTGCGCCATGTGCGCGGGCGCGCTGGTGCAGGCGCGAATCTCGCGGCTCGTGTACGGCGCCGATGAACCGAAGGGCGGCGCAGTTCGCACATGTTTGCAGGTGCTGGATGCGCCGATGCTGAATCACCGCGTGGAGATCGTTTCGGGCGTGCGCGCGGAAGAGTCTGTGCAATTGCTGCAGTCGTTCTTTGCCGCGCGGCGGTGAGCTGGAACGCTGGGAACGCCAATCTCCCGATTGGCGTCCGGAGTGTGCCAATCAGGAGATTGGCGTTCCCCGGCAAAGATGAAATTCCGCAGGCGGCGTGAGTTGAAGTTCCGGGTTCGATTTCCAAATTTGAAATTTGAGATTTGAAATTTACTTCTCCGGCTGCTTTCCCTGATTCATCTTCCACAGCATTTGCCGCAGCATTCCCAGCCAGATCACGGCATCCCGTTCCTGCAGATGCAGGCGCCGAACGAGCCGCCGGATCCGGTCGTCGGAGTCGGAGACGTGCCGCCGGTCCAGAAAGCCGCTGGTCTGCAGCGCGTCCAGCAGCAGCAAAGTAATGCGCTCGAGTTCCGCCGCGGTGGCGAGCTTGGGCCGCGCTGCGGCCCTTTCGTGTTTGGATTCGCGAATCAGTTCGTACAGGCAAACGGCTACGGCCTGGCCCAGGTTCATGGAAATATTTTCGTCGCGAGTGGGAATGCGGATCAGCCAATGGCAGTGGCTAAGCGCCTCGTTGGAGAGCCCGAATTTTTCGGAGCCAAAAAGAAGAGCGACGTTGGCGGTCTTCAGGCGTTTTCGGATGACGCCGGAGCCGTACTCCGGGCGGCGTACAGGGTGGTGCAATTCACGGGTGCGCACAGCTGTTGTGCCAACAACGACCGTGCAGTCGTCCACCGCTTCCGCGACGGAATTAAAAGTTTCCGCGCTGGCCAGCAGGTCAGAAGCGCCGACTGCCGATTTCGCCTCGCGAAACGACGGGGTGTAAGGATTTACGACACGCAGAGTTTTAAAACCAAAATTGCTCATGGCCCGCGCGGCAGCTCCGATATTTAACGGATTTCGCGGGGCTACCAGGACAACCCGTAATCGGCTGAGGTCAACAGTGGGCGGCACGGGATTCCTATTGTAAGGCATGCGTTCCAATAATCCAGTCCAGGGGAGCCGTTGCAGAGGTGATATCTGATTCAATACATCAAATAGATAGATTGGACGAATTCGTCGAACGGGATTACTATGCGGGCAGACTAACGGGTCGCCAGAAAGGGACTCCCATGACCTACGAATACGATCTCTTCGAAAAATTCCCGGATGGTTCATCACTTTGGCGGGCGAGCGTCATTGGACTGGAATGTGCGCGGATTCATGTTTCGGCTCTTGCCGCGCGCTCTTCCAACACGTTCTATGCCATGAATGTGGAGAGTGGAAAGATCGTTCCGCTGACTCTCCCCAATTCAACCGCCTTCCGCGACGGTCTGAAACAGGGACGTCGAAGCAGGAGCGCGGTCGCCTAACGGGAAATTGCAGCGCCAGAACTTCTTCCTAAGCCTTTGCGTGTGTGTGTCTGCGGCCATTCACTTATTTTGAAATAATTGCAAAAAAATGGAACGATCTTCGTTTCAATTGGGAATACAAGAAACCGATGAGCCTTCCTCCGACAGGCTCATCCGCGGAGGGGCGCCGCAAACGCGGCGCCTCTTCACTTCCGTCTCGAGTTGCAGTATGCGACACTACATCCGTTGGACTGCGCGAACCCGGATTCTTAGCGTGTTTTAATTAGTTTTTCCGATCATACAGTGATATTGGTAGTTGCTGGGCGGGCACAGCGTCGACAAGGCAGTGGACGCCCAAAGGCGAATGTACTAATTTGTTGGCATCGAAAGCGGGAAGAGTACTTAGACTTCTAATCGTTCGTCGATAATCGGAGCAATGATCATGGTTACTGCCGCAAAGGAATGCCGCACCAATCCTCGAGAGTCGTTGTCTGAGCCGGTTCGCATACGTCCGAGCGACCCCCAATTTACAGAAGAAATATGCACGACCGCGAACGTGTCTCGCGGCGGACTCTATTTCACCACGACAACCAGACATTATTTTGTGGGGATGAATGTTGTGGTGACGCTCAATTTCGGCCCGGACGACCCCCGGCATCGTGAACAAATCGGCGATGTGGTGCGAGTCGATCGGCTCGCCGACGACATGGTGGGCGTGGCGATTCGCATCCTGATGCACAACAATCCCGGCATCTACTCAGGGACATAGCGGGTCGTTAGTTCCGCGCTGAGCCCGGCGGATCGTTACAGCAAGCCGTGTTTGTGCCTACATACTTCCCTGTATAGTCGCTCATTATGCATCGCGTAATACTTCGACCTGTGAACTGTTCGCTTCTTAGGGTTCAACGCAACGCGCCCGGGGTTGAACGCTCCCCTTGCGCTTGGCAATCTCCCGATTTGAAGAAAAAATTGCGCATCGGCTCAGTTGGCAGTGAGCTGACCACTTGCAATCCTACGCGCGGCAGGGAAATTCCGATGCGGTTCCGTGCGGCATCGCTTCTTTATTCCCCTTTTTTTGTCTGTTTCCAGTCGATTATTTTTTGCATCTAAGCTGTACGCCGTAACGCTCCGTTTTCAGACGGCGTCTAAGCAGTTGAATTTTTTGCAAAGCATTTATCGCCGAGGTCTTATCGATCAGCACCAGAAAGCGGAGGGTTTAGAGCCGACCCAAGGGAGATTCCGATTGACTCCGGACACGAACGAACATCCTGCCATCCGTCCCGACCACCAACTTCCAGCGTATGAACCGCCCGTCCGCCGGCGTAGTTATTGGGTTTGGATCTTGATCGCAGTGCTTCTGATTGTCGGATTAATTGTTTGGCATTTTTATTCGCAAAGTGAGGAGAACGCGAAGAAAGCCGCAGCGGCGCGACCGGCGCCCAACGTGAATATAACGGTCGCGACCGCACAAAAAGGAAATATTGGCGTGTACCTTGAATCCATCGGAACCGTAACGCCCGTTTATACGGACGCGATCACGAGTCAGGTTAACGGACTGGTTACCGTCGTTCATTTCAGGGAAGGCCAACGGGTGAACAAGGGAGACCCCTTAATTGATATCGATTCGCGGCAGTACCGCGCCACCTTACTCCAGGCGCAAGGAACGCTCGACAAAGACGAAAACGTGCTCGGGCAGGCGCGAATGGATCAGGCCCGCTACGAAGCGGCGTGGAAACGCAACGCGATCGCCAAGCAGGTTCTGGACGATCAGGAAAAACTGGTTCTGCAGGATGAAGGCACGGTCAAGAACGATCAAGGGACAGTTCAATACGATCAGGTTCAGGTCGACTACTGTTCTATTAAATCTCCGATTTCCGGCAAGGTGGGGTTGCGGCTCGTGGATCCGGGAAACGTGGTGCAAGCTTCAGGAAACGTGACACTCGCGGTCATCACGCAAATGGAACCAATCACGGTCATTTTTACGATTCCCGAAGATAGCCTGGGCCCGGTGGAAACACGTTTGCGCAATAATGCCAGGCTTGCCGTCGATGCCTTTGACCGCACCGCGCAATCGAAAATAGCCAGTGGCACGCTGCTTACGATCGATAACCAGATTGACACGACCACCGGCACGCTTAAGGGCCGGGCCATTTTCGACAACAAGAATGACGCGCTTTTTCCCAATCAATTTGTAAATACACGACTGCTGGTCAACACCCTGCAAGGAGTGACGCTGGTTCCCGCTTCCGCGATTCAACAAAACGGACAGGCTTCCTTCGTCTACGTAATTCAGAACAATACCGTGCACATGCATCCTGTGAAACCGGGAGTTACGAATGCGGGGATGACCCAGGTGGACAATGTGAATCCCGGAGACGTTGTGGCAACCAGCAGTTTTGACAAACTTCAGGATAATGTGGCCGTCACGGTTGCCGGCGCTCCCCCACAAAATGGGACGCCCAGGAGCCACACGCCGTGAGCCCTTCCCGCCCATTTATCTTGCGGCCAGTGGCCACCGCTTTGTTGATGGCTGCGATTCTTCTGGTCGGAATTGTCAGCTACAAACAGCTACCGGTTTCCGCTCTGCCGGAGGTCGATTACCCGACGATTCAGGTTCTTACGTTTTATCCCGGCGCGAGCCCCAACGTTGTGGCCACGACCGTGACTGCTCCACTCGAGAGGCAGTTTGGGCAATTGCAGGGACTGAGCCAGATGACCTCCACAAGCTCGGGAGGCACGTCCGTCATCGTGCTGCAATTTTCGCTTTCGCTGGCCATCGACGTGGCGGAGCAGGAAGTGCAGTCAGCCATTAACGCCTCGCAAAGTTTATTGCCGTCGATTCTTCCCGCGCCTCCCACGTACAGCAAAACAAATCCGGCCGATGCGCCCGTCCTGACTCTGGCAATTACTTCCGACGCGATGCCGCTCTCGCAGGTTGAGGATCTGGTTGACACGCGGCTCGCGCCTAAAATTTCGCAGCTGAGCGGCGTCGGACTCGTGACCATCAGCGGCGGGCAAAAACCAGCGGTGCGCATTCAGGCGAATCCAACCGCCATGTCTTCCTACGGAATCAACATGGAAGACCTGCGCACGGCGCTGACGCAATCGAGCGTGAATGCGGCGAAGGGAAACTTCGACGGTCCGCGGCAGGATTATCAGATTGATGCAAACGATCAGTTGATCACGAGCAACGATTACAAGGGCGTGGTGGTCGCCTACCGCAACGGCGCGCCCGTGATGCTCACCGATGTGGCCAACATCATCAACGGCGTGGAAAACAATAATCAGGCCGCGTGGATGAATCAAACGCCCGCCGTAGTTTTAAACGTGCAGCGCCAGCCCGGCGCGAATACGATCAGCGTGGTGGAAAGCATTAAAAATCTTTTGCCGCAATTGAAAGCGAACCTGCCCACCGGAATCCAGGTCACCACGCTGACGGACCTGACGACTTCGATCAAAGCGTCGGTTGCGGACGTCGAATTTGAATTGATGCTGACCATCGGCCTCGTGGTGCTGGTCATATTTCTTTTCCTGCGCAGTCTGTACGCCACGATCATTCCCAGCGTGGCGGTGCCTCTTTCTCTCGTCGGCACTTTTGGAGCGATGTATATCCTGGGCTACAGCCTGGACAATTTATCGCTGATGGCGCTCACCATCTCCACGGGATTCGTGGTGGATGACGCCATCGTCATGATCGAAAACATTTCACGGTACATCGAAATGGGCGATCCGCCGATGGAAGCGGCTCTGAAGGGCGCGGAGCAAATCGGATTCACGATTCTTTCGCTGACGGTTTCGCTGATTGCGGTTTTGATTCCATTGTTGTTCATGGGCGATGTGGTGGGCCGGTTGTTCCGCGAATTCGCGGTCACACTTGCCGTGACGATTGTCCTATCGGCCGTGGTCTCCCTGACGCTCACGCCGATGATGAGCGCGCGCATTCTGCGCCACGAGCCGAAAGAAAAACAAGGGCGCGTCTATAAAGCAACGGAGCGCGCGTTCGAGGCCGCGATCGCATTTTACGGCCGCACACTGAAATTTGTTCTTGGCTATCAGACGATCACGCTGCTCGTTGCTGTCGCCACGCTGCTACTTACTATTTTTCTGTACATCATTATCCCCAAG
>Ga0209483_1002420_pt1 | contig 13124 bp, 15 predicted proteins | sample NGEPerA_FD_184508 | JGI IMG/M metagenome (GOLD analysis project Ga0209483, IMG submission 184508) | Arctic peat soil microbial communities from the Barrow Environmental Observatory site, Barrow, Alaska, USA - NGEE PermafrostL2-A... | ecosystem: Environmental > Terrestrial > Soil > Wetlands >... | reverse complement strand
TCACCGTGCACCGACCGCCACGTGGTCGAAATGGATTCGTCGGAAGATCCCATGGGAGAAGCATATGGGATCTGGCCACCCGCATGGCGTCAATATTACCTTTTGACTGGGAATACTTTATCCACAGTCTCTTAGCTTGCAATTAAACCTTCGCCCTACCCATTAACAGCTTCTCTGAGCAGAAGTTCGGCGGCTTTGGCATCCACCTTGCGTATCTGATCGAGCAGGGAGCGGATGCGGCGATCGTTGCCGATCCACTCCTGGTAGAGCTGCGCTTCTGCGGCACTAAGTCGCTTGGTCACCGTCTTGCCGTTCACCTTCGCCGTCCACTGCCAGTAAGGCCCGTGCGGCGTGGGTGGGTCGGCGTTGCACCGGCAGCCCACCGATGTGCAGCGGGTGAAGCGGCGGGTCACACTTCCGGCGGCAACGATCCCGATCTCCGCGATCTGGGCGGCTAACTCCCGGTGTCGCCGGTCGTACTCCGCCAGTCGCTCCTCGACGGTCGTCCTTGCCATGCCTCTCCTTGTGTCGACGCCCAGCATCCCTCATTCGGGAGCAGGCAGTAAGCATACTGTCTGTATGCGACGAACCGATCCTGCCATCGACGGGCTGACCAACTTTCGCTCATCGCTCCACCAGTGCCTCTCCCCGTGGGGAGATGCCCTCTTCGAGCTCTGTGACGCCGCGCTGTGCTCGCCGGCCCCTGTCGGATCGGTGCCCTCGCTCAGCTTGGAGCCGGAGTTCCGCAGATCGCACGGCAGTCTCTACAAGTCCCTGGCTGACGGAGACGTGGACGCCGCTCGGTTACGGGAGCTGCTGGTCGAGCACCGGCCTGCGGAGTGGCCCTTGGTGTTCGCCGTCGACGCGTCGACCTGGGACCGTTGCGACGCCGAGTGCAGCCCCGAGCGGGGCTTCCACTACTCGGCCTCCAAGCACTCGGCCGGTCAGCCCATAGTGGCCGGGTGGTCCTATCAATGGATCTCCCAACTGAACTGGGCCCCTGACAGCTGGACCGCTCCTGTCGATGCCCTCCGAATCAGTCCGTCCATGGACGGGGTCGATGCCACGATCGACCAGGTGAAGCGCCTCGTCGACCTCTTACCGAATGACCGCGAAGTCCCACTGTTCGTCTTCGACGCCGGGTACGACGGCATCGCCCTCGGTCATGAGCTGGCCGGCACGCGTGCGGACGTGCTGGTGCGGATCGCCTCGACCCGGGTCTTCCACCCCGATCCCGAGCCCCGTCGCGACGGGACCATCGGGCGACCGCGACGCCACGGGCCGCGCTTCGAACTGGCCGACGAGACGACCTGGTCCACACCCGAAGCCGAGCTCGTCGCCTCCACTCGCCGCTACGGCAAGGTGACGGTGAAGGCCTGGCACAACCTGCATCCCAAGTTGCACGGCCGGGGACGCTGGCGGGACTGCGCGGAACCGCCGATCGTCAAGGGCAGCGTGATCCGAGTGGATGTCGAGCACCTGCCCAAACCGACGGGACGGGTCAAGAAGACGCTGTGGCTGTGGTGGTCAGGGGACGGCGAGCCCGACCTCGAGCGGTGTTGGCGGGCCTACCTGCGCAGGTTCGACATCGAGCACACCTTCCGGTTCGTGAAAGGCACGTTGGGATGGACGACGCCGTCGCTGCAGATGCCCGCACAGGCCGACAGGTGGACGTGGCTCGTCATCGCGGCCTACACACAACTCCGTCTCGCCCGCCACCTTGTCGATGACCTCCGCCTACCTTGGGAACGGCGATGCGACCCGGCAAAGCTCACCCCGCTTCGAGTCCGAAGAGGGTTTCGTCGACTGCGTGCACTCCTCGGCACACCCGCCCATCCACCGAAATCGACGAAGCCCGGTCCGGGACGCCCAAAGGACACCCGAAGACCGCCCAGAACCCGTTATCCCGCAGTCAAAAAAGCCGCTTGACCTGGGTCAGGGGTTTAATGCAAGCTTAGAACCGCCTTCCCACAGTTGGCGGCCCCAACATGGACCTCGGAAAATAGGACGACGAGGGCGTTCGATCAGTCTGAGGCCACTCAAAGACTCGTAGCTGGCCGTAGCTCTATATGCTACGGTAATCTCATGGCAAAGACCATCGCACAGCGCCAGCTCCGGAACGACAACGCCAAGGTGATCGAGGCCGTCGCCGCTGGCGAGAGCTTCGTCGTCACTCGCAATGGCGTGCCCGTAGCGGAACTACGTCCGATCCAGCAGACGCGCCGGACCTTTGTGCCTACGGCTGAGCTTCTGGTACTGGCCGCCACCGGACCACGGATCGACCGAGAACGATTCAGAGCGGATCTCGATCGGGTCGTGGACCAAGGCCTGTAGATGCCAACGGGCCTACTCGACACCTCGGTTGTCATCGACTGGGACGACCCGACGGTTGCCGCTGCCCTTCCAGAACAGGTCGCTGTGTGCGCGATCACCCTCGCTGAGCTGGCCGCGGGGCCACACCTTGCTACCTCCAGTTCCGAGGGTGCACGCCGTCAGGCTCGTCTCCAGCAGGTAGAGGCGACCTTCGAACCACTCCCCTTCGATGCCACCGCGGCTCGGAGCTACGGACAGATCGTGGCCGCCGTTGCCGAGACGGGACGGTCACATCGACGGCGTATCGCCGACCTGCTCATCGCCGCCACCGCGCACGCCAACGGCCTCGCGCTCTACACCCGCAATCCCGACGACTTCGCCGGGCTCAGCGATCTCGTCCACGTCGTCGGCATCTGACCACTGAACGGTCACCCCTCTGGTGGAGGAGTGCGCGGTTCGCGCACCGTTCCGATCTCCAACGCGAAGATCCAGGTCAAGATCCCGGTGGACCTTGGGGGACACTATAAGAACCGGAGTCCATCTGTCTCCGGTCCGACCATCAGGGTCAGGTGACGCGCCAAATTCTGCCACCGGAACCAGCCGACATTCGGTGAGACCTTCCCCGTGGGATGGCAAGCGGCTTCCGTGATGTCGCTGTCGGTGGCGTCGTGTCCCACCGGGTCCTGTTTCCACAGGTCAAGGGGCATGCGATCATCGGCGGCTGCGACGTGGTGCACCGCACCGGGACACGGCGGGACGAAATTGTTGGGTCAATTGTTGGGCAAGAAGAGGTGCTCCCGGCCGCATTGCTCTGGGCGTTGATCCTTGCATGGTTGCGATGTCGCCAACGATCCGTCATCGTCAACCGCTGGGCGTCGAGGCCTGGCCGTCGCCGGAGTGTTGCGATGTCGAGACCCGCCACGACCTCATCGGCCATCTTCTCCAAGACGTCCTCGGTCAATTCGACGCCGGGCCTGGACCGGCCGGTGGCAGTGGGTCACTGGTCCGCTCAGGGAGCGTAGACGACCTGGGTCGACGTCCCGTGCTCGGCGGCGAGTTGGGCGGGCGTGAAGGCGAGCGGGACCCACCGCTTCTCGGAGTAGAGCTTGGTCATGGTGGCGTACCAGGGCGACGTTGGGTCGGTGGCCTGCGAGTAGGTGAGGATGCCCTGGGAGATGGGGCCGGAGGGCGTGAGCTCCGTGGTCATGACCAGCGACGAGCCCTCGTAGACGACGCCGTAGGGGAAGGCGGTGAGTGGTCCGCCCTGGCCGTCGGCCGCGTAGATGGCATTGAAGCAGCCGGTGTCGCATCCCGGGATGGGTATGGACGTGCCGTTGCGCACGACGTGCTGGACCTGCCTGTAGGTGGCGTCGAGGGGGATGTGGTGCTGCTGCAGATTGACCACGGCGTCGGCCAGGGCCTGGAGGACGGCCGGGTTCGCCGTGTCGAGCACCGAGGGCGTGGTAAGCGGTTGGGCCGGGTTGAAGCTGTCCGACCACAGCCCGTTGCTCGGGGCGTAGGCGGCCCACTCCGAGAACAGCCACCCGCCGGCCGCGCCGAGGTTGCCGGTCTTGTCGTAGCCGGTGAGGGCCGTACATGCCGCGGTGAGGTCGACGGTCGTGCCGTTCGACGCTTTGGCCGACGGCGTGGGCCGGCACGCCCCGACCAGGGCGCCGAGGACCAGCTGGGCCTCCATCGACTGGTTTGACTGCCACATCGCCTGCAGCGAGCCGAGGGTGAACTTGGGCGAGCCGAGCCCGTCGGTGCCCGCCACCCGCGCCGCGATCATCTGGTTCCCGAGCCGGGTGCGCAGCCCTTGCTGGACGCTGATATTGCCGATGATGGGGGAGAAGGCCGGGAACGGCGCGCTGGGATTGGCGAGCCAGTAGGAGTCGTTGGAGTTCTCGACGTAGTCGGTCCGGATGGTGTGGGGCATGTGCGAGGCGTTGAAGATGCCCGGCACCGGTGTCCCCGGGTCGTTCTGCCAGGCGCAGCTCTGGCGGGAGCCATCGAGGGTGACCACGCCGGCCGCCTGGTAGACGAGTTGGGCCAGGCCCGACGGCGTGCATGAGGCGATGAGCGGGGCCGGCACGTTCGGCGTGTTGCCCACGTCGCCGTAGTACGCGTGCCCGGTGTCGTCGGCGGCGATGGTGTTGAAGGTGGGGATGGCCAGATAGGTGGACTCGATGTCGAGCAGGTTCTGGGCGGACGTGGCCCGACCCATGGCCAGGTACTGGTCGGCCGCCCGGTAGGCGTCGTTCCCCATGGAGTCGGCCACCGCGTAGGCCGTGGTGGTCGTCCACTGGTAGTGGGCCTGGGCGACCACGACCACGGGTCCCCACTGGGTCGTGTAGAAGGTGTGGTGCACCACGCCGTGACCGGTGTCGACGCTCACCGTCTGGCGGCCCATGGGTACGGTCTTCCCATCCACCACGTAGGACGTCGGGTCCCCCGGGGCCAGTTGGAGTTGGTAGAAGGTGAAGCGGAAGCTGGTCGAGACCGTGTGAGTCCAGGCCACATTCTGGTTGAACCCGATGCCGACGAGGGGGAAGCCCATGAGCGTACCGCCCTCGACGTCGTACTGACCGGGCACGGTGAGCTGGGCCATCCAGAAGCGCTCCGTCCCCTGCCAGGGAAAGTGGGGGTTGGCCAAGAGCATGCCGTCGCTGGCCGCCGTGTCCTGGGAGCCGATACCGATCCCGTTGGATCCCAGGCTGTCCCCGCCGTTCGATCCGAAGGCGGCGGTCAGCGCGGCGGCGTTCGGTGCGGAGGGGGCGGCGGTGACCGCCGCGGTGGTCGTCGCCGTGCGCTCCGTCGTGTGCGCCGGCGGCGCCGCTTGGGCCTCGGCCCCGATGACCTGGGCGCTCGAGGCCTCGGTCACGATCTGGTAGCCGCGCAGGTACATGTCGTCGAGGGTGATCGACCGCACCCACGGCTTGCCCTTGCACGCCGGGTCCGTGAGCTTTCCCGAAGCCAGGTAGTCGTTGTAGCCGGCCACGTAGCCCCGGTAGACGTCGATCACCTGGGAAGTCGGGCCGAGCGGCGGAGCCTGGTGGAACTCCCGGGTGAGCATGCCGCTGTCCTTCACCCGCGTCCAGAAGAGGTCGGAGTCGAGGTTGGTGTCGAACGTGCTCGCCGAGTAGTTGAGGCTGAGCCCCTTGGACCCGAAGTACTTCGAGCGCTGGCCGTTGACCGTCACGAAGTCCTGGGCCAGGGTACAGAAATTGTCCCGGGCGAAGGCCAGGGCCTCTCCGTAGCCGAGGGCAGTGAAATTGGACGCGGTGATGTGGGGGATCCCGGCACTGTCCCGGGTGATGGTGACCTTCATGGCCGGGTTCGCCGGGTGGGTGGTCGACGAGGACCCCGACGAACAGCCTGCAAGCACGATTGCGGCAAGCCCGAGGGCTCCGAGGGCGCGAAGCCAGGTGACGGGCATGGGGCGAGCGTATCCCCGACGGGTTCGGACCGCCTTCGCTTCCGCAGTCCTCGGGATCCGGTTCGGCGTCCCGTCGGCCCGGCGCCCGGCATGGACGCGCGCCAGACCCCGGGGTGACCTGCGGACTCCGCGTCCTCCGCGACCGGGGTCGTGGTGACGGAGCAGCCACGACGGGGTACCTGCGATCATGTGGAACACTCTGACCTGGTGGGCCGTGCGAGTCTCGATCTCGCCACCTTGGGATATAGAAGCGCCTTCCGTGACGTCGCCCAGGGTCCGGTCCGGTCACTGGCTATCCCATTTGCCCAGGTCAAGGCCGGTGCGCTGAAGAGTGGCTGAGACGTCGTCCATCGGGTTGCGACGCAGAAGGACAGAATTGTTGGGTCAATTGTTGGGCAGAATTCGCCTCGCTGTCATCGTCGCCCCGATATCGCGATGACACCGGTGAAAGCGTCCCCTACCAGGCACATTCGGGCGTGGGAAAAAGGCGAACGAGGATGGAACGTGACTGCTTCAGTCGCTCTGTCAGCGGGTCGATACAGCAAGTGTGAAACAGGCGGAAACCGTCTTCCACTTGGGCGAGAAGGCACTCCTGTCCGCAGCTCCCGCGTGGCGAACACGCGGCCACGTTGCCACCAATCCCCGCAGTGCCCGATTGGCCCGATGACGTGCGCCACGGCGATTATGCAGCAGCCTGCAGCGCAATCGAATTCCGGGAACGTTCACCGACCGAGCAGCGTTCGACGTGCGTCCTTCATGAGCAGCACCAAATGGAGTTCGTCTGTGGGGCTCGGTTCAAGTTCGGGGATGAGATGGAGATAGAAGTCGCGCGTCTCCGCTGCCTCGGCGTGGATCAGGAGTCCCCGACAACCGATGTCCTCACTGATGCTCAGCAGTCGGGTGATCGCGTCAGCAAGGAGGCCGGCTCCTATCCCTCGGCCTTCGTGCCCGGTGTCAACACCGAGTCTGGCGAGCAGCGCCAATGGCTGGGGGTAACGTCCGGCTCCCTGACGCAGCCGGCTCGGAGCTGCCTCGATGTCGAGCTGCGCCATGCACCACGCGTAGTACGCAACCGCTCGATCGCCGACGAGAGGCGTGACCACAAAGACTTTCGTGCTGCCGGTGGACGTCGACTGCAGCGCGTGCTGCCTCAGCCAGTTGGTCTGCTCTGTCGATCGACATGTGAACCTCTCGACTTCGTCAGAGGGAACGAGGAGGCGCGGCGCTCGATAGTCATGGGTCATTCAGCAAACGGGGAAGGCCGCTGCATGAGCCGGCGCAGACCGGCAAACTCCTCCGCTGGACGACGGTTGACCTTCTCCCACTCGGCAGCGGCATCGGCCGCTAAGACGAATCGGTCGCGATCAGCGAGGACCTGACGTGCCGCATCCACGAGGTGGGAAACGACGAAGGACGTCAGGTCGGTACCGGTGGTACCGGCGGCCCGGTCGATGAGCTCGCGCTCCTCTGCGGTGGTGCGGATTTCAAGTCGCCTGTTCCTCGTTCGAGTCGATGGTGCCACCGGTTCGCCTCCTCTTCGATGTACGGCCAGTGTACGGCCTACCGCCTGCAGACGCAACTCGGGATCGATCCGGGAGACGATACGGACGGGCTCCCGAGCCATTCTCGGTGAGGTCCGCACACAAGTGGTCACAAACGTGGCGCCCCGCTTGGCATCCATGATGGCGTAACTGTCCTCCGCCCGATCGAGCGCCCCGAGTTCGGCCACTGACTTCAGGGCGGTGACCAGCTCCCTGCCCGGCCACTTGGCCGTGACGAGCCGTCACCCGTCGTCGGGTCGGTCGTCCTGTCGGTCCGTAGAGCGCGTCGTGGGGAGGTTGTCAACCGCACCGGAGAGGCCGAGGGACGCAGCGCCCGGGCCGACCCAGGCCATCCACAAAGCCGTTGAGTCCGATGGAGTCATGCAGCTCGCAAGACGTGCCCCTGCTGCTACGACGCACATCGACTCATTACCCGTAGACCTGGTGGTGCTTGACGAAGACGAGCTGGAGAAAGCGCGGCCTCAACTATGTCACCGTAGCGATGATCGACCTTCGGGAATCCCACTTTGTGGCCACTGACCTGGCCTTTTCGGTGGGCCTTGGGGGACACAATAAGAACCGCGTCCCCACGGTAACCGGCGAGGTCATCGCTCTTGGGGAAAGTCGAGTCCAGCGAGCCCGGGACGGCTCGATGAGTGAATGACCGGTGGTTCTGCGGGCATGAACTCGCCGCTTGCGATCAGGAACTTCGAGGTGGCCAGCCTCGAGCTGCTGCGCTCACCGGCTGGCCCGAGGTGACATCATACGCATGAGGTTCCGACCTGTGCGATCGGCACCAGCTCCCGGCCGGCCAGCGATGCCGGCGATGCGGAACTCGCTGCTTCTACGGCGAACCGACGTAGGGTGCCAATCGAGCGCTGATCGGCAGGAGGCGGGGCAACGGTGCATGGTCAAAGAAGGGGCGTTTGCGCTGACGCATCAGCTTCTCACCGTCGCGCTGCCAGTCGAAGCTCGTGCGGCCAAGTACCAGCCGCAGCACCTCACTGGCACGAGTTGGATCCCGATCGGCCATCCGCCGGAAGGGAAGCGGTGAGACGCTGTCGTCGTCGAGGTAGTCGACGACCCGCTGGCGGTAGAGCGGTTGATCGAGCAGTGCCGGATCGGTGAAGGCACGCTCAAACTCGCCGAAGCCCCCAAAGAACGCGAGCCCGTCGGTCTCGTCATAGATCAGCGCCACTCTTCCGGACTCCACCAAATCAGGCGGGAAGTCGAATTCGACCAGGGCGCGGCTGGCGAGGCTGTCGCTGTTCTGCGCCTCCAACTGGGCGAGGACCTCGCGACGGCTGAAGGCCGCGTACTGCCGCATCCGCTCAGCGAGCGCCATACTTGGCATGACCACCAAGTCGGTCCCGAAGAACCGTACGAACCGGTCGCGATCGCTTCGCTGCAGCTCCCACCCTCGTTTCAAGAGAGTGGGATTGCGGAACAACATCTCGGGGCACGTCACAGCGAGCTCGGCGGCAATCGTGTACGCGACCTTCCGCCGACCCCTCTCGATCGGGTGGATGACGCCGCTCACCAACCATTCGCTTCCTATCGGCACAAAGCGAGCGATCATGTATGAACGTGGCCGGAAGACTCGAAACACTTCGCCGCCCATGTTGGAGCGCACCGGGTACGTCAGCTGGTCGACCAGGTTCGTGACGATCAGGGCATCACCATCGCGACGGACCACCTCGAAGATCCCCTCCACCACGTCGCGCCACCCGAGCAGCATGTCCCGCTCGGGCGCGGAAAGGTCCGAGCGCGATGCCACGAATTGCTCCACGATCGTCTGGCCGCCGCGGAGTCGATGCTGCAGGACGAGACGGTCGAGGATATCGATGAGTTCCCCCTCTCCCATCACGCGACGTTCCTCCCGGTGCGCCGACGCCACCTCGCGAAGCGCCTGCTCATAACGAGGCTGACGCGAGAATTCGATCAACTCGGCCTTCAGCTCGCCGCTCCGCTCTACCAGATCTATGAGGTCCATTGTCGCCGTCACGTATTCACCTCCGCTGCGGGGAAACCGACTGAACTGAACGTGACGGTACTGCTGCGTTTGCCCGTAACGGTGGATTCTCGACTCGCCTGACTTGCGGAAACGGTTCCCGTCGCTGAAATCATCCAGATGGTGGGGGCTGAGGGGAGAGCACCATCCGAGTCCAGGATGCCCCGAGACCGGCTGGATTAGCGTTCGACGCGCCCACCAAACCAAAACCGAGCTTGCCCGACGACGACCCCAACAGCGTGTCAACCAAATGGGGCCGCGGTTGCGGGATTCCCATGCGGCCGATGTTCCGGGCTCAGGCGGTCAAGACCCCAAGCCGACAATGAGCTGGTCTTTTGCGCTGACAGCGGAGATCGGATGCTTCGTCATTCCGCCACGCCAATGGAGATCAACCGGCCCTCGGGCTTCCGCTGATAAACCAAGGAGATGGCCAAACGCCACCAAGGTGATCGTCGCAGGGCGCGCCCGCACGGCATCGAAGCCGGTGACGGCTTCTGTGAATGGGTGGATTACGGCGACGCTCGGATGTTCGTCGTGGGCTACACGCCAGGCGGCGCCCCCTATGGGTGGGTTGAAGGAACCGACGGGAGCTGGCTCAATGAGGACAACGATCACCCTCCGCCCGAAGAAAAATTCATCGATCCGCCGTTCTGACCTCTCCACGGTTGGCGTCGATGAGGGTGTTCCGACCATTGGACTGGTCGTCCCCGGATCGGGGACGACGGCATGCTTGGGCGCGTCGGGTCAGCTCGGCTGTCACTTTCTTCCGGAACGTCTACCGGGTGTGTCGGAACTCTGTCTGCTGGTCGAGCTGCGAAGTTGCGCTATTGCGGCGAGCGCCTGGTCGGCCTCGTAGTCCAAGACGTATGAGACGGCCTCCTCGGCCAGGTCCGACAGGATGCGTTCAATGAGGGTGATCTCGTCCTGTTGGACTGAGCGGAACCAAGCCCGTTCGTGACCGAAGTCCATGCCGTAGTCCTCCCATATGCGTAGACCGCACAGATCCCGCCAGTAGTCATCCGGAGACATGCCGGTCTCCCGCCATTCGATGTCGAGGTAGACGAGCCACATCTCGGTACGCAGCTCACCCAAATGGCCATAGCTGTCATCGGCAATATCGGCGAGCTCGCCAGCGGCGGTGTAAAACGCGCGGTAGAGCGCCAACCGCTCGGCGGTGCTGCGGCGCGGACCGTCAAGCCTCACCACCCGGTCGTAGAGGGTGTCGACGACCCGGCTGGTCTGGTTCTCGGAGACGCCCCCCTTGCGATCCACCGTGGGACGGAACTTCTCGTAGAAGGCCGTCGGATCGACAGCGAAGGTCGACCAGAGTCCGTGACGCGCCCGCAGGTGCAGCCGCTGACGGGGCAGATCGAGCATCGGTGGGGTCCGAGCATATGTTCCGTCGGGAATGTTTCCTCTAAGCTTCGCCCGCGCTCGGGCCGTGATCTTGCGATCAGCCAGCACCGCTGGGTTGGCCAAATCGGCCGGAGCAAGGCCCGCCGCACCCAAGCGCTCGGCCAGATCGAACAGATGGCTGAGCCGGGCATCGTCGCTGTCCCGACTCTGGAACATCCCTCGATCCAAGTGACGGATCCGGTGAGCGAGCTCGCCAGCCAAGGACTGCAACGCGGCAAGATCCCCGCCATGGTCCTTCACTGCGATCATGCAGAACCACAGGTCCCACCACGACCAATCGCGCCCGGCCACCGTCCCCCATGTCTCAGGTCCGTATACCCGTACCGGTTCCTGCTCGGCGCCCATTCTGGACAGACCCGTCACCCGAGGTACAGGTTCGCGGCGAGGTCGAACCCGTCCTGGGGACGACCGACGAACCCGCCGTCGGCGAACACGGACGTCTCGTATCGCTCCTGGGCGTAGCTGTAAATGGCCAGTGACCACCGGTCTGGGGCGAAGAAGCGGAGTCGGCACAGTTTCAGTTCGCTCGATCGAACCCGCTCGAGGTATTCGCCCCGGTTTCCGCCGGCATCGACCGACTCCTCATCGGCGACCGGCTCCTCCGGTTCGACATATGCGTCCACGTAACAGAACTGCGCCTTGAAACGCACGCCGAGCTCACGGTAAAGGCCCGTGAAGTGCCGCTGACCATGAGCGAGGATCGCCGCCTTCGTCGCCCGGCGCACCGCATCTGGAACCGGACGCCCACCGCTACCCGGATCGAACTGCCACACTGTCTTCGTCACGGCACTCCCAAGCTATCGACGACAGAGCCCCCGCCGCTGTCATCAGTGCTTGATCGATTGACCCGAGGGTCATGGCCGCATTGCGCCGTCATCTGGGGGGTAAGCACCGACGATGTGCTCAAACTCACTGACGTAGTGCAGGACCGTGGCGCAGGAGTTGACGGAAGCGACAGAGATGTTCCCACCAGCGCGACCCTTGCCGACGTGCCAGAGTGCAGTCCAGTCCGGATGTTGATGTTGATCTGGTGGTGTCCGGTATGCCTGTCATGTCGAGGAAAGCCCTATTCATCAGGGAGAACCATCGAAGATGTTCCAGGGTGGCGCCAAGTCCGTCGAGAGCTTCGGCGGCGGTCACATCTCCCGAGCGTCTGTCGCACCGGGCGCATCGTCGGTGATGACGTGTACATATGTGCCAATGAGCCCCGAGGCGGTCGCCGACAGACGAGTCGGGGCCCGGTAGCCGGCCTCGTCGCTGTGGACGACGACGGTACCGTCGCGCCGCAGACGCGGGCGGCTCGGTCCGAGGTCCGCTGCCAACTGGAGCAAGGCTGCGGCATGGGTCATCACCTCTTCAGAGGTGACCTTTCGCACTGGAAGATCGACTTCCCGCCTCGACGGCTCGTAATCGACTGAAAGCAGCGGGCCGGCCGCAAAAGAGGTCGAGTTGGCAGCCAACCTTCGTCCACCTGGACCACGGTTCGCGCACCGTTCCGATTGCTACCGCAAAGATCCAGGTCAACGTCTCGGTGGAGGTGCTGGGACGCTACTCAAACCACGCTGACCAGGGGGAACGGATCAAACGAGTCCTCGAGACTCCCCTTTCGGAGCTGACAACACCCGTTTCCAAGCCCCTGAGGCAGGTTCACCGTCGACTTCAGGCGGGCGAACTCGACGGGTTGGCCGAGGCCTATCTGGCCGGGTCCACTCTCTCTCAACTCAGCGATCGCTTTCGCAAGCACCGGACAACCATCTCGACCGATCTTGAACGCCGGGGCGTGGCTCGTCGCTACCGATTGGTAGAGGGAGAGCGACTCCAGCAAGCCATCCAGGGCTACCAGGACGGGGAATCAGTGGTCTCCATTGGCAAGGAGCTTGGAGTTGCCGGTGAGACAGTTCGCAAGGCGTTCATAAGGGCAGGCGTCAAGCTGAGGCCCCGTCGAGGATGGGAGTACTGATCACCAGCCACATTCAGTAAACCCATGTTTCGTGAGTTAGGCCGTAAAGCGAGAAAGAGCAGGTCACCAACCTTTTTGGCACAGGGCGATGCCCGCCTTCCCCAGCATTCAATTACCCCATGTCGTGTGAGCGGGGTACGAAACATGGGCTTCGGGGCGTGAAACCGCAGCTCAGAGCTCCGATTGGCATTGAAGGTGACGTCGAGTCGGACTAGGGAGGCCTGGACGGGCGCATGCACCTACCTCGAACCGCTCTTCGATGCTGACGGACCATGGTCAGGCGTCGGGACTTGAAGTGCCGAAGGTCGTCCCGCTCGTCTAAGAGGCTGTCGCGTTTGTTTCCCCAGCGCGATCACGCGATGACCGGATCGGTCAGTCTGCGGAGGAGTATCCGGCTGTGGGCGGCCCATATGAACCCTTCGGTGACGATGGGGTTGCGTTCATAGT
>Ga0209483_1002419_pt1 | contig 13125 bp, 6 predicted proteins | sample NGEPerA_FD_184508 | JGI IMG/M metagenome (GOLD analysis project Ga0209483, IMG submission 184508) | Arctic peat soil microbial communities from the Barrow Environmental Observatory site, Barrow, Alaska, USA - NGEE PermafrostL2-A... | ecosystem: Environmental > Terrestrial > Soil > Wetlands > Peat... | reverse complement strand
ACTTGATCGTAGGTGACATCGCTGTACAAAACAGCGTGCTTGTCTTTCTTGGGGTCGGCGCTGTAGATGCCGTCTACCTTGGTCGCCTTGAGAAGCACGTCCGCCGCCAACTCCGTGGCGCGGAGAGCGGCACAGGTATCGGTGGTGAAAAACGGATTGCCGGTGCCGGCGGCGAGAATAATGGCGCGGCCTTTTTCAAGATGGCGCATCGCACGCCGGCGGATGAACGGCTCGCATACGCTTTGCACTACCAGCGCCGACTGCACCCGCGTCGGCTGGCCCATTTTTTCCATTGTTTCCTGCAGGGCCATGGCGTTGAGGATGGTCGCCATCATCCCCATGTAGTCGGCTGTCGTGCGGGGGATGTGCCCCTTTTCGCTGAAGGTGGCGCCGCGAATAAAATTGCCGCCGCCGACGACGACGGCCAGTTGCACGCCCATTCTGGCGACATCGACGCACTGCCGGGCAATAATGTCCAACTCCTCGGCGTCGATTCCAAACCCTCCTTCACGGCAAAATCCCTCCCCGCTGATTTTCAACAAAACGCGCTTGTACACCGCCGGGGCTGTGTCGGGCATAGTGGAGGCATTATAGAGATTGCGAGCGGATTGTCAGTAGGCGTGTGGGATGGGTTCCGATCCGCGTCACATTCGACTGAAGTGTCACGAGAAAAAAGTATTGCGGGCGGCTTGCTCCTGAGCAGGAATCGAAACCACCGGCGAGCCGCCCGTTTAAGCGATGTATGCCTTTTTTTTCCGTCCGCTCAGGTAGCTTTCCATGATGCAAGAGGCGAGTTCCCCGCTGCTGGTGTAAAACGCGACGCCCTTGGTCAGCTTGGTGAGTTGATCCACGAATCCCACCCAGTCCATGCCCCAGTAATCCTCGATCAGCGCGAAGGTGCTGACCCGGCATCCTTCGCGCACGGCAAGCACGGCTTCCTTCAGCGTCGCAACCGTACTGCGTCGATCGGGCGGATAAAGCAGATGCACGAAATCGCCCTCGACGTGCGCGGTGGGCTGGCCGTCGGTGACGATGAAAATCTGCTTGTTCTCGCTGGCTCGCTTGCGGAGGATTCGCCGGGCCAATTGAAGGCCCATGTGCAGGTTGGTAAAATGTTGCGGAGCGCGGTCGATCTGGTCGATCGGCACCTTCAGACGAACCTGGTAATCGTAAATCGTCACCGGCTTGGGCATCGACAACGGCAGCATCGACTCGGGGATGCGCGCCGCGCCGGAATAGAATCCCACGAAATCAATCGAATCCTGCGGGAACCGCCCGCGCACCAATCCCTGCATCGCCATTGCCACTTTTTTGGCGGCCAGGAATCGGCCGTTGCGCATCATCGAGCCGCTCATGTCCAGCAGGACCACCGTGGAGCAACTGGTCACGCCTTCGTGAAGATGCAGCTCGAAATCGCGCTCGTTGAATTGGATCTTCGCCGCCAGCGGTCCGGGGGCGGGGTGGTGCGCCGGCCCCGGGGAATTTTCACCGAGCCCGGTGGAATCGCTGCCTCGTCCCGATACGGGGGGAACCTCGATGTGCGTTTGTTCCGCGCTCGGCGCTGGCGGCTTGCTCATGTGCCGCGCCAAGGCGTTGTGCAGCGTTTGGTGGATGTCCAGTTCACTGACCGGATCGCCAAATTCGTACGGCTTAGTGCCTTCGATGCGTTCGCCGCCCAGGCCCGGCGTGATCTTTTCGTGCCCTTCGCGCTGGCCGGTGCGCAGATTGGAGAAAACCTCCATCAGCGCCTTCTGCTGCATTCTTCCGATGGCTTTGGGCGTGAGTCGGAGTTTGCCTTTGCCGTCCTTGTCGAGCATGCCCGAATTGAGCAGATCGTCGAGCAATTGAGACTGGGCCTCGTCCGTGGGTTCTTTGAGCATTTGCTCGATGGCTTTGAGCGCCTGCTCGCCGTATTGCAGGATGAACGCCATGAGTTGGTCGAAGCCGAAGAGTTTGTCTTGCGTGGGAAACTCTTCGCCGTCAAATTCGCCGTAGAAGTACTTCATCGTGCGGAATTGTAGCCGGGCGAAGTTGCGTGAAGCGGTAAGAAATCTGAATTTCCTTCGGCGGACTCGCAAATCTATATTGCGCACCTGCCTTTCGGGCATCGCGAGAAATGTGGATGGGCTTTTTGTGACACGGGCATCCCGCCCGTGCGTGCTGTTTTCGAATAGGTTAAGAGCATTTTTTAAGGTTTCAGCCAACCGCACGGGCGAGACGCCCGTGTCACGACAAACGCGGCCAGCCTGCTCGCCAAATTCGGTCATTACAAGCCACCTGATCGCGACCCTCCCAAGATTACCGCCGATCACCCCTTCAAATCTGGCGGGATTGCGGGTAGAATGCCTGCCTCTCATGAGTGAATCTCCCGCCGGCGGGCGGCTGGCCTTCAAGGAGCGTCGATGGGTTTTGACCATCTTTTAGCGGTGCAGGTTGGGGGATATGTCAGTACCGTCAAGGCGATCCCGGTCGTTGTGATCTTGCTGCTTTGGGCCCGGCTGCTCACCTGGGCCGACAAGGACGCGATCGTCGCGCATCTGCCGCGCATTCAAATGAACATGGCCAACATGGGCGGGCTGGTGCTGGCGTTCGGACTGTTCTTTTACCTGCCGACTTTCATCCTTTCGTTCGCGGTTCTTCTGGTCATCGCATGCGCCGAAGCCGGGGTGTACCTGCATCTTCGCAACAAGGAAGTCGGGCTGGGCGACCTGGAAAGGCAGTTCAAAGCCTGGATTGCGGGCATGAAGGGCAAGGAGGCCGTGAAAGCCGAGGCCGGCAAGGTTTCCATCACCGGCAAAGACAATAAGCTGCTGCCGGTGCCCGTGGCCGAGTCACTGGATCGCCCCGCGTATGATGCCGTTCAGCAATCCCTCACCGACCCCTTGATCAAGAACGCCCAGCAGATCGATCTCGCCCCCGAAGGCGACGGGATGCTGGTGAAATACGTCGTCGATAACTACCCCTACAAAGGCCCGATTCTCGACAAGACCATCGGCGCGGCGGCCATCGGCTACCTGAAGTGGGCCGCCGGGATGAACATCGAGGACCGCCGCAAGCCCCAGACCGGCACACTGAAAGTGGCGCTCGACAAAGACCGCCACGAGCTGCGCATGCAGACGGCCGGCACCACCGCCGGCGAATATCTTCGCGTGGTCGTCGATCCCAAGATGCGCCACAGCTACGCCTTCGATACGCTCGGATTCACCGATGCCCAGAAGACGCTTCTGCTCGACACGATCAAGGCCAACACCGGCATCGTGCTGGTCAGCGCGCCAAAGGGCCATGGACTGACGAGCCTGTTTTACGCAATCCTTCGGACGCACGATGCGTTCCTTCAGCACATTCAGACCATCGAGCGCGATCAGGAGCAGGACCTGGAAGGGATCACGCAAAATAAGCTGGCGACCGGCGCCACGGGCGCCGAGGAACTAAAGCTGGTGGACTGGACCATCAGCCAGCAACCCGATGTGGTCGGGATGAGCAGCGTCGAGGATGCCAAGACCGCCGCCTCGCTGATCGATTTCGCCAAGGATGGGAAACGCGTTTACGTCTGCATGCGGGCCAACAGCACCAGCGAGGCCATCGAGAAATGGCGACGCCTGGTCGGCGACAGCAAGCGGGCCACCGAATCCCTCAAGTTGGTGATCAATGAGCGCGTGTTGCGGCGGCTGTGCCTGGCATGCAAGGAAGGATTCACCCCCGACCCCTCCACCCTCAAGAAATTCAACATGAGCCCCGACAAAGTAACCACGCTTTATAAGGCGCGTGAGCAAACGCTGCGTGACAAAAAGGGCCAGCCGGTGCCTTGCCAGTTTTGCCTGGAATTGCGCTACAAGGGGCGGATGGGCGTGTTCGAGCTGATGGTGGTGGACGACGAAATTAGAGCCGCCCTCGATTCCAACCGCCCGCTCGCGCAGGCCTTCCGCAAACAGCGCGGCAGGCTGCTCCAGGAAGAGTTGCTAACGCTCGTCGAGAAGGGCGAGACGAGTGTGCAGGAAGTGCAGCGTGTGATTAAGGGCGGCACCGATGCCGTCCCGGGTGTCGCCGGCCCAGCGCCGGCGGCCGCGCCGGGCGCCCGGCCCGCCGCCCCGGCGGCCAAGCCGGCCCGCGCCGCCAGGCCGCAGGCTTCCGCTTAATCGCCGTGAAGATTCACGGCTGCGCGGAGAAAGAAACCACCGAGGCATGTGATCATTTAATGGCGTGCTTGAATTTGTTTCGGATTTCGACATTCGGATTTCGGATTTTCGCAAGAGGCTTCCATGATCTTCACCATCGTCATTTGCATCCTGCTGATCGCCATCGCGTTCTTTCACTATTTGCAGGGGTTCTTCAGCGGGGTGATCTCGGCCATCATCTCCATCATCGCCGCGGTGCTGGCGTTCTCGTGGCACGAAACCGTTGTCGATAAACTGCTGGGCGGGAAAATGGCGAACATGGCCGATGGCATGGTATTGGTCGTGCTGTTCGCGGCGATCTATCTGATCCTCCGCACAGTCTTTGACAAAGCCGTGCCCGGGAACGTGCGGGTGCCGGCCGCGCTCGACCGCATCGGGGGCGGGATCATGGGATTAATCGCCGGCGTATATGCCCTGGGAATCCTGGCGATCGCCGCCCAGGAACTGCCCTTTGGTCCCACCGTCGCCGGCTTCGCCAAATATGACGTGGGCGACCGTGCGGCGCAAATTGCATTGCACCCCGGCGGTCAAAACCAGGACGGCTGGCAGTTCGACACCCTCAAGAGCGACGAAGCCGGCAAGTTCGACGAGAACGACCGCAAGGTCATCTTCCCGCCCGTCGATGACATCGTCGTCGGCACTGTCCGGCGGCTCAGCGAAATCGGCTCCATGCAGGGCAGCCAGCCACTAAGCTCCGTACATCCGGATTTTCTTGAGGAGCTGTTCGGCGAGCGTACCGGCGTTCAGGCCGGCGCCAATCATGTGACCATAAACCTTCCCCAACAGACGGAGAAGGCCGTCGAAGTCGGGCCGATCTCAATTGTGAACCAGGTGAAAGTGGAAGACCCGGTGGCCGATACCATTCGGCGGGGCGCTACGCCGAAAGTCCCTCTCAATAGAGTGCGGCAGATCGAAGAAACGGTCGGCATGGATGGCCGCAATCAGCCCATCCTCCGCAAGACCGACATCGACAACGCGCGGTCCGGCCAAATCATGCTCGTCGTGCGCCTGTACTTTGGCATCGACGCCACCGACCGTGATGATGGCCTGGTCCGCTTCAGCACCGGGTCGGTACGTATTCTGGGCTACAAGCAGGGAACCGATCCCGTGACCGGGAAAACAGGCCTGATCCCGCATGATTATTTCCCCATCGGCACCCTGGAGTTCGATTCCAAGCACCCGGAGCTTCCGATTCTCTTTGCCGACAAGCCCGACGATTACCTGATGGTGGATGTGCGCGGTCATCCGGCCGATACCCGGCCGGGCGTGGACCTGGTGTTCGTGGTCGAGAAGGCCGGCTTTCTGCAAGGCAGCTCGCGAACCATCGCCTCGGGCAGTTTCCTGGAATACAAGCGGATGATCCGCGAAGACCTGGGCGGCAAGAAGGTTGCCGGCGCCTGGCTGCGCCCCGACACCAACAAGGAAACCATCGGCATCCTTCATCAGACCGCCGAGTTCATCCCCACCGCCCCCGCCCCCAATATGGCCGCCCCAAGAGGGGGCGGCAATCCGGGCCCGCGCGCCGCCAACACGCCGCGCCCCGCTCCAGCCAATCCCACGCCCGCCAACCCCACGCCCGCGCCTGCGATTGCGAGCGGCGGGGGGGTTCTGACGGTCGGTTCCGTGCAGCAGTCCGCCATGCTGCCTTCGGCCATTGGCGTGCCCAACGCCGAGCTGGCCAAACCGCTGATCTCCCTGCCCGGCGTACCGCTGCTCACGCTCAAGGACAAGAAGATCCTGGATATTGATGCCAACGCCGAGATTCCGCTCGCGGACCTGGCCAAGGGCGATGTATCGACCAGGGATCTGATGGTCCCCGACACACGCAAGCTGGTGCAGATCGTCTGCACCGCGCCCGCCGGCGATCCCTGGGGCTGGGCGCAGAAAGCCGCCTCGCTCACCCTGACCGACTCTGTTGGGGGCAGCGTCCCGTTGTCCGGCGTGTTTGCCGTCGTGCATGATGCCGATGGAGACAAGCTTTTCGCCCACTATTCCAGCGATCCCGATTCGCCCCTGACGCAGGACCGAATCAGCCCCATCCCCGCGCAGGGAACGCCGACCAATATCTATCTCGCGTTCATGCTCCCCAACGGCGCGAAGGCCAAGGAGCTGAAACTGGACGGGAAAATATTGAAGAGTTTTTGAGCGGTTCAGGTGCGTGCCTGGGTCGATGCGACCGATCGCGTGTCGGGATAATCGTGACACGGGCGTCGGGCCCGTGCATGCTGCATGGAACTCCCAATACATCGATTGTCCCAACTCTACATCCATCGGCAGGGGCGGGACGCCCGTGTCACATTAGAGGATCTGAATCCACGAATGACCTGGGTTCGCGATAGACCCGCATGTACGACCGCAATACTTCGATAATCGATTTTCTCAATGCCGCGGCCGCGAAGCAGCCGACGCCCGGCGGGGGAAGCGTGACGGCGCTGTGCGGGGCGCTGGCCGGCGCGATGGGGGAGATGGTTGTCAATTACAGCGTCGGCAAGAAAAGCCTGGCCGCCTTCGAGGGAGAATTACGGGCCGCGCTGGACGCATTGCATCGGGCGCGGATGCTGATGCTGGAGTTGATGGTCGAGGATCAGAACGCATACACCGCGCTGACCGCCGCCCGCAAGCTCCCCGCCGGCCCGGAGCGCGACTCGCTTTTCCCGGCGGCCCTTCTAGCCTCCATCCGCACCCCCGAGGCCATCGGCGCGACCGCCGTGGCGATCCTGCGAATCTGCGATCAGATCATCAATTTCGTGAACTATCACCTGTTGTCGGATTTGGCGGTCTGCGCGGATTTGGCGATGGCCGCCGCGCGGTGCGCGGTATACAACGTCCGCGTGAACCTGGCCGATGTGACCGACCCCGCCGACCGCCAGCGGATCGAATCCACCATCGGCCAACTGCTATCGCACGCCGGGGCCCTCATCCAGCGCATCAGCGCAAGGATTTGGGCACGGCATGGGCAGGGAGGATGACAGCGAATGGCAAGCTGTGAGCGTTGATGCCTTTTTCGCCGGATACGAAGCGACAGGATTGAAATGATGAGTGATGAATGAACCGTGACAGGAGCGCTCCCATCACGGTTCACTCATCACTCATCATCAATTGTCATTTTGATAAATCGGCAAATACCTGTAAGGCACGGCCAGCGCCAAAATAGCCATGGCGGTTCGGTAGGCGGGGCCGGCGTCGCGCTCCTGGCCGCCGTTGGGGGCGGCGAAGGTGCCGTCGGGTTGGGCCTGGGCCAACAGCGTTTCCCGCAGCTTGGTATAGACGCTGTCCCAGTATTTGCCGCCGAGTTGATTGACGGCCTGCGAGATGTAGTAGACGGCGTAGTAGTAAAACTCGCTTTGCAAATTGTCCGGCGGATGCTTGATGAGATACTCGCCGCCGGCCAGGGCTTGTTTGGGATGCTCGCCGGGGGCCAGGTCGGGGTCCATGCCGCGAAACAGTTCGAGCATGAGAACGCCGGTGCCGGTAACGGTGGGCTTGGCGCCGTTGTGGACCTGATACCCGAACCCGCCGCTGTTGTCGTTGGCGACGCTGCGCAGCACGTATTGCCGTCCGGCCTCGAGGACTTTTTTGGGGATGGCCGCGCCGCAGTTGGCCGCGCCGCGGAGGGCCATCATCTGCCAGCCGGTGACGGACATGTCCGAGTCGGGGCTGTTCACCTGATAGCGCCAGCCGCCGAGTTGATCGGAATTGCTTTTGGGCGCGCTCTGGGCCTTGATGATGATGGCGGCGCTTTTGGCGAGGGCCTTGCCGATCATCGGCCGGCGGGCGTCATCGACCATGCCATACACCTCGGCCAGCATGACCGTGCTGATGCCATGCTCGTACATGACATGGTTGCCGCCCTGGTGGCGCGACAAGAGGCCATCGGGCTGCTGGCTGGACAGAACGTAGTCGATGCTTTTGTTGAGCACTTCGCCGTAGGGCCCCTGGCCCGGCACATGCCCGCGCGCGATGAACGCCATCACCACGAGCGAAGGCACGGCGGTCGTTCCCGCCTGATCGCCCTGCGGGAAAGTTCCGTCGGGTTTTTGGTTGTGGGCGAGCCACGCCAGCCCCTTGTCGATCGCGGCACGAGCATCGGCCCGCACCGGCTCATCCTCGGCGGCGCGAACGGGAGACGCGGAAAAGGGGCTGGCGGGCAACGGGACGAGCACGCCGCCGATAGCGAGTGCGCCGGCGAGCAACCAGCGTTGTGAAGCAGGTTTACGGAACATCATCGAAAACTCCCGGAAACAAATACGCGACCCGTGAATCCATCCCCCAAAATCCGAAAGCCGAAGCACGAAATCCGAAACAAATCCAAATCAGGAATCGGAAAGTCCAAAATGGGAACTGGTGCTTTAAGCTTCGAAATACCGTAATTCCTCTACTACCGCGCCATCCGCACGGGCGAGACGCCCGTGATACGTTGATCCCGTTCCAACTCCGTTACATTCGGCCGGAAATGTCACGAATTTTTCTTCGTTTGAATTTGTTTCGGATTTCGACATTCGGATTTCGGATTTCCGGCATCACCTCCCCGGCCTTTGGACCTCCATATGGGAGAGCCGGATATAGTAGTCCTTGATCATTTCCCGATACGCCGGCGGGCCGCTTTGCTGGGAGGCGTTTTGCAATTGCTTTTGCATGAGCGGCGGGAGCTTGGCCCAGTCGGCGGGGCTGATGCCAAGGGCGACGACGGAGGCGGGGAGCGTGTTGTTGCCGCCGGTCGCGGTGCCGCTGATGCCCATCTTGGGATCAGAGGATTGGCCGGGGAGCAAGGCGGTTTCGGTCCCTTCGCCGGGCTCCATGCCGGGGTCGTTTCCCGGTTCATTGCCCGGTTCGTTGCCCTGTTCGGGATCGCCCTGTCCGGGCAATCCATGTTGGGCGGCGGCGGAAGCCTTGGCCAGGGCCTGTGCGGCCTGCTGGGCGGCGGCGGGATTGGGGGCCATCGCCTGCTGCTGGGCGGCGGCGGCCTCTTGTGCCGCCTGCGCGCCGCTCTGCTCGGGTTGGCCCTGGCCCTGGTCGGCATTGGCCTGGGCTTGATCGGGCTGACCCTGATCCCCCTGTCCCTGGTCCGCGTCGGCTTGTGCCTGATCGGGATTGCCGCGCAGCGCCTGATCAGCCTTTGCCAGGGCTTGCTGTGCGTCCGCCTGGGCCTGGGCAGCCTGGTCGTTGTCGTGCTTCGCCTGGGCCTTGGCCGCCTGCTTCTGCGCAACCGCGGCCTGATTTAGCGCCTCGGCGGCCTTGTCGGCGCGCCCGGCGAGGTTCGCGTCCTTTTCTTTCTGCGCCTGTTGCGCCAATTGCCTGGCGGCCTTGCGGGCCTCCTGCGTTTGATTGGCAAGTTGTTGCTGCTGGTCGGCGGACTGCTGATCGGGCGTCGCGCCCTGCTGTTGGGCATCGGCCGCCTGCTGGGCCTGCTCTCCCAGCGCCTTGGCAATTTCCTGCTGGGCATCGGCCAGGCCCTGCGCCTGCTCGGCGGCCTGGCCGGCGGCGGCCTGGTTCTGCTGTTGGTCGGCGGCCATGTCGGCCTTGGCTTGAGCCTGGGCCGCCTGATTCAGATCAGCGCCGGCCTGCGCCAATTCCCCAGCGGCCTTCTGCATGTCCTTTTTGGCATCGGCGGCGTTGGCGTCATGCTGTGCCGCCGACGCATCGTGTTGCGCCGTCTTGGCGTCGGCCTTGGCTTTCTCCGCATCCTTTTGGACGTCCGCATTCTTGGCGCCCTGCTGGTTCTGCTGCGCGATCGCATCGGCCTGCTTTGCAATCTGCTCGGCGGCTTTCTGGGTTTGCTGCGCGGCGGCGTCCGCGCTTTGCTGGGGTTGCGCCGGATCTGCCTGCCCCTTCAATGCTTCAGCCGCTTTGTTGGCGTCGTTCTGCGCGGTCTGGGCATCCTGCTGGTTTTGCTGATCCTTTTGTTGCTGCTTTTGCTGATCGGCATTCAGCGGGACATTGGCGCTCTTCGCATCCGCGGCCAGTTTCTGAGCATCCTGCTTGAGTTGATCGGCTTGTTGCTGCGCCTGTTGCGCCGCCTGCTGAATCTGGTTCTTCTCGATGTTGTTAACCAGATCCTTTTGCTGATCGGCAGTGGGCGTTTGTGCGCCGGCCTGCTGGAGCGGGTCTTTGTCGTTCTTGGAAAACTTCTGAACCTCCTCGTTCAGTTTCTTCTGCTGCTCGGCCAGCGCGTTGGCCTGATCCTGCGCCTGGGCGAGCTCCTGCTGCTTGGAAGTGTTGTTTTGCAGGTCGGTCTGCTGCTTTTCGTTTTGCTCGATCTTGTCGGCCAGCTCCGCCAGCTTTTTGGCAAGCTGCTGGGCCTGGGGATTCTGCTGGGCGGGGTCCTTTTGGATCGCCTCGTTGAGCTTATTGATCGCCTCTTGCTGGTCGCGGCGATTCTGGTCGGTCTCCTGGGGATTCTGCCGCATTTCCTGGGCGACTTCCTTCTGCTTGGCCGCCGCGTCCTTGAGGGCGTCGGCGGATTCGGCTTTGTTCAGCGCGGCCAACAACGCCTTGTCCAGTAGCTTTTGCAGGGCGTCGCGGGCGACGATGATTTCGCGATGCGCGGTCTCGGCGTCCCTCTTGCGCGCGGAATAGGTACCGGCATCCAGCGTGATGCGTGCCGTGTCGTCGGCGGCCTGGGGGATCACCTTGTCGGCAACGTCCTGCGCCGCCTGGGCCACCTCCGCGAACGGAGTCTGGAGATAATCCTCGGCGGTGGCTGATAAATCCTTGCTGGTGGTGTTCAGTTTTTCGCGCTGCTCGAAGACCAACCGCAAGCCCTCGGCATCGAGCGGCTGCTGCCCGTTGCGCCAGGCCATCGGCTCGACCACGCCGTTGATTTCGTTCAGGCGGTTGATCGCCTTCTGAATGGCGGTCTGAAGATCGTCCTTGCGCTTCTCATTGAGCTTGTCGGCGTAGCTCTTGCCTTCGTTCTTGTTGATGAGCAGGGTCTGGCGGGCCGACAGGCCGGTTTGCGGATCGGGGTCGCGGTTGTCGGCGGCCTTGATCTGGTAGCTGATCCGCCGGGCTTCCTTCACGCCATCCTGCGCGAGAATCGCGGGAACCGAAAGCAGCCATTGGTCATGGATATCGCGATGATTGCGGGCATGAATCACGATGGGCAGCGTGCGCTCGGGCCGATCATCCACCTGCACCAGCGCTTCGAGCCGGGCAATGCCAAAATCATCGCCGGCGACGTACATCACCGGCACATCATCATTGGGACGCACCGTCACCTGAATGCCCGGCGAAGTGATCGTCACGCTGGGCGGCTCGTCCGCCTCTGCGGTGATGGCGCGCGATTGGTCGTCCTTGTTCGACAGGTTGTATTCATTGAGCAGCTTGATGCGGTACTCACCGCTCTGATTGATGTCGAATTTCGCCTGATAAGTGTTCGTGCCGATCTGTGCCAGCGCCAGCTCGTGATGGCCGGGCTTGTCCGCGTCGAACAAAAGTTTGCTGCGGTCGGTGGAAAGGGCGTCGGTGGTGTGCAACGTGAGGGTGATTTGGGTGCCGGTGAGGGCGTCGATGTTTCCGTCGGCGGCAAGAAAATCGGCGGCGCGCAGGCCGCTGTATTTGGGATAATCGTAATGAACGTCCAGCCGGGCGATTGCCGGCACGGGGCGGACGGTGGCAGTGTACCACGGGGTATGCGCATTTTCCGTTGTCACGCGATATTGGAAGGTCTGCTGCAGGTTTTCGAGATTGGCGTGAAACTGCCGGGCGGCGGTCTGCTCCAGTGACTGGCTGACGCTTGGCCCGGTGCCGAACTTGCGCACGAGCGAGACCTGCCCCACGCCCGACTCCTTGCCGCCGACGGCCGCCGACACTTTCGCCACCACGTCCAGGTTATCGCCCTGGGCAAGCACCACGTCGCCGGGCTTGACGGAAATGTCCGACAGCAACGGCGGCAGCGCGCTGCGCCAGGGCATCAGGGTTGAATACAGCCCGCGCAGCAGCGGGTACGCGGTGCGCGCGTTGAACGTGAACACCATCCACAACACCAGCACCGGCACTATGAGCAGAGCCCGCTGAAAAATCGAGGAGAATGGAACCACGGCGACCGCGTTTACCCTCTGCGCATCCTGCTCGGCCTGGCCGACCAGATGGGCTACCAGCGCCGCCGAGCCGCGAAACTCATCCCGCGATTGCGACAGCTCGACCGCGCTGCTCATGCGCTCCTGGCTGTCGGGCATCGTCCCCTCGGCAACCTGCGCCGCCCGGCTCAGGCTCAATCGCTGCAGCGCCGGCCGCAGACACCGCACGGCTGTCCAGACAACCGATCCCCACACGATAATCGCCAGCGCCACGCGAAGCGGCATCCAAATGCCCGGCAGGAACCCCAACAGCAGCGAGGAAGCCAGCAAGAACGCCAGCCCCACCACCAGCGTCTGCAACACGCCGCGCGCGGCCAACACCGTCCATTGACGCTGGGCGACCTGCCGCAGCGGATGACTGATCCGATCCGAGATCGGTAGAGGCGATAAAGTGGGCATCTGGTTTTTCTCCTGCGGCGTTTGTACGCCCATTTGGCTCTGCCGCGCGAACGTGAATGAGTTTCCCGCTTTCACGGGCATCCCGAAAGCGATTCGAGGGCACTACGTCACTATAATTGATGCGCTTGAAAGGGCGTCATTACAACTGGCGAAAGATTGCTCATTGTTTGGAAAAAACAGTCAAGGGCGGCTCGCCGATTGCGTTGCACTGGCGGCGCATGGAACCTGTTATCGTATCACGGGCGTCTCGCCCGTGCGGATGGCGCAGTGGTCGAAGAATCACGATGTTCCCAATCTTCAGATACCCTGCACGGGCGAGACGCCTCATCTTTCGTCACATTTTTTCCAGTCCAGCCGCCCGCGCGCCCATGACCATCAGGTGAAGGTCATTCCATCCGCGCCAGAGGGTGAGCCAGCCGGGTGGGCCGTCGGACTTGCGGTTTTGGTGGCCGCCCAGTCGGCCCAAGGCCATA
>Ga0209483_1002418_pt1 | contig 13125 bp, 12 predicted proteins | sample NGEPerA_FD_184508 | JGI IMG/M metagenome (GOLD analysis project Ga0209483, IMG submission 184508) | Arctic peat soil microbial communities from the Barrow Environmental Observatory site, Barrow, Alaska, USA - NGEE PermafrostL2-A... | ecosystem: Environmental > Terrestrial > Soil > Wetlands >... | reverse complement strand
CCGAATCGGCCCGTAAATGGAAAATTTGTCACTGCCGGAATGAACACTCAATTTCAGGCTGGCCGGAAAGCCATATTCTTTGATCGCGTAAGCAATCACCGCCAGGTCTTCGTTGAACTCCTTTTCGAACTGGGCAACGTCCCCTTCGTAATCCACCCCTTTGTTGAAGCGGCCGGTGAATTTGGGCGCGATGGTTTGCAGGGGAATGCCTTCGTCGCTCAACGCCGCCAGGATCACCCGCAATTCCGCCGGGGTCTGCGGAGCGTCCGTTTCGTCCATCGAGACTTCGGTCACGAAACCATCCGGCCCTTTGGCCTGCGCGACGCGGCGATAAATTTTGCCCGCCTCCTGCGCTGCCAATAAATATTTGCCGGCGATTTTTTCGGCGGCGGGCCCCTTCGACCATTCCGGATGGCGATCCAGCAAGCGCCGGACTGCTTCCGGCGCCGCCGGTTGTCCAATCCAATCGGCCACGTCGATGGTGAAAAAATTGCAGTGCGGCAGGAACCGGTCCACCGTTTCCAAGCGGATATGGTCGGCATCCAAAAAGTAAGGCTTGTTCCAGCGCAACCCCTTAACCGCAGCCTCCACCGCGGCGCGGGTTTGGGCGGGTTCGGAACCAATCGTGACATGCTCGCGATTGGACTTATTCCAAACCGGGACGATGTCAACCCCTTCGTCCGCCGCGCGCATGCAAGCTTGCAACTGCGCCGCTCCTTGCCGGGCAAACCGGTCGCCCATCCCAAAGGAGTATTTCCCCAGAGGTAAAAAATGATTCATGCCAGTCTTAATAGCGAGCATACGGGATTTGGCTGCCGATAAACATCCCTTTTTCCGCACTATACCGTGAAAATTAGGCATTGCCCGGAGGCATCTCCCGGTCAAGAACGCTCGTGTTATAACGCGCGGGGTTCACTTTAATTTGCTTTAATTTGGTCAAATCGCCGAGGAGAGCCTTACATGCTTTTACACAGTCACAGGCAATCAAGCTGGCAGCGACGCCTCTTTCCAACTCGGGCCAAGTATGTTGAAATTCTATCATAGCGTCCATCCTGCCACAAAATCAGAATTCTCTGCCGCTCACCGTGCGCGCGATTTTTCAACCGTTGCCGAGGAGGGCTGTCAAGTAAGACCGCGCACGGTGCGCGCTATTTTTACATCGCGCCAGAATGCCTCCACCGGCGGAATGCCGAATCCCTCCTCATCGGCAGTGGCGATTCTGCGTTCGCGATGATACAATTCGGCGCATGGCAGACGTCTTTACGAAGAAGAAGCGCTCCGAAGTAATGGCAAGGATTCGGTCGCAGGGCAATAGGGATACCGAGATTAAGCTGGCGGCGCTTCTTCGTGCGGCCGACATTACGGGATGGCGCCGCCATCGGCATCTGCCCGGCCGGCCGGATTTCGTTTTCGAATCCGCGCGGGTGGCAATATTCGTGGATGGCTGCTTCTGGCATGGATGCCCGAAACATGGAAGGCAGCCTGTCGGCAACGCCGAGTATTGGAAGAAGAAGTTTGCGAAGAATAAGGCCCGCGACACATTAGTATCACGAACGCTACGGAAAAGGGGGTGGACAGTAATCCGCCTTTGGGAACATCATCTTTTGACGCCCGTCGCCGCCCTTGCTCGCATCCGCCGCGCTCTCGACAAAAATCGCCGCTGGCCTCCACCGCGAGGAAATGTTAAAACACCAATAATTAGATGAGCTTTTCTGCAATCGAACTTTGTGCCGGGGGAGGAGGCCAGGCCCTGGGTCTTGAAATGGCTGGCTTCCACCACGAAGCACTCGTCGAATACGAACCGCATTTTTGTACAACCTTGCGCCGGAACCGCCCGTATTGGAACACTTTTCAAGAGGACATCAGGGCATTCGCAGGCGAAAATTTTATCGGAATCGATCTGCTTGCAGGCGGAGTCCCATGCCCGCCATTTAGCATCGCCGGCAAGCAACTGGGTTCGGACGACGATCGCGATATGTTTCCAGCCGCCTTATCGCTTGTTCAACGCATGAAACCGCGGGCGGTTCTTCTCGAGAATGTGCCAGGGCTTGCGGCCGCGAAGTTTGCTCTTTACCGCCAGGAGCTATTGAAGAAGCTCACCAAACTTGGCTATCAGCCAGAATGGAAGGTTCTCCAGGCCGCAAATTACGGCGTTCCTCAACTCCGTTCACGCTTCGTTCTTGTGGCGCTACAGCCGAGGGATGCGGAATTTTTCGAGTGGCCAGAACCTTCGGCTCCGGGCCGCGGGGTTGGCGAAACGCTTGTTGACTTAATGGGCGCAAACGGATGGGCAGGGGCCGAATCGTGGGCCAACCGCGCGGTAGGAATCGCCCCCACGCTCGTTGGCGGCTCGAAGAAACACGGGGGGCCGGACCTCGGGCCCACCCGGGCCAAAAGTCAATGGCGCGAGCTTGGCGTTGATGGCATGGGAATCGCCGACGAGGCGCCCGATGAAACCTTTCCTGAAAATGGCTTGCCGCGCTTGACTATCAGCATGGTGAAGCGCATTCAAAGTTTTCCCGATGAGTGGGAATTCATGGGAAGCAAGACCTCTGCATATCGGCAGATTGGCAATGCCTTTCCCCCTTTGGTAGCGCGTGCCGTTGGCTTAGCTATCCGTCGCGCGTTCAACCGGCAGCGGTTGCCTTTGAACGGCTCAGCGCATCTTTCGGAATTGAGATTGTTTGAAAAATATCAGCCCAGGACAATCACATGCCAAACAAAAAAGGTTCGAGGCAATTAATTTTGGAGTTCTTGCTTTCGAATAAAGGACGCGTTATTGAAAGCGCCGAACTTCAAGAGGCATCCGGCTGGAAGGCGGAATGGGGCCGCCGCGTCAGAGAACTTCGTGACGAGCAGGGCTACCAAATTTTGTCGCACAAAGATCGCGCCGATTTAAAGCCCGGACAGTACTATATTGCAACCGGCAAACGCCTTCCTGCTTTTGAACGGGGAATTTCGAAAGAAACCAGAGCTTTTGTTCTTGAGAGAAACGGCCACACTTGTCAACTGTGTGGTTTGGCGGCAGGTGATCCGGATCCATTTCATCCATCCCGGACTGTCCGTCTCACCATGGGCCATATCCAGGATAAATCAAAGGGCGGAGATGACTCGCCTAACAATCTTCGCGCAGTTTGCACGAATTGTAATGAGGGATTGCAAAACACTGCCTTGCCCAAACCGGACCGAGTCTTTCTTTTATCACAGGTTCGCCGTGCCACAATTGACGATCAAGTCGCAGTTTTGAGCTGGCTGCAAAAGAAATTTGGCAACAAGCCTTGATGCCCGTCAAAGGGCTCAAACGTACAACTCATCTGCTCTATTTCGTGGTTGAGGCAACGACTTTTTGCGTTGGGAGATCTTCAATGAAACGGCATTTTTTTCTTTGGCCAAAATGCGCAGTCTCCCTAAACGCCTCATGAAGCTTAAAATGTATGGCGCGAAGGCAGCACAGAAACGGTTGAATCCACGTCTGCAACCGCTTGCATGCAAAAGAACCATCCTGATGTTGTGTCAATAATGAGGACCGATAAACACCTGCCCCGGCGCGACCTGCGACCCGTTTGGTAATGTTTTCAAATCCATTCAGGAGGACGAGTGATCGTTTCGTTTTCGTTCACCCGAATTGTGGCCGGGAATACGTGACGTGGAATGTCTGTCAGCGGCAGCGGTTTGCAGGTCACTCCCATGCGGTGATAATTGTCGTTGCGGCGCTGTTGGCGTTCGTCCTCTAAAACCGGAATATAAACGGTGATTTTTACGTGCGGATAATCCCGGCGCACCCATTCGACGGCGGGTTCAAGGTCGGAATCGCCGGACACAATCACCATCGAGTCGGTCAGCCCTCGAACGGCGTCTTCCAGTAGATTGACCGCTGTAAATGGTGCAGCGCTTTTTGGGTTGCAGCGGCGGGTTGGATTCAGACATAGGTCAATTAAAGGAGGCAAAAATCATTAAAGTAGGGCTTGATTATCGAGGCCGAAGTGCCGATACTTATCGCAACTTCTCGCAATTGCGATTGGGTGATCCGAAAGGGTTGCCCTCTTTTTTTGCCCGGATCGGCCGGGTGAACCGCCCTGAAACCAGCCACTAATTCGGCAGGTAGTGTCCGCCGAAACTGTGGGTAATCCAAAAGCATTCATGCACATTCGTTAAGGCCGCGCATTCTGCGTGGATGGATGCAGGATGTCACGACTAGAACCATCTGCATGAATTTCTTGCGCGAGACATATAGCTTCCAGTTCTCCAGGGTCCACATCCTGTTCGAGATTCACCGTTTTTGGCGTTTGCACGGTAATCCACGGTGGCATCGAGACAGCTCATTGGCGCACAGGCTGCGGCGTGTTTGGTTGCTGAAGTTCGCGGAAGACAGTGGGTGGAATTACTACTTGGCGGAAAGGGCGCGGCAAAATTGTTTCGGCGTTGCACAGAATGAGGGAGTGCAACGGTGAAGTGTCATTAAGACGGTGAATCGTTTGCTTTCAAATAAATCTCGCTCGCTTGTCCGAAACTTTTGGCTTATGCTGCCGCCATGCTCGTTCAGCCGCCTGGGCCGTTGGAGCGGCCACTGCTGGAATGGTTGCTGCGCCAATATCCCGATACGCCGAAAACCCGCGCCAAGCAATGGATCCTGGCTGGCCGGGTCAGCCTCAATGGGGCCATTATCCGCAAGCCGCATCACCGTTGCGTGGATCCCGGAGAAACCCTGGCGCTGGGCGATCGCCACGCCACCACCCTGGATTGCGGTTCGGGATGGCAGATCCATCCGCGGGTGACTTTGCTTTACCTGGATTCCGCGCTGGCCATTGTCAACAAAGGGCCGGGTCTGCTTTCGGTTCCGGCTTCGCAGGAGGACCTTTCCGCGTTGAGCATCCTGGCCGATTTCCTGATCGGCAAATTGAAAGCGCAAGACCGTGGTCCTGCGGGCAAGACGCTTCCTCCTTCCTATCGGCGGCTTGAACCGTTGCCCGTCCACCGCCTTGACCAATATACCAGCGGCGTCTTCAGCATTGCCATGAACCCGCAAGCGCGGCATCACTTGATCGAGCAGCTAAAAGTTCATGCCATGAAGCGGGAGTATGTGGCCTTTGTGGAGGGCCATTTCCGCGATTCGGAAGGCACATGGCGGCAATGGCTGCAACCGGGTGTAAACGAATTGCGCCAACAAATCCTCACGGAACTCCAGGTCAAAACGGCCGGCCCCGAGGCGCGCGAAGCCATCACCCATTACGAAGTTATCGCGGAATATCCGGTTTTGGGCGGCAAAGAATTCGTGACCAAGGCGCGCTTTCGGCTGGAAACGGGCCGCAAGCATCAAATCCGCGCCCAAGCGGCCCATGCCGGGCACCCGTTAATCGGCGATCGCATGTATAACCCGGCTTATCGCACCCCCCAATCGGCCGGCAATTCCATTGATTTTGACCGCCAAGCCTTGCACGCGGAGGTCCTGACCCTCGAACATCCCTCCCAACCGGGGCGGAAGATGACTTGGAGAGCCGAAATGCCTAAAGACCTACGGCAGTTGGAGGGAGCGCTGCGGATGGGGAAGGTATAGGGGTTGGTGTTTCTCTTGGAGGCCTCGTGTAATGGGGTAAGATTTTGGACTTCTCAATTGAAAAAAGGTTATTGAAAATCTTTTATTGGTCATCGGAAGTCGTTTTCGGCGGCCGGGCCTGGGTCTTTAAATGACAGATCACAAATTTTCAATGACCATTTTTCAATCGTCCCGAGCCCGAAACACGCGCAAAGCCCAAGAAAGTGAATTCCTCCCGCCCCCAAAAAAGCGCAAAAAGGGACTTTACAGACCCGCAGGGCAAACTTATGTTGTTCCTTTATCAGAAAATTGATCGAATAGAATTATGGAAAAAGGCAAGACGATAACCGGTTTTCAATTGCATGAACGCGACACAGGCTCCGCCGATGTCCAAGTCGCCCTTTTGACCGAGCGCATTAATCATCTCACCGAGCATTTGCAAAAGAATCTCAAGGACCACAGTTCCAGGCGCGGCTTGCTGCAAATGGTCGGCCAGCGCCGCCGCTTGTTGGATTATCTCCACCAGACGGACTTGACGCGGTATGAGACGGTGACCAAGAAGTTGAAGCTTCGGCATTGAGCGCGGTCTTCTTTGGGGGAAGTTCTATTGTCGCGGCCGGGATGGCCCGATCAAATCCATTGAGCTGGAACACGCGACCGGTTCAGTGCGAACGTTTAATTCGCGGCACTATGTTTCGCCGGCTTGGGTAATTTCAATCAGGCTCGCCAGGGTCCCTTTTTCGAGTTTGATTGAAGTTCCTCTAGGCCGGCGGGTTTTGAAGGAAATTATATATGGCAGAACGTGTCACGGCGCAAGTTGGCGCCACGCAGATTCACATCGAGACAGGCAAGCTCGCTAAACAAGCCGACGGCGCAGTCACCGTCCAACTCGGCGAAACGATTGTCATGGTCGCCGCCGTCGCGGCCAGCAAGGCCAAAGCAGGACAGGAATTCTTTCCGCTGACGGTGGATTACCGCGAGAAAGCCGCCGCCGCCGGGAAATTCCCCGGGGGTTATTTCAAGCGCGAAGGACGGCCGACCGAAAAGGAAATTCTGACCAGCCGGTTGACCGATCGCCCCATTCGCCCGCTTTTTCCCAAGGGCTGGTTTAACGAAGTCCAGGTGCAGAGCATCCTGCTCAGCGCGGACGGCGAAAATGATTCGGACATTCTGAGCATCATTGGCGCTTCGGCGTCTTTGGCGGTCAGCGACATTCCGTGGGACGGCCCGCTGGGGGCGTTGCGGATTGGCCGCGTGCAGGGAAAGTTTCTGGCCAACCCGACCCATGCCGAAATGGCGGAAAGCGATTTGGATTTGATTTACGTGGGCAATGCGTCCGACGTCGTCATGTTCGAAGGCGCGGCCAAGGAAATTACCGAGGCGGAATTTGTCGAGGCCTTGAAATTCGGCCACGATTGCTGCCAGCCTCTCATCCAGGCCCAAAAGGAATTAGCCGCGCGCGGTGGAAGGAAAAAACGCCAGATCACCACCAGCGTCGTGCCGGAAGATATTTTGAAGGAAGCGAATGACCTGGCGGGCGAACGCATGGTGCCGGCTTTGCTCACCCACAAGAAGCTGGATCGCGAAATGGCGGTCAAGACTTTGACCGATGAGATCGCCGCCAAGCTGGTCGAGAAGTTCGGCAAAGAGAAGGTCACAGAATCCGTCCTGCGCGAGGCGTTTTATTACATCCAAAAGGAGGCCGTCCGCAAACTGATCATGGAGGAAAACAAGCGGCTTGATGGACGCGGTTTCGATGAAGTGCGGCCCATTATCTGCGAAGCGGGCTTGCTGCCGCGCGCGCATGGCTCGGCGTTGTTCAGCCGGGGTGAGACGCAGGCGGTCACGCTGGTTACTTTGGGCACGACGGAAGACGCCCAGGAATTTGATTCCTACACCGGCGGCGAGACGCAGAAGAAATTCATTCTCCATTATAACTTCCCGAATTACTCGGTGGGAGAAACAGGGCGCATCAGCGGTCCGGGACGGCGCGAGATCGGCCATGGGGCCTTGGCGGAACGTTCCATCGAACCGCTCCTGCCTTTGGACACCTATCCCTATGCCATTCGTGTCACTTGCGAGATCATGGAGTCCAACGGCTCGACCTCGATGGCCAGCGTTTGCGGCGGCACTTTGGCCTTGCTCGACGCGGGCGTCCCGATGATCCGGCCGGTCGCGGGCATCAGCATCGGGATATGCACCGAGCATGACGACATGGACAAAATCAGCAGCTACAAATTGCTGACCGATATCATCGGCTGGGAAGACGCCTTCTGCGACATGGACTGCAAGATCGCCGGCACCGAAAAAGGCATCACCGGATTTCAACTGGACCTCAAATTGCGCGGCTTGCCCCACCGCATCATGGTCGAAACCCTGGAGAAGGCGCGCATTGCCCGCCTCGGCATCCTGGGCGTCATGGCCAAGACGCTGTCCGAACCGCGCAAGGAAATGAGCAAGTACGCCCCGCGTATTGTGCAGGTCAAGATCAACCCCGAAAAGATTGGCGCGCTCATTGGGCCTGGCGGCAAAAACATCAAGCGCCTGGTTGAAGAATCCGGCTGCGAAATCAACATCGAGGACGATGGCACAGTCAATATATATTCCATCTCGGAAGAGGGCATGAAGATCGCCCGCGGCGCCATCGAAGGCATGACGGCGGAAGCGGAGATCGGCAAGCTTTACCGCGGCAAAGTGGTGACGATTAAAGACTTTGGCGCCTTTGTGGAATTCCTGCCCGGCAAGGACGGTCTGGTGCATATCAGCGAGCTGGCCAATTTCCGCGTCAAGCAGACGGAAGACATCGTCAAGATGGGCGACGAAATCTGGGTCAAATGCCTCGGGGTGGACGAAAAAGGCCGGGTGCGTCTTTCGCGCAAAGCAGCCATGGAAGATCGCGAGCGCGAGATGGCGCCCAAAGCCTGAGCCGCTAAATCATTCGAAACAAGAAGGCGAGCCATACCCCAATGGCTCGCCTTTTTTCCCTGCCGTCATTTCTGCCGGCGCCCATGTTCCTCTTTTCCCATCCCTACTTTCTGTTCCCCATTGCTCCTCTGAACCCGCTCACTCTAGCCAGCCACCGATTACTGAACATCGGGCGCGCGCCTGAATTTTCAATGGGCAATTTCCCGCGTCCGAGTAAGGCTCCTGATGTAGCGTCGAGGCTGCGCCTCGACCGGCAGGCTCAACTCTACATGTGCCATTTTAGCGAGTGATCTGGTAGAACCCAGTGCTGCCGCTTTGAGGAATGGTGGCTTTGAAGAATCCGGGATTAATGTTGGTCGTTATCAGCCCAACGGTGTTGGTTATGTAAGGCCCTTGGACCATAGGAGAGCTGAGAATATGAAAGGCGCTGGGCGGGTTGGTGGAAGTGCCGGTAAAATTGATCACGCTATTGGTTCCTTGAAGGGCGATGCTGAGAATGGTGGGAGTCTTAACAATGCTGATTACTTTCTGTATGGCGGTGGTTGACTGGTTTGGCCCATTGGGCGGCGCGAAGACCCGCCAGCGATTGGTCGGGCCGGAGGCCGCGTAAAGGTTCCCTACATTGTCCCACGTCGTCACGAAATATTGGTTGGTCGTGTCCAAGGTGGTGAGGACTGCGCCGTTGCTGGCATTGAGAATGCGAATGCCGCTGGCGGTCGGGCCGGAAAGGGCGCAAGCCACATACTTGGGATTCTGCCGCGAGTCGATCGTCGTGTCATAGACATCGAGGAAAGAGTTGTTGGTCCCGCCGGCCATCCACGCCGTGCCATTGGTGACGGGCGGGTTGCCGCCGGCCCAATTAGTAAACTCCATGCAGACGGCATTGGTATCCCCAAGGTCCGTCAGATCCTGCGCGACAAAAATGTCCAGGTTGCCGTCCACCATCAAGCCGCCCGAGGCGGCAACTCCGAGAGAGCCTCCCACCGCGATGGCCTGCGTGCCGGTCATGTCGTTCGGGTCGGCCATGCCGTTGGTCAAATGCCAGTACCAAATGCCCGCGCCATTGGTATCGGCGTCGCCCAGCCAGATGATTCCATTGGTCGATGCCGCCCCGGTAATGTCCATGCCAAACCACCCATATTGGCCGGGAGTGGGATTGAGAAAACTGGAGATAATTCCAGCAAACGGATTGTTCGCCCAATTATTTTGAGTGAAGACAATGGAAGCCCCATTTAAAAGTGGGTCAAAGGCGGCGATTTGGCTGGCGTATAAATCATTCATGTAAAGACGGTCGTCCTCGCCCATGCGCATTTTTTGCGGAACGTCGCTGCTGCTGTCATCTATAAAAGGGTAGCCGCTATCCCCGAAGGCGCCTTCGTCGGCAAAAGTGCCGTCCGCGTTGAATTTCAAAATGCCATCCATATCTCCCGGCACCACCGGAGGCCGGGTCGCATGGGGCCCATTCGCGGCATTGCCCACGAACACCCGCCCATAATAGGGGCTGTTGGTGTTGTTATCGACCGCGATGCCTTGGGCGTCAAAGATATAAGTGCTGGCCACGCTGTCCTTGCTGATTTGCGTCCAGTTTGTGTGACCGCTGGCGGCGGCGGTGATGGTCACTGTGTAATCGCCCAGCGGCGCCGCGTTGGAGTTGCTGTCATACCCGTCCCAATAAACGATGTTGGTGCCAAAAGAAGTCCCCGCCGTTGTATTCGAGGCCACGGTCAAAGTGCGGATGATATTCGTGCCGGAGAAAATGTTGACCGTGACTCCCAAGTCCGCCCGTTCATTCAAGGTATAACCAATGGCTGTTCGATTGGCCTGGGCGGTGGCGAGATTGCCGAAGGCTCCGTTGAATTTTGGATTGGTCGCATAGACATTGGCGTGGCTGGCGATGGCTGACCCAAAAAAAATCGCCCAACCTGTGCATAGACTGCGGGTTAACTTGGTCATGTTTGATTCCTCGTTTTCTAAGAGCCGGGCGCGTGGCTGATCCGGTAGAATGCCGTTGTTCCTGGAGCAGGGGCCGAAGCGGTAAAGAGGCCCGCGCTGGGAGATGTGATGGTTGCGTTGGAAACATTCGTGTACGGCCCTCGCACCACGGACGCGCTTTGCAGCGTAAAGGCGCTGGGAGCATAATTCGCTCCGGCGCTGAATGTTACGACGACTTGGCCGTTGTTGCCGGCCACGCTGGTGATGAGGATGCTGAGGGGCAGGGCAATCTGCACCGTCTCGACGGCGTACGTGGTGGCCTGGTTTGCGCTGGTGGGCGGCGAGAAAACCCGCCAGCGATTGGTCGTGCCAGAGGCCGCGTACAAATTGCCAACATTGTCCCAAGCCGTGACGAAATATTGATTGGTCGTGTCGAGGACCGTGACCGCTGCGCCTGTGGCTGCGTTCAGAAGCTGGATTCCCTTTTTCGTGGGACCCGAAAGCGCGTCGGCTACGTACGTGGGATGTTCCCGGGAATCAATCGTGGTATCGTTGACATCGAGCAGGGAATTGCCACCCACTGCCCAAGCCGTTCGATTGGTCGTTGGAATATTGGTAAACTCCAGGCTGACACTGTTGGTATCGCTGGCATCGGTGATATTTTGGGCGGCGAAAATATCGAGGTTGCTATCGACCATCAGACCGCCGGACACATCGCTCAACGGGCCTCCCGACGCCACCGCCTGGGTGCCCACCGCGTCGTGCGGGTCGGCGACTCCGTTGGTCAAACGCCAATACCAAATTCCCGCGCCATCCGCATCGGCATCTCCCAGCCAGATTCGTCCATTGGAGGTGTCCGCACCCGTGACGTCCATCGAGCCCCAACCCTGTCCGGCGTTGAGCGGAATTGGCCAGAATGGATTCGCGGAATAATTAGTCTGCGGGCTGAGAACAATTTGATTGGTGGCCAGCGCCATATCGAAGGCCGCTACTTGGCCCGGGCCGCTAAAATCAAGCATATACAATCGGTCGTCGCCGCCGGTTCGCAGCTTGTAGGGAAGGGTGCCAAGTCCATCGTCCTGGATGGCATAGCCGCCGTTGCCGTCGGGGCCTTCGTCGGCGAAGCTGCCGTCGGCGTTGCATTTCAAAATGGTGTCGGTATCCCCGGGTTTGATAGCCGGACTGTTGCGCATGGCATTTCCCACGAAAACCCGCCCGTAATAAGGGCTGTTCGTATTATTATTGACTGCCAGGCCCTGCGGATAAAAAACGTACGTGCCCGGGTTGGCGTCCTGGCTGATTTGCGTCCAGCCAGCATGGCTCGCGGCGGAGGCCGCCACGCTGATGCCATAGACGCCCAGGGCAACGGTGTTTCCGCCATTATCCTGCTGGTTCCAAACCACCGAATTACTGCCCAGCGCCGTCCCCGCATTGGAGAAAGTGCGCACCACCGTGGCGCCTGAGAAAATAGTGACCGTCACTGCGGTGGCGGGTTCGTTCAGAATATAGCTGATCGTGACGTTTTGGCCGGGAGTCACATTCGCGCTGGCCAAAGCCCCGTTCAATTTGATGTTGGTTGGATAAATGTTGGCTCGTGCGGTAATCAAAAATCCGAAAACGATGGCGAAGGCGAGCGGGACAAGTTTGGCGGTGTATTTTAGCAATGGCCTCATCTGGTTCCGCACTTTAGCCTAAAATGCGCGTTTCGCAAACTGATTTCGGCCCGGTTTTTTAGTGACTTCCGCCGCGCGCGACAATAGAATCCCCACTGGTATGAAAGCTATTTTTTCGAGGCGGTGTTTGCTGGCCGCAGTCTTGGCCGCCGGCCTTGGGATTGACGGCGTGGCGGCGCCTCATCGGCCCTTTTTTCCCATCATCACTGTGCAGGCCACGGCTCCGCTGGCCTCCGAGCCGGGAAATAATCCAGCCGTCTTCACCGTTTCGCGGGCGGGCGATACCAACGCCGCCGTGACCATTTCCTACCAACTGCGCGGCACGGCTGGCAACGGGGTCGATTACGCCGCGACGCCCACCTCGGTTACGCTGGCGGCGGGGCAAACGTCGGCTGCCATTGTTATTACGCCGGTCGAGGAGCCTTCCGCTAAAAGGTATAAGACGGTCATCCTCAGCCTGCCTTGGTCATTCGATTTCCGCATTGGCTCTCTGGACCGCGCGGTGGCGTATATCGCCTATAATTATACCAATGTTCCTCCCACCATAAAATGGGCGACGCCCACCAACGGCAGTTCCTTCCTCTCGCTGCCGAACATTGAATTGGTGGCCAGCGCCTTCGACTCCAATGGGTGGGTCGCCTCGGTCGAATTTTTTGCCAATGCCACCAGCGTGGGGGTGGTGAACGATAACCGGTTTGAATCCTGGCCAGCCTATCGCCACAGCGATCGCTATCAATTTGTCTGGACGAATGTCCCGCCCGGCAGCTACGCCTTGACCGCCACCGCCACGGACAACGCGGGGTTGCAGACGACCACGCCACCAGCGACCATAACCGTCAGCACGAACTTGCCCGTGCCCGAGGTTCGCATGGTTAACCCGGTGGACGGCGCGGAGTTTTCTGACCGGCCTCGCCTCAATCTCTACGCGGCGGCGGGGGAAGTGGGCGGAGTCGTCGATACGGTGGAATTGTTCGCCAACGGCGACAGTTTGGGCGTGGCGACGAATTACCTGGCGGCCGAACCTTCCACTCAATTCCATCTCCGCCTGCAATGGGTGCCCTA
>Ga0209483_1002417_pt1 | contig 13125 bp, 14 predicted proteins | sample NGEPerA_FD_184508 | JGI IMG/M metagenome (GOLD analysis project Ga0209483, IMG submission 184508) | Arctic peat soil microbial communities from the Barrow Environmental Observatory site, Barrow, Alaska, USA - NGEE PermafrostL2-A... | ecosystem: Environmental > Terrestrial > Soil > Wetlands >... | reverse complement strand
GCTCTCGGGTTGGTGTGCACGGCGGTGGCGTTCCTGCTGTTCTTCGCGCTGATCGCCGAGGTGGGACCGATACGAGCCACGGTGATCACGTACGTCAACCCGGCCGTGGCGCTGGGGCTGGGGGTGATCGTCCTCGGCGAGGCATTCACCGCAGCGACGGCTGCCGGGTTCGCCCTGATCCTGCTCGGGTCGTTCCTCGCCACCGGACGCACCGGTCAACCCGGCCCCCAACGCCAGGTGCCGGACGAGGCCATGGCCGCCACGGGCGTGCCGTAGGATTCAGCGCCCAGGGAATCGTCTTCCGCGGCGAGGGCGGTGGCCCGGCCCCTCTCCGGCTCAGGCAACGCGGCCGGCGCGCGGGCTGAGGGCGGCGCAGGTCAGTCAGGGGCGCGCAGGTGCGAGGTGTCGTTCCAGAGCGTGATCGACGGCCACTCGTGCTCCCAGCCGAGCGTGGAGACGCTGGCGGTGGAGAGATTGACGAACTGGGCAAGCCGCGCCGGCTGGCCGATCCAACGGGTGGCGAAGACGCGGAGCAGGTGGCCGTGCGCGAAGACGGCCACGTCACCGTGCACGCCGCGAAGCTTGGCCATGACCCGGTCGGTGCGCGCCGCCACCTGCGCCAGCATCTCGCCGCCGATGACGCCGTCGTCCCACAGCTGCCAGCCCGGCCGGCCGGCGCGGATCTCCGCCGTGGTCATGCCCTCGTAGCCCCCGTAGTTCCACTCGCGCAGGTCGGGGTCGATCTGCGCCTCGCCACGCAGCCCGGCGAGTTCGCACGTGGCCACCGCCCGCTGCAGCGGGCTGCACAGCACAGCGGCGAAGCTCCACTGAGCCAGCCGGGCGCCGAGTGTGCCTGCCTGGCGACGCCCGTCGTGGTTGAGCGGGACATCGGTCCAGCCGGTGTGGCGGCCGTCCTGCGCCCATTCGGTGGCTCCGTGGCGCACCAGCACGACCTGTCGCGGCCGCGGCTGCGCCGGCTCGCTGCTCACCGCTTCCACGGCTGCCACTTGCTGCGTTTCGGCCTGAGCAGACGCAGGACCGCGAGCAGGAGGGCGGCGCCGATGAAGGCGACGACGATGTCGCCGATGATCCCGCCGGTGTCGACGGCCCGGTTCGGCGCGATCCAGGAGAGGAGCACTCCGCCGATGACCGCCCCGGCCAGCCCGACGATGGTGTCGCCGAGGCAACCGAAGCCACCGCCGGCGACGACGCGGCCCGCGATCGAGCCCGCGATCAGTCCGATGATCAACCAGACGATGATGTGGTGGCCGTCCATGGGCGCAGTCTACGCAGTGGCCACCATCACATCCCGGCCGTCAACCGGGTCGGCGCCGGTAGAGTTGCGCTGACCCGAGGAGAGCAGATGCCTGACAGTCTCACCGTCACCGACAACCGCACGGGCAGGACATACGACCTGCCCATAGAGAATGGCGCCGTCCACGCCACGGCGTTCAACGCCATGCAGGTCACCGAGGACGACCACGGGCTGATGGTCTACGACCCGGCCTTCCTGAACACGGCGTCCTGCTCCAGCCGCATCACGTTCATCGACGGCGACCGCGGCATCCTCCTCTACCGGGGCTACCCGATCGAGCAGCTGGCCGAGCACAGCACCTTTCTCGAGACGGCGTACCTGCTCATCCACGGCGAGCTGCCCAGCCCGTCCGAGGCGGCCGCCTTCGAGCACGACATCACCATCCACACCATGGTCCACGAGAACGTCAAGAGCTTCATGGACGGCTTCCACCACGACGCCCACCCCATGGCCATGCTGCTCTCGACGGTCGGCGCGCTGTCGACGTTCTACCCGGAGTCGACCAACATCTACGACGAGGAGCAGCGGCGCATCTCCATCAACCGGCTCATCGCCAAGATGCCCACGCTGGCCGCGTTCGCGTACCGCCATTCGCGCGGCCTCCCCTACAACTACCCCGACAACGATCTCAGCTTCGCGGGCAACTTCCTGAGCATGATGTTCAAGATGGTCGAGCCCCGCTACCAGGCGGTGCCGGAGATCGAGCACGCCCTCGACGTGCTCTTCATCCTCCACGCCGACCACGAGCAGAACTGCTCCACCAACGCTATGCGTGGCGTCGGCTCGTCGCACCCGGATCCCTACTCGGCGACGGCCGCCGCCATCGCCGCGCTCTACGGCCCCCTGCACGGAGGCGCCAACGAGGCCGTCGTTCGGATGCTGACCCGCATCGGCACGCTGGACCGGCTTCCCGAGTTCATCGCGGGCGTCAAGGCGGGCAAGGAACGGCTGATGGGCTTCGGTCACCGCGTCTACAAGAACTTCGACCCCCGCGGCGTGGTCATCAAGCGCATGGCCGACCAGGTGTTGAGCGTGACCGGGGTCAGCCCGTTCCTCCAGATCGCCCGCGAGCTGGAGAAGATCGCGCTCGAGGACGAGTACTTCGTCAGCCGCCGCCTCTATCCCAACGTCGACTTCTACAGCGGGTTCATCTACCAGGCACTGGGAATCCCGGTGGAGATGTTCCCGGTGCTCTTCGCGATCCCGCGGACCGCGGGCTGGTTGTCGCAGTGGGAGGAGTCGCTGCTCGACAACGAGCAGAAGATCGCCCGGCCGAAGCAGGTCTACCTCGGCGCGGCGACTCGCGACTACACGCCCATGCACGAGCGCGGTGTGTCGCGCCCCCAGGTCCTCGCCAGCTAGGGGACGGCGGGACCGCTGCTCTCCGTGGTGACCCAGAGGCGCCGGGCGAGGTCGGCGGCGATGGCGTCGACGTCGTGGGTGCGGTAGTCGAGCCAGTAGCGGCAGTGAAGCAGGACGCCCTCGCCGTCAAGCTGCAGATCCACCTGCGGTGGCGGTTCCTTGGCGACCTCCGCTGTGGCCTCGACTTCGCGCCGTGAGGCACGGAGGGCGGCCTCGAGGTCATGGTCGCGCTCGATGCGCAGGCTCACCGTGTAGCGACGCATGCCGTACGCACTGCTGTTGATGACGACGCCGCTGAAAACGGTCAGGTTGGGGAGGATGGCGAGGCGGCCGTCGGCCGTGCGCAACGCGGTGGTACGCAGCGTGATCGTCTGCACCACGCCGGCAATGTCGGCGATGGTGATCAGGTCGTTGATCTTGAAGGGCCTTTCGACGAGCAGCCAGATGCCGGCGAGCACGTTGCGGAGCACGTCCTGGAAGGCGAGTCCGATAGCCAGGCTGGCGAGACCACCGAAGGTGAGCAGCAGGGCCAGCGGTACCCCGGCGGTGACCAGGCCGCTGAGGATCGCGAAGAAGTAGATGACGGCGCCGCCGATGTTGCGGACCAGGGCGCGAACCTGTGGATCGGCGCCGGCGCGCTGCACGGTGCGCGCCAGGATGCGACGCAGGAAACGCCCGATCGCGAAGACCAGGATGAAGATGACCACCGGTCCGATGACGCGCTCGATGATCGGACCGAAGATGCGGGTGGGGTCGTGGCTCTGCACCGTGTTGCAGAGGTCGTCGAAGAAATACTGGGGCTGGCAGGTGAACACGGCGGCGGCGGCGAGCATGGCCGGGATGGTAGTCAGCCCCTGCGGAGGACTGCCGAGGACCTACTCCGAGGCGGGCTCGCTGGACTCGTCGTCGCCCTCGGCAGCTTCGACCGCGGCCTCCTCGATGGCGGCCTCCGGCTCCTCCTCGACGATGCGCAGCGCGGCGACCTTGACGACCAGCTCGTCGGGGTCGATGTGCACGAGCGAGACGCCCTCGGGCAGGACGATGTCGCGCACGTGAAGGCCGGCGTCGATCTCGTCGAGGCCGCTCACGTCGACGCTGAACTGCGCGGGCAGGTCGGCGGGCAGGCATTCGATGCGCAGCGTGTTGATGAGCTGCTGGATGGTGCCGACGCGCGCCTCGGACACGGCCGGCGACTCGCCGGTGATCACCACGGGCACGTCGGCGGTCAGCTTCTCGAGGAGGTTGACGGCGAAGAAATCGGCGTGGATGGGGCGGTTGGTGCGCGGATCGATCTGCACCTCGCGCACCAGCACCTTCTGGGCGCGGCCGCCGTCGACGCGCAGGTCGATGAGCTGGGTGCGCCCGGCGCGCATCCAGACGCGGTGGAGCAGGCCGGCCGGTGCGACGATCGCCCGCGGCAGCACGTTGTGTCCGTAGAGCACGGCGGGGACCAGCCCCTCGCGGCGCAGGGGCTTGTTGTGGCTGCCCCGCTCCTCGCGCGTCGTTGCCGCCAATTCGATCGTTGCCATACGGCGGCCACTCTACCGGAACAGGGCGAGTCGGACGTCGCTGCGCGACGGCGCAGGTGACGGCGGAGCTTCCACGGGCGCCGTTGTGGAAGTGTCACGATTCCGGCCTGCGGGTGGCCGTCCACGCGCCCTGGAATGGAGGAGAGAGCCATGGCGAAGTACCTGGTCGAAGCGTCCTACACAGTGGACGGTGTGCAGGGCCTCATCGCGGAAGGCGGCTCGGGTCGTCGCGACGCCGTCGCCAAAGCGGTCACCAGCCTCGGCGGCACCATGGAGGCCTTCTACTTCGTCTTCGGCGACGACGACGTGGTGATCCTCGTCGACATGCCGGACAACGTCAGCATGGCCGCCCTGAGCGTGGGGGTGAGCGCTGCCGGCGGAGCGTCCACGTCTGTCCGGGTGCTGCTGACACCCGACGAGATCGACACGGCGGTGAAGAAGACCGTCGGCTACCGCGCCCCCGGTGGCTGAACCGCCTCAGGCGGCGACCCGGCCGAAGCGCTCCTTGACGTAGGCGACCGCCTCGTCCAGGGAGGTGCCCGGGGTGAACACCTTGTCCACGCCCAGCCCACGCAGGGCTTCGACGTCGGCGTCCGGGATGATGCCTCCGCCGAAGACCACGATGTCGCCCGCGTCGCGCTCGCGGAGCAGGCGGATGATCTCGGGGAAGAGGGTCATGTGCGCGCCGCTGAGCAGGCTGATGCCGATGCCGTCGACATCCTCCTGGATGGCGGCGTCGACGACCATCGCGGGGGTCTGGTGGAGGCCCGTATAGATCACCTCCACGCCGGCGTCGCGGAGGGCGCGGGAGATCACCTTGATGCCGCGGTCATGGCCGTCGAGGCCCACCTTGGCAGTGAGGATGCGGATGTGCCGGCCCCGGTTCGCCACGCCGAGATCTTACGCTGGTACGCAGCGGCGCTCGCTGCGGATGGCAGCTAGGCCACCGCCCCCGCGGCGTCCGCGATCGCGGCGGCGGCACGGCCGGCGCGCTCGGCGGTGGCCGCGTCCACGGGGACGTCGCACACCCCGCAGGCGGCTCCGGCCAGCGCCGCGGCGAGGGTGCCGGTGTCGCCCCGACCTGCCTCCCCAAGCCGCGCCAGGGCGCTCGACACCCCGGCGGAGGCGGTCCAATCGAGAACGCTGAGGGCGGCCTGGAGCATGGCCCCGGGGTCGCCGGCGCCTGCCTCGACATCCGCCTGCGGCTCGAGGATGGTGAGTCGGTTGAGCAGGGCCATCGGTGCATCTTCGAGGAGCGACTGGCGCACCCGGATCGCCGTTGTGGATGGATCGAAGCGGCACAGGTCGGCGGCCACGAGGGCCGTGGCGACGCACACCAGGGTGGTGCCCTCGTCGGCGCCGGCAGCCGAGGCGCAGCGGTAGGCGGTGCGGCGCAGGCGGGGGCGGTCCAGCGGCGTGGCCAGGCCGATGGGCACGACGCGCAGCAGCAGGGCTGTCCCGGTGGCGTCGGAGAGGTGGCGGAGGTCGTCGAGGTCGAGGACCCCCCGGGCCGCAATCGCCTCGGCGACGGCGAACATGTCGCCGACGGGGTCGGGGGCGCCCCCGGGTTCCGTGGCGCTCCGGGCGCCGGCCGCTCCACAGAGCGCCGCGGCGATGCGTTGCTGGAGGTCGCTGAGTTCACCCATGGGGCAACGCTATCAGGCGGCGGCGGCGCCCATGGCTTCGGCGCCGCTCCGCGCAACATCAGCGCGTGTCGACCGGGCTATCCTGTCCGCGATGGCGTCGATGGGACCGGCGATGCTGAGGACGGCGGGCCCGCTGGCTCGAGCGGCGGTGGGAGCCGCCCGAGGCTCCACGATCCGTGCCGCGGCCGCGGCGGCTCTGCGCCGCCTCGAGGCTCCACCCCCGGGGACCGCGTCCTCGCATCCGCTGACGCCGGCCGCCGTGCGCGTCGAGAGGGCGCGCTCCCACCGTCACGGTGACCGTGCCGAGCAGACGGCGGTGACGGTGTGGTTCGGTCAGGGTCCGTCGCTGCCCGTGCCCGGCGGTGGTGACTCGGTTCGCAACGCGATGCGGTTGACCACCGGCGTGGTCGGGGCCGCGGCACTGGCCGCGCTGTCGGTGATCGCCGCCCGCCGCGAAGAGCAACGCGCCCGCGTCATCGACGCGCCGGTGCCGGCGGCGCGCGTTCGCTGAGCTGCGCCGGGCCGGTCAGTCGTTCAGCCAGGGCAGCAGCGACGCGGTTCGTCGCGACTGGCCCACGGCGCGAAGGGTTGTGCCATCGCTGCGGAGCACCTCGCGTGAGCACGGGTTCATCGCCTCACGCCACTCCTGCAACACGCGGCTGCCGAACAGGCCGGCAGCGGGCAGCCGGGCGGGGATCAGCAGCGCAACGGCGCGGTCGGGCAGACCGACGAGGACGTCGCCACCGGCGCGTTCCACGAAGGCGCCCAGCAGGGCGGGCACCATCACGATGCTTCCCTGGTAGAGATTGTCGCCGGCCAGGCGCCAGCCGTCGGCGGGGATGCGCTCGATGGCGGCGACGCGCTCGAGGATGCGGGCGAAGCGTGTCGCCGTGTTCTCGTCGGCGGAGTGGCGGATGGCGGCGACGTCCATCCCCGCCTCCTCCCACTCGGAGCGGGGCACGCCGCGCATCACCTGGCCGGGCAGTGACTCGGCGATGAAGGCGACCATGTCCCCGCCGATCCGGTCGGCGAGCAGCTCCTCGCTGCGCGCCAGCGACGCCAGGTAGCGGTGGCTGCGCACGCACCAGACGACTCGCGACAACGACACGGTCTCGGCGGGCCGGGGCACCATGCTCGCCTCCACCGAGCGCACGAAGTCGGCGATCAGCGCGGCGGTGCGGTCGGGATGACGCGCGCACGCGGCGTGGAGTGTGGACAGCGGCAGGGTGACGTCGAGGCCCGGTCCGCGCACCCGCAGGCTGTAACGCGGCGGGTCGATCTCCACTGTGGTGCCGGCGTAGCGGGCCGCGATCTGCAGGCGCAGCCTCTCGGCAAAGGCGGCACGATCGCCGGGGGCGTCGCCGGCCATGATCAGGCGGCGCGGCGCCGCTTGCTGGCGACGTAGTCGACGAGGACGTAGTCGCCGAGCCGATCGGGGCTGATGAAGAAGGCGCGACCGCGGTTGAGCCGGGTCATCTCGTCGACGAACTGCACGAGCTGGTGGTTGGACTCGAGCATGAAGGTGTTGATGACGATGCCTTCGCGCGTGCAGCGCTGCACCTCGACAAGTGTCTTGGCGAACGTTTCCGGCAGGGGCGGGTAGAAGAACACGGGGCGGCCGTTCTCGATGTGCGCGGTGGGCTCGCCGTCGCTGACGATGATGACCTGCTTGTTGGCGGCGCCGTCGCGCGCCAGGAGACGGCGCGCCAGCATGAGGCCGTGCTGCATGTTGGTGCCGTACACGTACTCATTGACACTGAGGTGGGGAAGGTCGGAGGAGCTGATCTCGCGGGCGATGTCGCTGAAACCGATGATGTGCAGGCAGTCCCGCGGGTACTGGCTGCGGATCAGCGAATCGAGAGCCAGGGCAACCTTTTTAGCGGCATAGAAGTAACCGCGCAGGGGCATGCTGCGGCTCATGTCGAGCATCAGCACCGTCGACGATCGGGTCAGCGAGTCGCTGCGGTGCACCTCGAAGTCGTCGGGGTCGAGCCGCGGGACACGGCTGCGCTCCGCGGGCGCCTCGGACGCCTGTCGCTGGATGGCGTTCATCACCGTGCGCTCGACGTCGAGGTCGAAGGGGTCGCCGAACTCGTACGGCTTGCTGTCCTCGGCGCGCTCACCGCGCTGGCCGCGCCGGCTCAGTGTGTGCTCGCCGAAGCGATCCTTGCGCAGCTTGGCGAAGAGGTCGCCGAGAGCCTTCTGGCCGATGCGCCGCATCCCCCGCGCGGTGAGGCGCAGGCCGTCGGCGTCACGCTGCACGAGGCCGCGCGCCTCGAGCTCACGGGCCATCTGTGACAGCTGGTCGAGGCTGTGTGCGGCATCCTCGCCGAGCATGTCCTGGAGCTGTGCGCGCGTGTTCGGTGGCACCGTGCCGCCGCGATACACCTCGCGCAGGCTGCGCTCCAGCTCCTCCATGGCCTGGAGGCGGCCCATCAGGTTCATCGCCTCGTCGAGGGGCAGCTCCTGGTTGCCGAAGAAGGAGTAGCGCGACCCCAGGCCGCTGCGGGGGGAGAGCATCTCCAGGCCGGCACCGAGCTCGGCCAGCTCGGATTGCAGCTCGGGGTCGCCGAACACCGCGTCGACGAGCTCGCCCAGCTCGCGGCGCATCTCCGGCGACAGCGAGCGCATCAGCGAGTCCATGCGGGCCATCTGCCGGGTGATCTCATCGAGGAAGTCGTCGACGCGCGGCGGTGCGTTGGGGAAGAGATGCCCCCAGTTCCCCAGGAAGGCCTCGTAGCTGCTCTGTCGCTGCGCGTCGGGAACGCCCTCCAGCTTCTCGCGCACGAGGCGGTTGAGGTCGCGGGCCATGGCGCGGAGCTGGCCGACATCCTCTGCGGACATGGCCTGCATCTGCGCGGTCATCTCCTTGAAATAGGTGTCGACGACCCCTTTCTTGATCTCCTCGAGCAGGTGCGCGAAGGACCGCTCGGCACGCTCGTCCATGAACTCGTATTCCTGCAGCTCGCGGATGGCGCCACCCGGGTCGCGGGGCAGGTTCTCGAGTTGCTCGCGCCGTTTGGCCGCGACGCGGTCGAGGACGCGGTGTGCCGTCTCGTCGTCGACCTGGGTGAGGCGCTCGTCGATGCCCTGGCGCTCCTGACGCACGACGTTGTCGAGCTTCTCGGTGATGTCCTTGAAGACGCCGTCGAGGCTGTACTTCTCCAGCTGCTTGCGGCGCTGGCGCGCCAGCCGGTCGGTCATCTCCTCGAGGCCCATGAGGCGCTGACCGGACCGATCGCGCCATCCCTGGCTGAGCATGCGGCGCAGCGCGGTCTCGAAATCCCAGCCGTGGAAGACATCCTCGCTGAGGCGGTTGAAAACCTCGTCGAGGTCAGGCCCCAGCGGGTCCTGGGTGCCGTCCCACGCGCTGAAGCGGTGCGGACTCACCCGCCGTACACGGCGGTGCCGTCCATCTCCGTCTTGTTGAGCCTCTTGCCGCGGTGCAGGCCTTCGAGGATGAACTCCAGCACAGCGACGCGGGATGCCGCGGAGCCGGCCTCACCCAGCTTGGTGGCGGCGGCGTCGATGCCGGGCAGCTCGGCGAGAGCGGCGGCGTACGCAGCTGCGGACAGCGAGTCGCCCACCTCGACGGTGAAGCCACCGCGCTCGAATCGTTGCAGAAACGGGGCGAACTCGCCGGTGCTGAAGTGGCGGCGAAAGACGTTGTTGCAGGCGTTGCGCAGCATCTTGTCGAGGACGGCGCCGTCGTCATCGTCGTCGAGGGTCTCGAGCTCGAGCTTGCCTGCGCTCGACGCGGTGAGCGCGGCGAGGTCGCTGATGCGCGCCACCGCCTCCTTCTCGCCGGTGCGCAGGGCACGTCGCAGCGCGTTGCTGGCGAGGTTCTCCTGGTTGGCGATGCTCATGCGCACGGAGACGCCGCTGCGCTGGTTGACCTGGGGATGACGGCGTGCCAGCTGCGTGAATTCGGCGACGATCTCCTTCATGTAGTGGGGAACGTGCACGGGCACCGGCATGTCGTCGAAGGTGGTCGCCTCCTGGTCGATGATGGCGATCTCGTGCTCGACAGTGCGCGGGTAGTGGGTGCGGATCTGGGCGCCGAAACGGTCCTTCAGCGGGGTGATGATGCGGCCGCGGTTCGTGTAATCCTCAGGGTTGGCGGTGGCGACGACGAAGACATCGAGGGGCAGGCGGAGGCGGTAGCCGCGGATCTGCACATCGCGCTCTTCGATGATGTTGAGCAGGCCCACCTGGATGCGTTCGGCGAGGTCGGGGAGCTCGTTGATGGCGAAGATTCCGCGGTGGGTTCGGGGGATCAGGCCGTAGTGGATGGTCAGCTCGTCGCTGAGATAACGGCCCTCAGCCACGCGGATGGGGTCGACCTCACCGATGAGGTCGGCGATCGAGGTGTCCGGGGTGGCCAGCTTCTCGCTGTAGCGCATGTCGGGGGTGAGCCAGGCGATGGGGGTGTCGTCGCCTGCGCTGGCCACCAGGTCGCGGCAGCGCCGGCAGAGTGGGTTGTAGGGGTCGTCGTTGATCTCGCAGCCGGCGATCGCCGGGATGGCATCGTCGAGGAGGGCGCAGAGGCCTCGGAGCAGGCGTGACTTGGCCTGGCCGCGCTCGCCGAGGAGGATGAGGTCCTGGCCGGCGAGGATGGCGTTCTCGAGCTGCGGGATGACCGATTCCTCGTAGCCGAGGATGCCGTCGAAGAGGGTGTCGCCGGCGGAGAGGCGGCGGATCAGGTTGCGGCGCAGCTCCGTGCGCACGGGCACGACGCGGTACTCGGCGCGACGCAGCTGGCCGACGGTGGCCGGCCGGGACTCTGCCATGGCGTCCACCTTACACCGGCCTCCCGACGCGACCGCGCCTAGGCGCTCGCGGCCTGGAGGCGGCGCCGCTCGATGCCCCCGCGCGCGGCATCGACGAAACGGCGGGCGAGGTTGGGATCCTGGCCGAAATGGAGGTGCACCAGCGAGGCGAGGAGGGTGGGGTGTGCTCCACCCCTCGTAGCCGAGGGGCTCGCCCTCCACGTCGTGCATCGAGTAGGCGTAGGTGCCGGCGTCGCCGAGCAGGCGGGCGAAGTGGAACTCGTGGCCTCGCAGCGCGGTGCCTTCGTCGCCGAGGATACTGTCGCAAGCGAGGCGCAGCTCGCGGTAGCCGGTGTGCCAGAGGCCTGGCTCGATGAAGGAGTGGTTTGCTGCCAGGCGTGGCACGAACGTCTCGGACACGCCACCGCCGGGTTGCCAGGGCCGCCTGGGGGAGTTGACATTCCACCTGACGCTGTTCAAACTGCCTGACAATGTCAGTTGCAACCGTTCCACGGAACCGCCGGGCCGAGAGATATGCGGCCACGCGCCGAGAGATCCTCGACGCGGCCTGGGAGCTGGTGCGCGCCAACGGTCTCGACTCCCTGGCGATGCGCGATCTCGGCGCGCGGGTGGGCATGCGTGCCCAATCCCTCTACGTGTACTTCGCCTCGAAGGACGCGATCTTCGACGCCATGTTCGCCGAGTCCAACCGTGAGTTGCTGCGCCGGCTCACCGCACTGGGCGCGGTCGCCGACCCGGCCGAAGGCGTGCGTCGCAATGCTCGGACGTTCCTTGACTTCTGCATCGAGGACCCGGTCCGCTACCAGCTGCTGTTCCAGCGAACCATCCCCAACTTCGAGCCCAGTCGTGAGGCGTACGCGCCGGCCTTGAAGATCCTCGACAACGCGCGCGCCGCGCTCAGCGCGTGCGGCATCACCGACGCCCGCGCGTTCGACGCATGGACGGCGGTGACGGGTGGCCTCGCCGCCCAGCAGAACGCCAACGAACCCGGTGGCGACCGGTGGGTCCGCCTTACCGACGACATCATCGACATGTACCTGGCGTACTACAGGCCCGTCACAGGTGGAGAGACAACATGATCAGCAATGCCATCGCGGTGGAGTCCATCGCGCCCCTCGAACACGACGAAGCCATGCGCCTCGCCACCGCGGAATACGAACGGCTCCTCGCCGTGGTCGACGGCCTGGGCGACGAGGACTGGTCGCGTCCGACCGACTGCACGGATTGGGATGTCAAGTCCATGCTCGGCCACGTGCTCGGCGCCCTGGAGCTCCAGGCGGACGCGGACGAGCGCGTGCGACAGCTCAGCGCCGCTGCAGCCACCGCCGCGGAGACCGGGTGTCTGCGCCTGGACGCGATGACCGCGCTGCAGGTGCGCGAGCACGCCGCTCTCACGCCGAACCAGCTGCGGGAGGCTCTGCGCGAGGCGGCACCACATGGACTTGCAGCGCGCCGCGCCAACACGCCGGCGCTTCTCGACACCCCGTACGACCCGCAGTTGCCCGGTGAGTCCGGATGGACCTTCGGGTACCTGTACGACGTCATCCACACTCGCGATCCGTGGATACATCGCGTCGACATCAGCCGGGCGATCGGCCGGGAGACGGTGCTGTCGTCCGAGCACGACGGGCGGATCATCGCCGACGTGGTCACAGACTGGGCGCGGCGGCACCGACAGCCGTTCACGCTGACACTGTCCGGCCCGGCGGGCGGCGTGTACACCGCAGGTGAGAACGGGCAGGACATCGATCTCGATGCGGTCGAGTTCTGCCGGATCCTCTCCGGGCGCGCCAAGGGATCCGGGCTGCTCGCCGCCCGCGTTGTCTTCTGATCGACCTCACACCTGACAAGGAGAGACACATGCACACGTACAGAGTCGGCGATGACGTCACCGTGCTCAACGATCACCTCGAGGTGCCCGGCCTGGGGTTCCTCCCGGTCAACGCCTTCGTTCTGCACGCACGTGAACCGGTGGTCGTCGACACCGGCCTCAGCCTCCCGGACCGCGATTTCGTGGGCGCCCTCCGCTCCGTCGTCGACCCGGCGACGATCCGGTGGATCTGGCTCACGCACCCGGACCGTGATCACACCGGCGGCCTCTTCGAGCTCCTCGACGCCGCCCCGAACGCGCGCCTCGTGACCACGTTCCTCGCCGTCGGCATCATGTCCACCGAACGCGCGCTGCCGCTCGATCGCCTGTACCTGCTGAATCCCGGACAGCACCTCGACGTCGGGGACCGCACGCTGCACGCGTTCCGGCCACCCCTGTTTGACAGCCCCGCCACCGTCGGCTTCTACGACGACAAGACGCGCATCTGCTTCAGTTCCGACTGCTTCGGCGCACCGCTCGCCACGCCCGAGCTCGCCGCCGGCTCCGACGTCCGCGAGGTTCCCGCTGAGCAGCTGCGCGCCGCCCAGCTCCTCTGGGCAGCCGTCGACAGCCCGTGGGTGCACAGGGTCGATACCGGTCGCTACCTGGAGAC
>Ga0209483_1002416_pt1 | contig 13129 bp, 11 predicted proteins | sample NGEPerA_FD_184508 | JGI IMG/M metagenome (GOLD analysis project Ga0209483, IMG submission 184508) | Arctic peat soil microbial communities from the Barrow Environmental Observatory site, Barrow, Alaska, USA - NGEE PermafrostL2-A... | ecosystem: Environmental > Terrestrial > Soil > Wetlands >... | reverse complement strand
GCGGTGTACGTGGCGACCCCAGCCCCCAGCCCGGCGGCCGCGAGCCCTGCGGGGCGGCTCAGCGCCCGCGTCACCCCGCCGACCCAGGTCACCCCACGCGGAAGCAGGGGCACCAACTCTGCGACGGCGGCAACACCTGCCAGGGGCGCGTACGCAGACAGGATCCAGGTCCCAACCGACATCGGCGACGTCGGCTTGACGACGCGCAGCATGTTGATGAATCGCCCGGGGCGGCCGAGGTCGTGGACGAGCGCGCCGAAACCGCATGCGACGCCGGCCGCGGCGCCGAGGCGCGTCGTGCGACGCAGCGACGTCCGCCCGGTCAGGTCCGCGCCCGCGGCCAGCATCGAGCAGGCCCCGGCGAGCCCGCAGAGGAAGAAGTACGTGGGGATGTCGGCCGCCCACGGCGCCTCTTTCAGCACCGGGCGCCCGTAGTACGACGTGAAGGTGGCCCGGGGCACCATCGGCCGCTCGCCGCCCTCGCGTCCCCTGCCTCGACGGCTGCCGGTGTCGGCGGCACCCTCCACGCGCGGCCTGGTCACGAGCGCCTGCCGGCGCAAGCCGCGGCAGCCCCGGCCAGCAGCGCCGCGCCGGCAATGGCCGCGCCCCGCCACATCGCCGGCAGGTCGCGCGTGGTCACCATCGGGTCGGGTGGAAGCCCGTACACCTCTGGCTCGTCGAGGAGCAGGAAGAACGCTCCGGCGCCGCCGATCCCGTCGCTCTCATCCTCGCCGTAAAGGCGAGCGTCCACGACACCGTCGTCGTGCAACGCGCTGACCCGCTGAGCGGCGTGCACGCGCAGGTCGTCGAGGTCCCCGAACTGGATCGACTCGGTGGGGCAGGCCTTGGCGCATGCAGGCACCATCCCCGCCCCGAGCCGGTCGTAGCAGAGCGTGCATTTCTGGGCGACGCCCGCGTTGAGGACGGAGTGATCGCCCTCGCGGCGCTCGATGACGCCGAACGGGCACGCGGGAACGCAGTACCCGCAGCCGTTGCAGACGTCAGCCTGGATGACCACGGTGCCGAACTCGGAGCGCATCAGCGCGCCGGTGGGGCACACATCGAGACACGCCGCGTGGGTGCAGTGCTTGCAGACATCGGACGACATCAGCCAGCGAAAGTCGTGAGCGCCCGGCGCACGCTCGGCGGTCGTGGTCGCTGTGTTTCGAACAGGCACTTCGCGCATCGGCTTACGCTGCTCGATGAACGCCACGTGCCGCCACGTGCTGGCCCCGAGCGCACCGGTGTTGTCGTACGACGAGCCGAGCATGCGCAGGCCGTCCTCGGGAATGCTGTTCCACTCTTTGCACGCCACCTCGCACGCCTTGCAACCGATGCACAGGGAGGTGTCGGTGAAGAAGCCCTTCCGCTTCGGCCCATTCCGCCAGCCGGCGGCGGCGGCGGGGTCGAGCGGAGCGTCGACCTGGCTCACCGCTGCTCCCCCCGCGTCATCTTGGTCACTCCCGTGTCCACGGTGATCCCCGCGCGACGGCGGTAGTCTTCAACGAAGCGCAGAAGGGCCCGGCCGGTGGGTCTCCGCCCCGGCTGGATGTCGCAGGACGCGGCCTTCGACTCCTGGATGTGCACGTTCGGATCGAGCCCGATGCCGAGCAGGTCATTGGCCGAGTCACCGCTGACGACAGCGCTTCCGCCAACGCCCCAGTGGTATGGCAGGCCCACCTGGTGGATGACGCGCCCGCCGACGAGCAGCGGCACCAACCGGTCGGTGACGAGCACCCTCGCCTCGACCGCGGTGCGCGCCGTGACGATGGTCGCCCAGCCGCCGTTCTCGAGATTGCGTTGGCTTGCCAACTCCGGCGACACCTCGCAGAAGAACTCCGGCTGCAGCTCGGCGAGATACGGCAGCCAGCGGCTCATCCCCCCGGCGGTGTGGTGCTCGGTGAGCCGGTAGGTGGTGGCAACAAAGGGGAAGACGTCACTGCCCGGCTCTGGCGGCGACGGGTTGCCGAGGTTCTGCGCGCGCGGAAAGGTCTCACGCGCGGGGTTCGACTGCTGCGTGTAGAGCGGGTTGCGCAACGGCGACTCGATCGGCTCGTAGTGGGCCGGCAGCGGGCCGTCGAGGAGCCCGCTGGGAGCGTAGAGCCAGCCCTTCCCGTCCGACTGCATGATGAACGGGTCATCGCCGGCGAGCCCGGCCGGGCCGCCCGTGCCCGGCTCGGGCCGGAACGAGGGGGCCTTGGTGACCGGGAAGTCGGGGACGTCGTGGCCCGTCCACCTGCTCAGCTCCTCGTCCCACCACACATACGCCTTGCGCGCGCTCCAGGGGCGGCCTTCAGGGTCTGCGGACGCGCGGTTGTAGAGGATGCGCCGGTTCATCGGCCAAGCCCAGCCCCACTCCGGCGCCACCCACGACTGTTCGCCGCCCGGCTTGCGGCGGGCGGCCTGGTTGACGTCGCCGGCGAACACACCCGTGTAGATCCAGCATCCACCCGCGGTGGACCCGTCGGCTCTCATGTCGGCAAAGGTGCTGAGCAACTCCCCCGCCCGCTCCCCAGCGAGGTGGCGGCCGTTGATCTCCCGGAGGACGGCCGCCGCATCAGGTTCGCCATCGGCGGCTGTCGGGTAGTCCCAGGTGAGATTGCGCAGCGGGGCGTCGCGCTGCGCGGCGGAGGATGCGAGTCGCGCTCGCAACGCGCGACCGAGCTCGTGGAAGAAATGGAGCTCAGATCGCGCGTCACCCGGCGGGTCGACCGCCTTGTGATGCCACTGCAGCATCCGCTGCGTCTGCGTGAAGGTGCCGTCCTTCTCGGTGTGCGCCGCCGCCGGCAGGAAGAAGACCTCGGTGGCGATGTCAGCGGTGCGCAACTCGCCGGTGGCGATCTCCGGACCATCCTTCCAGAAGGTCGCCGACTCGATCATGTTGAGGTCGCGTACCACCAGCCACTTGAGGTGGGCCATGGCGAGGCGCTGCAGCTTGCCGTTCGATGACCCGACGGCTGGGTTCTGACCAAGCAGGAAGAAGCCCTCGACCTTGTCATCGAGCATGTCCATGGCCGTGCTGTAGGTGCTGTGGTCGCCGTTGATCCAGGGCAGCCAGTCGAAGCCGAAATCGTTCTCGGCTGTGGCCGCATCCCCGAACCACGCCTTGAGGAGGCTGACCATGTAGGTGTCGGCGGCGGTCCAGAAGCCCTTCTGCTCCTGGCTCGCAATGCTCTCCAGGTACCCGGCGAGGTCGTTGTACCGCCCCGCCAAGGGCATGGGGAGATAGCCGGGCAGCAGGTTGAACAGGGTCGGTATGTCGGTGGATCCCTGGATGCTCGCGTGACCCCGGAGCGCCAGGATTCCGCCGCCGGGCCGGCCCATGTTGCCGAGCAGCAGCTGGATGATCGCCGCGCCGCGTATGTACTGAACGCCGACCGAATGCTGCGTCCATCCCACCGAGTAGACCCACGCCGTGGTCCGCTCGCGACCGCTGTTGGCGATGACCGCCTCGCACACCTGCGCGAACGCCTCGGGCGCCACGCCGCACACCTCCTGCACCTTGTCGGGCGTGTAGCGAGCGTAGTGACGCTTCAGGACCTGGAACACGCAGCGGGGGTCCTGGAGAGTCTCGTCGCGGTGCACACTGCTCTGTTCCAGCGGCGGCCCACCGCTGCCGAATTCGTCGCCGGGCGAATGATGCGCGTGCGCCTCCGCGCGTCCACCGGATCTGCGCTTGGAATTCGCCGATACACCGCTGCCCGAGTCCGTCTGGTCGTGAGAGTCGAGATATCTCCACGTCGCCGGGTCGTAGGTTCCCTTGTCGGCGGCATACCCGGAGAAAAGGCCGTCGAGGTCCTCGGTGTCTCGAAAGTCGCCGTTGATCAGCGTTGCCGCGTTGGTGTAGCTCACCACGTACTCGCGGAAGTACGACTCGGTTGTGAGGATGTGGTTGATGATCGCGCCGAGAAAGACGATGTCGCTTCCCGCGCGGAGCGGCACGTGCAGGTCGGCGAGCGCCGACGTGCGCGTGAAGCGGGGGTCGACGTGGATGACCTTCGCGCCGCGCGCCTTGGCCTCCATCACCCACTGGAAGCCGACGGGGTGACACTCGGCCATGTTGGAGCCCTGGATGACGATGCAGTCAGAGTTCTGCAGGTCCTGCTGGAACGTCGTGGCTCCGCCGCGGCCGAATGAAGCCCCCAGACTGGGGACGGTGGAGCTGTGTCATATTCGAGCCTGATTCTCGACCTGCACGATCCCCGCTGCGGTGAAGAGTTTCTTGATGAGGTAGTTCTCCTCGTTGTCGAGGGTGGCGCCTCCGAGACTCGCGATGCCCATGGTCCGGCGCAGAGGGACACCGTCGCCATCGGTGTCCTCCCAGGTGCGTTCGCGGGTCTCGAGAACCCGCTCCGCGATCATCGCCACGGCGCGGTCGAGGGGCAGGTCTTCCCATTCCGTGCCATACGGGCGTCGGTACCGCACCGTGGTCACCCGCCTGGGGTTGTTGACCAGCTGCTCGCTGGCCGAACCCTTGGGGCACAGGCGGCCGCGCGACACCGGCGAGTCGGGGTCGCCCTCGATCTGCACGACGCGGTTGTCCTTGACGTACACGCGCTGTCCGCAGCCGACTGCGCAGTAGGGGCACACGCTCTGCACGACGCGGTCCGCGGTGGCGGTGCGCGGCACCATCGCGGCGGTCTTCGCCGACCGTACCGCCGCGCCTCGACCCAGGGAGTCGGCGCCGGTCAGCTGACGGATGACCGGCCACGAGCGGAGCCTGCTGCGTGCGCCCACTGCCCTACCTCCGTGCGCCATGCCGGGTCCGCGGCTCGACAGCGGCAAGTATGCGACCGGTTGGTGCCCGGAAGGGCCGGCGCCGCGCCTCAGGTGACCACCGCGGGCTGGCCGATCGGCACCAGTGAGATCCACACCTCGCCGGGCGAGATCGGCGCCGCCGTTCCGTCCGCGAGGGTGAACTGGGGAGGTCCGCTGGGCGGTTGTGTCCAGGTCGCCTGGTACCCCCTCCCACCGGTGAACACCTGGGCGCTCCCGGTCCCGGTGATCCTGTGGTCGACGCCGAGGTGTCCGGCGACATCGACCACCCGGGGGTCGGTGGTGACCGCGACCTGCTGCACGATCACCGTCGGCAGCACCAGGGGCGCACCCGTGGCCGGGTCGAGCACGGGGCCGGTGCTCTCCGTGCGGGTGAACCCACCGAGGTGGGGTGCCCACGTGAAATGCGGCTGCTCGAAGGGCGAAACGTTCGCGGTGAAGGCGTCGATCGGAACCCCGCCCACCGGGTACGTCGTCCGCGCCCAGAGCTGGTAGCCCACCGGAGCCAGGTGCGCAAGCCCGGCGAGAGCGGCGATGTGCTGTCCGTTCGTATACAGGTTGTGCGGCGCCGCGCGCGACGAGATGCGGAACAGGTTGCCGCGCGCGGTGGTCTCGTCGAAGGACGGGAACGATGCCCGCCTCAGCAGGCCGGTGATGTACGTGGACGCGCCCGAGTAGGACAGGAACGCGTGGTACAGGCTGGCCAGCTGAAGGGTGACGGTCCGGGCGCTGCGCACCGGGCCCACCTGCTGCGTGGCACCGGGGGCACCGAAGAAGAAGAGGCTGAAGCGGCCGATGCCACCCTCGGCGACGTACTCGTACACGAGGTTGGCGGCACCCAGGCCGGATTGGGGACGGCCGAACTCGGAGTTCTCGACCTGGATCATCGCCGGCGACGCCAACGCCGGGACGGGCGTGGGCGTGGGAAGCGGAGTCGACAACGCCGTGGCAGTGGGCGTGCTCGGAACTGCGCTCGTGGTGCGGGTCGCGACGGCCGGCGATCCGCACGCGGAGAGGACGAGCAGCAGGGCGACGGCGGCGCGCGGCGGCCTCATGCGGTGATGGCGAGGAGAGCCGAGCCGCGAGGACCCGGCCCTCCTCTGCGATGAGCGCGGGAGAGAGACCACGTCATCTGTGCCGGCAGTGTCGCCGGGCAGACCTTGCATTTCCATGTCGGGCGCACATGGTGGCGTACACCGCAGAACATCGTGAGGATTCTGTTCCGGGCGTCGCCGAACCGGTACAGTCGCGCCTCCCGCCCTCACCCGGAAGAAGGAGGACAACAGAGTGCTGTTCCTCAGCGAAAAGGACGTGCGAGCACTGTTGTCGCCACCACTGATGCTCGACGCACTCGAGGCGGGATTCCGCACCTACTCGACCGGCGCGACCTCGGTGCCGCCGCGGACTGCCGCGCGCACGGGGGCGGGGCTACTCGGAGCCATGCCCGGTTGGGTCGAGGGCGGCGGCCTGGTGATCAAGGCGGTCAGCGTGTTCCCCGGCAACGCGGAGAGTGGCCGTCCATCCCACCAGGGGGTGATCGCCCTCTTCGACGAGCGTGACGGCACGCCCCTGTGTGTGATGGACGCCGCGTACATCACGGCGATGCGGACAGGTGGCGCCGCCGCAGTGTCGGTGCGCCTGCTCGCCCGCCCGCAGGCCACCACGCTTGCCATCCTCGGGGCGGGTGTGCAGGGGCACTCGCACCTGGCGACAGTGGGTCTCGTCCGAGAGTTCACGGAGATCCGGGTCGCGTCGCGCAACCGCGACCGGGCCGAACGCCTTGCGGCTCTCGATCCGCGGTGCGTTGTGGTGGACAGGTTCGCGGAGGCCATGCGGGACGCGGACGTGGTCTGTTGCTGCACGGACTCGCACCACCCCGTGACCCGGTACGAGTGGCTCAGTCCCGGCGCTCATGTCACATCGGTCGGCGGCACATTCGGGCATGAGGTCGACGCCGATACGATCCGCCTGTGCCGGGTGTTCGTGGAGTGGAGGGGCGCGGCCGAGCACGCGCCGCCGGCCGGCGCGCACGAGCTGCAGGGCCGCGACCCGGCGACCGTTACGGAGCTCGGTGAGGTCATCGCCGGGCTGCGCTCCGGCCGTCAGTCGTCTGAGGAGATCACTGTGTACAAGTCGACGGGGACGGCCGTCGAGGACGCCGTGGTTGCGCGCCTGGTCTACGACGCCGCGCTCAGCGCCGGCGCCGGCGCCGTTCTCGACCTCTGAACGCCCGCGGCCCGGGTGCCGGGCCCGCGTCAGCCGGTCAGGCGACGCCTTAGGCAGCTCCCTCGAGCGCGGGCGCAGCACTTGCTGCGGCGGCGATCCCGGCGACGTCGCTGCGGCGGATGACCGCGACGACCACCACGGCGCCGACGGCCAGCAGGATCGCACCGGCCAGGAAGGCGATGCGATAGCCCTGCACGAGGGCTGCGAATGCGTCCGGCACCGCAGGCGCGTGTCCGAGGTTGTGCAGATAGCCGTTGGTCTGGTTCACCGCCAGGGTGGCGAGGATGGCCAGGCCCAGCGAGCCGCCCACCTGCTGGGACGTGTTGAGCAACCCCGATGCGAGCCCCGCGTCGTCCGCCTGCACCGTGGTGGTGGCCAGAAGGGTCAGCGGCACGAAGGTCAGACCGAGGCCGAGGGACATGATCACCAGCGGCGGCAGCAGCACGTCGACGTAGCCGCTGCCAATGCCGATGCGTTGCAGAAGGAGGAACCCCGCCGCGCCGATCACGAGGCCGGTGCACGTGACCGCGCGGACGTCGATCCGCTTGACAGCCTGCGCCGCGACGCCTGCTCCAATCCCGATGCCGGCGCAGACGGGCAGGAAGGCGAGGCCGGCCTTGAACGGCGAATAGCCGAGCACGATCTGCACGTACAGTCCCGCGAAATAGAAGATCGAGAACATGCCCCCGGCGACAAGGAGCATGGCCAGGTTCGCGGCCGCCAACGAGCGAATGCGGAAGATGCTGAGCCGCACCAGCGGCGCGCGGTATCTCGTCTCGGTGAACAGGAACAGGCCGAGCAGCGCGAACCCGATGGCCCCGAACAGCAGCACGACGGGCGATGTCCACCCATCACCGGGCGACGCCGCCTTGGCCAGGGCGTACACGATCGACATCAGGCCACTGGTGACGAAGACGGCCCCGAGGACGTCGACGCCGCGGTCACCCTCGACGCGGGTGTCAGGAACAAGGCGCGCCGCCAGCGCGATCGTGACCACTCCCACGGGTACGTTGACGAAGAACGCCCAGCGCCAGCTGATCGCCTGGGTGAGGATGCCGCCGATGAGCAGGCCGAAGGCGGCACCACTGGCCGCGATCGCACTCCACACCCCCAGCGCCTTGTTGCGGCGCGGGCCCTCCTCGAAGGTGGTGGTGATGATCGACAGCGCCGCCGGCGAGATCAGCGCGCCGCCGAAGCCCTGCACGGCCCGCCCGACGATGAGCATCGAGGGCGACTGCGCAAAGCCGTTGACCAGCGAGGAGACCGAGAAGATCGCAAGCCCGGCAAGGAAGATGCGCTGACGTCCGAAGAGGTCGCCGGCACGGCCGCCGAGCAGGAGAAAGCCCCCGAACGTCAGCGTGTAGGCGTTGACGATCCACTGCAGGTCGGAGTTGGAGAAGTTCAGGCCCCGCTTGATCGAGGGCAGCGCGACGTTCACGACGGTGGCGTCGAGCACCACCATGAACTGCGCCATGCAGACCAGCGTGAGCACAACCCAGGGGTTGACGGAATGCGCGGAGCGGGGCTTCTGCCTGATGGCCACCGTCACCTCCATGAACTCGCGACGTCCGGGGGTCCTCGCGGAAGTCGCAGATTACCAAATTACAGTTGAAGCGCCGATCGCCTCTTGGGGCTTGCTCGGTGGTTTGACACGTGACTGTATGGTCACGTATGGTGGGCTGGTGACCGACGACGATCGCGTGTTCAAGGCCCTCGCCGACACAACTCGTCGATTCCTTCTCGACCGGCTCTTCACGCGTGACGGCCGCACCTTGACGGAGCTCGAGTCCGAGTTGGAGATGACGCGTTTCGGCGTGATGAAACACCTGCGTGTCCTCGAGGACGCCAACCTCGTGGTGTCACGCCGTTCTGGCCGGGAGAAGTTGCACTTCCTCAACCCGGTTCCGATTCAGCAGATCCACGACCGGTGGATCGACAAATACACCGCACGCCGAGCCTCGGCGCTCGCGGAGCTCAAGAGCCAACTGGAGGACACGGCATGACCACGGCCGCGACGACGACAGCGACAACTCAGGTCTACCGGGTGTACATCAGGGCGACCCCTCAGGCCGTCTGGGACGCGATCACCAAGCCGGAGTGGACCGAGCGATACGGCTACGGCGGCCGCGCCGAATATGACCTCCGTCCCGGCGGCGTGTACCGAGGGGCCTCCAGTGAGGCGATGCGCTCGATGGGCGCGCCGGACGTGGCCGTCGACGGCGAGGTGATCCAGTCCGATCCCCCCCGCCGCCTGGTCCAGACCTGGCGAATGGTCATGGACGAGGCGATGGCCGCTGAGGGGTTCACGCGGCTCACCTATGAGATCGAGGACGGCGGTGGCGGCATCACCAAGCTGACCGTGGTCCATGACCTCGAGGGCAAGCCGAAGCTGGCGGTGCTCCTCTCCGGCGGCATGGAGGACACGGGCGCGGGCGGCGGTTGGAGCTGGGTGCTCAGCGGCCTGAAGACACTGCTGGAGACAGGCGAACCGCTCGCCGCGAGCCACAACCCGTCCTGAGACGGCACGCGCGGAGGCCTGCGCGAGCGGGCCTCCGCCACGCCGCTCGCCGGCGGAGCCGTCAGCTGAAAACGCTGCCCGGCGAGCGCACCTTCGTATGCTGGTCGCGAATCCGACAACAAGATCGCGAGGTGCGCGGCGTGAGCCGAGTTCGAGACCTGCACGCTGCCCTGCGGTCGTCGCACCTGGGCCTTGCCGACGCCGTCGTCCCGATGACCGCGGACCAACTCATGGAGCGCTCGTACTGCCAGGACTGGACCATCGCCCAGCTGCTCTCCCACCTCGGCAGCGGGGCCGAGATCTTCGGGCTGTTCCTCGAGTCGGGGCTGTCTGGAGGCGCGCCCCCCGACCGCGACGCCTCGGCCCGGGTCTGGGACAGGTGGAACGCCATGACACCTGGGGAACAGGCGAGCGGCTGTCTCGCGGCCGACATCGTCTTCCTCGAGCGTCTCGACGGGGCGAGCGATGCGGAGCTCGACGCGGTCCGGCTGACCATGTTCGGCATGCCCACCGACGCGGCCCGCCTGCTCACCATGCGCTTGGCCGAGCACGCCGTGCACGCATGGGACGTCATGGTGATGAACGACCCGGCTGCCTCCATCGCACCCGACGCGGTCGATGGGGTGCTCGACAACCTTGAGCCCGTGGCCGGATGGACCGCGAAACCCGGCGGACTGATCCTCGAGGCCGAGGTGATCACGAGCGAGCCGGCCCGGGCGCTGCGCCTGTCGGTGGGGGACGTGGTGACGCTGTCCCCGGCAGGCGCCGAGGCGCGCCCCGCGGCCGAGGTGCGCATGCCGGCGGAGTCGCTCATCCGGCTCGTCTACGGCCGCCTCGACCCTGACCACACACCGACCACCGTCTCGACCGTGGGTGTCGAGCTCGACACCCTGCGGGCGCTCTTCCCCGGGGTCTGAGCGCAGCGGCGGCTCCGTTCAGGCCTAACCTGAAAACGGCGCTTTCTCGTCGACCCAGCGGGTGGCCGCCTCGTAGGCAGCGGCAAGCGTGAACACGGTGGCGTCGTCGAAGCGACGGCCCATCACCGGGAGCCCTTCGTCGCCGAAACCCATCGGCAGCGAGATTGCGGGCTGACCGGTGAGGTTGGCCGGAAGCACAAGGCTGCACCAGTCGTCGAAGAACGGGTCGACGGCAACGCCGTCGATGTTCGGCGGCGAGAGGAGGTCGACGCCGAAAGCCGTCAGCTGCATGCAGGGCGAGACGACCAGGTCGTGGACGGTGAAGAACTCGGACCAAGCCCGGGTATAAGCCGCGCGAGCGTGTAATCCGTCGACGTACTCCCACCCGGCGAGGTCACGACCGGCCCGGATGAGGTCGGCCGTGCCCGCGCTCATCTGCGACTCCCATGCCTCCAGGAGCGGTCCCTCGGACGAGTAGCCCTCGCAGCACGCGAAAAGGTCCACATCGCCATCGGGTTCGTCGTCAGGGGGTGGGCCTCGGTGAGCCGACAGCCGAGGTTCGACAGGGTGTCCAGAGCGGCCGCAAAGGCACGGCGGACATCGCGATTGACCGGTGCGAAGCCCATGTCCACCGACCATGCGACACGCAGCGCGCGGACGTCGCGCTCCTCGGTGGCCGCGGCCACATAGTCCTGCGGCTGTCCTCAGGACTAGCACCGGTCCAGACGAGACGCGGGGCAGGTCACCGGACCGGCGGTCGCCGGACGGCCGCGGATCTCCTATGCTCCCGGCCGTGCGACAGGCGTCTGTGGGCCGGGACCGCCGGAGCGACGGAGGCGCCGCCGGCACCGCCACGGTCCACCTGGCCCGGCACCAGATCCACCACGGCTGGAGCCGCGACCACGCTCCTGCGTTGACCGTGCCCTCCGGCGCCGAGCTCACCGTCGAGACCCAGGACGCCTCGGGTGGCCAGCTGCGCCCGGGCTCAACCCACGAATCGGTGGCACAGCTCGACTTCAGCAAGGTCAACCCGGTGTGCGGGCCCGTGTTCGTGGAGGGGGCGCGGCCCGGTGACGTGCTCCAGGTGGAAATCCTCGCCCTCGAGAGCGGGACCCACGGGTGGACCGCGCTCATCCCCGGGTTCGGCCTGCTCTCTGACCGCTTCGTCGACCCCTGGCTGCACGTCTGGAGCCTGGACGGCGCGGTCGCCGTGTTCACCGACCGCGTGCACGTTCCAATGCAGCCGTTCTGCGGCGTCATCGGCGTGGCCCCGGCGGAGGCCGGCGTGCACAGCGTGATCCCGCCGCGACGGGTCGGGGGCAACCTGGACACGCGCCAGCTCGGGGCCGGGGCCACGCTCTACCTGCCGGTCGAGGTGGAGGGCGCTCTCTTCGGCGTCGGCGACACCCATGCGGCCCAGGGCGACGGTGAGGTGTGCGGGACCGCGATCGAGGCGTCGATGACGGTGTCGCTGCGCCTCTCGGTGCGCCACGACCTGGCCATCGACACACCCGAGTTCGATGTCACCCGGCCTCTGGAGCGGCCCGCGGCAGCGGCGGCCGGCTACCACGCGGTGTGCGGGGTGGCGCCCGACCTCATGGTGGCCACGCGCCAGGCCGTGGAGCGGATGATCGCCCACATCACCTGCAGGTACGGCCTCGATGATGCGCAGGCCTACGCGCTGTGTTCCGTCGCGGTCGACCTGCGCCTCAGCGAAGTCGTCGACGCCCCCAATTGGGTCGTGTCGGCATTCCTTCCCAAGGACATCTTCCTTTAGGCAGCGCGCCTGAACGTCGTGACCACGGCGGCCTACCCGGCGAGGTCGCCGGGTGCGTGCGCCGCGACGCGGCCCAGCAGCGGGTCCTCGGGCCTCACCGCGCCATCGTGGCGACGGCGCCAGGCGATCCCGGAGAGGACCTCGAGGACGATGCGGCGCACGGCGTCGAGCAGTTGGCGGCCGGTGAGGCCCCCGGGCTCCGGCGTCCCCGTGCCCGGTGCCATGCCGGGGTCGACGACATCGACGTCGACCGACAGGTACACGGCGTCGCAGTCCCGGAGCGCGGCTTCCATGGCTTCGCCGAGGCAGGTGTCGAGGCCGCGCGCGCCCACCTCGCTCATCTCGAAACTGCGCATCCCCTGCGCGGCCATCCACGCCAGGGTGTCCGGCCCCGGCCAGTAACCGCGAAGACCGATCTGGAAGAAGCGGTCACCGCGCACCGCCCCAGACTCGATGAGCCGGCGCATCGGCGTTCCGTGGCCGAGGAGCGACCCGAACTGGGTGTTGGCGGCGTCGGCGTGGGCGTCGAAGTGAATGACCGAGAGGCGCCCCCACCCCACAGCGCGCGGTACCCGTGATGTCGGGGAGGGCGATGGTGTGGTCGCCACCCAGGACGACCGGGATGGCACCGCTGCGGGCCACCTGCTCCACCGCCTGCTCGAGACGGTGCAGCGATGCCTCGATCTCGCCGGCGGCATGAGCACGTCGCCGGCATCGACCACGCCGAGGTCGAGGAGACCGTCGACGCCGAGCGCGAGCGACGGACGTCTGCCGTCGTGCTCGAGGTAACAGGCCAGCCGGATCGCCTGCGGACCGAAGCGGCAGCCGGGGCGGTGGCTGGTGCCGCCGTCGAACGGCGCGCCCACGATCACAGCCGCAGCGCCCGCGAAGCTGGCCGGGTCATCGAGGTCGGCA
>Ga0209483_1002415_pt1 | contig 13134 bp, 12 predicted proteins | sample NGEPerA_FD_184508 | JGI IMG/M metagenome (GOLD analysis project Ga0209483, IMG submission 184508) | Arctic peat soil microbial communities from the Barrow Environmental Observatory site, Barrow, Alaska, USA - NGEE PermafrostL2-A... | ecosystem: Environmental > Terrestrial > Soil > Wetlands >... | reverse complement strand
CGAATAAGGTTTGCCCATCCATGCTGGCCTCCATTCCAGTCAGCATCTTGAATCAGAACCCGCCCGATTTGTGAATCCCAAATCGAATCGACCTAAAGACATCCCGCTCTAGTCGCAGAAATCCTACACGGCCTCACTGCCGGCATTCTAGGACCTGCTATCGCGGCGATCAGCCTTGGCCTGGTCGGCAGGCGCGCGATGTCGTTGCGCGTTGGACGAAATCACCGATACGATGCAGCAGGTAATGCCCTGACCGCCGCCGCGATGGGTCTTTTGGGAAAGTATTTCACATTGAAGGCAATTTTCGTGACGGCCGCGGCCCTCACGATTCCGGCCTTAATCGCGCTTGGTCGCATCCGCGGTGGCGAAATCGACTATGACCGCGCGCGCAATGCGGGCAAGGGCGAGAAGGGGCCAAATGTCCAAGGCATCATGGAGCTCCGAAAAAATCCGAATCTGCTTTGGTTTGCCGGTTGTCTCGCTCTCTTTCAGTTGGCCGACGCCTCGATGCTACCCCTGGTCAGTGAACGGCTCGGACAATCCAGTCTCCCGAAGAGTCCGCTACTGTTATCAGGTCTGATCATCGCACCTCAGCTTGTTGTATCCTTTCTCTCGCCATGGGTGGGATATTTTTCAGAGCTTTGGGGACGCAAACCGTTGCTATTGATCGGGTTTAGTCTCGAAATCGTCCGTGGCGTGTTGTTCTCGTATGTTACCGATACATTCCTGCTTATCGCTGTGCAGATGCTGGATGGCCTGAGCGGAGCCATCGTGAGCGTACTTACAGTCGTGATCATTACGGACCTGACCGCGGGAACTGGCCGCTTTAACCTGGCCCGCGGTGGCGTGGGCATGATTACAGGCCTCGCGGCTTCCCTCAGCACGGGATTAAGCGGGTTAGTTTGGGCGCACGCGAGCGAGCGCGCGGCCTTTCTGAGCATGACCGCGGTGGCTTTTATTGCAACTGTGCTCGTATGGTACCGGCTGACCGAAACCAGGCCGGTGAAATATGTCGATTGATGGTTCCAATTTTTGCAGGCCGGGAGTTCGAAACCATATGTCGGACTCGCTCGGTTCATCACAGAAAGGAGCCCTGTTTTGAAGCCGCCAGATCGTTGCGGTGTTGATCAGGCAGCCTGGATGAGAAATCGCGCTCGGAAAGTGAAGCACAAATGGCGTTCAAAGTTCAGGTAGGCCCGGCGCAGATCGCTATCCATCAGGGGCAGACGGTGTTGCTCACCGAACCCAGCGGACAGATCAACTGGCCCAGCAAAGGCGGCCTCTATTTTCGTGACACCAGGGTTATCAGCGCTTGGGCGATCTTTGCCAACGGCGAATTATGGGACCTGTTAAACGGCGGCGCCGTTGCTGCTCACGCGGCCCGTATTTTCCAGACAAACCGCGCCTTCATAACCCAAGACGGACCGATCGCTGCGCGTACGCTGGGCTTGGTGATCGGGCGTCATGTCGATGGCGGACTGCACGAGGACCTCGACATCGTCAACCACAGCCAGAAGCCGGTTCGTTTCAACCTGGAAGTCGCGATGCGCGCCGATTTCGCCGACATTTTCGAGGTGAAAGGCGAAAACATCGTGCGGCGGGGCCGTATCGTCACTTCGTGGTCGGAGAAGCGGCAGGTTCTTCGGATCGCTTATTGCAATAAGGATTTTCGCCGTGAAGTCATCATTCGCACCGGCGAGGGAGATGGCCAGCCGACGGTGAGTGCCAACGGGCGTCTGAGCTTCGATATCGCGCTCAAGGCGGGCCAAGCCTGGCATCGCTGCCTCATTTACGACCTGGTGGATGGATCCAAGCGCATTCGGGCGCCGCGTGAATGCATCCATTCAAGCGCGACATCGGACCATGCCGGCAAGATAAACGAATGGCAGCGCAGGGTCCTGAAAATCAAATGTAGCAATGAGGAATTTTATCGTTGCTATAGTCAGGGCGTGCAAGATATGGCGGCCCTGCGACTGCCATTGCAAGGCACGGATCACATGGTGTTCGTGCCGGCGGCCGGATTGCCGTGGTTTGTGGCCTTGTTCGGTCGCGACACCCTGATCGTTTCGCTGCAGACCATGATCGTCTATCCGGAGTTCGCTGCAGGAACGCTGGAGGTTTTGGCGCAGTATCAAGCGACGAAGCGCGACGACTATCGCGACGCCGAGCCAGGGAAGATATTGCATGAACTGCGCTACGGCGAACTGGCGCATTTCAAGTTAATTCCGCATACGCCATATTACGGGACCGCGGACGCGACGCCGCTTTACCTGATTGCGCTGCATGCGGCATGGCGGGCGACCGGCGACCGCGCGCTGATCGAGCGGCATCTGCCGACTGCCGAGGCCTGCTTGACCTGGATCGATAAGTACGGCGATCGCGATGGCGACGGATTCCAGGAATATCAGACACGATCGACAGCCGGTTATGAGAACATGGCGTGGAAGGATTCGGGCGATTCGGTGATGTATCCTGATGGCACGCTTGTGCGCGGGCCGAAGGCGTTGTGCGAATTGCAAGGCTACGTTTACGACGCGTGGCTGCGCATGGCCGAGATCTACGACGAACTGGATAACAAGCGGCGGGCCAACGCGCTCCGGAAAAAAGCGGCAGTCCTGTTCAAGAAGTTCAACGAGAAATTTTGGGATGAAAAATCGGAGTTCTACGCCTACGCATTGGACGGCGACAAGAAAAAGGTGATGTCGGTGGCGTCCAATGTCGGGCAGTGCCTGTGGTCCGGAATCATCGCGCCTGAACGTGCCGCTGTCGTGGTCAAACGGCTAATGCGAAAGGATATGTGGAGCGGCTGGGGCATCCGCACGCTGTCATCGGACCACCTCTCGTTCAATCCTTACAATTATCAAACGGGCGCGGTATGGCCGCATGACAATTCGCTGATCGCACTGGGCATGCGGCGCTATGGCTTTGCCGCCGAGGCCGCTGCCGTGGCGCGCGATATCAGCGGCGCCGCCAGCCACTTCCTGTTGAACCAATTGCCGGAACTATATGCCGGGCTGCAGCGCGACTCCACGAGCTTCCCGGTGCAGTATCTCGGCGCTAACGTTCCGCAGGCCTGGGCAGCTGGAGCGCCGTTCATGCTGCTACAGGCCATGCTGGGGCTCCGGCAGGACGCTCCGCGAGGCAGACTGTATGTCGATCCTGCCCTGCCTGAGTGGCTACCGGACGTGACGCTCACGGATCTGCGGCTAGGGCGACGCCGGTTCGATATCCGGTTCTGGCGGGATGGCGGCAAAACGACTTTCAAAGTCCTAAAGGGCAATCATGATGCGGTGGAATATAAAGCCATCCAGGCGGATCGTCTTTCTCATTCGAGGCTTTCTGCGAAACGAGCTGTGTGAGTTTCCGCTGCCAGCATCGGACGATGTGAGGGAAGCGGGTTCGACCCGAACAGTTGGAGCCCAATATAGGCGCAGATCTGCCTGTTGAGGCGATGTCGAAAGCAGTTCGCATCCGGACATCGACGACAATCGCTGCGGAGGCCACCTATCCATCCGTACCGACGGGATCGTCAGGCTGAAGCTGCTTTCGTACGGCTGCCGCGGAGTTGCCGACCTTTTCAACGGCGGCCAGGAGTTTCTCATGGCTCACGGCCGAAGTGCTTCATCCACCAGTGAACTTCATGTGGTTCACGCATATGGATGTGAGAGCGATCTTGCAGGCCTTTTCTCAATAGTGGATCCATTTCGCGCCTCGCTTGCAAGCGCTTTCCGACCGTTTAACAAATCGGCGTTACCGAACGAAGCAGGGCCGAGGAATGCCCCTCTTTCCAGGACGAAGTCGCAACAGCGCGCCGGCAAGCGGTTCCTGCTGACGTTGCTTCTCGGTAAGTTTGTCAGATGCGCTGGTCACATAAAGTATGTCCAGGTTTTTCCCAGCGAAGGCGCACATCGTCGGCTGACTGACGGGCAAGAAAATATCGCGGTCCAAGTCGCCAGCAGCTGTGTAGCGCCGCAATCGGCCACCACCGTGCACCGCGCACCAGTATCCTCCGTCGCTATCGACCGCGGCGCCGTCGGGCAATCCGATCTCTTTCGGAACTTGCGCGAATAGTGCACGCGCACCGAGTCTTCCCGTCTTCGGATCGAAGCTGTAAGCGAACACTTTGCCCTGATTGCTATGCGATAGGTAGAACCGGCTGCCATCACCGCTCCACGCCATGCCGTTGTGAAGTTCCGCAACGTCCGGCTCGGACCGCAAGCCGTCGCTAAGCGTAAAGTTATGAATAGACGATGCTTGCGGCGCGTGATCACCGTTCAGCGGGTCAAACATGACCCCAATCCAAAAGCGACCTTTGGTGTCGCAGATACCCTCATTGAAGCGGAACTGATCGGTGTCAAACGGCGGCTGTGAGAGCTGCGTGAGCGAGCCGGAGTCGAATTCCAGCCGAAAGATTCCGGATCGCAGGGCGACCACAGCACCCGCTGGTTTGGAAACCAGCGCGAAGGCGCCAATATCGCTCGGCATCATCCACGATTTTTGCCCGCCCGTCTCAGGCTCATATCGATAGAGGGCAGGCTTTTTGATATCGATCCAATAGAGCGCATTCTCAGAGGCTGCCCACGTCGGAGATTCTCCGATCGTAGCACCGGCATTCAGCACTACTTCGATTTCCATTCCTTCCTCCAGCCCGGCATAGGATGCGCATGTGGGTTTGTCACATCGATGTAAGAACGTGGAACGATGCAAAAAGTGCCGCATTAATCAATAGAATCCGAACATCTCGCCTATCGACGATTTTCGTTCGGCTCATCGACTTTAGGAGTAGACCATGAGCATGAACGTCAGCGAATTTGTCTGGCATCGTTTGCAGGAATGGGGCCTAAAACGTGTGTTCGGCTACCCCGGGGACGGTGTCGGGGGGTTGGACGTGGCGCTGGAAAAGACCAAGGACACCTTGCAATACGTCCAGGTCCGCCACGAGGAGATGGCCGCCTTCATGGCTTCCGCCCATGCGAAATTTACGGGCGAAGTGGGTCTTTGCTACGCGACTTCCGGGCCGGGCGCCATTCACCTTCTCAATGGGCTCTACGATGCGAAGATGGACCATGTGCCCGTGGTGGCGATTGTGGGTCAGCAGGCGCGTACGGCGATCGGCGCCAGTTATCAGCAAGAGGTAGATCTTCAATCCCTGTTTAAGGACGTGGCCGGCGATTTCGTCGCGATGGCGATCCTGCCGGGACAGGTTCGTCATCTGATTGACCGGGCAGTGCGCATTGCATCGACGCGCCGGACCGTCACGTGCGTGATCATTCCAAACGATCTTCAGGAACTGGCTTACGAGGACCCAGCGATCGCCCATGGTACAACCCACACCGGCATCGGTTATGCCGGTCCGGCCGAACTGCCGAACGATACGGTTTTGCGCCAGGCTGCAGACGTCCTCAACGCTGGTAAGAAAGTGGCCATACTGGTCGGGGCCGGCGCGCTTGGAGCCACCGACGAAGTGATCGAAGTGGCGCAAAAGCTGCAGGCGGGCGTCGCCAAAGCCTTGCTAGGCAAGGCCGTGCTGCCGGACGATCTCTCCTGGGTCACAGGCTCGCTCGGTCTACTGGGTACAAAGCCGTCGTGGGACCTGATGAAGGGATGCGACACCTTCTTCATGATCGGATCCGCATTTCCGTACAGCGAGTTCCTGCCCGATCCTGGCGCCGCCCGCGGTGTTCAGATCGACATCGACGGCACAAGGCTCAGCCTGCGTTATCCGATGGAAGTGAGCATGGTCGGCGACAGCGCGGTCACGTTGCGGGCCTTGTTGCCTTTGCTCGATCAAAAGCCGGCCGATGGCTGGCGCAAGGGAATCGAATCAGGCGTTGCGGAATGGTGGAAGACGCTCGAGAAGCGGGCGTTGGAGCCGGCTGATCCCATCAATCCGCAACGGGTGTTCTGGGAGCTTTCGAAGCGTCTGCCGGAAAACTGCATCATGACTGGAGACTCCGGATCGGTGGCGAACTGGTACGCGCGCGATATCAAGATGCGCCGAGGCATGATGGGTTCGCTGTCGGGCGGTCTGGCCTCGCTTGGCGCCGCGACGCCCTATGCGGTCGCGGCCAAGATGGCGTTTCCCGACCGCGTCGTGATCGCATTCATCGGCGACGGCGCCATGCAAATGAATGGCCTCAATGTCATGATCACGATTTCAAAATACTGGAAGGAATGGTCCAACCCGCGGCTGATCGTCATGGTCTTGAATAATCGCGATCTGAACCAGGTCACCTGGGAGGAACGAATTCAACTCGGTACAGGGAAGACCGAATCCACCCAAAGCATCCCGGACTTTCCCTATCACCGATATGCCGAGCTCGTCGGTTTGAAAGGCATCTTTGTCGACGATCCCGACAAACTGGGCGCCGCGTGGGATGAAGCTCTGGCGGCGGACCGGCCGGTGATACTTGAATGCTACACCGACCCGAACGTGCCACCGCTGCCGCCGCACATCACGCTGAAAGACGCGAAAAACTTCATGGCGATGATACCGAGCGAGCCCGAGCTGGGCAGCGTTCTCAAGAACAGCGCCAGGCAGCTTTTCACCTCCCTGGTACCGTCCGAAAAGGACTGACCGATGCGGCCGGACCCACTGATTCAACGGGTGTGGGCGCAGGCCTTCACCATTCCGACCGATTTTCCCGAAGCCGATGGCACTACATCGTGGACGTCGACGACGATCATTGTCGTACATGCGGAAGGCGGCGGCCGGCGCGGGATCGGCTACACCTATGCAGACGCTTCGGTGGTGGCGCTGATTGCTTCCATGCTGGCCGAAGTTGCAAAAGGCAGCGACGCGATGGATCCTCCGGCCGTATGGCGCAGAATGCAGATCGCCGTGCGCAACCTGGGTCGTGAGGGTCTTGCAATGGAATGGCATGATAGCTCAACGCCGATCCGACCTGCACGATGGCGCCGCGATTATTGCGGCGCATATGTCGTAGCGCTGCCATCGTTCCGTAGACCTGGCCGAGATAGGTCACTTCCGTGACGCGACGAAATTCAGCGGGCTCAATGTCTTTAAGTGGCGCGAAGATCGTCGCCATGGCGGCATTGATCCAGACGTCGATGTTGCCCCACTCGGCCACCACCCGATCGGCGGCGGCAAACACGTCATTGGCTTCCGCCACATCTACCGACAGCACGAGTGCCCGGCCTCCCGCTGCTTCAACGTCTCGCCGCGCGCCCTCCAGGCCATCGGCGCCCGGGCGATAAGACCGACGTTGAATCCGCGCCGTGCAAATGTAACGGCGGTCGCGCGGCCCACGCCGCCCGAGGCTCCGGTAATGACCACGACGGGTGAATGGGTTGAGGTCATGTCGGTTACTCCGTTGTTTTCCAAATTGTTAGTGGGGCGACAAGGTGTGGGCTCGACTGTTCCGCCGGAGTCCGGCCGCTGTCTTAAATTCGGGGTAATCCTTTTGCCGAACAAGCGCTCTGGCGCGGCCCCGCGCGCCAATGTCATTTGTTGGCCAGCCTCGCGAGGACATCGCTCAGCGTCAAAGCGAACATGAAGATGAGCCAGAAAATCCCGGCTGCTGAGGCCAGTTTGATCAAGGTCTTCGCGCTGCGAAGTCCCATGAAAATCATCACCACAAGGCCGGCCTTGATCGTCGCGACGACAAGACCCGCTACGACATTGCCGACGCCGAGCGAAAGATGGGCGACGCCGAAGGTCAGCATGAGTAACAGCAGGAGTGCCAGCCAGACCAGAATGTTTCGTCGCCATATGGCGTAGGCCGTGGTGTTCATGACCGCCCCATCAGATAGATCAATGGGTAAAGAATGATCCAGATCACATCTACCAGATGCCAATAGAGCGCGGTCACCTCGACCTCGGGATTCTCGCGTAGTTGTATCCGCCGTCGTCCGCCCGAGACGATCAGACGTCCGATGAGCCCGAGTCCGATCGTCAGGTGGACTGCGTGAATGCCGGTCAAAGTCCAGTACAGCGCAAAGAAGAGCTGCGTAGCCGGTACCTTCAAGGCAAAGTTCGGGCCGGGCCAGAGGTTTTTTCTGAGATCCTCGGCATATTCAAATCCCTTGAGCACAAGGAATATCATGCCGAACGCAACCGTCGCTGCGAGGCACCAGAGCGTAAGACGGCGCATGTCGGCTTCCGCTGCTTGCGCTGCGACCGCCATGGTAAGGCTGCTCGTCATCAGGACGGCGGTGTTGATGGTGCCATACCAGATATCGGTCTCACGTCCGGCCATGATGAAGGCTTGCGGATGGGAGACGCGATCGATCGTATACAGAAGAAGGAGCGAGCCGAAAAACAACACTTCACTGGCAAGAAAAACCCAGATGCCGAAAGTCGCGCCTTCACGCTGCCGCGACAACTCATGCCAGGGTTCTTTAAGGACGCCGGCTGCGGTACTCATGTCTTGTCATCCCGCTCGTACTCTGTCCCATTCCCGGAATTCGGCGCCTCGCTAAAGGGATGATAATTGTAGGGCGCTTCCGTCACGCGCGGAATCACGGCAAAATTCTCGCGCGGCGGCGGTGATGTCGTCCGCCATTCCAGCCCCGTCGCGTCCCAGGGGTTATTGCCGGCCCGAGCTCCCCATATCAGGGACCAGGTCAGGTAGAACAGCGGCAGCAAATATGCGGCCGCCAGCACCACCGCGCCGCTCGACGACATCACGTTGTAGACCTGAAACTCCGGAGGATAAACGTGATAACGTCTGGGCATGCCGAGATAGCCAGCGAGAAATTGCGGGAAGAATGTAAAATTAAAGCCGAAGAACATCAGGATGGCGGCGAAGCGCGCCCAAGCTTCCGAGTAAAGCCGGCCGGTGATTTTAGGCCACCAATAATGCAAGCCCGCGAAATAGGCGGACACCGAACCGCCGACCATGATGTAGTGGAAATGTGCGACGACAAAGTAAGTGTCGGTGACGTGAACATCGACCGGAATGGAAGCGAGAAAGAGACCGGTCAGACCGCCGACAGTGAACAGGCCGAGGAATCCCAGCGCATACATCATGGGAGCCTCGAAGCCGATCTGGCCCCGATACAGGGTAGCCGTCCAATTGAAAACCTTGATCGCCGAAGGTACCGCAACAATGAAGGACAGAAACGAGAAGATGATGCTGGCATATGGTGATTGGCCAGAAACAAACATGTGGTGACCCCAGACGAAAAACCCGATCACGGCAATGCCGACCATGGCATAAACCATGAAGTCGTAACCAAAAACTCGACGCCTCGCGAAGCAGGTAATGACCTCGGAAACCACGCCCATGGCAGGAAGAACCATGATGTAGACCGCGGGGTGGCTGTAGAACCAGAACAGGTGCTGGAACAGGATCGGATCGCCGCCGAGCGCCGGATTGAAAATTGGCAGGTGCAGCCAACGTTCCGCGATCACAAGCAACAAGGTCACCGCCAGCACCGGCGTAGCCAGAACCATGACGAGACTTGTCGCGTAAATCGCCCAGACGAACAGCGGCAGGCGGAACCACGTCATTCCCGGCGCGCGCAACATGTGCGTCGTCGCGATGAAATTGACGCCCGCGGCAATAGAGGAAAAGCCTGCAATGAATACGCCCAGTGCGGCGGCGATCACGTGCGTATTGGAGAACATCGTGGAGAACGGCGTATAGAAGGTCCATCCGGTGTCGACGCCGCCGACTATGAGCGCATACAGCGTACAGAGCCCGCCCGTAATGTTGAGATACCAACTGAACAGGTTGAGCTTGGGGAAAGCAACGTCGCGCGCGCCTATCATCAGCGGAAGCAGGAAATTTCCCAGCGTCGTCGGTATCGACGGGACCAGAAAAAACCAGACCATGATGATGCCGTGGAAGGTAAAGAGCTTGTTATATGTATCCGCCGAAACGACGTCGGCTTCGGGTGTAAACAGCTCGATGCGCACGATCGTGATTGCGATGCCGCCCAGAAAGAAGAAAAAGGTAATCGAGATCGCATAGAGAATGGCGATGCGTTTATGGTCGGTCGATGTCAACCAGGACGCAAGGCTGTGGCCGGCGCCGAGGTAGCTTGGTTCAAGCGAGAGCGGCAGTTCGCCGTCAAGTGTGGCGTCTGTCATCGCTTTTCTCCCTCGGTCGACAATGAGCGGATGTAGGCCGTCAGGCTTTGAATTTCGCCGTCGTCCAGGATGCCCTTATAGCTCGGCATGATCGGTTCATAGCCCGCGACGATATCCCGCTTCGGCATCAGCATCGAATCGCGCAGATAGGGGTCGTCGGCGATGACGGAATTCCCGCTCGCCAGTTGCACAGGGCGACCGTAGATACCGCGAAGCTTGGGCGCGTGAATGCTGGAGGAATCCGCGTGGCAACCGGAACAGCCGCGTGCCTCGAAGAGGACGGCGCCTTCGTTGGCTAAATTGTCACCCTGCGGCTGCGCCGAGAGCCACCGACCGTAATCGCCCTTCGACATTACAACGATTTTTCCAAGCATGCGTGAGTGATCGGTACCGCAATATTCGGCGCAAAACAGGTGAAACACCCCAAGCTTGGTGGCATTGAACCAGGTCTCCGTATACCGACCCGGTACCACATCCTGCTTCATTCGAAACGCCGGAACGAAAAAGGAGTGGATCACATCCTGGGAGGTCATCACCAGCCGAACCGGCGTGTCGATCGGAGCATGAAGTTCGTTAATTTCGCTTGCACCGTTCGGATGCTGTGTTTTCCACATCCATTGCTTTGCAACGACATGGATCTCGAGGGCGTCCTTCGGGGCAACCAGTACCGAAAGCTGGCTTGATGACGCCCACCAGAACAGAAAGAGGGCGAGGATCAGCGTTGCGGACGTCCAGCCAATCTCGAATTCCATGCTAAAGAATGCCGGCATGGCCCCGCGCTTCGCGCTGGATCCGCGCCGATAGCGGATCGCGAAGCCTATCACCAAGACCAGCACGACCAGGATAATGATGGCTGATATCCCGAGCAGCAAATAATAGATGTCGTCCGTTTTGACGGCCTGAACGGAAGCGGATTCCGGCATCAAAAACGAAAGCATTGTCACCGCCCGGTCTTCAGATAGGCGCGACGATAACGTCGCTCAAGGAGAAGGGTGAACCCAGCAAGCGCCAATACCGTCAGGACTGCGCCGATTTCCAAAATCCGCCAGATCAGCAATGTGTACACGCCATGGGCGGCATCAAAACCATAACACAAGAGCGCGATGCGACCAGCCAGCGAGCCCGTATGGCCTTTGCCGGCTTCCAGCAGCGCCAAATGCAGGTCTCCCGGGTTGAGTGCGAGACTCGAGAGCGAACGGGAAACCAGGCCTTCCGCGGTAAGAACGATCGTGGCGGCAGGGTGAGCAAATTGATCGACCTCGGCATCATAGATAAAATGGTAGCCGACAGCTTTCGTGAGAGCCTCAATGGAAGCTCCATCGCCACGCAGGACGGTCGTGGCCTTTTCAATTTCTCCCTTGCCGATCTGGTCAAGCGCGGCCTTGGCGTCGGCGCTTGAGTCTTTCGGGTCAAGCCCGACGACGATGAGCTTGAAATCGGAACCGGCCCGCAAGCCGGTTTCCTTCAGCGCTTCGGATGCAATGGCCAGTGCGGGCCGGCATATGGTGCGGCAAGTGAAATCGACAAACAGCAACAGGGAAGGAACATGATTCAAGACTTGAGCGAATGTAACCGCGCGACCGGCCAGGTCATGAAACAGCAGGTCTGGCGGAACGGCGGCGTTTTGTGACGGAGCAAGCGTTACTCTCGCCAGTTCGGCCGGATTCAGCGACGCGTTCGCGGCCGGGACCGACATGCTCAGAATGATACCGGCTAAAAGGGCTTTCATGGCCTTTTCACTGCTCCACCATTAGCGGCAGCCGCCGGAGTTTCGATTGGGCCGTAGGCGGCTGTGCCTTTTGCAACCACGATCGCCATGGCGCGATCGATGGGAATCTGGATAATGTTTTGATTGCGATCGACCCAGGCATAGTTGTCGAGTTGCGCCTGCTGCTCCTTTTCGAACTTCGCGAGGTCGGCGGCAGCGTCGATCTGGAGACGCGGCTTTCCGAAAGTCCGGGGCGCAACGCTGATCGGTTCATGTATTTTCCAGTCGTAAAAGACGCGCGCGCCCAGGATGGACAGAGCAACGAATCCAACAAGCGAAAAGACCGTGATCAGCACAGTGCGGGTCGCGACCTCAGGCGATTCCGGCCGCTGTTCTGCGCGTGCCTCTTTATCTGTCATTGGTCCACCTTCTGATCTCCTCGCGCATTGGGTCGGCTACCGCGATGGACAGGCTGGCCATGGCTATGAGAGATGCCAGGGCCGCTACAATTGCGGCAGGTTCAAAGCCTGGCGCCATCAGCCACAAAACATGCAGAACGACGCCCACGAGAACGAGGCCGCCGGCCAAACGAAGCGCCTGCCGGTTCGCGCGAAGCCGGGAGCTGAGCAGCATGGCAACAGGTACGAGCGCGCCGACCATCACCGCCGAGAGGATGACCCAGTTCCATCCGTCCTGGCCGCGCCGCAAATACCACGCCGCCTTGTCCGGCAGATCGCCGTACCAACTCACGATGAACGACATCAGGTCGATGTATGCGGTGCCCAGAAGGGCTGCCATCAAGAGACTGCCAAGATCGCCGGCCGTATCGGACTCCGTCTCCGGGGCCACGATGGCAACGAAAGCGAGCGCTGAAAGAATCTGCTGGATCGCAAATCCGGCCGCGAACGCTGACGACCCAAAGCCGGGTTCGATCGAAAGAATCCAGTCGACAGCGACAAAGCTGATGATAAGGCCGTGGAACACCAGCCCAATGGCTGCCGTCAGTGGATTGCAGCGGCGCTGAACCACCGCCAAAGCCAGAATCGACCAGCCGATCAGCGCGATGAACGTCCGCAACAAAAACGCCGGCTGGTTCAGGTAGAGATGGGTGAGTTCCGGCCTCACACTCACGGTGCCCGCAGCCCATCGGTATGGCGCCGACAACCCGAAGATCAGCGGCAAAAAGGCTAATGCGCCAAGCGGCAGCGTCGCGGCACAGGGTACGAGCGTAGCTGCGAGCCGATCTCCCCAGCGGCCTCCGGTCAGGCGATGAATCAGGAGCAGCACGAGACTGCCGACGGCGACGCTGCTCCAGGCCACGAAGCCGATCAGCCAGCCTTGAGCTACCGACCGCGCGTTTGCAGCCAGC
>Ga0209483_1002414_pt1 | contig 13141 bp, 13 predicted proteins | sample NGEPerA_FD_184508 | JGI IMG/M metagenome (GOLD analysis project Ga0209483, IMG submission 184508) | Arctic peat soil microbial communities from the Barrow Environmental Observatory site, Barrow, Alaska, USA - NGEE PermafrostL2-A... | ecosystem: Environmental > Terrestrial > Soil > Wetlands >... | reverse complement strand
GGATCGGGCTCGGGGACCGGGGCCGCGAAGAGCGCTGCTCCCGCTTCACCCGCCGGCGCGTGCCGGCCGCGGTCAAGCTGCTCCTCTAAACGCCGGCGTACGTCGCTCCAATCGCCCAGGTTTTCCGTGACGCTCCAGATCAGCTTGAGAGCGCCGGCGCTTAACGTCGCCATTTCCCTGGCGGCGGCGGAGAGAAACGCTTCGGCAGGCTCGCGCGATTCTTCGGGAAGAACCAGCAGGAACTGGCTCGCTCCGCTGGAGCCGATCAGGATCTTGGCGAGCCCCAGTTCGGCCAGCAAGGCGCGCGGCAACACTTCGCTCAACAGGCTGATCCAGTGGGATCGCCCGGTGAACACCTGGTCGGGATCCTGCGACGCCGGCGCCAGGAGGCAGTCGTCGACGCCGAGGATTTTGCCTTCAAGAAAAATCTGCAGGGACATGCGGAGGCGAAATCATCACTGTATCACGAAGACACGAATAAGCTAAAAGAGAAGAACGAGCCCCCGTCCTCACAGACGGGGCTGAAAAGCCCCGCCGGTCACGGCGGGGGAAAATTATCGACGGAACTTTTGATTGCGGAGACTAATCCCGGCACGGTGTGCGGATCCGCCTCGACGTCGACCGTAAGCCCCAGCTCACGTCCGGTGGCCGACGTGATCGGGCCAATCGACGCGATCTTTACTCCCGCCAACGCGTTGGCTCCAGCCGCCGTGATGAAATTCTTCACCGTCGACGAACTGGTGAACGTGATCCACGTCGGCTTGCGCGCCAGGATCTCCCGTGCGCGAACGGGCGCGCCCGCGGGAATCACCGTACGATAAGCCTCGACCACGTCCACAATCGCTCCGCGGCGCGTAAGTTCGACCGGCACCAGATCCCGAGCCACTGCCGCGCGAGGCAGCAAGACGCGCTTCCCCGCCAGATCGTCCGACGCCAGGGCTTCCAGTAGACTCTCGGCGACGTACTCCTTGGGCATCCGGTCCACCTTGATATGCAGCGCCTCGACTGCCGCCGCGGTCGCGGGGCCGATCGCACAAACTTTCGCGCGCAACATCCTTATATCGGTGAGGCGGTCCACAAACGCGCGCACGCCGTTCGCGCTGGTGAAGATCAGCCAGTCGTAGGTGTCGAGGCAACCGATGGCGCGATCCAGTGGCCCGGGATCGGACGGAGGCTGGATCTCGATCACCGGCAGCAGCAGCACCTCCGCGCCCAGTTCCTCCAAGGGTTCGGCGAGCTCAGCCGCCTGCCGACGGTCGCGCGTCACCACGATCCGCTGCCCGAACAGCGGCAGCCGCTCGAACCAGTTGAATCGATCGCGCAGCGTGACCACTTCGCCGATCACGATGGTCGCCGGCGGCCTCAGTGCTTTTTGAACGATCTGGTCGGGTAACGATTCGAGAGTCCCGACCAGCGTTTCCTGATCCGGCCGCGTGGCCCAGCGCACCACCATCGCGGGAGTTTTTGCCGATCGTCCCCGTGCGATCATCTCGCGCGCGATCGCCGCGAAATTCACCAGTCCCATGAACAGAACCACGGTTTCTGCTGAACCGATCTTGCCCCAGTCGATCGCCTCGACGTTGTGGCCCGTCACGAACGTAACCGCCGACGTATGCTGGCGATGGGTCAACGGCACGCCGGTGTAGGCAGCCAGACCCAGCGGCGTGGTCACGCCCGGCACGATTTCAAACGGGATGCCGGCGGCCGCCAGCGCCTCCATCTCTTCCCCGCCCCGCGCGAAGATGAACGGATCGCCACCCTTGAGCCGCACCACGGTCCAACCGCGGCGCGCGCGCTCGATCATCAGCGCCGAGATCTCCTCCTGCGACATCTCGTGCTGCGCGCGCTTCTTTCCGACGTAGATCCGCTCGGCCTTTGCGGGCGCATGCTCCAACAGCCGGTCACTGGCCAGGTTGTCGTACAGGACGGCGTCGGCGCGTTCCAGGACTTTCTTGCCCTTGACGGTAATCAACCCCGGATCGCCGGGTCCCGCGCCGACCAGATAAACCTTCATGAGGCGAGGGCTTTGAGAATCTCCTCGGCGCCCTTTTCCAGAAGGTTTCGACCCAGCGACGCGCCGGTTCGCAATGGATCGACGCCCGAAAGTTCCGCGCGCACCACACGCTTGCCGTCGGGCGACGCCACGATCGCGCGCATCTGAATCATGCCCTTCTCGATGAATGCGTAGCCGCCGATGGGCACCTGACAACCGCCGCCGAGCTTTTCGAGCATCGCCCGCTCGGCGGTCACGGCAGTGCGAGTATCCGCGTGATCCAGTTTGCGCACCAGCTCATGCGCGACACCGCCGTCGTCGCGGGTTTCGATCGCCAGGGCGCCCTGACCCACCGCCGGACACATGATCTCCACGGGGATCAGCTCGCGAATCCGGTCCTGCCAGCCCAGGCGCCGCAACCCCGCGGCAGCCAGAACTATGGCGTCGTACTGTCCTTCGTCGAGCTTGCGCAGCCGCGTGTCGACATTTCCCCTCAACATCTCGATCGACAGGCGCGGATTGAAAGCGAGCAATTGAGCCTGCCGTCTAAGGGAACTCGTGCCGATTTTGGTCCCGTCTTGCAGTTCCGCAAGGGAGCACCCAATCAGCGCATCGCGCGGCTCCTCGCGCTCCGGGATCGCAGCGATCGTCAGCCCGGCCGGCAACCCTGTGGGCACATCTTTCATGCTGTGCACCGCCAGGTCGATCGCGCCGCTCAAGAGCGCCTCGTCGATTTCCTTGGTGAACAGTCCCTTGCCGCCTACCTGCGCCAGGGGAACATCCTGAATCTTATCGCCGCTGGTCTTGATGATCTCGATGCGCGTTTCGATGCCCAGAGCTTTGAGCTGTTCCCCGATGTGCTCTGCCTGCCACACCGCCAGCTTGGACCCGCGCGACCCGATAACGATCACTCGTTATCCCCCGGAGAAGGAGATGACTTCGGACGCTTCAGCTCGGAAATGATCTTGTGAGCAAACTTGTTCATGAGCCCCCGTGTTATCGCCTCGATGGCTTCTTCCTGCTGCGGACTCAGGACCCCGAGTTTCGAACGCTGCCGCTCGATCTCGCCTTTGCGCCACGTCTCGAATTGCTGCTGCAGCATCACGATGGCCGGCGCCGCCTCGCGCGTCTTCAGCCGCACGATCATCCGGTCGACTTCTTCCCGCACGATCTCTTCGGCGTCCTTGGCGGTCTCGATCCGGCCCCGCATGTTGTCATGGACCACCCGGCCCAGGTCGTCGATGTCGTACAGAAATACGCTGTCGACTTCATTTACGGCGGGATCGATATTGCGCGGCACCGCGATGTCGATCAGGAACATGGGACGATTGCGGCGCTTGCTCATCGCCGCGCGCATCTGGTCGCGCGTCAGGATAAAGTGCGGCGCACCGCTCGAAGCCAGCACGATATCCACTTCCGGAACCGCGTCCTCGAAGTATTCATAGTCGATGACGCGGCCGACCACTTCCTCCGCCATCGCCACGGCGCGCTCACGCGTGCGATTGGTCACCAGGATTTCGGAAACCCCCGCTCGCCGCAGGTGACGAGCCGCGCTTTCGGCCATCTTCCCCGCCCCGATCACCAGAACCTTCTTGCCTTGGAGCGCCCCGAAAATCTCGCGGGCCAGCTCCACCGCGGCGTAGCTCACCGAAACCGCGCTCTCCCCAATATCGGTCTCCGTGCGAACGCGCTTGGCGACACTCAACGCCCGGTCGACCACCTGGCCCAGGAATCCTCCCACGGCGCCGTGCTCTCTGGCCAGCGCGTAGGCCGATTTCATCTGCCCCAGAATCTGCGGCTCGCCCACCACCATCGAATCCAGGCTGGACGCGACGCGGAACAGATGGCGTATCGCTTCGGGCCCGTCGAAGCGGTAGAGATACGGAGTCACCCAGGCGCGCTCCACCTGCCGGGAGTCGGCGAGAAAGCTTTCGACAGCCGATTCGACGTCGGCCTGTTCGTCGGCCGTCACCGCAACCTCCACGCGGTTGCAGGTCGAAAGAATCATCCCTTCGAGCAGCCCCGGGCGGCGCTTCAAATCGTCGAGCGCCTGCGGCAGAGCCTTATCCTCGAACGCCAGCCGCTCGCGCACCTCCACCGGCGCGGTGCGATGGTTCAAGCCTGTGAGGAGCAGCTTCATCGGAACAGCGTGGACCTCAATCCCGCATGCGCGGCCCAGGTCAGCGCCGAGCAGCCGAGTACAGCCAGCGCCATGACCGCGGCTTTGCGCCCGCGCCAGCCGGCCGAAGCTCGCAGGATCATCATCACCAGAAGCAGCACCCAGGTTACCAGCGAAAGCTGGATGCGGGCGTCGCCGATCCAACTGGTGCCGGGCGAGTAAATCTCGGCCCACATGATTCCGAACACCAGCCCGAGCGTCAGAAACGCAAAGCCCAGCCCCAGCGACTTGCTGATCAGATTGTCGAGCGTAGCCAACGGAGGCAGGCGCTCCAGCAGCGAGCTCGATTGTTTCTGTTTGAGCCTCCGCTCCTGGATCAGGTACGCGACGGCGGCCACGGCGGTGAGCGAAAGAGCCGCGTATCCCACCAGCACCAGCAGGATGTGAACGCCCAGCCACATCTGGCCCATCGGTTCGCTCGCGCCCGGTCCGGAGGCGCGCTCCATCGCGGGCACCAGCGTCATGCCGAATACCAGCGGAAACAGGACCACGGAGATGCCTTCAAAACGGTACCTCCATTGGACGATCAGGAAGACTACCGCGATCAGGAACGCGCACACGCTGAGGGTCTGGTAGCCGCCGCCGAATCCCCCGCCGCCTAAGCCGTTCACGAACATCAGGCGTTCGACGATCGCCACGCCGTGGAGGACGACCGCGACGCGAAACGTCGCCCGCGCCAGCGGAAACACGCTTTGGCCGTGGCGCACCAGGACCAGGATCGAGTGCAGCAGCCCGACCGCATAGAGACACGCGGCGACCCGTAGCCAGAATACGCTGGATTCCATCCTGTTCCTTCACTTACGATTCTACGACGGCGAAGGGATTGCGAATGATCCAGGCAACCGCTCGGCGTGAAATCCCGTCACCACAGAGCCGCGACAGTGATGGAGCGGTTTAGAGGCGGTCCGATGGGGACGCTGGAACAGATCGTAGATGACGCTGCCCTATCCAATCTGATGATGGCCTCCGTCAGGATCTGGATCTTGCGCTCGATGGCCGCTTCCAAAACGTCATGAAGATGCCTTTGCGGATCGCTAAAAGGCATGGACTGCTTCTCGCAGTACCTGAGTTTTGATGGATTCCTTCAGCCACTCGGGTGAGGACAAGTCCACTCGAGTTCCGAGCATATCCGCAAGGCGGCTCTCCAGGCGGCCTACAGTGAGAAGCGTGTAATGCTTCGTTTTGTCGAAATCCGCCAAAAGATCGACATCCGATCCAATGGAGTTGTCGCCCCTGGCGACCGAACCGAACACGGCCAGGCGAACGATTCCGGCGGCCTTCAATTCCGCTTCATGCTCGCGCAGCTTAGCGATGACTTGATCCTTGTACATGCCAGTCCTGCCCTACATTCTCCCTCACAATCAACAGGCCCTGGAACGCGCCGGTATGTTACTTGTGCCGGTATGTGATCCGGCCTCTCGTCAGGTCGTACGGCGAGAGTTCCAGCGACACGCGGTCGCCGTTCATGATCTTGATCCGGTTGCGGCGGAGCCTGCCGGCCATGGTGGCCAGAACCGTCATGCCGGCGTCCAGTTCGATCGAAAACATCCCGGCCTTGAACTTTTCGACTACTTTTCCCAACGCTTCTATCGAGTCTTCTTTTGCCAAATTTGTCCTCTATTCTTAGTAACGATTTCCGCGGCCAGAACCGCCGCCGCGATTGCCGTAGCCACCGCCGCCGCCGCCGGATCCACGATCCGATTTCGGCCGCGCTTCGTTGACCGTCATCGCTCGCCCATTCATATCGCGGCCGCTGAGCGACTCAATGGCGCGATCCCCCTCGGCATCGACGCTCATCTCGACAAAGGCGAAACCCTTCTGCTGGCCGGTATCACGGTCGGTGACGATACTGACACGGTCCACCGTACCGTATTCCTCGAACAGAGACCGGAGCGCGTTTTCAGATACGTTATAGCTGAGATTTCCCACAAAAATATTCTTCACTTTTAGATTCCTCTTGAAATTGGCAGAGCAGCGAATCGAGGCAGGATCGGATAAGGGCGGTTGGCCGGACTATCGAAAAGGTGCCGCAAATGGGGACTGTCAAATTACGCCTCTAGTTTAGCACCCCTGCACAAGCGCCTGTCGCGCCTCTACCCCCAAGTGCGGGCATCCAGTCCCCGCTAACCTCTGCCGTTCCCTCCGCGCGGTCTATGCTGGTTTCCATGAAACCACTCAGTCAGCAAGTTTGTTTGGTCACGGGCGGCACACGCGGAATCGGACGAGCCATCGCGAAGATGTTGCTGCTCGAAGGCGCGGCGGTGGCAATTTGCGGTCAGCGGCAGGAATCCGTCGATCGCGCCGTCACCGAACTGACAGCGGAAACTGCCGGTAAAGTCAAGGGCAAAGCTGCCGATGTTAGAAACCATGAAGAAGTCGCCGAGTTATTCCGGTTCGTCGACGCCGAGTTTGGCCGGCTCGATGTGCTGGTTAACAACGCCGGCATCGGAATATTTCGCCACGTTCGCGAACTTTCTCTCGATGAGTGGAAGAGAACGTTGGAGACCAATTTGTACGGAGCGTTCTATTGCAGCCGTGAAGCTTTGTTCAGGTTTGAAACTAACGGCGGCGGCTATGTCGTCAATATCAGTAGCATGGCTGGCGCGAACGCATTTGCCGGTGGAGCTGCTTATAACGCTTCGAAGTTCGGTTTGACGGGTTTCACGGAAGCGATGATGCAGGACGTGAGGAGTGAGAACGTGAGGGTCAGTACCATCATGCCGGGAAGCGTTGCCACGGAATTTAGCGGGCGGGCGTCAACGGATGGTGCAAATTGGAAAATCTGGCCCGAAGACGTTGCCAATATAGTACGGCTCCTCCTCACGATGCCTGCGAGAACGCTGGTCAGCAGGGTTGAGGTGCGCCCTGCGAGGCCGAAAGGTTAAGGAAACCATAGAAAATGCAGAAGAATCCTAACCCGGCGGGGAGCATCCTATAAATGGCACTCGGGTTGCCTGAGAATTTATGGAAAGGGGAGCTAAGGCAGACAGCTCCCCGAAGGCGAAAGGCGGTGGAGAAGATGGTACGGCTCAACATACCGTTGGATCCGGCCAAAACCGGAAGAGACGCGACACAACTGGAGACCGGACTCCGTCGCATGATCGTAGGGCAGGATGAGGCGATCCAGCAGATCGTCAACATCTACCAGATGCACCTCACGGGAATGAACCCTCCCGGACGGCCCATCGGGAACTTCCTGTTCCTGGGTCCGACCGGTTCGGGAAAGACCCGCATTGTCGAGGCTACGGCCGAGGTGTTGCTGAAGAACCCCCGCTCGGTGATCAAGATCGACTGTGCTGAGTTCCAGCACAGCCACGAGATCGCCAAGCTGATCGGTTCGCCTCCCGGATACCTGGGACACCGCGAAACGCATCCGCTGCTTTCGCAGGAAGTGCTCAACCAGCATCACACCGAGACCATCAAGCTCAGTTTCGTGCTGTTCGACGAAATCGAGAAGGCGTCCGACGCCCTGTGGAACCTGCTGCTGGGCATTCTGGACAAAGGAATTCTCACGCTGGGAGACAACCGCAAGGTGGACTTCTCCCGCGCCATGATCTTCATGACCAGCAACCTGGGCGCTTCCGAGATGAGCGCCATCATGAGCCCGAAACTCGGCTTCAATGTGGGCCAAGTGAATGCCGCCACTCTCGCCGGGGTTACGGATGAGAAGATGTCCGGTAAGCTGGCGCGCAGCGGTATGGAAGCCGCCAAGCGCAAGTTCACACCGGAATTCATGAACCGCTTGGATAAGATCGTCACCTTCCAGCCCCTGGGAGCCGAGCAGCTCAAGAAGATTCTGGACATCGAGCTGAACCTGGTTCAGCAGCGGATCTTCAACGCACCCGCCGAACGGGCCTTCGTCTTCACGGTGTCCGACAACAGCAAGGATTACTTGCTGACCGAAGGCACCGACATGAAGTACGGCGCTCGCCACCTCAAGCGCGCCATCGAGCGGCTGCTGGTGCAGCCCATGTCCAACCTGATCGCGACCGACCAGGTACGCGGCGGAGACTGGATTCGGGTCGATTTCGACGAGAGCCTCAAGATCCTGAGCTTCGCACGCGAAGCCGAAGGACTGCCGGTTGCCGACATGGCTCGCCTGGTGGACACGTCGGTCACCATTCCGGCACTGACGTTCTCGCAGGGCGCGATCGTCGAGCCGGCTCGTACCCAAAGCGCACGCAGCTCAAAACGCAGTTAACTTCTACTTGTGAAATTGAAACGCCCTGGACCTGACTGGTCCAGGGCGATTTTCTTTTGTCGAACCCGCTCCATAACTGTCGCGGCCCTGTAAGCCGATTCCGAGCCGCGAGAGTGATCGAGCGGTTTGCTAGTCCAGCTACGCCGCGCACTCGCCGCGGCCGAGCTTCAGCGAGAAGGCCACGTCGTCGCCCCAGTCGTTGTACATCTCGGGCGCCATGTCCGAAGGCTTGACCAAATCGGCAGTAAGTTCCTTAAAGAAAGCCACCTTGTGGCGCATCACGTATGCGCGAAATGACTCCCCCTGCTGGTGATTCGCCTGGTAATGGTCCAGAATGCGCTCGACGGCAACCGGCGCCAGGCGGGCAGGGAGACTTTGCACAGCCAGGCCGAATTCATGCTGTCCGCCGCCTAGAAGCATCAGGTAATATGGCACTTCCTTGCCGTCGATCTTGCGGGAATTGCCGTAGAACCCCAGATCCCCGATCCAGTGCTGCCCGCAGGAGTTCGGACAACCACTAATCCGGATCGTCAAATTCCGGATGATGGGATCGTCGTACTTGCGGACGGTGGCCGCCAGGGCGTCGCCCAGCCCCATGGATTTGGTCAGCGCCAGGTTGCAGCTATAGGCGCCCGGGCAGGTGACGACGTCGCTGATCTCGTCCACGCGATCCTTGCTCAGTCCCAGCCGTTGCAGGGCGCCGTAGACACGTTGCAGCGCGCCCACGGGAACATACGCGAACACGACATTCTGCGCCATGGTAACGCGCATGGTGCTGTCGGCGGCTTGTTCGGAAAGCGACGCCAGACCGCGCATCTGATCGCCGGTCAGGTTGCCTTGCGGCGTCATGACGGTGACGATGGCGTAGCCGGACTGCTTCTGCGGACGGACGTTGGTCTCGCGCCAGGCGTTGAACTCGGGCGAAGGATCGAACATCGGCAACATTTCACCGGTTCCGGGTGGTGGTGCGACTGGCTGAAAACCACCGAAGTTTTCGGGAACCGTCTCCGGCATGGGGATGCCGCCGTTGGCCAGGATGTCCTGATACTGCTCCTCGACGGTGTCGCGCAGCCATTCAAACCCGCGGGCGCGCAGAACGAATTTTAATCGCGCTTTGTTCTTGTCCTTGCGATTCCCGTGAACATTGAACACGCGCAGGACAGCTTCCACGCGGCGGACAATATCCTCGGCGGGAATAAATTCATGGAGGAGCTTGGCTTCGACCGGGAGCGGTCCCAGACCGCCGGCCACGGTCATGCTGAAGCCCTTCACTCCGTCGCGAACGATGGCGCGCAGGCCGATGTCGTTGATCGCGGTCGCGATGCAATCCTCGGGGCAGCCGGAAAACGCGACTTTGAACTTACGCGGCATGGCGTCGGTCAGCTCTTTGTGCAAAAATGCGAACGCCAACCGGCGGGCGTACGGCTGCACATCGAACGGCTCTTCGGGATGGATGCCAGCCAAAGGGCACGCCGTAACATTCCGAACGGTGTTATAGCAGGCTTCACGAGTGGTCAGGCGACTGTCAGCCAGCAAATGCAAAGCATCCGGGACTTGGGTCAGCGGCACGAAATGAAACTGCATGTTTTGACGCGTGGTCAGATGGCCTTTGCCGCTGGCGCAGAAATCGGCTACCGCCGCCAACTGCCGCATTTGGCCGGATGTGAGCAGACCGCCCGGAATTTTCGTACGGACCATCTGGACGCCCTCTTGGCGTTGGCCGTAGATGCCGCGGCGCAGGCGGAAGGCGCGAAACTCATCGGCCGTCAGTTGGCCGTCGAGGAACTGTTGAGCCTGGGACCGGAACAGTTCGATATCCGCGCGAACGGTGCTATCGTATTCCTGTTCAAGGAGTTGCTGGTGATTTAGGACTTCGGCAGTAACCATACTCTAATTCCCTATAGAGATTATACTACTTCCCCCCGGGGACGCAACCGCGAAAAACGCAGCGACAAAACGAACCCAGGAACTTAGTGAATCCATGAGGAAGCGGGCTTCAATTCAAAGTTTAGGGTGCGGAGATGTCGAAGCAAGAGCGGTGAGGAGCGCAAGTGACTGCAAAGAGGAGGAAGAACGTCTCGGCGATGGAGCGACGGCGTTTCTGTGGACGCCTCAACTTAGAATTGAGGAATGAACCGAAAATACGCCGTCATTTTTGAGCAGGCAGAAACGAACTGGGCGGCATACGTTCCCGATCTGCCAGGTTGCGTGAGCACCGGAAGGACCTTGGAGGAAACGGAACGGAACGTTCGGGAAGCGATCTCAGGACACCTACAGACACTACGCGAGTTTGGTGAACCCGTTCCCGAACCCACCACTATCGCTAAGGAGATTGAAAAGCCCGCGCCGGGTAACGCAGGCCTAAGCTTCTTATTCGATGTTCAGGCGCCCTTGGGGCGCGGGAGGACTACTTCGCTTTGCCCTTCGGCAGCGTCCACGACGAGCCCATGTGCGTGGCGTCCTTCTCGTTCTCCAGGCAGTAGTAATCGAGCAGCTCGCTATCGAGCACCACTGGCTCCTTGAGCCTCACGGTCCACGGTTTCGTGTACGCCTTGGGATCTTCGATCGTCATCTCGATCTGCAACGTCCCGAAGTTCGGGCGGCTGATCCGTTCGGTCACCTTGCCGGTATTGGTCAGGGGATTCCCGTTCGAATCGAGCCACAGGTCGTCGCGGAAACCGATGGTGTGCACCACCAGCGTGTCCCCGTCCCACTCCGCCGTCGAGTACCCGTTCCAGGTCGGGTCCGGATCGTTCGGCAGCGCCCGCCCGTCCATGTGGATCTGGCGATACTGCATGTTCCGCTCGGTCAGGATGATCATCGTACCCGGGACCATGAAGATGCGCTTGTAGTAGTCATCGGTCCAAATACGCGGCATCCCGCGCGGCATGCAACGTACGTTGGGATCGTCCTTCGCCCCGCCCGCCATCCGCTCCCCGACCACGCTTCGTCCCCAGTCCGTATACGGCAGTTGGGCTCCGCCGAAAATCCCGCCGAGTCCGCCGCCTCCGCCGCCACGCCCGGCGCGGCCTCCAGCCCCGGGGCCACGTCCTCCGGCAGGTCCTGCTCCCCTGGCTGCTCCACGGCCGGCCCCGGCCACGGTTCCATCCGGGCCCACCAGTTTCGAGGCGAGGTTGATAAACTCCGTCGAGATCTGGTTATCGTTGCACGCCTTCCCACAAGGCTGGATCGCGTCCCATCCCCACATACCCGAAAAGTCAGGCTTCCCATTGGCCTGGCGAGGCGCGGGAGCGTTCAGGTCGGGCGTGCCGTCTTGGATCTTCGGCACATTGGGCGTCGGGTAATCCAACCACTGCGCACTGGCCACGGGTGCGATCGCGGCCACGGACAAGGCCGCCGCCAGCATGAACTTCCGCAGGTACATGTACAAGAAACTCCTCTCTGAGATGTTAACGCTGTTACAGCGCTTTGTCGACCGGCCCTTCCCGATCCGCCAGGCGGCGCTAGAACTTCACCGCGGGAGCTTGTTTGGCGCCGGCATCGGCCGTAAAGTAGGCGTTCTCGCGCTGGAACCCGAACATCGAAGCGGCGATATTCTTGGGGAACAGCTCGATATCGGTGTTATAGGCTTGCACGGCCTCGTTGTACTTGCGGCGCTCCACCGCGATGCGGTTCTCGGTGCCCGCGAGCTCGTCTTGTAGACGCAGGAAATTCTCGTCCGATTTGAGCTGCGGATAGTTCTCCACCACCACGGCCAACCGGGCCAGAGCGCCTTCCAGTTGATTGCTACCCGCGATCCGTTGGGCCGGCGACTGGGCCCCCATCATCGCCTTGCGAGCTTCGGCCACTTCGGTAAAGACCGACAGTTCCTGTTTGGCGAAACCCTTGACGGTCTCCACCAGGTTCGGAATCAAATCCAGCCGGCGCTGCAGTGCGACGTCCACATTTTGCCACTGCGCCTTGTAGGCTTCCCGCTCCGTGACCAGCTCATTGCGGGAACCCAGCAGGCTGCCGCCCAGGATCAGCACCAGCACAACGATTACACCTAATGTAATCAGTACGCTCTTCATATGCTCCTTACCCCCGCTGCCCGTCTAAACCATCGACGAAAGTGATCAACCTGCTAATACATACGAGATACTGCGCGAATAGTTCGCCCGGATCGCCCACGTCGCCCGGACCGGCGCCCGCAACGTCTTCCCGGATATCCAGAAGATTCTCGAACGGTTTCATGTCGGCTTGCAGGACTTCAGCCAACTGCCGGACCACCGCCCGCCGCTCGGATTTCGGCTTCTTCCCAGCCAGTTCCAGGGCATGGCGTCCCAACACACAGAACGTGTTCACCGAATCCACGCACAGCGCCAGCAGATTGGCCGACTGAGACAACTGGGACGCGCCCTGCTGCCGCAGCCGCAAGAGTTTGGAGCGAAGATCGTGCTCCACTTGCGTGCGGTAATTCCGCATGTCGACGGTCAGGTCCGCGATCACGTCCAGCCCGTACAGCACGCGGCGCCGTTCCTTCATGTCGTGGAATTCGATGGGGAAGCAGTCGGCCGAATTGTGCACCTCGTCTTCGCTCATCAGCAGCGGCCAGGGATGCCCCTTCCCGCGCCACCAATTCAGAACCGGCTCGCCCTCCATCAGCTCGCGAGGCATCACTTCCTTCAGCACGCACAAGACGTTCAGATTGGAAAACCGGTCGGCGTGCACGGGCGACGCTGCCGATCCGTATAAGATCACCGATACCAGCCGGTCGCTGAAGGCGTGCTCCAGCTTCGCGACCAATTCCTTCAAAAGATCCATGTTA
>Ga0209483_1002412_pt1 | contig 13146 bp, 9 predicted proteins | sample NGEPerA_FD_184508 | JGI IMG/M metagenome (GOLD analysis project Ga0209483, IMG submission 184508) | Arctic peat soil microbial communities from the Barrow Environmental Observatory site, Barrow, Alaska, USA - NGEE PermafrostL2-A... | ecosystem: Environmental > Terrestrial > Soil > Wetlands > Peat... | reverse complement strand
TGTTGCATCCACTCTTGGCGCAGCCGCTCGCGGTCCGACCCCGACATCGTTCCATGCGCTGCCATCCCTGGCTCCTTTCCAATCCGCGACAACCCCAACCCATCATCATATTAACTCATCCCCATGCAAAAGTCGACATGCACCCCAGGGCTTCATGATGCAGGTGATGGAGACGTACAATCCCGATGATGACGCCGACGCCCACCCTGGCGCGCCGCTCAAGCGGGACCTGATCACGCACGTGGCGATCGGCTCGATGACCGAGCATGATGGCGATGCGGTGATGCCGGCGTTGGACGACGCCGCCGCCCGCGGGATCAAGCCCCAGGAGTTGACGGCCGACACGCCTTACGGAACCCAGGACACACGCCAGGCGGCGTCCGTAGGCGTGGAACTGGTCTGCCCGACCCAGCCCCCGGCGGGCAGCCAACAGACGCCGCGAAAACTATCCCTCGAGCAGTTCATCCTGGATGAGGAGGGCCGAGTGAAAACATGCCCCGCGGGCCGCGCGCCGCTGTCGGGGCGTCACGAATGTCTGCCCCACCGACCCAAATAATCCCCTACTGCTCCACCTCCTTCACCCACGCCTCATGCAGACGAGTGAGCCGTTGCACCACGTCCGCGTGTTGCGCGGCGATGTTGTGGCGCTCGGTGGCATCAACCGCCATGTTGCTGAGGAAAATCTTGTCCGCACCCTCAAGCTTCTTGTTGTACGCAGTATCGTTGCCGTTGACGACCAGCTTCCAATCTCCTTGTCGCACCGCCCATTGGTTGCCCAGTTGCCAGTGGTAAACATCGTGCGGCGTCTTGGCATTCGGGTTTTCCAACAGGGGAATCAGGCTCTTTCCGTCGATGCGCCCGGCCGGCAATTTTGCGCCGCAGAACTGCGCGATGGTTGGAAACAAATCCACCGCCACCGCCAACTGATCGCGCGATTGGTTCACCGGCACACGCCCTGGAAAGCTGATGATGCACGGCACGCGGATGCCGCCTTCGAGAAGGCTGAACTTGGCCCCGCGATACGGCCCGGCGTTGCCGCCGCCGAAGTTGGCGCGCTCCTCAGTGCTATGGCCCTGATCGGGGAGAAAGATGATCAGCGTGTTGTCGCGCAGCTTCAATTCATCAAGCCTGGCGAGCACCTGCCCAACGGATTCATCCAGCGAAGATACCCACGCCGCGTAGGAACGGCGCGGCTCGTTGAGTTTCTCATAGCGCTTGCGCCATTTCGCGAAGCCCTGGATCGGGTAATGCGGGCAGTTGAACGCCAGCTCGATGAAGAAAGGACGCGAGTGGTTCTCATCGAGAAACCGCCGGGCCTCGCGCACGATGATGGCGGAGAAATGGGTGCCGCTTTCCCACAGTTCGTCGTTGTTGCGCCACAGATCGTGAATCGGCGGGCCGCTCCAGTAGAAGAAGTGCGAGTAGTTGTCGATGCACCCGCTGTGATGGCCGACAAATTCGTCGAATCCCTGCGCGTTGGGTTCGGTGGCGCGAGTGGTGCCCAGATGCCATTTGCCAAAGAGCGCGGTGCGATAGCCGGCGTCTTTCATGACCTGGGCGATGGTGATTTGCCCAAGCATGCCCGGCAGATCACGGCGCGACGGCGCCATGCCCGGCATCTGGGCGCGCTGCGGATACCGGCCCGTCAGGATGCTCGCCCGCGCCGGCGAGCAGACGCAGCTTGCCGCGTAAAACTGCGTGAAGCGCACCCCCCGCGACGCCAGCGAATCCAGGTTCGGCGTATCCAGATCCTTCGAGCCGTAGCAATTGAGATCGAGCGTTCCCTGATCGTCGGAAACAATCAGCAGCACGTTAGGCGGCCTGGGCGCTGTCGGCGCCGCGTTGGCGCCATTAAGCAATGGGAAAATGAGGATGCCCAGCAGCCCGCCGAGTCGCGCACATGGATGGTTCATGGATATCCATGAAAAAAAGAGCCCCGGGTGGGGTGGCCCGGGGCACAGGGCTCTCAACTTGGGGTTTCGTCCGGAGGGGAGGCCGGACGGTTGAGAGTTGGGGATCGGCGTCGGGAGCGCCTTGGTTACACATCCCGAAAAAAAAGACTCCGACGGCGTTTGCCTCCGGAGCCATCATCGCTCTGCTTCAATTCGATTTCACGTCGTTGCTGGCAGTCATCGCCAACCTTCACCCATAATGTACGCGTTAATTTAGCTAAAGGCAAATTATTATTGGGCAATGAACAGCGGCATAAACCCGTCATATACTCCAGCCGAACATACTCCTTATAGAGTCGGTATAAATTTCGGGCCCATTTGCGCACGAAGTAACTTGAAGCGGCGCGGGGCAGCGCGAGAGGGCTTGGTAAATCCCATGATGGCTGGATTTCTTGGACAGATTCCCACGCGGCTCTTCTCGGCAGACGAGGTGCTGGCCAACTACGTTTACGTTTTTTATGCCGCTTTCCTCGTGACCTTCGTATTCACGCCAGTGGTGCGGCAGATCGCGCTGCATTTCGGAATCATCGACTGGCCGGACCGGGCCCGGAAACTGCATGCCAAGCCAATTGCCTATCTGGGCGGGCTGGCGGTTTTTCTGGGTTGGCTTTGCGGGCTGGCCGTCGCGCAGTTTTTGGTTCTCCATCGCAGCGAGCCGGGTTGGCCCACGCATCACCCGGTTATTCCGTTCAGCATCGTGATGGGCGCGGTAATGATCGTGTTGCTGGGGCTGTGGGACGATGCCCATAACCTGCGGCCCTGGATGAAGATCACCGGGCAGATTTGTGCCGCCGCATTTTTGTTGGGCGATGGAGTCGGCGTCGAAGCCACCAAGCCGATGCTCGAACCCATCGCCCAGCGCGTTGCACGCTTCATCTGGGGGCCCAATACAACTCAGGTTTTCGTCCCTCAATGGCTGATCTATCTGACGAGCGGCATTTTGGTCATCGCGGTCGTGGTGGGATGTTGCAATGCATCAAACCTGATGGACGGGCTGGACGGCCTGTGCGGCGGAGTCACCGCGATCATCGCCCTGGGATTCCTCGTGGTCGCCACGCACCTGGCGATGGTGGGAGGAGGCATCAACACCAACTGGGATGCCGTCCGGGTCATCCTTGCCCTGGCGCTGCTTGGGGCTGTCCTGGGGTTCGTTCCCTTCAATTTTAACCCCGCCAATATTTTCATGGGCGACACGGGAAGCATGTTCCTGGGCTTTTCCTGCGCGACGATGATGATTCTGATCGCGCGCGATCAGTCGAAATGGTTTCTGGCGGCGATGGTGATGTTCGCCTTGCCGATCCTCGATACCTCATTGGCCTTTGCCCGCAGATGGGTCAACCGCCGGCCGCTGTTCAGCGCGGATCGCCAGCACATTCACCACCAGTTGCTGGCGCGCGGTTTCAGCGTGAAACAAACCGTGTTGATCAACTACGCGCTGGCGGTTTTTTTCGGCCTGATGGGCACCGCAATGCTCTTCATGCGAACGCGGTACGCCATCGCGTTTTATCTGGTGATTTTTGGGTCGCTTATTGTCGCCGCCTACAAGATGGGGATGGTGCATGAACGCGTCTGCCACGCCCAGGCATCGAGCATGGGCGAGCAGCGCGCCGAGGCTTTCGCGCCGGACATCGGCCCCTCCACGGTCATGGAAATCCACAGGGAGAAAGCAGGGCCGCCGACTGCCTCGGAGCGCGAGAAGCCCGATTCATGGGGAATGGCCGGTGTGGGGGCGTGAGGTCCGGCAAGCGCTGACTCGCCCGCGGCGATCATCGATCCAAATCAAGCTGCGAAAGAAACGGCGTGCCACTTCGAGCGTTCGGAGCGAACGCTGGCCACTTTGTTTACACCGCGCCTAACATACGCGTCGAGGACGCCGCGTCTACGTAGAAGCGACGTCCTCGTCGCCTTTTGCTGGCGCGTTGCCTGCTCGGAAGAAAAAGCGGCGGCCTTCGGCTCTGAGGCTCGATTCGATTGAGGCTCATCGAATTCAGGCGCGAAGAGGCACGCCGCCGCGACATGCGGCCTCTTTGACCCCAATACAATGGCACTCTTTCTCGTAACCCTCACGGCCTTTGTCGCATCCATCATCAACTCCGTCGCCGGGGGCGGCACGTTCCTTACTTTTCCCGCGCTCACGGGCTTTGGCCATCTCAATCAACGCGTGGCGAACATGACCAGCACCATCGGGCTATGGCCCGGATCGGCATCCTCGGTGGCGGCGGCATGGGCGGACTTTTCGCGCATCCCACGCGCCATGATGATCGCATTCTCCATCATCAGCCTGCTCGGCGGGGCCGCGGGCGCGGTGTTGCTGCGCACCACCTCGGAACATTCATTCGAACTGGTGATTCCCTGGCTGCTGGCGTTCGCGACGATCGTATTCGGCTTCAGCAAACCGATCGCCCGCTGGGCTGGCCGCCAGCACGGACGCCGGACCCTGGGTTGGACGGTGATCGTGGGAATCATTCAGGTCTTCGTCGCGGTGTACGGCGGATATTTCGGAGCGGGCATCGGCGTGTTGATGCTCGCCGGCCTTTCCTTTGCCGGCCTCGATGACATCCATCAGATGAACGCGCTCAAGGTCCTGCTCGCCACGCTCATCAACCTGGTGGCGGCGGTCATCTTTCTGTTCAGCCACGAAATTGATTGGAAGTATGCCGGCGCGATGGCGCTTGCCGCGATGGTCGGCGGGTTCCTGGGCATGTCCGTCGCGCGGCGCTCCCGCCCCGACCGCCTTCGCGCGATCATCCTCATCATCGGCACGGCACTCACGGGCGTCTATTTCGCGAAGAACTATCTTCATGCGTTCTGAATCGCAGTGCGCGACTTTCCAATCCCAGCCTCCTCGATTATTTTCCCCGCATGGTCAATATGGGAGAAACGTCGGCATCGAAATCCATTTGCCAGTATGGATCTCATGCGGCGGGCTTGGGGTTTCTGATGGTGATGGCGGGTTTCCATAGTTCGGCGTTTCTAGCGGCAGCAACCGCGCCGCTGCGTGCCGCATCTAATGGAGTAATCGCGGAACTACCCGCATCACCTCCGTTGGCGGACGTGCCGGCACACGATGAGTCGGGGCTGATGCTGACGATCAGCGAGGTTGGCAAGGACGCGGCGCACGCGCCGGCCCCGCCGGACGTGCATTCCGTGCGGATGCTGGCGATGTATGTGGCTAACGGCGCCGCGCCTTCGCCTTTCACGGCGCCCGGTCCCTTCCGGGCAACATTTGAAGGCGACATCAACATGCGGCTCCGCGATTTCCTCGCGTTTTTCGCGCAGGGTCGCGGCAAGCTCACAATCACGATCAACAGCAAGGCCGCGTTGAAAACCGCCGGCGACGATCTTTCGGCGCAAACGGGTAAACCCATCCGCCTGAACAAAGGCAAGAACCACCTGCTGGCGACATACGAAAGCCCTGCGGCGGGCGATGCCGCGTTGCGGGTTGTTCTGGGCGAGCCGCAATGCCTTGCCCGAGCCCCTCCCGCCGATGGTGCTCACGCACGCCGCCGACAACACCGCGCTTCGGAAAAGCCAGCGCGTGCGCGAAGGACGCTTTTTGATCGCGCAGTTCCGCTGCACCCGGTGCCACGCGGCAAAAGAGATTGTCGGGGAGGGTGATCCGCAAGCCATGCCGGAGTTGGCGATGGACGCGCCGTCGCTAAAAGGTGTCGGGGCCCGGCTCAACGCCGATTGGATGGCCGTGTGGATCAATAATCCGCGCTCGCTTTGGGCCGGATCGCACATGCCTCGCTTGTTCGCGGCAAAAGATGCGAAGGGCGTCCCCGCCTTCGACAACGACGGCCATCGACAATTCCAGGCTATCTGGAATTATCTGCTGGAAGGAAAGGCGATTGTGCCGCCGGCACAATGAGAGCACACACCCAACCATTCGATTCCTTCCTTGATGTTTCGGATTTCGGATTTTCATTTATCGCCTTCCCCAGAACGCCAGTCGGCGAATGCCCCGCGCGACTTTCCCGCGCAGGCGCAGGACGCGGATGCGAAGCTCAAGGCGTTGAAGCGAGGGGTCCTTGGGCTCGATCGCCAAACCCTTGCGAGCCCAGTCCATTGCCTCATCGAACTGGCGCAGATGCTCGTGGGCCAGGGCGAGATTGAAGAGGGTCATCAGGCTGGAATCATCGTACTTCAATGACTCCCGGCAGCTTGTTATTCCCTCTTCATAGCGGCCGGTAAGAAACTGCGCGACGGCCAGGTTTTGCCAGGCGGCCGGATTATGCGGCTCGATTTGCACAAGGCGCTTGAGACACGCGACAGCGGCGCGATTCTGGCCGTTGTCGGCCAGCAAATTGGCCAGGTCCATCAAAACCGACGGCTCCTGCGGGCGAAGCAGCACCTCGGCGCGAAGGTGCTTGCGCGCCTGCGATATTTCGCGCCGGCGGGAATAGAGCTCGCCCAAGCGCAGGTGCGCTCCCGGATAGGTGGGATCGAGTTGCAGGACGCGGGCGAACGCCTCGGCGGCCTCGACGTCGCGCCCGCCGCGCAAAAGCCATTGCCCGTGGCAAAAGTAGGGGGCGGGCTCTTCGGGCGCGAGCTCGATGGCCTGGCGGTATTTTTCGCCGGCTTCGTCCATCCGGGTCATTTCGCTGAGCAGATCGCCCAGATCGAGCAGCGTGTCGGTATTGCCGGGGTCCTGGCGAAGGCCGATCAGGTAGTGCTGCCGGGCCGCTTCCAGTTCGCCCTTGCCCCAGTACGCCTCGGCGATTCGCAGTTGCACTTCGGGATAATTCTCATCCAGATCGAGCGTCTTCTGCCAGCAGTAAATCGCCTTGTCAAATTGCTCGCGGTCGCGGAGGCTGCAGCCGATGTTGTAGTAGCAGTGCGGGCAGTGCTCCTTGTACAGCCGGGCGAGATAAAACATCTCCTCGGCTTTTTCGTGGTTGCCGGTGTCGCTGTAGGTGATGATTCGATGGCAGTAGGAAGGCTCGAAAGAGCAGTCAATCGCTTCCATCCGCTCGAAGGTCGCCAGGGCTTCCTTGAAGTTGCCGATGCGATGCAGATCGACGCCCAGGTGCTGCATGGCCTGCAGGTCGTTGGAATCGATGTCGATGGATTTGCGATAGGCGTCGATCGCCTCGTCGAAGCGCTCCATTTCGTCGAGCGTCAGGCCGATGTTGAAGAACCAGCCGCCGTTGTAGGGATTGATGGACGTGGCGGCGCGCAGCTCCTCGAGCGCCTCGTTCCAGCGGCGTTGCTCGAACAGCTCCTGTGCCTTCTCGACTCGTCGTTCGGCGTCGTCCCAATCGTTCATGGCAGCCAGCGGTTCAACGACAAAGGGAAACTCGACATTTAGACTTTACTAATTTACTAATCGTTACAACCCGTTGGCAAGGGGCTGCAGGCGGGAATTGCGAATTTTCATCATGAATTTTCATAACGGCCCAGGCCCCTGCGGAACAATTCGGCTTTTGGGGACCCCTTCCGTAATCGTATCACGGGCGTCTCGCCCGTGCGGAGGGCGCGGTAGTCAAGGAAACGATGTTCCCAATCTCAAACCACCATGCACGGGCGGGACGCCCGTGATACGTCGCGGTTACTCGCCCGGCTTTTGTCCGAGGCGGAAATACGGTAACTTTCCCAATGTTGGTGATCGTGCAGATGGAGGGGCGTTGCCGGCGGGCATTGGGCGCGGGCGGTCTCGGGCGGCGCGGGCCGGGTGATCCGCTGTCTGCCCGCACGGCATGCAAGGTGGTCTTACCGGCGCGGCAAAGGTTCGAGAGTGGCTGGCAAGCGGTGGATTAGAGCGGGACTGCTGACGGCGTGCGTTGCCGCGCTGCCGGTGCGCGCTGCGCCGGCGCAGTTGACCGGCCAACCCGCCGGCCCCAGCGCGCCGATCAGCATCCCCTCGCTGGTGCAGGGCGACATCAATCATCTGAAGAATGAGTTGATCGGCCGCGCGCCGGCCACGCGGCCCGGCGAAGAGGGGTCGATTCAACAGCGGCGCGACGAGGCGGCCTGCCGGCTCATGTCGCGCGCTTCGCCGGAGGCGCATGCCGTCTTGCTCAATGTTCTGCAAGACCCAGCCGCTTCGCACGAAGCGAAACTGGCAGTGGCCCGCGCGATCGCCGACGATCCCAATCCCGATGCGCGCTTCGTTGCGTCGTTGATGGGTTTGCTGGGCAATGACCGCGCCCTGTGCGATGCCGCCGCCCGCGCGCTGTCGCGATTCGGGAGCGATGCCCGCGCGCGGGCGCGGCTCATTTCCTTCGCGCGCGACGCGGACAATCCGGCCGCGATGCGGTCGGCCGTCATTCGCGCCATGGGCAATGTCGTCAGCCGCGACGTGGCGGACGCCCTTCTGACGATTCTCGGCGACACCAACCAGCTGACCGCCATTCAAACCGCTGCCGGCGATGCACTGCTCCAAATGACCGGTTTGACCAACAACGGCCATGATCCGGCGCGATGGCGCGCCTGGCAGCAGGCGAACTCGAGCAAGCCGGAGGTGGAGTGGCGTGCGGACGTGTTGACAACGCGGGATGAATATCTTTCCCGCCTGGGCCGCGATCAAGCCGCGTTCAATGTTGAATTGCGGGCGACGGTCAACGAGTTTTACGACAAGGCGGACCAGAAAACGAAATCCGACCTGGTGCTCCGGTTCCTCAGCTCCGCCGAGCCGCACATGCGGCAGATGGGCGTGGGATTGGTGGTTGATGCGCACAATAACGCGACGGCCTATCCTCCCGAGGCGCCAGCGCGGCTGCGCGAGCTAGTGGGGGACAGCGACGCGGACGTGCGACTGGCGGTGGCGCGGGCGATCAAGGCGCTCAATGACACGGGCGCGCTGGATGGGGTCCTGGCCCAACTCGCTCAGGAGCCCAGTGCCGCCGTGAGGGCCGCGTTGATCGATGCCCTCAAGCCGATGGGGAAGGTGCAGGCCGCCCCCGAGCTTCAAGGCCTGCTGCATGACCCGTCCATGACGGTGGCCACCCAGGCCGCCCAGGCCTTGCGGACGCTGGCGCCGGCCATCGCAAAGGACTCGACGCTCGCGCTCAACGTCGCCAATGAACTGTGGCAGGTGGGCAACGAGCGGGCCGGAGAGCAAGGCGGGGAAAATTTCCGCGCCGCCACTATCGAAGCGGTGGGGCCGCTCCACGATGTGGAACTGGCCGTCCCCCTGACGCAACTTCTCAATCCCAACGAGTCTGATCCCATTCGCTCTGCCGCGCTGCGGGCATTGGGCGAAATTGGCGAGCCACGCGCCGGCGCGGCGATCGCGCAATGGCTCAATCGGGAAACCTCGCCCAAGGTGCTGATCGACGGGCTTGATGCGCTGTCCGCCACCCGCTCCTTCGAGGATGCCGCTCCGACGCTCTACAAGTACATGAGCCCGCAGGTGGAGCCGGACAAAGCGGTTCGCGAGCGCGCGTGGTTGGATTATGAGAGCAAGCTGCCATCCGCCAGGAATGTGGAAGTGCTGACACAGGAAGCCGACCGCTTCCAAAATGATCCGGCGAAAAAGCTCATCGTCCTTCGCGCGCTCGATGATCGCCTGGCCAAGGACGCCATTGACGACACGTTGTCCCCCGCGGTGCGCAATGACCGTCTCCAGAGCCTGGCCTCCTTTCAACAAACCACCGGCCAGCTTGAGATGGAATTGGGCAATCCAACGAGTGCCGCGAATTACTTCCGCGATGCGCTGAACTACTGGCAGGAGAGACGGACCGCCAATCAAACGACAGTTACGCTGGTGCGGCAGCTATTGCAAGCATTTTTCGCGAGCCGGCAATATAACCAAGCCACACAGTTTGCCGCGAAGCAAATTGCCGCCGACCGTGCCCAGCAGACTGAAATGGGCCCCGCCATCCTCCACGATGGTGTTGAACCGCTGATGAATCAGGGCGTCCAAACCAGGAACCCCCAGAAATTGCGGGATGCCCAATCCCTCATCGACTCGGCCCTGGCGATGGATCCGCCGTTGGACATGAAATATCAGGACGATCTTCGCAGCTACCGCCAGGACATCGACAAGGCGCTGGCTTCGATGCCCAAACCGCAATAGCCCGATGCACAAAACCGCCGTCATAAACGCCGTTGGACTCACGCCCGCCCTGATCGGCCCGTTCACTCCTCGGCTCAAGGAGTTTGCCCGGCAGGGAAAGCTGGCTTCCATCGGATCGGTCCTGCCCGCGGTCACCACGAGCGTGCAATCCACCTATCTCACTGGCACATGGCCCGCAGAGCATGGCGCGGTCGGCAACGGCTGGTATTTCCGCGAAGAGCACGAGATCAAGTTCTGGCGGCAGTCCAACGCGCTGGTGCAGCGGCCTAAGATCTGGGAGAAAGCGCGCCAACTCGATCCCGCCTTCACCTGCGCCAATTTGTTCTGGTGGTACGCGATGTATTCGTCGGCGGATTACACCGTTACACCCCGGCCCATGTACCCCGCCGATGGGCGAAAAATGCCGGACGTATGGACGCATCCGCCGGACTTGCGATCGTCGCTGCAAGAGCAACTGGGCCAATTCCCGCTGTTCAATTTCTGGGGACCCAGGACCTCGATCAAGGCGACGCAGTGGATCGCGGACGCCGCCGTCGCGGTTGACGATCGATTCAATCCCACGCTTTCGCTGGTCTATCTGCCGCACCTGGATTATTGCCTGCAGCGAAATGGCCCCGACCCGGCCAAGAGCGAGGAAGACTTACGCGACCTGGACCGCGTGTGCGGCCAACTCATCGACCACTACTGCGCGGCGGGCGCCCGCATCATTATCCTTTCGGAGTATGGAATCACCGCCGTGTCACGCCCCGTGCATCTAAACCGCGTTCTGCGGGAGCATGGGCTGCTGGCGGTGCGGGATGAATTGGGCCGCGAGATTTTGGATGCCGGGGAGAGCCGGGCGTTTGCGGTTGCCGACCATCAGGTGGCGCACATTTACCTAAATGATCCGGCAACGCTGAATGGAGTCCGGCGGATTCTGGAACAAACGCCCGGCGTGGAGCGCGTGCTCGACGAAGCGGGCAAACGCGAATGGCATCTGGATCATCCCCGCGCCGGCGATCTGGTGGCGATCGCGCAGCCGGATGCGTGGTTCACGTATTACTACTGGCTCGAAGAGTCCCGCGCCCCGGACTTCGCCCACACCGTGGACATCCACCGAAAGCCCGGCTACGACCCCGCCGAGCTTTTCATCGATCCCACGCTCAGCGCCCCCATGGCTCGCGCGAGTTTCACGCTTTTCAAAAAGAAGCTCGGGTTCCGCACCCTGATGAAGCTGATTCCCACCGACGCCACTCTCGTGCGCGGTTCCCACGGCCGGCCCGCCGCATCGGCAAATGAAGGCCCGCTCCTTATGAGCGATCAACCGGCGCTGCTCGACTCGGAAAAGATACTGCCGACGGAAGTGTTCGGAACCATTTTGAAACACCTAACCTCGTAGGGTTCGCTTCAGCGAACGCTGTTCTTCCACCGCGGACACGGAGGCGCGTTCGCTGAAGCGAACCCTACAAAAATTAAGATCCGACGGACGTGCGTTTTGAATTTTCCGCGTTTCTTGCTTTTGAATTTGTTTCGGATTTCGTGCTTCGGATTTCGGATTTTCACCCTTCGCTTGGGTTGCGGTCCCAGCTAACGCCCGGTGCGTCTCAACGATTCATGCCTCTGAACTGCCCCTCGGCGAGCACCACGTTGTTGTATCGGAGCAGGGTTCCCTTGGCGCGCTCCAGGCGGGCGATGGCGACCTGGTAGCTGGCGATTGCCAGCGCTTCCTCGCGCTGTGCGTCGGCAAGCTGCGACTGGGCGTCGAGGAGCAATTGCACGAACGTCGGCGTCAGCGGCTCGCCGTTCTTTTGGCGCTGCTCGAGCGCCAGCAGCTCGTCGGCCTGTGCGAAGCGGGCATAACGGCGCGAGCCGATCTCGTTCCATGTGGTGTCGATTTCGTTAATGGCGGTTAGCACATCGAGCGCTACCTGGTCCACCAGGTTGGCATATTGCGTGATCGCCTGCAGGCGCTGGATCTGTGACCGGCGAAAAATGGCGCGGGCCTCGCGATTGCCCAGGGGCAGCTCGAACTGAAAACCCACCGACCAGGCCAACTGGCCCCGGTCAATGAACTGGTTGCTCAGGGCGATGCCGTTGTTCTCGGCGATGCCTTCCAGGCCGATCGAACCGACCAGGTCGAGCTTGGGCTGGGTATTGTTTAACGCCACCCGCTGGGCGATCGCGGCATCGTTGATGCGAAGCTGTTGCTGGCCCAGTTCAAATCGATTGAGAACGGCGGCGTCAATCTGGTCCTTCACCAGGAACTCGAGCTTGACCTCGGTGGGTTGGTCATAGGGCATGATGACCGCCGGGCCGGCCACCGGGAAGTTGGGGTCGTTCATCCGCCGCTTGATGTCATAGGAGATGTCGCGCAGCCGGGCGCGGGCGCGGATCAGCACCGCGCCGCGTGTCTCGACCGAAGCAATTGCCTGCGAGGTTTGCACGCGCGATACCGCGCCGCCCCGCTCGGACTGCTTGACGAGGATGTTGCGGGTGGCCTCCGTCTGCCGCAGCAGCCGTTCCTGGATTATTACTTCCTGCTCGGCCTCCTGGGATTGCCAATAGTCCTTCTCCAGTTCCGCGATGTTTTCCTCCAGCGCCTTGCGGAAATCCAGCACGCTGACCTGCTGGTCATTCTGGGCAATGGTGATGCGCGCCTGGTTGATTTCCGTGCCGAAGTTCCGCAGCAGCGGCTGGGTGAGCTGGAGCTTGAGCTGGTCGTCCCAGTAGTCGGCGTTTTGACGGCCGATGTTGCCGACGGAGGAGGCGGGATTCAGAATGATGTCGTTATATTGCGTCTGGTAGCTGAGCTGCACCTGCCCGCCGCTGGGCAGAAGCTGCTTGATCCCCGCCTCGGCGGTGTAAACATCGCCGCGCTCGATCCCGCTGAAAAGCACCTGCGTATCGAGCCGATCCACCTTGGCGTTCAGGTACGGCGTCGGATCGAACCGGGCCAGGGCTTCGAGGATGCGCGTCTTGGCGATTGCCGGATCGTAACCGGCCACTTGAACCTCCCGGCTGTACATCACCGAGCGCTGGATGATGTCCTGCAACGGCATGCGGACCACCAGGTCTTCGCGCAGTGCCGGGCCGGTGGATGCCCGCTTGGGACGCGGGAGCCTCACGTCCGGCGTGATCATCGGATTGGCCGTGTCGTCCTGGGCACCGGCGGGTTGGCTGGCGGCGGGTTGGGAG
>Ga0209483_1002411_pt1 | contig 13148 bp, 6 predicted proteins | sample NGEPerA_FD_184508 | JGI IMG/M metagenome (GOLD analysis project Ga0209483, IMG submission 184508) | Arctic peat soil microbial communities from the Barrow Environmental Observatory site, Barrow, Alaska, USA - NGEE PermafrostL2-A... | ecosystem: Environmental > Terrestrial > Soil > Wetlands > Peat... | reverse complement strand
ATGGCCGAAGGCGGGCCGGAAGCGAACCTGGCGTTGCTCGAAAAAATCGTGGGCGATCAGCGAAAAATACTTGCCGACGTTGTGAATCCCGACGTGACCCAGGTGCCGCAAGTATGGTGTCTCTACAAGGAAGTGATGGATTATTACAACGCCGGAATGCGCGTGCCCGACGACGTGACGCTTTTATGGGCGGAAGATAATTGGGGCAACGTCCGCCGCCTGCCGACGGCGGAAGAACGCAAACGCAGCGGCGGCGCGGGGGTTTATTATCATTTTGATTATCACGGCGGCCCGCGAAATTATCAATGGATCAATACCAGCCCGATTGCAAAAGTCTGGGATCAAATGTCGCTCGCCAAAAAATACGGCGCGGATCGGGTTTGGATCGTCAACGTCGGCCATTTCAAAGGCTACGAATTTCCGCTGGATTATTTTATGAACCTCGCGTGGAACACGAAACGCTGGACGAATGATAACCTCGGCGAATTCACGCGGCTTTGGGCGGCGGAGCAATTTGGAACCAATGATGCCGCCGACATCGCCGACATTATTTCCAAATACACCAAATATAATGGCCGGCGCAAACCGGAATTGCTCGCGCCCGACACTTATAGTTTGGTGGATTATCAGGAAGCGGAAAACGTCGTGAAAGATTTTCAAAATATCACCGACCGCGCGGAAGCAATTTATAAAAAATTGCCCGAAGACCGCTGCGATGCGTTTTATGAACTGGTTTTATTTCCGACCAAAGCCAGCGCGCTGGTGAATGAACTTTATCTTGCCGCCGAAAAAAATGAGCTTTACGCGCGTCAAGGCCGGGCGAGCGCGAATGATTTTGCGGCGCAAACCCGCGCGCTGTTTCAGGCTGACACAAACTTGATGAATTATTTCAACGTCACGTTTGCTCACGGCAAATGGGATCATTTCATGGATCAGCCGAATGTGGGTTACACCGGATGGAACCAACCGCCGCACAATAGTCTGCGCGCGATCAAACTCACGGAACTCGAGGTGCCGGAAGCGGCGGCAATGGGCGTGGCCGTGGAAGGTTCGACCGAGGCGTGGCCGAATGTGACCAACGAAGCCACGCTGCCGGCCTTCGACGTTTTCAATCAGCAACGTCATTACCTTGACGCGTTCAACCGAGGAAAAACGCCTTTTCAATTCACAGCCACAGCCAGCGAGCCGTGGATTCATTTGACCGAAACCAATGGCATGATTGAAAAAGACAAACGCTTATGGATTTCCGTGGATTGGCGGAAAATTCCCGAAGGAATGAGCAGCGGCACGGTAAAACTTGCCGGAACAGATACGAATGTGGTGGTAAAAGTGAATGCTTTTAATCCCGCCGAACCCACGCGCAATTCCCTGCAAGGTTTTGTCGAGGGCGATGGTTTTGTCTCCATTGAACCGGAACACTTCACCAAAAAAATTGACGCCGGTGAAAATCGTTGGGTGCGGATTGAAGATTACGGACGCACTTTGTCCGGCATGAGGGCGACGCAGCCGGTGGATGCGCCGAGCGCGACGCCGGAAAAAAATTCGCCCTGCCTGGAATATCAAATGTATCTCTTCAGCACGGGCGCGGTGGATGTGGCGGCGATTGTGGCGCCGACTTTGAATTTCGTTCCCGGTCGCGGACTTCGTTATGCCGTTTCGTTTGACGACGAAACGCCGCAGATCATTACGCTGGTGCCGGCAAGTTACAATGCCCAAAATGGAAATGCCGACTGGGAAAAGGTTGTCGCCGACAATGCGCGCTATTCTCATTCCACTCATACGCTGGCAAAACCTGGCTATCACACGCTGAAATTCTGGATGGTTGATCCCGCCGTCGTCCTGCAAAAAATCGTCGTGAATTTGGGCGGCGTAAAACCCAGTTATCTCGGACCGCCGGAAAGTTTTCATGGCCCTGAAAACCACCCGCTCTTTTCCACACAGAAAAACTGACCGGTTTCCAAAAAAATTCTAACATGAGAAAAATTTCGTTTGTCGTTCCGGGCATTTTGCTGCCGCTCGTTTTATTTTTGACGGCGAGCTGTTGTTTTCACAAATCAAACGCCGGCGGGCAAAACGGTTCCGGCGCCTTTGTCACCGGACATTACCGGAATTTGTTCGCTGAAAACGGTCATTCGCAAACAGAAATTGACGCGAAAGTGAACGAGGCGTTCCAACAATTATTTCACGGCGACCCAAAAACCCAGGCGGTTTTTTATTATTCCGGCAGCAATTCCAATGGCGCGCTGGCTTACATCACGGACATTAAACATCACGACGTGCGCACGGAAGGTTTGTCCTACGGCATGATGATCGCCGTGCAGATGAACAAAAAGGCGGAATTCGACGCGCTCTGGAATTGGTCGAAAACGTATTTGTATCACGACTCGCCGGCGCATCCGTCCTATGTATTTTTTTCGTGGCAGGCAAAAACAAATGGCGTGACCATGAGCGAATTTGTAGCGCCGGATGGCGAATCTTATTATGTGATGGCGCTTTATTTCGCGGCGAATCGTTGGGGCAGCGACAAGGGAATTTACAATTACAAGGAGCAGGCCGATGAATTGCTGACGAACATGCTGCATCGCGCGATCATCAAGGGACAAATCTCGTCGTTGCGACGGAATACCAATTCGGTTCAAACCGTCAGCGCCGGGCCGCTCTTTGACGCGCAACATAAAATGGTTTTGTTCTCACCGAGCACGGAACGTCCGCCGTTCACCGATCCTTCGTATCATCTGCCCGCGTTTTACGAACTGTGGGCGCGCTGGGGTCCGGCGGCGGACAAAGATTTTTGGATGGAAGCGGCGACGAACAGCCGTGATTTTTTCCAGCGCGCGGCCAATCCGACTACAGGTTTGACGCCGGATTACGCCAATTTTGACGGAACACCGGCCACGAACGGTTGGACCAAAAGTCCAAGTGTTTTCAGGTTCGATGCCTTTCGCACCGCAGGAAATTGGTCGGTGGATTGGTCATGGTGGGCCAAAGACCCGCGTGAACGGAAATTGAGCGACAAATTGCAGTCATTTTTTGAATCAAAAGGCATGGACACTTACGGCTGTCAATTCACGCTTGTTGGCAAACAACTTGACGACCGTCATGCGCAGGGACTCGTGGCTGTGAACGCCGACGCGAGCCTGGCCGCGACCAATCCGCGCTCAAAGGAATTCGTCGAGGCATTATGGAACACACCGACGCCCGATGGGTTGGAACGCTACTATGAAGGTTTGCTCTACATGATGGCGCTATTGCATTGCAGCGGCGAATTTCAAATTTGGTCGCCGCAATAATACTTAATTCTAAAGATTACGGCCAGATAACCCGATAAAACACAGCATCACCATTAGTCAAATTGTCGCTGTAAGTAGTGATGTAACCGGCGGAGGGCATTCCATTTGTCAGCGTCATCCAATTGGAATCTGTCAAAGAATTTTTCTTTTGCACGGTATAGCTTGGCGTAGTTAACGATGATTGGAGTGGCGGCGAATTCCAAAACGATTGCCGTAAAACATACTGTCATCGTTGAACATGCCCGGAACCGACTAAAATTCTCGCATAAAGATCGTATGTGCCTGTGGACGGAAACGTCACGCTGTAACTTGCCACTCGCGCAGCGCTGCCCGGATTATTTCCCGAACTATTCGAACTTATTGAAATGAATTGTGTCGCCCCATCAGTGCCATTGGTGAAATCCGCGCCCTGGATTCCTGATTCCGCCTCGATCAGCACAGAATCTGCACGGCTCGCATTTACAAAGAGAGCGGGCATCATTAAAGCCAAGGCCCAGGAATGGAGCTTTCTGATTTTCATAATTAAAATGGCGATGCTAATAAAGACCTGACAAAAAAGGCAAAGTTAAGCTAACTTTTCATGGGTTCTGGAAACCGAATGGGTTTCCAAAGTCTCGCAGTGAATTTGCCGCCGGTCAAGATTCATTTTCAAATCAGATGATTTCACAGGTTTGAACTGTTGCGCGCTAATTCCAATTCTGACAAAAATCTGCGACCATTTTCCGAACGAAATGAAAAGAAAACGCGTTTCTCAAATTCCTCACTATAAAAATCCCGCGCTCGCCGCTGAAAAGCGCGTCCGAGATTTGCTCGCGCGCATGTCGCTCGAGGAAAAAGCCGCGCAGATGATGTGCATCTGGCAGGAAAAAACCACGAAGCTTTTGGACCCCAGCGGCAGTTTTGATTTTCAAAAAGCCAAAGCCGCTTTCAAAAAAGGTCACGGCCTCGGACAGGTCGGGCGTCCGAGCGACGCAGGCAGCACGCCGTCCGACGCGGGCGTCGGAAAAAATGCGCGCGAAACAGCGGAGCTTACCAATGCCATCCAGAAATTTTTCATCGAGCATTCGCGGCTCGGAATTCCCGTCATTTTTCACGAGGAATGTTTGCACGGCCACGCGGCCATCGGCGCGACGAGTTTTCCGCAGCCGATTGGCTTGGGCGCGACGTTCAATCCTGACTTGGTCGAAAAACTTTTCACGATGACCGCCGAGGAGGCGCGCGTGCGCGGTGCGCATCAGGCGCTCACGCCGGTCGTGGACGTGGCGCGCGATGCGCGCTGGGGCCGCGTCGAGGAAACTTATGGCGAAGACCCGTTTTTGAACACGCAGCTTGGCATCGCCGCCGTGCGCGGATTTCAAGGCGACTTGAACAGTGACAAGTGGCCGGTGACGAATGACAAGAAAAGAAACTCATCACTCATCATTCACCACTCATCACTTAAAAATCGCGTCATTGCCACGCTGAAACATTTTGCCGCGCACGGCCAGCCGGAGTCCGGCATGAACTGTGCGCCGGTGAACATTTCTGAACGAGTGTTGCGCGAAACGTTTCTGCATCCGTTCAAGGACGCGATCCAAAAGGGCGGCGCGATCAGCGTGATGGCGTCCTACAACGAGATTGACGGCGTGCCCTCGCACGCCAGCGAATGGCTGTTGCGCGACGTGCTGCGGAAAGAGTGGGGCTTCAAAGGTTTTGTTGTGTCGGATTATTACGCGATCTGGGAATTACATCATCGTCCCGACACGCACGGCCATTTCGTCGCGAAAGATAAAAAAGCAGCGTGCGAACTCGCCGTCAAGGCGGGCGTGAACATCGAGTTTCCCGAGCCAGATTGTTATCTGCATCTCGTTGAACTTGTCCGCAAAAAAGTTTTGAAAGAATCGCAATTGGACGAACTCATCGCGCCGATGTTGTTCTGGAAATTCAAGATGGGATTGTTCGATGATCCGTATGTTGATCCCGAAATCGCCGCGCAAATTGTCGGCTGCGACGCGAACCGCCAGCTTGCGTTGCAGGCCGCGCGCGAAACGATCACGTTGCTCAAGAACGAAAATAATCTTGCCCCGCTCAATCTTGCGAAGCTGAAAACCATTGCCGTTATTGGCCCAAATGCAAATCGCGGATTGCTTGGCGGCTACAGCGGCGTGCCGAAGCACAACGTGACGGTGCTCGACGGCATCAAGGCGAAAGTCGGCGACCGCGTGAAAGTTCTTTTCAGCGAAGGCTGCAAAATCACCGTCGGCGGTTCGTGGAATGCGGATGAAGTGACGCAGAGCGACCCGGCTGAAGACCGAAAGCAAATTGCGGAAGCGGTTGAAGTCGCAAAGCAGGCGGACGTGATTGTGCTCGCGATTGGCGGCAACGAACAGACTTCGCGCGAGGCGTGGAATCTGAAGCACATGGGCGACCGCACGAGTCTGGATTTGATCGGGCGGCAGAACAAATTGGTCAACGCGATGCTGGCGACGGGCAAACCGGTCATCGTTTTTCTGTTCAACGGTCGTCCGCTCTCGATCAATTATGTGGCTGAAAATGTCCCGGTGATTTTTGAATGCTGGTATCTCGGCCAGGAATGCGGCCACGCGGTCGCGGATGTTTTGTTCGGCGATTTCAATCCGGGCGGCAAGCTGCCGGTTTCCTTTCCGCGTTCCGCCGGGCATCTGCCGGTGTTTTACAATTACAAGCCGTCGGCGCGGCGCGGCTTTTTGTTCGACGACGTTTCGCCACTGTTCCCGTTCGGCTTCGGCTTGAGTTACACGACGTTTGTTTTCAAAAATGTCCGGCTGAAAAAGAAAAAAATTAGTGGCGCAGGCATCCTGCCTGCTCGTCTTCAAACCGCAAGCAGCAAAACACGCAGGCAAGATGCCTGCGCCACTAAAGTTTTGGCGGACGTGACGAACACGGGCAAACGCGCGGGAACGGAAACGGTGCAGCTTTACATCCGCGATCTCGTCAGTTCAATCACGCGGCCCGTGAAAGAATTGAAAGGCTTTCAGAAAATTGCGTTGCAACCGGGCGAAACCAAAACGGTGGCGCTTGACATCACGCCGGAATCGCTCGCATTTTACGACATCCACATGAAATACGTCGTCGAACCGGGCGAGTTTGAAATCATGGTTGGCAATTCCTCGCGCGACGGCGATTTGCAGAAAGTCATTTTGACGGTGACAAAATAATTCAACCCACAAAAATCATGGCCGAACCACATTTCCAGCAAAAACTTTCGTTCATTGAAAAAGCCGGTTACAGCGCGGGCGATTCCGCCGCGAATTTCGTCTTCATGACGATGGTTCTTTTTCAAACAAATTTTTACACGGACGTTTTCGGGCTGACGGCCAGCGCCGCCGCCGCCATTTTGCTTTGGCCGCGATTGTGGGACGCGGTGGCGGATCCGATTGTGGGAATTCTCGCCGACCGCACGGACACGCGCTGGGGAAAATTTCGTCCGTGGATTTTGTTCACCGCCGTGCCGTGGTTCATCATCATGATTCTGGCTTACACGACGCCGCACGGCTGGAGCATGGCCGCGATGATCGCCTACGCCGCGATCACGAACACGATGTTGATGACGATTTATTCGATGAACAACATGCCCTACGCGGCGCTGGGCGGCGTGATGACCGGCGATGTCAATGAACGCGCGAAACTGAATTCGTTCCGTTTCATCGCCGTGAACGCGGCGCAATTCATCGTGGGCGGATTCACATTGACGCTGGTCGCCAAATTCGCCGCCAAACACGCGGCGGGCGCGACCGTCGGCATCACAGATAAACAATACGGCTGGCAGATGACGATGACGATTTGGGCGGTTCTTTGCCTGGTTCTATTTTTAATCACTTTCCTGACAACGAAAGAGCGCATCAAGCCGATCAACAAAGTAAAATCGTCGCCGAAACAGGATTTTGCGGACTTGCTCAAAAATAATCCGTGGAAAGTCATGTGGTGCTGGACGCTGGTGCATTTTGCGATCCTCTCTTTTCGCGGCGGCGCGCTTTATAATTATTATCATCACTACGCCGACAAAGCGGCAATGTTTGGCTGGGAACAAAAACTCGGGCTGGTCGCCACGCCGGGCGCACCGAGTTCCGGCGTCATGGAAACCCTCGGCTTGATCGTTCACGGCGATCCAACCAATCTGGCGAACTCAAATGTCGCCGACGTTTTCAACAGCATCATCAACATGCTTGGAACCGGCCTGACCATCATCGTCATTTTGCTTTCACCGTCGCTCGCCAAAAAATTTGGCAAGAAAGTTGTCGCGGCAACCGGCTTTGCGCTGGCGACCATCGGCTCGCTGTCGTTTTATCTTTTGAGTCCGACGAATGTCTGGGGAATGTTGGGGATCACCGCCTTCGTCTCCATCGCTTATGCGCCGACGATTCCGCTGACGTGGGCGATTTTTGCGGATGTCGCCGATTATTCCGAATGGAAAACCGGGCGGCGTTTTACCGGGATGGTTTTCGCCACGATCGGTTTTGCCTTGAAGGCGGGTCTGGCCCTTGGCTCGGCTTCGTTTCTTTGGATCATGGTCGGCTTTTTCCATTACGATACTAAATTTCCAGATACAGCCAATGCCGTGCAAGGCTACCGCGCGTGCAGCGGCCTCGTCGTCGGAATACTTTTTGCCATCTGCACTGCTCTATTGATTAGCTATCAACTTAATAAACGTATAACCATCCAAATGGCCGATGAACTGGCCGAACGCCGTAAAAATCTGGCGCCCGTTTGAATCAAAAACCTTTATGAAAAAAATTAAACATCTCGCCGCAATGATTTCCCTGGCCGGCATTTTCGCGACCAACTTAAATGCTCAAACTACTTTGAAACAAGCGTTCAAAAATGATTTTCGCATCGGCGCGGCCCTGAACGAAGCGGAATTTTCCGGCGAAAACACCGGTGCGGTGGCCATCATCAAAGCCCAATTCAATACCATCAGCCCTGAAAATGTTTTGAAATGGGAATCCGTTCACCCCGAACCGGGAAAATTTAATTTTGCGGCGGCAGATCGCTACGTTGACTTCGGAGTAAAAAATAAAATGTTCATTGTCGGCCATAATTTGATCTGGCATCAGCAAACACCCAAGTGGGTTTTTGAAGATGCCCAAGGCAAGCCGGTTGATCGCGATACTCTGCTGGCGAGAATGCGCGAACATATTTTGACGGTCGTTGGCCGTTACAAGGGAAGAATTGGCGGCTGGGATGTGGTGAACGAAGCGCTGAACGAAGACGGCACGTTGCGCAAATCGCCGTGGGAAAAAATCATTGGCGACGATTATTTGCTCAAGGCATATCAGTTCGCGCACGAAGCCGACCCGAAAGCAGAACTCTATTACAATGATTATTCGCTCGAAAATTTACCGAAACGAAAGGGTGCCATTGCCTTGATTAAAAAACTTCAGGCGCAAGGCGTTCACATCGCCGCCGTCGGATTGCAAGGGCATTATAAAATGGACTGGCCGACCACCAACCAGGTGGATGAAACCATTAAGGCCTTTTCCGCGCTCGGCATAAAAGTAGCGATTTCAGAACTCGACATAGATGTGCTGCCGTCCGCAACCCAATCGCAAGGCGCTGAAGTCTCGATGAATTTTGCGTTGCAGGCGAAATTAAATCCTTACACCAACGGCCTGCCTTGTTCCGTTCAGCAGAAACTGGCTCAACGTTATGCGGATTTATTTTCTGCATTTTTAAGGCATAGCGATCACATGAGCCGGGTAACCTTTTGGGGAGTTACCGACGCAGATTCATGGTTGAACAATTGGCCGGTCAGAGGCCGCACGTCCTATCCGCTTTTATTTGATCGCGACGACAAACCCAACCTGGCATTCGACGCCGTAATGAATGTTGCACAGCATAAAAAGAATCGGCGATAAGTTACTTAATTAATATTTTGCGAGAGCCATCTCATTAAATGGCCTTAGGAATGTTATTGTAAAACCGTGCTGCGTTGCTGTAGCCAACTTAAATCGCCTGAATTATCGGCCGCGAAACTGCTACCAACATATTTTTGAGTTTTATTATGAGCCAGCAAATTGCCATCTTTCCAAACTTTGATTTCCGCATGGCCATCCGCATAAGACATTCCGCTGCCGTTCGCATGGTAAGTGCCCGGGCTGTTGATCCATGAGTTAACAAAGCTTGGACTTGGATTAGAGACAAAAAATCCATCGTCCAGGCTATATACAGATTCATCAATAAACACGAATAAACTGGAAGGTCCAGGTCTGGTAAAATCACTTGTTTTTTTATAAATAATTTCCGTCGTCGGGTTCCAGGCTACAATAGGATTTAACCAGCAATTCATGGAATAGCTCCGCACCGTAGGTGTGCCTTTGTATTTGTTTGGATCCGCCGGGCATTTATAAACATTGTAGTTATTGATGTAAGGATAGATCAAACCGTTCATCAAAAACCAGGTGTTGGTGCCTGTCGAATTGTTATCCACAAGACCATATACCCATTGCTGATACTTCGCGTTTTCACCCGTTGGTAAAATTGGTTTTATCCAGGTGGATTCAGTTCCTCCAACCGGCACAAGGTTGCCCTGATTATCGTCGGCATACATAGTCCAGCCAAGTTCCAATTGCCTTAAGTTATTCATGCAACTTATCCCGACTGCTTTCTGCTTTGCCCGAGCCAACGCCGGCAACAACATGGCCGCTAAAATAGCGATGATGGCTATGACCACCAATAATTCAATCAGTGTGAAAGCGTTTTTAATGTTGCGCTTTTCCTTCAGCCTGTTTGTTTTTTTTGTCATTTATTTCATTTCACTCTGTGCGGAGCATCTCATGGCTAATTTTTATTTTACCTTTTAAGAACGGCAAAAATCATAAACGCTCTGCCTCATAAATAAATCTTAACTAGTTGGACAATCTGAAAAACAAGGCGCCCAGAGACCTGTCAGCCGATATATTCACGGGGCTGGTTCCTCCGCCCGGATAGTCAGACCAACTTCCGGTAAGCGAGTTTGTCTGCACTTGCAGGTGAAGGGCTGGATTCGACCAGTTCAATGTTAGAACTCCAGCGGAATAGCTCCATTGGAGCGGAGTGGGCGCCGACAATGCCGGAACGAGCAGATAACTATTGGGATTGACATTCCCGGTAAGAGATGTCGTGCGTAAAGTAGCCACGCCGCTTAAAGAAACCGTAGCCAACTGGTTATTGTTGGTGTTTATCAATGGAATCCAGTCAAAGGCGTTATAGCCGCGTCCCACTCCGATGAACGTGCCAAGATAATTGGTGGAAGCAACAATTTCATCCAGTTGAACCATGTAAGTTGTTCCAGCATTTCCAGCCAAACGCGCATAGACATTATAGTTACTGGCAGGATAATTGTGAGTATAGTTTAACCATCCATTGGTGGACCAATAAGCAACATTGTAGTTGAACGCCAGAGAATTCGTCATTTGTGCTGCAAGCAATTCCCGTGTCGGCGTATCGGTGCAAAGGGATGTGGCAATATCGTCGTTCTCGCGGAAATGATAATCAGCAGTAAGCGGGGCTGAAACGTCTCCCACATACTCGTCCACATTAAACTCACCAATCTGATCGAAATAACTATTGGCAGCAGCGACAGAAGTGATCACAGGATTATCAATATAACGCAGCCCGCTGCCGTTTGAAACCGGGCTTTGGCTCGGATCGAAATCAAAATCCTCGGCTTCGATGTCATAACTCGCCGGATTGAATGTATCAAAATAAAGCGTGGTCGAATGACTGTTCCCGGCATTGTCCGTCACCGTGATGACAGCGGTATAATTCGTTACGTTAAGCGACAAAGGAGCGCTCACATTCCAACTGCTGGTGGAACCACTAAATACCAAGCTATTATTAGTGACGCCGTTCAACGTCACCACCACATTATTTTGGGCAATCGAATGATTTGCGCTGCTTACAGTGAAAGTAAGCTTGTTGGTGCCCTGAAGCAGTGTGCTGCCGTCTGGATATACATCCGTGATAGTGGGAGTATTTGTATCCGCCGCCACCAACATGTAAAAGTTAATGTTGGCCCCTGAACCAGCCGAAACCCTCAAAGTTTCTGTTCCGGAAAGCGTAACAGGAACCGCATTGCCAACCTTATCCGTCAACGGTATGTAATTGTAAGTGCCCCAACCGTTAGCCGGGAAGATGAAGGCACCCAAGCTTGAGGTTGTTTGATCGGACGTTCGTTGACCACTGACTACTAGGGAAACAGGAACCGTAGCAGTGCCGCCATTGCCATTAGCTATTCTCGCATAGATGTTGTAAGTGCCTGGGGTGAAAGTGCGGGTATAATTGACCCACTCTTGCGATTGATAATTGTCAAGCCCTATATTGCCGCCGGTGGAAAATCCGCCGCCATCAAAATAGCCGATGTTATAGTCCGGGATACCAGCATTTACATAATTTTGACGAGGAATGTCGCCCGAAACGGATGTGGACATTGGATCAGGGCGATAAGCTTCAGGACCATCGCCACTATAATCATTGAAGTCAATACCTTCTGTGCCGCTGAGTCCGAAGTAACTTCCAGCTACGGGCGTGCTGGAGAGGACAGGGCTGTTGATGAATTGCCCGGAACTATAATCATAATCTTCCGCTTCCCACGAAAAGCTGGGGGCATATGTATCAAACGTTATGTTTTTGATTGAAGTGAGATTTTGGGTGTCAGTTACATTAACGGTTGCCGTGTAGAGCTTATTCGTCTGCAACCAGGGGTAGCTGACGCTCACATTCGTAGTGCCTGAGCCGGTGATCACCAGGCTGCCCGAGACATCCACTCCATTCACAGTCACAATGATGCCACTACTGTTTATTGGCGCTACTGAACTCACGGTGAACGACAAATTATTTGTGCTTTGTAAGAGTTGGGTGCCATCCGGGTAAAGATTTGCGATCACAGGCGGATTAATAGGTGCGGTCAAATAAGCATTATCAAACCAGGCAGAGCCAGTGCCAACGGGATTGCATAACTCTACCTTCAGAAACTTTGTGCCCGGAGGTGAGACTGCTGTGTTAGTCCAATTTTGATAGGGGACACCTGTATCGTATAAGGCCACACCATTCGCCGGGTCATTGACACTAAGACAGGTTTCTACAAAATTTGACGATATTACACCATTGGTATAGTCCATAAACCAAAGCCTGATTTCACCTGTAGGCAACCACCAGTTCTGCGCTCCAGCCTGAATCGTCAGAGTATATTGGATATTAGGAGCTGCGGCAATGGTTTGCCACGCAAAACCGCCGGCGTTACCGCCAGACGCACCGCAGGTCAGTTGCAATGTTCCATCATAAAGCGGGCCGGTTCCAGCGGCATTCGTTCCTGCTCCTTGCGGCCAGCCGGAGGGCCACATAGTAGGCGTAGTTCCAACAAGTTCGCCAGGTATCTCAAAACTCACATAAGATCCTGTGCCATAAGTAAATGTGCTCCATCCAGACGATCCTTCGTTAAAGTCTGCATTGACAAGCAAATTGTTGGTTGAAGCTTGAGCAGAGCACAAACATAATAATACTATCCCAATAACCGACACAAAAGGGACAAGCCGTTTTAGAGTTATCGAGAAGCCTGAATAGGGGGACTTGATAACAGATTCGATTAAGCGTTGTAAAATAGGTGCCTGATGGACTGAGGTTTTCATGAATTTAATTTATTTTTTGAGGTTTTAGAACGTCGGAACGTATTTATTGCATGGGTCATTTGTAGAAATACTATTACAACATAAAGCTCCTGTCAACAGAATTTTTGACATTTTTTGCGAACTAGAGATTTGGGCTTAAAATCGCCTATTTATGTGATTTTATGCTGAATATTTGTATTCTTTGTTGATTCTGACAAAATGATTTATTCAAAAAATAACAATCATAGAAATATAT
>Ga0209483_1002410_pt1 | contig 13151 bp, 13 predicted proteins | sample NGEPerA_FD_184508 | JGI IMG/M metagenome (GOLD analysis project Ga0209483, IMG submission 184508) | Arctic peat soil microbial communities from the Barrow Environmental Observatory site, Barrow, Alaska, USA - NGEE PermafrostL2-A... | ecosystem: Environmental > Terrestrial > Soil > Wetlands >... | reverse complement strand
CACGATGTAGATTTCGTCGGCAGTTCCGGCATTTCCGATGGACAGGATGCAGACACCGGTGGCGCCGAGTTCATCCCGCAACACCTGCTCGATCCTCCCGGTCGCGATCTTGTCACCCAAAATGTTGATCACGTCGGATGCGCGCCCGCGCAACGACAGGCGGCCGTCATCGCCGAGGACGCCGATGTCACCCGGATAGAAAAAACCGTCGCGAAAGAACATGCGTGTCGCCGCATCGTCGTCCCGATAGCCGGCGAGGCCGTCGATGATGCGAATGCGCACCGATCCCTCGCTCCCCGGGCCGAGGACATTGCCCGCTTCGTCGACCACCTGCACTTCGCGCGACGGATGAATGCGATGCCAGATGAGGTCATCGGGCCCGACGAGTGGCGTTACCGCAACGGTCAGCGCTTCGGTGGAAGCGAGAACGGCATACACGCGCCGCGTGACACGGCGCCTTGCGTTCTCCAGCAGGCTTAGCGGCAACGCTCCGCCGGTGACCATGAGTCGCGTTGCGTCGTTGCGGCGCAGCGCGCCGGCGGGTGCGCGCAGCAGGTGCGCAAGCGTGCCCGGTGTCGCGAAAATGTGCGTCATGTCGTGTCGCGCAAGCGGTGCGTGCACGTCGGGCTGCGCGTGCATGACGACGGTTCCGCCTTCGCTCCACGTGATGAGCGGCCAGCGATAGCCGCCGGCGGTCCACAGGCCGAAGTTGGCGATGTAGACGATCGACTGCCCGGAGATTTCGTTGATCCGCGCATGCAATGGAAGCGCGCGTGCTTCCGTTGCCGCGTCACGGACGACCATCTTGTAGACGCCGGTGGTACCCGACGTCATCATGATGTGGCCGCCCGCGGGTGCCGCAGTTTCGCGATACGCGGGAACCACAACGCCGTCAGCCGCGTCGAGCGTCGCGGCAGGCACGCGGATCGAGCGTGGTGGAGGAGACGAGCTGTTTGGCGGCCGTTCGTCATCGGCCGTTCTGACGACACAACCCACGTCGCGCAAGCGAAGAGCGTCCAGGGTTTCGGCGTCCGGCACCGCAAGCGTCGTGTAGCCCAGGTCGCGAAGCGCGAATCCCACGATCCATGCGTCGAGCCTGTGCGGAATGTCGATGACCGCTAGCGACCGCGGGTGCAGCTCCTGTCGCGCAAGATACCGGCGGCAGGCTTCCACGCGCTGTGCGAAGCGCGCGTAGCTGCAAGTGATGCCGTTGTAGACGGCGGCCGTCTTGTCCGGCGTCTGATGGGCTTGCTGGAATATCCTGGCGATAACCACGACTTTGACCCGCGGAATGCGCCAGCCATTCCCGAAGTCGACCGAACGCGGCTAACATAGTACCGCCGCGCTTCGGCGCTGCGGAATGGAGGAACAACCTGGTGGAATCGCCGTTGTACAAATCCGCGTTGATCGTAGTGGGGCGCTCCTGACTTCCCGCACGTTGCAAGGCTCGGGCTTCATCGCCAGTATCTGGCGATATCGGCGACTGCTGGGGGTTGCGCTCTTCGTCGGCGCGCTGCTGATCGTCTTCGAAGTCTCCGGTCTGCGCGATCATTTCGACTTGGCGTTCCTGCGCCGGCTCATCCTGCAATATCGCGTCGGCGGCCTGATTCTCTTCGTGCTGCTATTTTCGCTGGGCAACCTGCTGCAGGTTCCGGGATGGGTGTTTCTCGCCGCCGCAGTGATCACGCTGGGCCGCGTGTGGGGCGGCGCCATCACCTATGTTGCCGCCATCACATCGTGCGCGTTCACATTCGTGACGATCCGTGCGATCGGGGGCGACGCGCTGCGTATGCTCGGCAATCGCGTCGCCGTTCGGCTGCTGGCCGGACTCGACACGCATCCGGTCGCCAGCGTCGCGCTGCTGCGAACCCTGTTCCAGACGGCGCCCGCATTGAATTACGCGCTCGCGATGTCGGGTATCGGCTTTCGGCGCTACCTGATCGGCACGCTCGTCGGGCTTCCGCTGCCGATTGCGCTGTATTGCGTATTTTTCGACGCCCTCGCAGCCGGGCTGCACATCCGCTAGCAACCGCGGCGTCCACCCGGATCAAGCTGCCTCCTGTTGCAGCGCTGCCGGACGCGCTAAACTCGGCCACGCGACGAAAGCTGCTCGCCGCGCCAAATCGAACATGTCCTCTTCTTCGCTGCCGATACCCGAATCCGTCGATGCCGTCGTCTGCGGCGGCGGTCCCGCGGGGTCGACCTTTGCGACGCTGCTCGCGAAAAAGGGATATCGCGTCGTGGTGTTCGAGCGCGACCGATTTCCGCGCTTTCACATCGGCGAATCGCTGTTGCCGTGGAACGTCCCGCTGCTGCGGCGCGTCGGCGTTTTCGACCAGTTGCAGGACCGGATGCAACTGAAGCTTGGTGCGCGCTTCTACCACCAGGGAACCGATCGCGCGCGCATCGTGCGATTCGTCGATGGAATCGACGCTGAGCATCCGAGCGCGTTCCAGGTCAAGCGGGCGGAGTTCGACAAGATCCTTCTCGACAACGCGCGCGAATGCGGTGCGCAGGTATTCGAAGAAGCCAGCGTGGAGGAGGTTCTCTACAGCGCAGAAGGCAAGCGCGCGCGCGGTATTCGCGTGCGCCTGGCCGGTGAGCCTGAAGCACGCGAAATCGCCGCCAAGGTCGTTATCGACGCGACGGGCCGCGACGCCATGCTCTCAAGAAGGGCGGGTACGCGCATGCGCGATCCGCTGCTCAATCGCTCGGCGGCCTTCGCGCATTTCGACACGTTCCAGCGCGCGGACGGGCCGACCGGCGGCGACATCATCGTGGTTACCACGGCGGATGGCTGGTGGTGGATGATCCCGTTCGCCGACGGCTCGGTGTCGGTCGGCGTGGTGATGCCGTCACGCAAGTTCAAGGAACGGGCAGGCTCGCTCGAAGCGCTCTTTCATTCGGCGCTGGCGGCAACGCCCGAGATCGCGGGCCCGCTCGCGGGTGCGCAGCGTACGACCGACGTCAAGGCCATCGCCGACTACTCGTACAAGATGTCGTCGTTTGCAGGCGACGGCTACTGCCTGATCGGCGACGCCGCGTGCTTCCTCGACCCGGTTTTCTCCACCGGCGTGCTGATGGCGATGACGTCCGCCGAGCTCGCCGTCGAAACGGTCGACCGTGCGCTGCGGGCGAAAGGGCGCGTCGATGCACGCGACTTCCGGCATTTCGAGAAAACCTACAGGCGCGGCGTCGCGCGGTTCACGCGTTTTGTCCACGGGTTCTACGAGCCGGCGCTGCTGGAGACGTTCTACACCGATGCGCCGAACCGGTGGATCGAGCGCGCGGTGACAACCGTATTGTGCGGAGGCGTTTTCGCGCCCACGCTGAAGGCGCGCTTTTTCACGGGCACATTCCATGCGTGCGTCGCGCTGACGCGCGGCATGCAGGCGGTGCGCGGACGCGGCGCATTCGCGCGCGCATCCGGAAGTGCCGCGCCCGGGACGGATGCCTGAGTGACGCGAATCCGCCACCACCGCGTGGCGGTTTGTTTCGACGCCTGCATCGACTGAACGGAGACTCATCCACTTGGCTGCCGAACCACAAAAGTCGTCCCGCAAGGCCGCGCTCGACGCGCTGCTGCTCGCGCTGCCCGGCGTCAGCGGAAGGGTCATCAACGGCCTCGACGCGTACTTCGTCGCGGACAAGATGTTCGCCTGCGTCAGCGGCGCCGGCGTGGGATTGCGCCTGCCAGTCGCCGTCGCGACGGAGCTGCAGTTTTCGCGCGGGAACATCGTCGCGTTCCAGCCCGGCGGTGTCGCCAGCACGCGCGAATGGGTCCAGGTCGACCGCGCCGATGCCGCCGGATACGAGCAGGACCTTCCGCTATTCAGGCAATCGCTGGAGTTCGTCAGGACGGGCAGGTCGCGTTGACGGCGCGTGGATGCGCGCTTGCCTCGTCGATGAACAAACCTCCCGAACAATCGCGCCATACGTTGCACGCGCACCAGGGTCACCTGGGCTGGAACAACGCACAGCTACCGGTACTGCGCATCGACCCCGGCGAAGCGATCACCTTCAATCCGATGGATGCCTCCGGTGGGCAGATCACGCCGGCGTCGACGCTCGCCGACATTGCAACGCTCGACTTCGCGCGCGTGAATCCCGTCGTGGGCCCGGTGTACATCGACGGCGCCGAGCCCGGCGATGCCATCAAGGTGAGCTTGCTGTCGTTTGCACCGTCGGGATGGGGATGGACGGCGAATATCCCCGGCTTCGGCCTGCTGGCCGATCAATTTCCCGACCCTGCGCTGCACATCTGGAAATACGCGACCGACCTGCATGCGCCGGCGATGTACGGTCCCGGTGGCCGCGTTGCACTGAAGCCGTTCTGCGGAACGCTCGGCCTTGCGCCGGCCGCAGCCGGCGTGCACAGCGTGGTGCCGCCGCGCCGCGTGGGCGGCAACATGGACATACGCGACCTCGGCGCGGGCACCGAGCTCTACCTGCCGGTCGAGGTGAACGGGGGACTGTTCTCGGTCGGCGACACGCATGCGGCGCAGGGCGACGGCGAGGTCTGCGGCACGGCGATCGAGAGCCCGGTTTCGCTGGTGGCGAAGTTCGATCTCGTCAAGGACGCCAATCTCGCGTTTCCGCGCTTCACCACGGCCGGTCCGGTGAGCCGGCACATCGACGCCAAAGGCTACGAGGCGACGACCGGCATCGGACCCGACCTGATGCAAGCGGCGCGCGATGCGTTGAGCGGAATGATCGAGTTGTTGTCGAAGCACCATCACATGGGCGCCATCGATGCCTACATGCTGTGCAGCGTCTGCGCCGACCTGCGCATCAGCGAAATCGTCGACCGGCCGAACTGGGTGGTGTCACTCTATTTTCCGCGCAGCGTGTTCGAGTAGCGGTTCGCCGAGTCGCTGCGGATGAACGCGGCGACGTCGTCGAGCACCGGCGCAAGCCAGCGCAGCGGCCAGGCGAACGCACCCGCGAGCGTGCTGTGGTTGACGCCGCGGTAAAAGTGCTGCGTGACCTGAACGCCTGCCGCGCGCAGCTTGTCCGCCATCTGCTGCGTGCTGCGCGTGGGATTCACGACCGTATCCCTGGTCGCCGCGCCGAGAAAAGTTCGCGGCGCGTCCTTCGACACATGTTCAATCGGCTGCGCGCCGGGCGGATAGTCGGGGTGGTGGAACACCTTCTGCACGTCCGGCAGGTCGGAAGGCAGGAAATCGTAGGGGCCTGCGAGCCCGATCCAGCCTTTCAGGTCTGCCGGCGACAAACCCTCGGCGCGCAACCATCGCGGATCCAGCGCGAGCATCGCGGCGTTGTAGGCGCCGGCGCTGTGCCCCATGACATAAAGGCGTTGCGGGTTGCCACCGAAGCGTGGCGCTTCGCGGCGTGACCATGCGACTGCCGCTGCACAGTCTTCGAGGAAATCGGGATAGCGCACTTCGGGATACAGCCGGTAGTCCGCCAGCACGGCGACGAACCCCTTCGAGGCGAGCGCTTCGCCGACGAAACGATAGTCGGCGCGCTCGCCCTGCGTCCACGATCCGCCATAGAAGAACACCACGACCGGAAATCCGCCGGATGGGGCCGCGGTGCCCGCGCGCGGCTCGTAGACGTCCGCTTTTTCGCGCGGATGCGCGCCGTACGCGAGGTCGTTATGCGCGATGTAGGTACTGCGCGGAACGAACGCGTTGACGAGGTTGAACACCGAGCATCCGCTCAGCAGGCAAACGAGCACGACGCCGATCGCGACCAGCACGCCGATACGCAGCATCGGTCAGCCCATCGACGCCGGAGGCAGCGGCGCGCGGCGGCTGCCGGGCTTGGCCAGCAGCATCTGCACGTCGCCGATGGCGCGCTCCTCGAATCCGGCCTCGCAATAGCAGAGGTAGAACTCCCACATGCGGATGAACGATTCCGGATAGTGCTGCGCCCGCACCGCATCGAGGTTGCGCAGGAAATTCAGCCGCCAATGCCGCAGCGTCGTCGCGTAGTGGGGACCGATGTCCTCCAGGTGCGACAGCTTCATGTCGGTCGAGCGCGCGATCGACGCGAGCATCACGCTGATGGACGGGATGGTGCTGCCCGGAAAGATGTACCGCTGGATGAAGTCCACCGACTTGCACGCGCTTTCGTAGCGCTGGTCGGCGATGGTGATCGCCTGCAGCAGCATCAGTCCGTCGTCGGCGAGCAACCGGCCGCACTGGGCGAAGTAGGTGTCGTAGTAGGCGTGGCCGACCGCCTCGATCATCTCGATCGACACGAGCTTGTCGAAACGGCCGTTGAGATCCCGGTAGTCTTCGAGCAGCAGCGTGATGCGGCCGGCAAGTCCCTCGGAGGCGATGCGCTCGGCCGCGAGATCGTATTGCTCGCGCGAAAGGGTCGTCGTCGTGACGCGGCATCCGTAGTGCTTCGCGGCGTGGATCGCCATGCCACCCCAGCCGGTTCCGATTTCGAGCAGGTGGTCGCCGTGTCCGAGCGCGAGCTTGCGGCAGATGGAATCGAGGCGCGCGAACTGCGCGTCGTCGAGCGACATGCCGGGCCGCTCGAACACCGCGCTCGAATACATCATCGAGCGGTCGAGGAACAGCCGGAAGAAGTCGTTGCCGAGGTCGTAGTGCGCGGCGATATTGCGTCGCGACCCCGCCCGGCTGTTGCGGTTGAGCCAGTGCAGCGCCTTCTGCATCGGCTTGGCCACGCGCGCAAGCCCGGTCTCCATGCCGTCGAGCACACCGCGGTTCTGCAGCAGGATGCGCGCCAGCGCTGTCAGGTCGTCGGTGCTCCAGTATCCCTGCATATAGGCTTCGCCGGCGCCGATGGACCCGCCGAAGGCGAGCTCGCTCCAGAAGCGCGGGTCGTGCACATGGACGCTCGCCGTAAGCGACGCGGCCGTGGTCGCGATGCCGTAGCTGCGTTCGTCGCCGTCCTCGCAGATTCGCAGCTGGCCGTGCCGGATCGCCGCGAGCCGGCTGCGCACCGACCGCGCAGCGAACGCATCGAACGGGTGCGGCCTGAAGGCTTCGCGTTTGCCGGGTGCGGCGCGCGTGAGGGCTGTCGAGTTCATCGTGAATTCTCCGGGGCACCGTGGCGATCCGTGGCTGTCGCGGGCCGCAAGTGCCGGTGGGGATGGAACGGCACGCGCTTAAGCCACAACCTGAGCGCCTGCCAATAGATACCGGTGACCACTTGTGCGGTCATCCAGGGAAACGTGCACAGCACCAGCGCCAGCCGCGCCGCGCTGATCGCGCGGCGGTCGAGCCGCAGCGTTGCGTCGAACACCTTCTCGCCGTGCTCGGTGTCCTGCATGTGCACCGCCAGCGTGCGTCCCGGCGTCGTGAAGCGCCAGTCGTAGTCGAGGTCCATCGCAAGGAACGGCGAGACGTGGAACTGCTTGCCGAAGCGATAGTGCTTGCGCGATTCCCGCGCCTCGTTCATCGCATCGGTCAGCACGTACGCGTGACGTTCGTTCCACGGGGTGTTGGTGATTTCGGCGACGATCGTCTCGACGCGCTCGCCGGCGGTGTCGAAGCAGTAGTAGAACGTCACCGGGTTGAAGCAGGTGCCGAAATAGCGCAGGTGCGTCAGCATGCGGATGGGCCCCGCGGGCCGCGTGCCGGTCTCGCGCAACACGCGTGCGCGTACCGCTTCGTCGAGGGACACGCCGGGATCGCCCAGGTAGTCGGCGCGGCGCAGCCACGCGAGTGCGGGACGGCGCACCGACCACAGCCAGCGTCCGCGAAATACGCGGTCGAGCTCGCCCAGGTCGAGATACACCATGAACAGGCGATATTCGAACGCGTGTGCGCGCGGCGCGAACCGCCGGTGGCTAACCCGCCCGAGATAGAGGGCACTGTGCATGGATGTTCCGCTGGAAGTGGTCGAGTGCATTCAGTGCGCTGACGACGCCATCCTCGTGAAATCCGTAGCGCCAGTAGGCGCCGCAGAAATAGGTGTTGAGCGGCCCGTTGATTTCGTGTTGCCGCGATTGTGCGGCCACCGCCGCCGGCGTGAACAGCGGGTGCTCGTACACGAGGCGCTTGATGATCCGGTCGGGGTCGATGGCGTCGGTTCGATTGAGCGTGACCAGGAACGGATGCGGCGCATCGAGCGTCTGCAGGATGTTCATGTTGTACGTCAGCGCCACGCGGTCCGCGGCGCCGCCCTGCACGTGATAGTTCCACGCGGCCCACGCACGCCGGCTGCGTGGCAGCAGCCGCGTGTCGGTGTGCAGCACCGCTTCGTTGCGCTGGTAGCCGATCGCACCCAGCACGTCGCGTTCATCCGCGGTGGCGTCGGCGAGCATGCGCAGTGCCTGGTCGCTGTGGCAGGCGAGGAATGCGGCATCGAACGTCTCGGCTTCGCATCCACGCGGCTTGACGATCACCTTGCCGGCCACGCGGCGAACGGTCTGCACCGGATTATCGAGGCGTATGCGGTCGCGAAAGCGCGCGGTCAGGCGCTCGACATAGCGCGCCGAGCCACCGCTGATCGCGCGCCACCGGGGACGGCGGCTGACGGACAGCATGCCGTGATTGTCGAAGAAGCGCACGAAATTGCGCGCCGGGAAGCCGCGCATGCGCGTCGCGTCGGTGGACCAGATCGCCGCACCCATCGGGACGATGTAGTGCTCGACGAATTCGCGCGAATAGCCGTTGCCGGCGAGATAGTCGCCCAGCGTCGTTTCGTCGCCGGGTGTGGCGAGCAACCGCGGCGCTTCGCGGTTGAAGCGTGCGATATCGCGCAGCATCCGCCAGAACGACGGTCGCAGCAGGTTGCGGCGCTGCGCGAAGAGCGTGTCGAACGAGGTTCCGTTGTATTCGAGGCCGCTGGCGTCGTCGCGCACCGAGAAGCTCATCGCGCTCGGCTGCGACGCCACGCCGAGCGCGTCGAGCAACGCGATGAAGTGCGGATATGTCCAGTCGTTGAACACGATGAAGCCGGTATCCACGTTGTAGCTGCGGCCTGCCTGTTCGACGACGTGCGTGTGCGTGTGGCCGCCCGCGTGCGACCCGGCCTCGAACACGGTGATCTCGTGCTCGCGCGACAGGTGCCAGGCGGCGACGTTGCCGGCAATGCCGCTGCCGATGATCGCGATCTTCATGGCAGCCTGCGCGCCGCGCGCACGGCGGCCGGAACGATGCGCAGGTCGCGGATGACGCCGGTGAGCGCCAGTGCGCGCAACAGGTAGTACGTGATGTCGATTTCCCACCAGTAGAAACCCTGGCGCGCGGCGCCCGGGAAGTGGTGATGGTTGTTGTGCCAGCCTTCGCCGAAGGTGAGCAGCGCCAGCGAAAAACTGTTGCGCGAGCTGTCGTTGCTCGCATAGCGACGTGAGCCCAGCGTGTGCGCCAGCGAATTGACCATGAAAGTCGCGTGATACAGCGCCACCGTCGACACGCAGAATCCCCAGGCCAGCAGCATCGGGCCGTTGGTGCCGAGCGTCGGGTGCATCCGCGCAAGCCACTCGCCCAGCGCATACAGCGTGGCGGCCAGCGCGAGCGGCGCCAGTGCGTCGAAGCGGTCGAGGAAGCGCAGCTCCGGAAAGCGCGCGAGATCCTTCACGCAATCGCTGCGGGTGGAGAAGCTGTCGCGCGCGAGAAACCATCCGCAATGCGCCCATAAGAGCCCATGCTGCACCGGCGAGTGTGCGTCGAGAGGCGCGTCGGCGTGCGCGTGATGATGGCGATGGTGCGACGCCCACCACAGCGGGCCGCGCTGCGCCGCGGTGGCACCGAGGATCGCGAAAACCAATTGCGCCGGGCGCGACGTGCGGAACGCGCGGTGCGAAAAGTAACGGTGGTAGAAGCCGGTGATCGCGAACATGCGCGCGGCGTACAGCAGGACTGCGAAGGTGATCGCCGTGCTGCTCCATCCCGTCCACAGCACGGCGAGACAACCGGCGTGAATGGCGATGAACGGCGCGATGCGCAGCCAGCCGATGCTGCCGCCATCGCCGCTGACCGGGGACGCGGCCGACGAATCGATCCACGCAACGAGCTCCCGGCGCAGTTGCCACAGCGAAGCAAGCGATGTGCCGATCGGTGTTGAATTCAATGGCGGTGACATGGATTCGCCCGTCGTATGTCGCGCATCACTGGACGACGTAGCGCAGCAGGCGCCCGCTCGCGGTGGTCGTTTCGAGCTGCACCCACTGGCCGTCGGCCGTGTACCAGACGTCGATCCGGTAGGCGGGCGCGTGCAGCGCGTAGCGGCGCGCGTGTGCAGGATGGCCGCGAACGTCGATGGTTTCGATGCCGAGCGGCTCGACGCGCACGCCGTCGTACTTGCCGGTCTGCGCGTTGAGGAGCCTGGTGGCGCCGAGGATCGCCGGATTCCAGTAAGCGAAGCTCATCACGCAGCCGTCGAGATCGGCGTTCGCATCGCTCGCCACGACATCGAAGCGCGCGCCCTGCTGCGTGCCACGCACGACGAGATGCTTGCCGTTGTCGTCGGTCGCAGCGTCGAGCGACTCGAGGCAGCCGTCCTTCCACTGTTCGTGCGCGTCATGCCTGTACTTGTAGGCGTCGAAGCCGAGGAACCTGACGTCGAAGCGCGCGTCGCTGTGGACGTCCTGCGCACCATCTTCGTCGTCGACCGCGTAGACGTGCGAGCCGATGAGATGGCAGTCGAGCAGCACGCGGAAGCGCCATTCGCGATGCGTGCCGGCGAGCGCGAGCGCGGGGAGCAGCGCCAGCAGCGCGATGCAGGGAAGCGTGGCGTTCACGTGGCGCCTCCGGCGTGTGGCGCGCGCGCCTTCGGCGGCCAGGGAACGAACACGCTGGTGCGCGCGACATAGTCGCGATAACCGTGACGCCGCTCGTCGATGTCCTTTTCCAGCAGCGACACGCCGGACACCTCGAGCAGCAGAAACGTCATCAGCAACGGCGCGAACAGCGTCCACCACGCGCCACTGGCCGCGGCGAGCAGGTAGAAGCCCCACCACTGCGTCGCCTCGCCAAAATAATTGGGGTGGCGCGTGTAGCGCCACAATCCGCTGTCGAGCACGCGGCCGCGATTGGCGGCGTCGGCCTTGAAGCGAGCGAGTTGCCAGTCGCCGGCGCTTTCGAAACCGAAGCCCACGAGCCAAAGCGCCACGCCCAGGCAATCGACGACACCGATCGGCGCGCGGCTGCCGATGGTCGCGAAGACGGGCATCGCGATGATCCAGGCGAGCACCGCCTGCAGCGCGAACACGAGGTACAGGCTTTTCCAGGCGAAGCCGGGCTGGTTGCGCGCACGGATCGCCTGGTAGCGGCGGTCCTCGTCCTCGCCCCAGTTCCTCCACGTGATGTGGATGCACAGCCGCAGCGCCCAGATCGCAAGCAACACGCCGGCCAGTACCGTGCGGCCAGACCCGCCGTAGCGTCCGCCATCCGTCGCGTAAGCCAGCGCGCCGAGCACGAACAGCAGCGGCCACAGACTGTCGACGATGCTCACGTCCTGTTTGACGACGCTGAGCAGCCACGTCAGCGCCCCCGCGCCGAGCATGACCGCCAACGCCATGAACGCCGGATGCGCGTCAAGCATGGCGGGTGCGCATCCGGAACGCGGCGACCGGCCGTGGCGAATAGCCGTCGAAGCGCGCGGCGAGCCGCAGCAGCAACGGCGTCAGCGCCGCCCACCCGAGCGCCAGCGCGATCATCGCGGCCGTTTCGTTGCCGAACGACAGTGCGCCGAGCCTGGCGCCACCCAGGAAGGAAAGTGGACCCCCGATCGCACCGAACAGCGCCGCCCACGCGAGACGCTGCTTGAGCCAGCCGAGGCTGACGTTGAGCGTGGTGGCGAACAGCAACCACAACGCGACGATCCAGTAGGGCGCCGTTCCGGCGACCAGCACGCCGTTCGCATAACGAACCCAGCCGGTGGCCGCGAGCATGGTGTCGAACACCGTACCGATGAACGCTGCGCAGAGCAGCAGCGCGAGCTCCGCGCGCGGCCGGCGTGCAAATGCGACATGGACAGCCGCGATCGCCAGCACGGCGCACGCGCCGAGCGCCGCATAGCCGTGCGCGGCGCCGACGACGCATGCGAGCCAACCGAGCTCGAACGCAATGAAGTTGGCGAGCCGCGCCATGCGCTACGCCTCGCTCGCGATGGCGGGACGCTCGAACAGGTAGTGGCTGACGAACCACTCCTGCCCGCGATTGAATCCGAACGTTTCCGCGCATGCCATGAAGAAGACGCGCCAGCGCTGCAGCCATTGCTCGGCGGCGGAAGCGCCATAGGTTTCGGCCAGCATCGACATCACGCTGTCGCGATGCGTGTCGATGTTCGCAAGCCACGCATTGGCGGTCCGCTGGTAGTGCGTGCCATCCCAGCGCCAGCGGCGCAGCAGCCGGAGCTCCTCCTGGAAGCGCAGCGCCAGGTCGTCGCTGGGCATCATGCCGCCGGAAAAGAAATGGCTGCTCATCCAGTCGCTCGGGTCGCGCACGTCGAACGCGTACGGCACCGAGCGGTGAACGAAGACGTGCATGAAGAAGCGGCCGCCCGGCACCAGCCACCCATGCAGGCGCGCGAACAGCGCGCGCCAGTTGCGCATGTGCTCGAACATCTCGACGGAGACGACGCGGTCGAAGCGCATGTCGATGTCGAAATCGTTCATGTCGCAGGTCTGCACGTCGACGTTGGTGAGGCCGCGCCGCGCCGCCTCGGCGACGATGTGCTCGCGCTGCGAATTCGAGTTGGACACGGCGGTGATCCGGCTCGCCGGATAGTGCGCGGCCATCCACAGCGTCAGCGATCCCCATCCGCAACCGAGCTCGAGGATGTGCATGCCGTCGCGCAGGCCGGCGCGCTCGCACGTCGAGCGCAGTGCTGCCGCTTCGGCATCGTCAAGCGTCGTTTCGCCGTCGGCGAAGTAGCCGCTGCTGTATTTGCGATGGCTGCCGAGCACCCACGAATAGAAATCGGCGGGCACCTCGTAGTGCTGCTCGTTGGCCATTTGCGGCAGCAGTGCGATGGGCGAGCGAAGCATGCCGTCGAGGAACGCCTCGAGCCGCTCTGCCGCCTGCGCTGCGTCGCCGGCGCGGATTTCCGCCAGCCGCTGCTTGAGGAGCCGCCGGATTCCGGCACGCACCAGCCGGTCGGGCAGCAGCGCCTGCTCGGTCCACGCGATCGCGAGTCTGGAAACGCTCATGGCATGCCCTGCACCGTCCGCAGCAACAATGGTTGGCGCGGCGCCTTTCGCG